>JACCDG010116745.1_pt1 | contig 380284 bp, 404 predicted proteins | sample 7442471 | NCBI WGS metagenome assembly JACCDG01 (sample SAMN15323444, study PRJNA562643) | freshwater metagenome | isolation source: river surface water | place: USA:Blue River Watershed | collected 2017-08-17
AACGTCTGGAGTTGCCTACGCTTCTATGTCTGGTACCTTCTCGACAACAGGCACCACGGCTCATAGTCAAACCATTTCCGGACTTACCAACAATACAAGTTATACCTATTATGTGAGGTGTACGGATAGCTTCAATGTAAACAGTAGTGATTATGAAATAAATTTCTCAGTTGAGCAGGTTCAATCTATCCCTATATCATCAGGTTCAAGAGCTTCAAAAAGATATTTAGAATATCGAAGCACAGGTGTAAAATCCGATGTATTATCTGTCAATTCAGAAAATAAGGAATGTCCAGTAGAATATCGCTTAACTCAAGATCTTCGTACTGGAGCAAAGAATGGAATATATGAAAAATATACTGGAAGTGTTGTTACTGATGCAAAGATTTTGCAATACCACTTAAATAGGCTAGGATTTAATTCGGGGGTAGAAGATGGGATTCTAGGGCCAATATCCGATGGGGCAATTAAAAGAATGCAAATATATTTAGGAACAAAAGCTGATGGTTACGTTGGGCCCATTACGAGAGCATTGATTAATAGTTCTTGCAGCTAATCATTTGGATTTTGCTCGAAATAGTTTCGAACCTTGTCCAACAAACTCCGCAGCAAATCGGAAATTTCAATCTGCGGAGACGGAGAGATTTGAACTCTCGAAGGCTATTCACCTTGCCACCTTTCCAAGATGGTGCACTAGACCGCTATGCGACGTCTCCAAGTTTGGTATAATAAGCTTATTACAAGCTTAAATATATTGATATGTTAAAGGAATTCAAAGAATTTGCAATGAAGGGGAATATGATTGATCTTGCGGTTGGTATTGTGATTGGTACTGCATTTGGAACAGTGGTGAAGTCTCTTGTTGACGACGTGATTATGCCGGTTGTTTCAGGCCTGTTAAGTCTCCCAGATTTCAGTAATCTATTCCTTGTTCTAAAAAATCCAACAGAACTAACTTTTACTTCGGTAACAGCCGCTCGAGAAGCAGGGGCATCGGTTTTAGCAATTGGCTCTTTTATAAATGCAATGATCGCATTTCTTCTTGTTGCGCTTGCACTCTTCTTTGTAGTTAAGGGCATGAACAAAATGAAAAAAGTAGAAGCTCCTGCGCCGACAGGACCGACAGAACTTGATGTGTTAAAGGAGATTAGAGATTCACTAAAGAAATAAGTTAAAAATCCCGAACCTGCAGAGGTTTGGGATTTTTGCTATAATGGCTCCATGTTCGAATTACCAGAATTAAAATATGACTATGACGGCCTAGAGCCATATGTTGATGCAAAGACTATGGAAATACACCATACTAAACATCACCAAACATATATCGACAAACTCAATAGCGCCATTAAAGGAACTGAATGGGAAAATAAATCTCTTGAAGAAATTTTGGCAAATGTTTCAAAGCTTGATGCCACTGTTCGTAATAATGCCGGCGGACACTGGAATCACTCTTTTTTCTGGGAAATTATTTCTCCAAAAACTCAAAATCCAACAGGAGAGCTACTTGGATTGTTGGAAAAAAACTTTGGTAGTTTTGAGGAATTCAAGAAGAAATTTGAAGAAGCTGCGCTCGGTGTGTTTGGTTCTGGTTGGGTTTGGCTTATTGTCCAAGATGGTGCACTTACAATAATCAAAACAAAGTTGCAAGATAATCCACTTATGGATAATGCACCACAAAAAGGCCTACCTATTTTAGGTCTTGATGTATGGGAGCATGCGTACTACTTAAAGCACCAAAACAAGCGCGCTGACTATATTCAAGCATTTTGGAATGTTGTTGATTGGAAAAAGGTCACAGAATTGTTAAAAAGTTAGTTATGGATATTGAAGAAAAAAAGAAACAGCTTTCCGAGCTTGAATACAAAGTAACTCAAGAAAAAGGGACAGAGATGCCTTTTACGGGAGAGTTCCTAAACAACAAAGAAAAAGGAATGTATACCTGCAAAGTTTGTGGACACATACTGTTTTCTTCTGATGCAAAGTTTGATTCTGGTACCGGTTGGCCAAGTTTTGACAGGCCAGAAAATTTAGAACATGTCTTGCTTGTAGAAGATGCTTCTCATGGTATGCACCGTACTGAAGTGCAGTGTAAAAATTGTGGCGCTCACTTGGGGCATGTATTTAATGACGGACCAAAAGATACAACAGGACAACGATATTGTATTAACTCATGTTCTCTTGATTTTAAGAAAGATTAATTATGATTCCTAAAAAAATAGAAAAAAAATTTCAAGAATTTGGAAAAGAGAGAGTTGATAATTACTTCTGGATGAGAGATCAAAAAGATCTTGATGTTTTAGAGTATATTAACCATGAAAACAAGCAAACTAAAAACTGGTTTGGGGATGTAAAGAACTTCCAAGAAAAAATCTTTAAAGAGTTAAAAGCACGAAAAAAAGATAAAGATGAGTCAGTGCCATATTTTTATAATGAATATTGGTATGTGAAAAAATTTGAAAAGGGTAAGGAATACCCGATTCTTTTTCGTAAAAAGGGCCATCTAAAGGCGAGAGCAGAAAAAATATTTGATCAGAATGAGCTTGCTAAAGGTAAAAAATATTACCAAATTGGATCTGTTAATATTAGTCCGGATAATCGATATTTAGCCTATACTGAAGATACTAATGCTGATAAAAGATACCAAATTAAGATAAAAGATTTACATACTGGAAAAAATATAAAAGATTCTATTTCTAGAATCGTTACTTCTTTTGAATGGTCCAATGATTCCAAAACAATTTTGTATGTTGAGTCAGATAAAACAACTCTTCGTCCATTTCGTCTCGTGAGTCATGTGATTGGTGAAGATACTAAAAAAGACACAATTCTTTTTGAAGAAAAGAATGAGATATATTATGTACATCTTTCAAAAACACGTTCGAAACAATATTTTCTTATCAATATTAGTTCTCTTGATCATGAATTTTATTACTATGCATCTGCAGATAAATCAACGTTGAATTTTAAGATATTTACACCAGGAAAACCAGGCATAATCTATAACATAAATCATGGCAACGGATATTGGTATATTTTGACAAACGAAAAAGCAATAGATTCTGAAATATTTACTGTTAAAGATGACAATATTTCGCGTAAAAAATGGGTTTCTTTTGTTGCCCCTCGTAATAATGTTCGATATGAATCGTTCATATTATTTTTCGGCTATGTTGTATATAAAGAAATTATTGCCGGAATTCCATACTTTAAGATTTTTAACACTGCAACAAAAAAGACTCGTTCAGTGAAATTTTCAAGTTCTCTGTATGGTGGCGATCTTTTATTTAATCCCGAATATCATTCAAAAAGTTTTCGCCTTTCTTTTGAAAGTATGAAAGATCCCGAAATAGAATATGAGTGTGATCTTGCAACAGGGAAACTTAGTGTTTTGAAAACTAATAATCCTCGTGGTCGGTATGATAAAAATACTTATAGGATTGAACGTTTATGGGCAACATCTCATGACGGGGTTAAAATTCCAATTTCAGTTATTTATAAAAATAATCTTATTAAGAATGGGAATAATCCATGTATTCTCTATGGTTATGGGTCATATGGCCATACTCTTTATCAAAATTTTAATGAGAATATTTTTTCTCTCGTAGACAGGGGTTTTGTATATGCAATTGCCCATATTCGAGGAGGGCAAGAAATGGGTAGAAAATGGTACCTTGAAGGTAAGTTTCTAAAAAAGAAAAATACTTTTCTTGATTTTATATCCTGTGCAGAATTTCTTATCAAAAAGAAATATACAAATTCTGATAAGCTTGTTGCTCGCGGTGGTTCAGCTGGTGGTCTTCTCATGGGGGCCGTTGCAAATATGAGACCAGACCTTTTTCATGCAATGGTTTTTGCAGTGCCTTTTGTTGATGTAATTAATACCATGATGGATTCTTCCATCCCTCTGACTGTAGGTGAGTACGTTGAATGGGGAAATCCAAATGAAAAAAAATATTATAACTACATGCTCTCATATTCACCATACGATAATATTAAAAAACAAAATTATCCAACAATATTTATTGACTCTGGTTTTAATGACACTCAGGTTCACTATTGGGAGCCTCTTAAATATATTGCGAAAATGAAAGAATATAAGACAGATAATAATCCAATACTTTTGCATATGGATCTTGGGACTGGTCACGGCGGTAAATCAGGTAGGTTTTCTTCGCTTGAAGGCGTTGCACGAACGTATGTTTTCATACTCAACATGTTAGGTATCAAAAAATAAAACCCCTCAGACTATTGTAAAATCCGAGAGGTAAATAACATGTCTTCGCTTGTTAGTCCAAATCCAGCGCCGCGATTTTGCAAGTCTTGCATGTCGTGAAATGTAACCATGCGGTATTCTTTTTTGCCAATGGTTATAGAAAGACCAATACGATCGTCGAGAAAAAGGTAGAATTGGAATTGTATTTTTCTCCCTCTTTTCTTATCTGGAAAATGGGCAAGAGTGAAGCTTGATTTTACCCCGTTCATGTGTGCTTTTTCTTATAGTATATCTGATTTCTACACCATGATATACTCATTCTATGCAAAGAGATGAACACGCCTTTCTAGAAGGCTATAATCGCTTAAATAAAGAGCAAAAAGAGGCTGTTGATACGATCGATGGTCCTGTGATGGTTGTGGCTGGTCCAGGTACAGGAAAGACTCAAATCCTGTCACTTCGCATTGCAAATATTCTTAAAAAAACAGATACAGAATCTGATAGTATTTTGTGCCTTACCTTTACGAACTCTGGTGTGCATGCAATGAGAGAGAGGCTTCGAAGGTATATCGGTGGAGCATCTTCAAAAGTTGAAGTCTCTACGTTCCATAGTTTTGCAATGAAATTTGTCGAGCAAAACTTTGAAATTTTAGGATATACCGAAAAGCCATCCCTTATGGATGACCTCGGTGCTATATCATTGTCTGATTTTATTTTATCAACCAATGAATGGGAATATTTAACCACTCGCACAAACAAATCTCTCTATTTTCGTGATATTAAATCACTTGTATCTCTTTTAAAACGAGAGCGCTTAACACCCGATGATTTTCTCTTTGAAATCACAAAAGAAATAGAGGCTATTAAAAATGATGAATCAAGTATTTCAACACGGGGTGAAAGTAAAGGAAAACTTAAACAAGAAGCATTGAGAAAGATTGAAGGTCTCGAGAGAACACAAGAAGTTGTGAAGTTTTATTCACTCTATGAGCTCGCAAAAAAAGAGAAAAATCTGCTTGACTACGATGACGTTTTAGAGGAGTTGGTCAGACTTGTAGAAATCTCCGAAGATGTTCGCGATGCAATAAGAGAAAAATATCTCTATGTGCTCGTCGATGAGCACCAAGATTCTTCCGGTGTCCAAAATGATTTTCTTGCTCGTGTATGGGGCGATGTCGAGTCTCCAAATATTTTTGTCGTAGGTGACGACCGGCAACTTATTTACGGTTTTGGTGGCGCATCTCTTTCATATTTTGAAGGATTTAAAGAAGTGTTTAAGGGTTTAAAACTTATCACGCTCACTGAAAACTATCGTTCAACACAAAAAATACTCGATGTTGCCGATACACTCCTCAAAAGTTCTCTGTCGGAGGCAAAACTTCTTTCTCAAAACACTGAATCACATCCGTTGCGAATTATTGAAGCAGAATATCCAAGAGATGAAATTTTACGAGCAGGACTTGAAATACGAGAAAAGATAGAAGCGGGAATGGATCCAAACGAATGTGCTATTTTAGTTCCTAAAAACAGAGAAGTTCGAAGCACTATTAAGGTGCTCGAAGATCTCGGGTTGCCGGTTGCTTCAAATGGATCAGCGAAGCTTTTTAGCGACCCTGAAGCAATAGATTTTTTGAAAATCTTCGAAGTATTGGTTTCTGCAGAAGTTTCTCATGCTGTTGCGCCACTTTTACTTTCACCCCTTTCCGGTATACCAGCCCTTTCTGCACACAGATTTTTGGCAAAACATGAACCCAAGAAGCTTACCCTCAGCAGGCTAATACCTCTGGCTTCTGGCGAGGAAGATGAAACAATAGCAGAGTTTACTCAAAACTTGGAGTCCTTTCTAGATATTGCAGACAAAAAAGATATCCAAACTCTTATCCAAACGGTTGGTGGTGTCATCTTAATAAAAACAGCGAAAGATCATAAACAGCTCACAAGACGTATTGAAATCATTAGAACGTTACTTCATTTAGTAATTTCTGAAACTGAAAAAAATCCAAAATTGACACTACAAGATTTTCTTTTGTTTATTGATCGACTCAAAGAATACGATACTGATATTCCTCTGGCTGTTTTTGAATCCGAGGAAGGGGTACGCGTGATGACACTCCACAGCTCAAAAGGTCTAGAGTTTGAGTCGGTGTATATTTGTCATCTTGATGAAAAAAATCTTTTAGGTAAAAAGAATGTATCATTTACACTTCCAGAAAAAATTAAACAAATGGAGCACAAAAAAGACGAAGAGGTAGTCAAGCGTGAATTGTATGTTGCGATCACGCGTGCGAAAAAACACTGTACACTTTCGTATTCTGTCACCGGATACACTGGTGGTGCATTAGAGATGAGTCACATCCTCTCTGATTTACCAGCAGAGCTTTTTGAACGAGAATCTTTTGGTGATAATGAACAATTTATCATGTCGCATGGCATTGATGTGTTTGTGAAAAGCGGTAAAAAACCCGAAGACCCAGTAACTAAAACCAAGCTAGCCAGCCTGGTAAAAGATGAATACTACAAACAAAAAATTGCAGTGACTCATCTTAACAACTTCTTTGAATGTCCTTGGAAATGGTATTTTAGAAATTTCCTCAAACTTCCTGAGCCACAAGCGATGAGTTTAGAATTTGGAAACTTGGTACATGGAACTCTTGAAAAAGTTTTAAAGAAAAAGATACAGCCAACTATCGCGTCAGTTCAAAAAACTATCGAAGAAAAAGCTGAAAAGCTTCGCGGTTTTACTGATACAGAAATTGTTCGAATGAAAAAAGAGGCTACCGCGGTGGTTATGGAGTGGATAGAAAAAAGATTGCCAAATATTTCAGAAGTATACGAAAGTGAAAAGTCTCTTTCGTATCACGATCCAGATTTTGAGCATCTTCAGATAACAGGAAAGATAGACTTAGTTGAAACTATAGAAGATGGGGTTGTTCGAGTGACGGACTTTAAAACGGGCAGTGTTAAGAAAAAAGGGGAAATAGAAAAAGATACCGAAGAAGGTCGTATGTCGAATTATCGTCGACAGCTTGCGATGTACTCGTATCTTGTTGGTGGAAAAAGCCAAGGTGAAACACGCGTGTTAGAATCACGACTTGAATTTCTCGAAGGCGAAGGACAAAAAGATGCGATGTATATAACTACAATAGGCAGGGAAGAAGTGAAAAGACTTGTTCATGATATCAACGACTTCGATCAACTTCTTTCAAATGGAGATTGGGTGAACCGTGAGTGTAATTTTAAACCATGGAAATCAGGGGAAGTGTGTGAATATTGCAAGCTTGCAGAGGTATATAAAAAATAAAAGAAAAAGCCCCTGTTGTGACAGGGGCTGAGTTCTTTTTGCAGAAGAAACTAGATCTTCCACTCGTGGTTAGGGTCGGGAACGAACGTTATCCCGACGATAGGTTGATGATCAGCACTTCCTTCTCGTTGTCGTACTAACCATCCACCACGAACCTTTGTTCTACAGAGACTTGAATGATGAGTTTTTTCAATAACTTCCCAGGTAAGTTCCATGATCATGGTTTTTGTTCACAATAATAATATGATTTTTTAATGAATTTGTCAACCCTTCCTAAAAACCCAAAAACGTTTTAATATCATGAGTAATGATATTCATCCCGTTAGAAGCCACGGTCACTAATAGGTAAAATATAATAAAGTTGTAATATAAAAATTTAATTACTATGTAAATTACAGCAGAAAATCGGGTGACCGTGACCTGCTTCTAACGGGATGAAAAAACTCGTAAATACCAAATCAAAAGAAGAGCTTTTAGCGAATATTACCAAGGAGGATTTTCGAAGAAAAACGCTTTCTTTCTATAAATATGTAACCATTGCTGACCCAAAAACGATGCGTGATTTTCTCTTTGAGAATTTTGAAAAGCTTGGATGTTTGGGAAGAGTCTATGTTGCGAAAGAGGGAATCAATGCTCAGATGAATGTTCCCGAAATGAATTGGGATACATTTAATGCTTTCATTCAAAATATTCCAGAGTTTTTTGGGGTGCCGTACAAGGTTGCTGTTGAAGAAAAAGGGCAGTCTTCTTTTTTAAAACTGATTGTAAAAGTTCGTCCTAAAATTGTTGCTGACGGACTCGACGACCCAACTTTTAACCCAGCTAATACTGGTGAATACGCAAACGCAGAAGAAGTAAATGACATGATCGACAAAGGTGCGACGGTTATCGACATGCGCAATTTTTATGAGGCTGAAATTGGTCACTTTCAAAATGCAAATATTATGCCGGTTGACACCTTTCGTGAACAATTAAAAAAAGTTGAAGAAATGTTTCAGGATGAAAAAGACGAAGAAATTTTACTTTACTGCACTGGAGGAATACGATGCGAAAAGGCTTCGGCATGGATGAAGCATAAAGGTTTTAAAAACGTAAAACATGTGAAAGGTGGTGTGATTGACTACGCTCATCAAGTGAAAGAGAAAGGGCTACCCAACAAATTCTTAGGAAAAAACTTTGTGTTCGATGAACGACTTGGTGAAAAAATAGGTGATGAAGTAATATCGTTTTGCCACTTGTGCAATAAACATAAAAGTGACGAACACAGACACTGTAAAAATACTAATTGTCATGTTCTGCATCTATCATGCGACGAATGCCTCAAGAAATATAAAGGGTACTGTTCAACATTATGCCGCATCTCTGATGCGCTTCCAGCTACGATGAACAGTTTCTTAATACGAAGAGATAAGAAGCAAGAACATGGAAATCAGTACAGGAAAAACTATTTGAGAAAAATCTCATAAACAAAAACCCCGCAACGCTGTGCGGGTTTTTTGTTATCCAACAGTAATCGGTACTATTTCAGTATTTGATAATCCAGATGTTTGATCAGTAATAGTGACTGTTACGTTATATGTACCAACCGGTGTTGTTGCTGGTATCCATACACTAAGCCCGAATTGTCGTTCATCATCAGGAAGCATGTTGGATAAAAATGTATTGATCGATGATGTACTGCCGTTTATTTGAAGGTTTTCTGTGTTGACTGTTATAAGTAAGTTTGAAGACGGACATGATAGATAGTCCATATTCTTTGTCCATACATTTATGATTTTTGAAGATCCAGGCATTGCCGGCTGAGATCCTACTAGATAAGTACTTGTATCTGGGGCAAGTTCTTGGCATGCAAAATTTGGATTCATATCAACTTGAAATCGCCTTGTGGCGGTACTGGTTGTTGCAAGTGTCCTAATAGTTAGTCCATAGCGAGGCTCAATATATGTTTGGTTAGGATTTAAAGAAACCTGATAGAGATTCGTACTTGTTCCAAGGTTTGGTGCGTTTCTTAAATACATAAGATAAGGAGATTTTGGATTGAGTTGTCCACCAAGACTGTTTTCAAAACCTTCTTTGTAGATAAAAATTCCTTGCTGGTTTTCAGATATATTGTGTGGAGGAACTTCTCCGCCTCCTTGTAACCCCCCAAAGGCTGGTGTGGCAATTCCCGCATCAAATCCAGACGCTTTTCGGAATTCAATCCAAAGAGGTGTTTTTGAAGAGTTCACACTTGGTTTTATTTTGTATGCTTTTGTTTGTGAGACCAGTCCTCCTGTTGGTGGTGGTGACTCTAAGTCATAGACAGTATATACACCTGACTGGGTGATCGTTTTCAGTTCCGTACCACTAAACCAACCAAGTTTTGCTTTTGCCCAAGCACTGAAATGAAGACCAATTGTCTCATATGCCATGGTATCGAAGTAGTTACCAAGACCAATACCTTGGCAGTTATTTGTAGGAAGTGTTCCTTCACAGGCAATTCCATGTGCGTGGAGTAGTCCCAAGGCATGTCCAAATTCATGAACGAGTAAATGTTCAAGGTTATTCATCATGTGAGAACCATCCATACTTTCGTTCATCTGGTCACTTACAAAGTCCCAGTTCGAAGTTCCAATATTTGCCCATGTTATCACCTTGTTGTAGGTTGTGCCGTTTATCACATGCGGTGTTGGGCTTGTGTTTGATGATCCAAATCGTACATATCCCGGACACATGCTAATGAGCACAATATTTGTGTAATTGTTTAAATTGACTCCGTGGTTTGTAACAGCCTGGCCTAAATCTGCAAGTGTTGCCTGGCATCCACCTGGCGCATTAGTTGGAATAAGGTTCCAGCCAAATACATCTCCCGTGATAGATTGTCTGTTGTATGAAGCTTCTTTAAAATATCGTGCAAATTTACCCTGACCAAACATCATTTCGTTTACTCCATCGTTTGATATTTCTTTACTCGCACTGTTTTGGTAGTTAAATAAGAAGACGGCAACCTTTTTAGGCTTTAGTTTTTTTGGATTCAGAGGATCAGACGTTTTTGTGGTAAGTGCTTCTTGCACTCCGTCAAATACTTCGCCTAAATACTTCGCCTTTTTAATAGTTACCGTATTTGTCTTGGTATCAAGAGTTCCAGAAATATCATACATACCACCAACAATTTCTGTGGCGACGTTGTCTAAGGTAAACGGATAACCTTTTCCATCAATGAATATCTCTTGTGTAGTTTTTTCAGTGAGTGTTTCTTTAGAAAAATCTTCACGGATCGTTACGCCAATAATTCTTTGACCAGAAATATCTTTTATGGTTGTTTGAATTGCCGGTGCTTTAATCACAGCTGCTTGTTGGTTTCGTATATTTGCAAGGACAGGACTTATTGAAATAATCGTGATGCAAATAATAGAAATAAAAAGTGCCCCAAAGAGTAAAATTTTCCTATGATTAATTTTTTCCATAATTCAATAGTAACGTTAAATGTTTATAAAATCCAACGAAACTGTGGGTAGTGTCAAATAAAACGAAGCTTTTAAAATGCTGTTTTTATTGCTATAGTTAGCCGTATGGAAAAAGGTAGAGAACACCCGCTCAATATGTTGGCAGCTGAAGCAATTCAGGTTTTTGGAAGAATGGGCTTTGAACTTGCCGCTGGTCCTGAACTTGAAGACGAATGGCATAATTTCGACGTGCTCAATGTACCAAAAGATCACCCTGCTCGTGACATGCAAGATACATTTTATATAAAAGGAAAACCTGGTTTTGTATTACGAACACACGCTACGAATTCTTCTGCCAGGTCTCTTGAAGCTCTCGCACAATCTGGAAAAACAGAAGGTGCATTTATTTCTATTGGAAAAGTATTTCGAAATGAGGCGACGGATGCTACTCACGAAATGCAATTCTTTCAAATTGATGGATGTATGGTTGGCCCAAAAGTAAGTTTGGCTAATTTGAAAGCCGTTCTTCTTGAATTTTATAAACAAGTGTTGGGTGAAGAAGTGCTCGTGGAATTTCGGCCAAGTTTTTTCCCATTCACAGAACCTTCAGTTGAAATCCATACAAAGTTTAAAGGTAAATGGCTTGAGATGATGGGCGGGGGAATGATTCATCCAGACGTTTTGAAAAATGCTGGTCTTGATCCAGAAAAGGTCAAAGGTTTTGCGTTTGGTGGAGGACTCGATCGTGTTGCCATGGTGAAATGGCAAATCCCTGATGTTCGATACTTTTATCAAGGAGATCTTCGGATTAACCAATTTTAAACATGTCTAAAGTTTATGTCGCTTCAAATAATGTTAAAAGAGCCCAAACTATTATGGGCTTATTAAAAGAAAATGGCCATAGTATTAGTTTTGATTGGACTATTAATATTGAGAAAAAACTTCTTCAGAATGCGGAAAAAGCAATTATTGAAAGAGATGCAATAAGAAACTCCGATGTCTTGGTCTATCTGTGGGATAAAAATCAAGAAAGTGCTCGATATGAAGCAGGTATTGCAATGGGTCTAGGTAAAAAAGTAATTGTTTCTGGTGGTCATAAATCTTTTTTCTTCCAGCTTCCAGAAGTTATTTTTGTAGAAAATGATAATAAAATAATCAAAGCCCTATAAATAACATGAAAATATCCTACAACTGGCTGAAATGGTATATACCAGAAATTCCAGCTCCAGAAAAACTGGCAGATATTTTTACGTATCATCTTTGTGAAGTTGATGGTGTTGAAACATGGAACGATGACACTATTTTTGATTTAAATATTTTGCCAAATAGAGCGCATGACTTACTTTCTCATCAAGGTGTGGCTCGTGAGCTGTCAGGGCTTTTGAATGTTACATTTAATGATCCAACACCTAAATATAAAATTCCAGAATCACAAGGAACCACTCTGAAAATCAATATTGAAACAGAAAAATGTCGAAGATATTCAGCGCGAATTGTCCGCGGCATTACTGTCGGCACATCACCTGAATGGGTGGAAACACACTTGGCTTCAATTGGTCAAAGAAGTATTAATAATGTTGTTGATGCAACAAACATTACTATGTACGATTGCGGTCAGCCGACACATGCTTTTGATTTGGCAAAAATAAAAGGTGATATTACGATAAGACATGCAAAAGCTGGAGAAAAAATAACGATACTTGGTGGTGAAGAAAGAGATCTCATTGAATCTGATATGGTGGTTGCTGACGAAGAAGGAGTGCTTGCTATAGCGGGAGTAAAAGGTGGCACCAAAGCTGAAGTTGATGAAAACACCAAAGATGTGGTGATTGAAGTTGCCAACTTTGATCCGATCTCTGTTCGAAAAACAGCAAGGCGTTTGGGTATTTTTACTGACGCAACAAAAAGATTTGAAAATGATCTTTCTCCTGTGTATGTTCCGCCAGCCATGGTAGAACTCTCAGCGCTCTTTGTTGAGATGGCTCCAGAAGCTGTATTTGAAGAGGTGGTAGATATCTATCCAATGCGTGAACAGTTTGAAGAAAAAAGAAAAATTGTTATTACTCAAAAAGACCTAAATACTATACTAGGGACTTCGTTCGATGTTGCAACGATAACCACTGCAGTGCTTTCTCTTGGTTTTTCATACAGCGAAACAAATGGTATCTTCCAAATCTTTGTTCCACTCTCCAGGCTTGATCTCACAATCATGCAAGATCTTGTTGAAGAAATTGGCCGAGTTATAGGATACGAAAAAGTTGTTCCGGTGATACCAGATTTTTCCGTGAAGCCGAGCGTGCATGCAACTTTTGCGCAGGTGTTTGCAGTGAGACAAAAACTTTTGGCAGATGGATATTCTGAAGTTATGACGTATGTATTCGGAAAGAAAGGAGACGTAGAAGTTGCTCGAGGTCCAAAAGGAAAGTCACACTTACGAAAAAATCTTACTGATGGAGTCAGAGAATCACACGAATTGAACAAGCGTAATGCAGGCGTGCTAGGTATTGATGATATAAAAATATTTGAAATAGGAAATGTTTTTATTTATGACAATGAAGTGCTTCATATAGCGCTTGCTGATAAAAAGGGTGTTCAAGAAATGACCCTCTCACAGTTTGTACAAGATCATAATCTCGATATTTCAGAATATCAGATTTCAAAAGTTGCTGGCCACAATAATCACTTCAAGCAATGGTCGCATTTCCCATCTATTATTCGTGATATTGCAATATTGGTTCCAAATGAGATAGATAAAAAAGAGATTGAAATACTTCTACAAGATACAGAGTTACTCGCCCGAGAACCACGACTTGTCGATGTCTATCAAAAAGATTACAAGACTTCATATGCATACAGGCTTGTGTTTCAATCCTATGAAAAAACACTTACTGACGATGAAGTTGCTCCTCTTATGGGTAAGTTACATCAAAAGATTATTCAAAAGGGTTGGGAAGTACGATAGTGAAAATGAAAAGGTCCGCACGTGATACGTGCGGACCTTTCGCTATCCTTATTCAGGATAGGAAAGCATGATGATGAAGAGTACGAATAGGGTGAGTAGTCGGCCCAGCATCTGGTTACAGGTTTCTCGAAATATATAACATAAAGTTTGTTCTGTCAAATATTGTAAGGGTTTTTAGACAGTTCACTCATTAAAAACTTGCTTTTTTATATAAATATGGTATAATTGAATCAGAAAAACTCAACCATGAAAAAGCTCATTTCCATGTTTGCACTGTGCTTTTGCATGGTGCTTCATACGTTCACGACCTACGCACAAGAACATTCGAATACGTTCGGCAATACTGAGTATCTGGAAACGATGCAGATTCCACCGATCGACACTATCGATCAATCTGGTCGCTTCCTCGGTCAAAGCTTTATACTCGAAACAACATCGTTTGTCGAGAGTATTAGCTTTGCGGTGATCGAGTGTTACAGTCTGTATGATCACAGTGGGACACTTACACTCTATGCCAACGAAGCTTTCGGAGAAGTGCTTTGGACGTCCGAAGTCAATTTCCCAGGCTTATCAAGGTTTGTTGAAGACCCTGCGTCCTTCGAAGGGTTGCCGACAGTTGCTTTTGCAAGTCACTGGAATAACTCTCTGATGTTTCCGTTGCTTGCGGGTGAAAAAACGTTTGAAGATGTTGCTACTACATTTCCAGTTAATCAAGTCTTTGATCCTGGGGTGATTGTAGCTGTGATGGAGCTCGATAACTACCATAGTATTGATCGAGCACCCGTCTTCTATACGTTCCCTAACTGTGTTGGCTTTTGGTGTGAAAACCCAATAGATCCGTACACAGGAGGAGGAATGGTTACGGATGAAGTCTACAACTTCTTCGTAAATACCAGTGAGGAAAGCGCAATGATGGATTTGCCATTTGAAGTGAGACTTCGTGGCGATATTTCAACCTCGCTTTCTGAGTTGAGTGTTCCGGTAATCTCTGGTGTCCTAATGGTGCCAGATGCATGGTCAGGAAGTTCGCTCTTGGTCACCGACATTCTCGGACGTGAACATATATCTCTTACCACACTTCGTGGCGGAGAGACAGTCAGTGTTGTATCAAACCAAGTTGCTATCGTTACTCTCACTTCACCAAGTGGCGAGCGAAAATCAGTAAAGGTTTTTGTACCACACTGATAACCCTTTACTAGAGCCCTTTTCCACACGGAAAAGGGCTCTTTTTTATGGTAAAATTAGGTATTAATCACGTATGAACATTTCTCAAAGTATTAAAAAAATAAGTACTATTTTACTTGGAAGTTTTTTCATTATACTTCTTTCTTTTTTTAACTATGTTGATGCTGCGATTTTTGATTTCCAGCGAGCAGATCCAAGTCTCAGTAATTACACAGCGGACAATGCATCGTATGGCCCGGTTATGTCATTAGATGGTCGATATATTGCATTTATATCGTCTGCAACAGATCTGGTTGCTGGGGATACAAACGGTGCTACAGCCGATGTTTTTCTCTACGATAGACAAAACGACACAATAGAAATTGTTTCTGTTGATTCGTCGGGGGTTTTAGGGGTTGGTGGAGTTCAATATGTAAATATGTCTCATGACGGTAGATATATTGTTTTTAGTTCCGGTGCAGATGACTTGGTTGCTGGTGACACCAACGGCTTCTCTGATATTTTTCTCCATGACACACAAACAGGTGCAACAACGAGAGTATCAGTTGATTCGCTTGGGGTTGAAGCTGACAATGAATCTTCTTCGCCAAGTATTTCTGCGGATGGTCGCTATGTAGTGTTTGGTTCATCTGCGACGAACCTTGTAGCGGGCGATACAAACTCTGTGAATGACGTCTTTCTCCATGACACACAAACAGGTGCAACAACGAGAGTATCAGTTGATTCGCTTGGGGTTGAGTCCGACGGCTTTTCAGATGGGGTAAGTATCTCAGCAAACGGTCGTTACATTACCTTCTATTCGGAAGCCACCAACCTCATCACAGGAGACACTAACGGATTTTCAGACGTCTTTCTTCACGACACGCAAACAGGCACTACAACACGAGTGTCAGTTGATTCGCTTGGAGTTGAGGGTGATAGTAGCTCTAGTACTTCAAGTATATCCTCTAGCGGTAGGTACATATTTTTTACATCTGATGCCACAAATTTTACGAGTGAAGACGATAACGCTCAGACAGACGTCTTTCTCCACGACACGCAAACAGGGGATACTACATTAATTAATCCATATACAGCCAATGGAGGCTCATCAATCTCATCATATGCAAATAGTATTTCTTCAGATGGGCGATATGTTGTATTTTCTTCGAGTGCTTCAAATTTTGTTCTAAATGACATCAACAGCTCATCTGATATTTTTTTCTATGATACTCAAGACTTAGAACTTAATACAATCAGTATAAGTAATGATCCACAAACCACTACATTTCAGGTTAATGATGATATTTACTATACTCAAATGTCTGGCAACGGTCAGTACATTACTTTTGTTTCAGACGCATCAAACATTGTTTTAAACGACTTTAATAATGCTAATGACATCTTTTTGTATAATATTCAAACACAACAAACAGATATTGTTTCAGTAAGTTCGTCGGAAGAGGTGGGAAATGGTGCCTCAATAGGGGGATCTATTTCCAATGATGGTCGCTATATTGCTTTTTACTCAACTTCATCAAACTTAGTCCCCGGAACATCTGGTTTTAATTACTATCTGCGTGATACTCAAGGGGGCACAACCACAGTTGTTTCAGTTGACTCTCTGGGTGACCCACTTAATGCTGGTTCTCCATTTGGTAATGTCCGAATATCTGGAAATGGTCGCTATGTTGTCTATGATTCTCATCCATCAGTGTCATTGCCGGGCGGTAGTATTTACGGGGCATACCGTTATGACACTCAAACTGGTACTACAATACGGGTAGCCGTTGATTCTTCAGGAGATTCAGTAAGTGGCTCAGTGGTGAGTATTTCTCAAGATGGTAGATATGTATTTTTTGTTACGGATGTAAATGGAGTGGTTCCAGAAGATATGAATGGTTTCTCTGATGTGTTCATGTATGATGCTCAAACCGACACCGTGTCACTGATCTCAGTTGGCTCAGGTGGAGATGTCGGTAATGCCGATTCCGGTACTGCAATTTTGTCAGATGATGGACAATATGTATATTTTGAATCACTTGCCTCAAATCTTGTTGTTGGAGATTTGAATGGTGAAGTTGATATATTTAGACGTGAGACCCAAACAGGAGAGGTTACGAAAATATCAAATAATTTAAGCTTGACTGGTATGTATCTCTACGGTGTCTTTAATCAGAACCCAACCATTTCTTCTGATAATCGATATCTATCTTACGGTGCTCGCGTATTTGATTTAGAGACAGGGGTCGTTGCTCAAATAGCTGGAGTAAGTGTTTCAGGTAACATTTATATATCTAAAAATACAAAGAGGTTGTCGTTTGCTTCAAGCCAATCATATGTTCTGCCTGATACGGGTGTTATGGATAATTTTTATTCAACCTATGCTTTTGTTTTACTTGACTATTCTGGAAATTTTGTTGAGTCTACTTCAAATAATGGTACTCTAACTGGCTCTCGTACTATTACTATTACGGATGATACATTTGTAAATGCAAGTGGAACGCTTACGTTAAATACTCACTACACCCTTACCAATGCGCCAGCTGGGCTCACACCCGTTATGACGGTGAGTAGTGATGGACTTACAGCAACACTCACATTTACTGGTTCTGCAACTACTCATGCAAACGCAAATGATGTTTCAAATCTTACCATCACGTTTTTAGATGACGCATTTACCCTAGAGTCAGATGCGGATCAGGTTGCCGGTGCAACTAATTCAGCTGGAACTATTAATTTTCAAGACCCAAACGGTGGCAGTAGTGGCGGCGGAGGAAGTAATCCGAATCCTGTACCCGGCTGTACTGATTCAGATGCCGACAACTATAATCCAAGTGCAACACAGGACAATGGTTCATGTCAGTATGCTCCTGGGGCTATTGTTGGTTGCACCGATATCTCTGCGGGTAACTATAACTCACAAGCAACAGTAGACAACGGTACTTGTTTGTACGGAGTGTTTGGTTGTATGGATGCCACAGCAACAAACTATAATCCGTTGGCAGTCTATAGTAATGGTTCATGTACGTATTTACCACCACCTATCGATCCACCAAGTGATGATCCAGACGACGTAAATGGATGTATGGATCCTGGTGCTCTTAACTATAATCCACTAGCTACGGTAAACAGTCTGCCGTGTGATTACCTAATTCCTGTGACCTTGGGTTGCATGGATGTTACGGCGACAAACTATAATGAAGAGGCCACAACAGACGATGGGTCTTGTACATATACACCTCCTCCACCAGAAGAAGAGGGTGAAGGTCTACCACCAATCACAAGTATTATTGGCTTCATAGAACGCACACCAGAAGTGCCAATAGCGATAGCTATCACAGGTTTGGCGCTTCCTCTTATAACGCCATTTATTTCTCCGGGTAATATTGCAGGGATTGTTTCAATACCACTTCGTCTGTGGAATCTTATTCCAACACTACTTGGATTTAGAAGGAAAAAGCGTCCATGGGGAACTGTGTATGACTCGGTGACAAAACAACCCTTAGACCCTGTGTATGTGATGTTAAAAGACGCTTCAGGAAATGAAGTTGCCACTTCAATCACTGACCTTGACGGTCGTTATGGTTTCCAGGTGTCGCCAGGGCAGTATACTTTATTTGCAAACAAGGCAAACTACGTGTTTCCTTCGGCGAAGCTTGCCGGAAAAACAGAAGACGATCTCTACAACAACTTATATTTTGGAGACTTGTTGTCGGTGCAGAGTGAAGATGAAATCATTAATAAAAATATTCCAATGGATGCGATTAACTTCAATTGGAATGAATTTGAAAAAGCAAAAAATAAAAAGCTGATGAAGTTTTATTCACAAACAGAACTTTTCTTGGCTCGTATTAGTAAAGTACTATTTTTTGCCGGCCTTGTTTCTTCTATTGCGCTCACTATTCTTGAACCAAAAACTTTTAATTTTGTTATTCTCGGTCTCTATGCGTTGATATTGGTTCTTGCATTTTTTGGAATCAAACCAAGGGCTTTCGGTTTTGTTACTGAAAAAGAAACGGGCTATCCACTGTCGTTTGCTGTTATTTCTATCTTTTCATCAGAGCTTGGTAGGGAGGTTGCGCACACGGTGATCGGCAAAACAGGAAGATACTACTTATTGGTACCAAAGGGAACATACTTCATAAAACTCCGTAAGAAAACTGGAGAAAATACATACGAAGAGGTGTATCAATCAGAATCGTTTACAGCAAACAAGGGATATATTAATAAGATTATAAAGATATAAAAAAGAACGGCTCGCCCCATAGGGGCGAGCCGTTTCGCTTCTCGCGAAGCTCCTTATTTTGCCTTCTTGGCGAAGATCCATAGGTCGCGATATCCACACCGTGACTTCTGTTTCAGGAACAGATCACATGCCTGCTTCTGCGGCGTAGATGCCCCCTTGTTTGGCCCAAGAGCATACACCCGACCACCCACGGGTGTCATAGGTAGGTGCAATAGTTTACCGCTCTCAATACCTTCAATGTAGAGCTGGGCGACCACCGACATTGGTGGTGTGGTATATCCAGCCTTGTACATGTTTTTCAGGAATTCATTGTAGTCGTAGTTGTTCCTGGTGAATTTACGTTCAAGAGGGCTCACGATCACAAGTGCAAATGAGGTATCAGCGTTGTTCGGTTTCTTCCAAATAACCGTGTCGTTGAGCACCACCTCACCTAAAGTTGGATCCAGTCTGATGATCTCGTCTTTCTTTTCTTCATGAAGATTCCATTTCTGATTCTTCCAGATCTTGATCTCATCCTGTGCGGTTATAGACATAAACACAAGAGTGAAGAGGGTCAAAAGGGTAATGCGAAGAGCTGTCATGTGCTTGGTTTGTTTAATTATATTATACTTTATATTTAATATTTTGTCAAATATTTTTTATCTTCTTTTTCCCACAATATTCCTTAAAAATTCATTGTTTTTTACGTCTAAATTTGCTATACTCAAGAGGTTAAATAACCAATAAAATCAACATATTATGGCAAAAGACACCAGTAACTATAGTGCAGATGATATTTCAGTTCTCGAGGGTCTGGAGCCTGTACGAAAACGACCAGGAATGTACATTGGTTCAACTGGACCAGATGGACTTCATCACCTGATTAAAGAAATTTTCGATAACTCTCGCGACGAAGCAATGGCCGGACATTGCGACCATATTGAGATTACTCTTTTGCCTGAAGATCGTGTTCGTGTTGCTGACAACGGCCGAGGTATTCCGGTTGATATTCATAAACAAACAAAAGTGTCTGCTCTTGAAACAATCATGACCGTTCTTCACGCTGGAGGTAAATTCGGAGGTAAAGACAAAGGATACAAAGTTTCCGGAGGTCTTCACGGTGTGGGTGCTTCGGTGGTAAACGCACTTTCTAAAAACACAAAAGTGCTCGTACATCGAGACGGTGGAATTCATATTCAAGAATACAAAATCGGTAAACCTCAAGGGAAGGTAAAGAAAATCGGAACATCGAAGCAAAACGGAACGATTGTGACGTTTCAGCCAGACATTGAAATTTTTAAAGAAGTAAAATTTGATTGGAAGAGGATTGTAAACCACTATCGAGAACAAGCATATCTTGTAAAAAACCTACGCATTACGATTAACGATGCGCGTGAATATTCTGGAAAGATTGCAGAAGATGACGCGTACTACGTGAAAGACATTGGTCTTGAAATTCCATCAATGACGTTCTACTTCGAAGGAGGTATCGTGTCTATGGTTGCTCACTATAATGAAGATTTAAAACCAGTACACAGAAAAATATTTTATGTAGAAAAAGAAGTTGAAGATATCACCGTTGAAATTGCAATGCAATACGTAGACGATATTTCTTCTCGTATTGTTCCTTTTGCGAACAATATCTATACACCAGGAGGTGGTATGCATGTGACTGGGTTTAAAACCGCGCTTACTCGTCTCGTAAATAATTACAACAAGAAAAATAATATTTTGAATGAAAAGGAAGGGGGCTTTACAGGAGACGATGTGCTCGAGGGTCTTACTGCTGTTGTTTCTGTGAAGATGCCAGAGATTCAGTTTGAAGGACAAACAAAAGATAAACTTGGAAGTCCGGAAGCACGAGGTGCGGTTGAATCAGTTTTTTCTGACGCGTTCTCAAACTTCCTTGAAGAAAATCCAGATGAGGCACGTTCTATTGTAAACAAAGCCGTTCTTGCTTTGAAAGCACGAAAGGCTGCTAAAGCTGCTAAAGATTCTGTGCTTCGAAAAGGAGCGCTCGAAGGTATGACACTTCCTGGAAAGCTTGCAGACTGTCAATCAAAAGATGCTTCAGAATCTGAACTTTTCATTGTAGAGGGAGATTCTGCGGGTGGTTCAACAAAAATGGGACGCGACCGACGAACCCAAGCGGTGTTACCACTCAAAGGTAAAATCTTGAACGTAGAACGAGCACGGCTTGATAAAATGCTTGCATCAAACGAAGTAAAATCGTTAGTAATTGCCATTGGTACATCTATCGGTGATACATTCAATATTGCTGATATTCGATATCATAAAATTATTATTGCAACCGATGCCGACGTGGATGGTGCACACATTCGTACACTTCTCTTAACTCTTTTCTATCGATACTTTAAACCAGTGATTGAAGCAGGATATTTATATATTGCACAGCCACCACTCTACAAGGTGACAAAAGGAAAAGAAAAAACATATCTGTATTCAGATGATGAAAAGAAAGCATTCTTGAAGAACGAAGGAGTTTCTGAAGAAGAGCTTGAGCAAGAAGGCGAAACAGATGAACTAGAAGCGGGGAATGAAGACACAAAGAGTAAAAAGCCAAAGTTCTCTGTGCAACGATATAAAGGACTTGGAGAAATGAACCCTGACGAGCTGAAAGAAACAACTATGGATGCTGACAATAGAATCTTGCTTCAGGTAACGATTGATGATGCTCTTGAGGCAGACAAAACATTCGACATGCTCATGGGTTCTGAAGTGCCGCCACGAAAATCATTCATTCAAACAAACGCAAAAGTAGCTGAGATTGATATTTAATGAAACAAAAAATCCCGTAAGGGATTTTTTGTTTGCTATAGATTATTCTTTATTAGATTTTTGAGTTCCTTAATCTGAGTTTTTTTGTTTTCTTTTAGTTCTTCCCAAAACGATCGTTCTTCTGCAGTGCCAGCTTCTTCTATGTAATGGTTCTCAATCCTCCAAAGACTTTTTTGCTCTGTCGTAAGTTGAGACATTAAATTATGCAGATTATTGTTTGTCATACTACACTAATTTCTCTTCCAATTTTGTAATTCTTATTTCATGATCATTTACTTTTTCTTTGTTTGCGAAGGTGTCCAGAGAATTAAGTTTTGTTTTCTGAATTTCTGTTAGTAATTCTTCTTTTAATTCTAACAGACCTTCTTTGGTCGCCACTTTTGATTCTATATTATCAATCTTTCCATGAACTTCATCAAAGCCAACCTTTATGGTTTGCATCATTTCGTCTAATTTATTTTCGAGATTTTTGTCCATACAAACATTTTACCATATTCGGAAAATATACAAATGATAAAGAAAAAACCATACGATGTATGGATTTTTCTTGTCCTTATTTTTTAATAAGGTTGATAATCTCTTCCACGGTTAAGTTTTCATGTTTCTCATCATTTCGTCCTTCTACAGTGAGCTTTCCAGATTCTTTTTCCTTGTCACCAATCACAAGAGTGAATGGTATTTTTTGAGTTTTAATATATCGCACGCGCTTACCAAGAGATTCATTTTCATCGACAAGTTCCGCTCGAATTCCAGATTCAGTTAATGTGTTGAAAATTTCTTGTGCAAACGTGCTATGGGCATCAGCGTTCACGGGCACCACAGCAACCTGCACTGGTGACATCCAAACAGGGAACGCACCCGCAAAGTGTTCAATAGCTACCGATAAGAATCGTTCAAGAGAACCAGCAATTGCTCGATGGATCATGACGGGTGTTTTCTTTGTTCCATCTTTGTCAGTATATTCAAGACCAAAGCGGTTTGGCATGTTGAAGTCGAGCTGAGCTGTACCAAGCTGCCATTCTCGTCCAATAGCATCTTTAAATTGGAAATCTATTTTCGGTCCGTAAAAAGCTGCTTCACCTTCTACTCGTTTGTAGTTTAGCTTTTCTTGCTTACAAATTTCCTCGAGTGTTGTCTCTGCCGTATTCCAAATAGTTTCATCTCCAATATACTTATCTAGGTTTTTTGGATCACGAACAGAAAGAGAAACCCAGTATTTGCCATCTTGGAGCATATCAAGAGAAGTATAAAATTCTTTAATGATATAAATAATATTTTTAATTTCTTCTTCTACTTGATCTGGTCGACAGAAAATGTGTCCGTCGTCTTGTGAGATGGCACGTACACGAGAAAGTCCCATAAGTTCTCCAGCTTGCTCGTCACGATACACCGTTGTTGTTTCAACATAGCGAAGAGGTAGATCTTTATAGCTTCGTTGTTTTGAAGCGAAGATTTGTGTGTGGTGTGGGCAGTTCATTGGCTTGATACAAAATTCAGTATCACCACGGCCTTTTACTTTAAACAAATCGTCACCGTATTTGTCGTAGTGTCCTGATATCTTATACAGATCAGCTTTTGTGATATGAGGAATAGAAACTTTTTGATAGTTAAATTTTTTCTGTATCCCGGCTATTTTTTCAACGATAGAGTCGCGAACAATTGTTCCTTTTGGGGTAAACAAAGGAAGACCTGGTCCAACAAGGTCAGAAAACGTAAAGAGATCAAGTTCAGCACCAAGTTTTCGATGGTCTCTTTTCTTTGCTTCTTCTAACTGCGCTTCATAGGCCTTGAGTTCGGTTTCATTTTCAAATGCGAGTCCATATATACGAGTGAGCATTTTGTTCTTTTCATCACCTCGCCAATATGCTCCAGCCACATGGGAAAGTTTAAAAGAGTCTCCAGAAATTTCTTGTGCGGGATTTTCTGAGTGTCCACCACGACAAAGATCTTCAAAACCACCACATGTGTAGAGGGTAATTGTTTCTCCTTTTGAAATAATTTCTTCAATCAGCTCAAGTTTGTACGGATTGTGTTTGAAAACACCCCTGGCTTCTTCAGGAGACACTTCTCGATGCGTAAAATGAGTCCATTTGTTAATGTTCTTTCTCATCGATTTTTGTATTTTTTTGATGTCTTCGTCGCCTATTTTTTCTCCACCAAAATCAAAATCGTAGTAAAATCCGTTATCGATAGCTGGACCAAGAGTTGGCAGGGCCGCTGGATAATGTTCTAAAACAGCCTGAGCCAAAAGGTGGGCAAGGGTATGTCTTTTTTTAGATATATCGTTTATTTCCATGGGTTTAATTCTATCACAGGGCTTTCTGATTCAAAAGACGATAAGACTTGCCCCCACACCTACTTTTTAATGGCGGGTGAAGCCCTTGTGAAAACCCCCTACTTTCTAGGGTTAAAAAAGTAGATGTGGGAGCTTGCTTTTTTGTTAGCCTTCAGTATAATGGGAGCCTATGGTAGTAAGAATGCGACATACAAGAGCTCATACAAAAAACCGAAGGTCACACCACCGTGCTCCATCTGCAAGTATTGTAGTTGATAAAGAAACAGGAGTTGCTCACATGAGACACCGAGTTTCTCTCGAGACAGGTATGTATAAAGGCCGACAAGTTTTGAATGTAGCTAAAAAAACAAAGAAAGAAAAAGCGAGCAAGTAAAAGCGGTAATAACCCTTGTATTAAAACGGCGTTCGGGTGAAATAAGAACAAGTTCTCATTTCACCCTCACTTGTTTTAATAGTGCTTGCTTTTTCTTTTTGTGTGGTACAATATTTCTTGTAATAGTTAATTGAGATATCAATGGCAAACAGACACCTTGCACGTTCTATAGTTTTACAAACTTTGTTCGAATGGGACTTTAATGGTCGCACTTCTGCCGACCTATCACAAAATCTCGCTCACAACACAACAGAGTTCGGTCCAGGACTTGTTGTAGATGAGTTCATGGAAACGTTGCTAAAGATTGTTCTCGATAAACAAGACTCTATTGATGAAATAATAACTCGTGCTGCTCCTGAGTGGCCACTCGAAAAGATTTCGATGGTTGATAGAAACGTACTTCGTATTGGTTTGGCAGAGCTTTTGTTTTCTGACAAAGACGAAGTCCCACCAAAAGTAGCTATTAACGAAGCTATTGAACTTGCAAAAACATTCGGCGGAGAAAAATCTGGTAAATTCGTGAACGGAGTGTTGGGTGCTGTCTACAAAGAAATGGGCGAACCAGGCAAAGACCAAGTAAGTAAAAAGAAAAAGGAAGAAGTCGACATTGAAAAAATGCCGATTGAAAAAAAAGCAGGTGGTGTTATTTTCACCGAGAAAGATGGAACATTTTATTTTGGACTTGTGCACGATGTGTTCGGGTACTGGACGCTTGCCAAAGGCGGAGTTGAATCTGGGGAAACTTCTGAGGATGGTGCTGTACGAGAAATCAAAGAAAAAACTGGTCTCGATGTAGAAATTGTGAAATTGCTTGGAGAAAATGAATATGTTGCATCTCACCCAGAAAAAGGTAAAATTCGTAAGCAAGTAAGCTATTATCTTGTGAAATCACCGTTTCAAGACCTACAGGTCAACACCAATGGTGGTCTCGATGGTGGAAAATGGTTTACTTTGGCAGAGCTTGAAGATATCAAAACCTACGATGATATTTTACCGCTCCTTGCTCAGTCAGTTGAGCATATTACAAAATAAGTACTACATGCTTGGTATAAGCACATCGAAAGCTTTGTTTACACAAGGTATGTAGTTTTCTACATATGAAAGATTTCTCTACATTTGAAGATAAGATAGGAATATCATTTAATAACAAAGACTTGTTAAAGCAAGCGTTTATTCATCGTTCGTATATTAACGAAAACCAAGGAGTCGTGTTCGGTCACAACGAACGCCTCGAGTTTTTAGGTGACGCAGTGCTCGAGCTTGTAACCACTGAAGAGCTCTACGCTAAATTTCCAAACAAGCCAGAGGGTGATCTTACGTCAATTCGTGCTGCACTGGTAAACACCAACAGTATTTCTGATGCAGCGAGAAATTTAGGCGTGAATGACTATTTACTGCTTTCAAAAGGAGAAGCAAAAGATACAGGAAAAGCGCGAAGTTATATTCTTGCAAATACCTTTGAAGCAATTGTCGGCGCAATCTATCTAGATTCTGGATATGAGCACGCGAAGAAATTTATTGCAGACTGTTTGTTTGGTGGCATTGAAAGAATTGTTCGAGAAAAAACTTATATTGATTCAAAAAGTTTAGTACAAGAAAAAGCACAAGAAGTTGTAGGCTTTACTCCTTCGTATGAAGTGGTGTCTGAAGTTGGACCTGACCACGACAAAAACTTTACGATTGCGATTTATTTTGGAGAAGAGAAAGTAGCGTCAGGAAAAGGGAAGTCAAAACAAGAAGCCGAGCAAGATGCCGCAAGGAATGCCTTGGTAAAAAAGAAATGGATATAGCAACAAAAAAGCCTTTTAAAACAAGGCTTTTTAGCTATTTAAAATTCATGAAATTAAAAATACTTGACAAATTTTATGTATATGCTATACTGTATTCGAATTGATTAGTACGCTATACTTTGGATTAAAAGAAGGACGAAGTATAAGTATCTTAACTGGTTTCCTTCCACTGGACCAAGCTTAATCGGTAGCTCTGGGACTTTTGCCAGCGATCTGAGGTCTTCGCGCTTTTGAGACCAACTGACGATGATTTTAAAAAACACGGTACGGCCGAGAAAGTAAAATAAATATTAATGCGGGTGGGGGCGAAGCGCAATAGCTCCCACCCAAATTAGATACTGCACATTCAATTCTCCAGACGGAGATTAACATAATGGGGTGAGCCTTTAGAAGATAACACCCAGAGGTTGCGTAACAGCTGCCACAAAACCGCCTTGTTGCTCACAGGTGGTTTTTTCATTTTATGTTAAAATATCTTCATACATGAATCCCGTTAGAGATGGAAATTCGGCTTATTCATCTAGCGTGATTATAGTGTGAGAAAGTAAATCATGTATTATTTAACAATAATTTTACGCAAATCTTTAATTTGCTATCTCTAACGGGATGAAGCTCAAATCTCTAGAACTCAACGGTTTTAAATCATTCGGCAAAAAAGGCCGACTTGATTTTACCCATCCTCTTACATGTGTTGTTGGCCCAAACGGTTCTGGTAAATCAAACGTCGTGGAAGCTTTTCGCTTTGTGATGGGCGAGCAGTCAATGAAGTCACTCCGTGGAAAATCAGGAAAGGATCTCATCTTTAAGGGTTCTGGTGGTGTGGTGAAGCAAAATCGAGCGCTCGTAACGATTACCTTTGATAATCGCGCACGAATCTTTAAACTTGCTAGTTCTGAATCAAATATCAATGTTGATTTTGACGAAGTAACACTTACACGTGAAGTATTTGCAGACGGTAATAATGTGTATCGTATTAACAACTCAGAAGTTCGTCTCAAAGATATTGTTGAGCTTCTTGCCTCTGTAAATATTGGTTCTTCTGGGCATCATATTATTTCTCAAGGTCACGCAGATAGGGTGCTGACAGCGAGTATAAAAGAACGCAGGGGAATGATTGAGGATGCACTTGGACTTAAAATCTATCAATTTCGTCTGAAAGAAAGTGAGAAAAAGCTTGCCAAAACACGCGAGAACATTACCCACACAGAAAGTATTCGCCGTGAACTTGCTCCTCATATTAAATATTTAAAGAAGCAAGTAGAGAAAATTCAAAAAGGCGAAGAGCTTCGAGGTGAACTGACAACTCTCTATATACTTTATTTTGAACGAGAAAGTTCATATCTTGTTCATGAAGATGCTTTTGTCAAAAGTGAAAAACTTCGAATCTCTTCTTCGCTTGATGCAGTGAAAAATCGCTTGTCACAAATACATATTGTGAATGATAACTCATTTGAGATTGCAAAAAACAAAGAGATTGAAGCTTTGCAGAAAGCTATTTTTGAACAAAGATCCGCAAAAGAAAATCTTTCACGAACGCTTGGAAAGTTGGACGGGTTAATTGAGCTTGAAGAATCAAAACTTTCAAAAGGAGAAGCGTTGATCTCTATTAAAAATAATGAATTCAATACGTTCATTGATTCTATTCATGAGGGAATCGATAAAGCGTTAACCTTTGAAGGTATATTTGAAATTACCAACAGTTTGAAAGATATTAAAGATACTTTAAGTACATTTCGTCAAAAATATAAGCTGACTGGAGAAGTATCACGCGACGAGCTCGATAATCTTCTGGGTAACAGAGCAAGTATTCAAAAAGAGCTAGATGGCCTTCATGTAAATATTGAAACATCTCAAGCGAACATTGAGGCTATCCGCGTAGAAATTTCAGAAGAAAAAGAAGCAAGGTATAAAGAACAAGAAGAAAAGTTTAGTCTTGAAAATGAACAAAGTAAACTTTCTTCTTCGCTTGATCTTATTGAAAGTAAATCAGCTCTCTATCTTCGACGTAAAACATTGTTTGAAGAAAATATGAAAGAGGCTGTAACGCTTGTTGGACATGCAATGCTTCGTATTGACCAATCAAAGCAAGATATTTCATTCCGAGATGAAGAACAAGAAGATTTACGAAGACAAATTGAACGACTCAAAATAAAGCTCGAAGATATTGGCACGGCAGGTGGCGCTGATGTGCTTCGTGAGTATGAAGAAGTTTCAGAGCGAGATAATTTTCTTGTGAAAGAGCTTTCTGACCTTGAATCAAGTCTTGCGAATCTACAAACACTTATCGAAGAACTCAAGAGAACACTTGAAATAGAATTTAAAACAGGTTTACAAAAAATTAACGAGCGATTCGAAGAATTCTTTAAGCTTATGTTTGGCGGTGGCGGCGCGTTTCTTTCTATTGTTGTCGAAAAACCAAAAAAGTTAGATGACAACATGGATGAAACCGAAACCATTGAAGAGGAAAAGAGTTTCGAGCAGGGAATTGATATCAATGTTTCGCTTCCTCAAAAGAAAGTGAAAGAACTGACCATGCTCTCTGGCGGTGAACGATCCCTGACGTCTATTGCACTTCTCTTTGCAATGAGCCAAGTGAATCCACCACCGTTTCTCGTGCTTGATGAGACCGATGCTGCACTCGATGAAGCAAACTCAAAACGTTATGGAGACATGCTTCTAAGGCTTTCAAAGTATTCTGAGCTTATCGTGGTAACACATAACAGAGAAACGATGTCTCGAGCTGACCTTATCTACGGTGTGACGATTGGTGCTGATGGAGCGTCAAAACTTCTGTCGATAAAGTTTGCCGAAGCAGAAGGATACGCAAAATAAAAGAAAATTTTTATGGAAGTCTAAAAAGCCTTGTTTTACAAGGCTTTTTAGTTATTTAAAGTTCCTGAATTAAAAATACTTGACAAATTTAATGAATATGCTATAGTTTAATCAAGATTAAAGTCGGATCTGGTAAATGACCAAAAGACCGGCAAGCACCTTGAGATACTCGATTTCAGCTAGACACCTGAGACTCTTTTATTAAATTTTTTTGATAAAAGACCTTAGAGGCTTAAATTGAACTATACTTAAACCAAAAGATCTTGGAAGGTTGGAGTTGGGCACGCGGCCTGACAATAACTGGAACAGATTCTAATGGAAAACCCCAACAGTGGTGGTGCGTCATCTGAGTTTTTGCTAAGCATGAGGGCATACTGGTCCCGTTTTCTGACGCACGCGGCGTTAGACATGTTACGGTTAGCTGTCTTGATGGAGGTTTCCATCCAGCTGATTGCGACAGATGATTTTTCTCATGGCTTGAGAAAGTCATGATCTAGACTGACCTCTAGATAACTGTAGATGAATGCTCATGGACAATACGGTCTCTCTGCTTGGGGAAGTACAACCCACTCGAACAACACCTTGTCTCAACTGAGCTTCTGAAGCCCGGTCGTGGTGGAAGAGTAACGTTGTGGTGAAGTTTAAGTATAAGCAGACTCTGAGCTAATCGGAGCGCGTGCGAGGTCGTCAACCTCAACCGCAAGAGAGCCCTCGGCAACGCCAGGGCTCTTTCTCTTTTTTATATACCTTTTTCTACAGGAACACCTGGTGCATACGTTTCATCAAGCGTAAACGTATATTCTTTGAAATCTTTCAGACCTTCTTTGTTCACCACAACTTGGACAAGTCCACCCCGCATTGTTTCTTCTGAGAAGTATTGATCAAATATTGCATTACCAAGAGAGTATATAATCAATCCATTTTTATATTGAACAGTATCTTGAGTCACATGCGGGTGATGTCCAACAACAAGTGTTGCACCAGCGTCAATTGAAGTTTCAGCGAGTGTTTTTTGACGTTCGTTAAAAGGTTTATATTCATCGCCCCAATGATATGACACAACAAGTATGTCTACATTTTGTTTTGCTGTTTGAATATATGAAATTCTGTTTGGGTCCGAAGCGAGAAGTATTCCTGATTTTTCGCCGCCGGCCTGCATCCAGTTTGGTCCCACATCAGTAAAACCAAGGAATCCAATCTTAAGTCCATTTTTTTCAATGATACGCACCGTGCTGGCATCTGTGGTATTTTTCCCGGCACCAGTATATGGAATATTTTTTGCTTCTAGGTTTGCGAGCGTATCATTGAAAGCGGCAACATTCCAATCTCCAACGTGGTTGTTAGCGAAAGAAAGAATATCAAACGAAGCTCCTACAAGTGCATCGAGGGTTTTCTCTTCCATGCGGAATGAAAACCTGCTTCCTACATTGTTGCCAACATCAGATGCAGGGCCTTCTAGGTTTGCAAAGGTAATGTCATCTTCTTTGAGCAATCCAAGATTTTTAAACAGTGGATTGAAATCTCCCGCGTAGTTTTTATACACCGACGTTTTAACACCACGATCCATCATAATGTCACCCAGAAAGGAAAGAGTAACTTCTTGGCGAAGTTCTTTTCTGCTTAGTTTTTCTTCATCTTGTGTTGGCTCTAGAAATTCTTGCACGGTAATATTGGCAAGTTTTATATGGTATGCATTTTCAATACCAACGTATCGCCAGTGCCACGGTTCAAAAATATAGCCTGTATCTTTGCCGGGAGGATAACTCATAATAAAACCATACTTGAATGCATTTTTATCAAGCCAACTATATTCGTCAGTAAGATGAAAACTTCGGTGTCCAGAATCGTAGCCAACAGCAGGGGAGGTAAAGTCTATGGTTGTTCCAAGTTGATGTTCTGAATACCCTGGTTTTGCCACTGCTTCTTCTCCAGGGACAGCCAAGTTATTTCTGTGCCATTCATCATAGAGCCATTTTTGTGTCTCTTCGCTACGAAACGCAGATGTGGTAACGAGTTCAAGGCCTGCTTCTTTTGAAGCTTCGTACATTTCTGATAATGCATCGGCTGCAGTGTTTGCGAGACAGATTTCTTTTCCTTTTGTATCAACTCGTTTTTTGATTGGCACGAGGTTATGTGGAATATAGTTTTTGGTAACAGGATTTTCGCTGGTTGCATTGAAAAGAGTGAGATCGTCAAATGTCTCGTCTGGTCGTGGACAAGGGTCGATCAAAATAATATTTTTTTGATCAACAACAATATCTTCATTGCTTGATGATACACCTGCTACATCACCGCTAGTAGGTTCACTATTTTCTGTTGGCACCGTTGCGGCTGCAAGCGGGCTTGGGATTGCAGATACACCTCCAATTTGAGTTCGGAGTTCTTCTGGGTACCCGTACACAACATTTTCTCGTAGGTAATTGAGAATAGTGTAAATATCTTTTGTTCTGTCGTCGGTGCGGAGAAGAATAATACCAATGTGACGATCTTCATATCCAGGGAACGAAACAGAAAAGATACCAACACCTGTTCGCTTTGCCATGCTCGTGTAGCCGGTTTTTCCTCCAATAAAATTATCGTTGTTTGAAAATCGGTTGATGTTCTTCCACACTTTGCCAAGCGCGGTATATTCAAGAAGTGTGGTGATATCAAAAACAACTCGGTGATTATTTTCAAGATAGGTGCTCATTTTAAAGAGATCTTTTGCCGTAGATGTATTTTTCGGAGAAAGACCACTTGGATCTTCAAAATTTGTTTTCTCCATGCCAATCTCTGCAGCAAAGTCATTCATTGATTTCATAAATGAAGGACGCCCTTTGTGCTCAGCAAGCACTTCGGCAGCATTGTTACTTGAAACCAATAGAAGAGGATAGAGAAGATCAGAAACAAGCACCGTTTCTCCTGTGCGTAAATCACCCCGAGAACTTTCAATATGTGCAGCCCTGTTTGAAACTTTTGTTTTTTCTTGCCCATCCTGTGTTTCAAGAGACACGAGTGCTGTCATCAGCTTTGTCACCGAGGCAATAGGGAATATTGATTCTGCATTTTTTTCTAAGATAATTTCTCCTGTGTTTACGTCGCCGATAACATAAGACACCGCACCGATATTTAATTCTTTTGCTTTAGGATATATTTCGTAGCTTGGTTGTGGTGGATAGGTGATGTTGTCGAACTTAAAAACAGAAGCAACAGTGTCTTCCGGCGCTCGTTTTTTGAGTGAAAAATTTTTAAGTTTTGCGATGATGGTCGATTCTTCTTCGCTACTTTGCTTACTTGTGCTAATTCTTTCCGCAGTGTTCCAGATAAGAGACGTAAAAAGAAGACCCAATCCAATAGGGATAATACTCCAGAGTATATTTTTAACAACCTTTCTTGTCATTCTTTGTTGTGTATTATGCTACGAGTTCATAATCGATCACCCCTTCTTCTGGATCGGCTTTTTTAACTTTTATCTTAAGCTTGTCTCCAATCCTTATGATGTGTTTACTTGTTTTGCTTGAAACCAGCATATTTTTTTCATCGTAAGTATAGTAGTCACTCGTAAGGTCTCTTAATTTTATCATACCTTCTGCACGGGACTTTTCCTCAGCTACATAAATACCCCATTCAGTTACGCCAGTAACGATTCCTGTAAACAAGTGACCAATGCGAGCTGACATATATTCAACTTGTTTATACTTGATACTTGTTCGTTCTGCTTCTTGTGCATCACGCTCACGTTCTGAAGAATGGATCGCCATATCTTCGTACATTCCTCGTTTTTCTTTTGGAATAGTTTTTCCTGATAGATAGATGTCGAGCATGCGGTGCGCAAGAATATCCGGGTATCGACGTATTGGTGAGGTGAAGTGGGTGTAGTAACGAAAGGCGAGTCCATAATGCCCGTTGATGTTTTTAGTTGAATATATTGCTTTTTGCATTGAACGAATCACAACACTTTGCACGGTTTCTTTTTCACTTTTGCCTTCGAGTTTTGCAAAGAGTTTGTTAAATTCTTTTGGATCAACATAACCTTTTTGAATTGGAATATCATATCCAAGTAGTTTTAAGTATGCAACAACATCTTTTATTTTATCTTTGTCTGGGTCTTCGTGGATTCGGTAGATGAAGAGACGTTCTTTTTTATCTGCGTCAAATGACCCCCATGTTGCAACTCGTCTGTTTGCAAGGAGCATAAATTCTTCGATCATTTTGTTTGTATCTTGTCGGTGTTTTGTATAGACGTCGATAGGTACACCGTCTTCATCGAGCTTAAATTTCACTTCGTCTTGTTCCATCAGAAGCGCCCCATCCTTAATTCTTTCTTTGGTGAGTTCTTTTGCCATCGTGTTCAAAATAGAAAGCTCCTCGAACAATATTCCTTCACCTTTGTTCAAAACCTCTTGAGCCTCTTCATAACTAAATCGTTTGTCAGAATGGATAACGGTGCGTCCAAACCATTCTTTGAGCACAGATCCTTTTTCATCGAGTTCAAAGACAGCAGAGAACGCCAGCTTATCTTCGTTAGGATTTAAGCTGCACAAATCGTTTGAAAGAATCTCAGGAAGCATCGGTATCGTTCGGTCGACAAGATACACTGATGTCGCTCGTTCCAACGCTTCTTTATCAAGTTGTGTGCCTGGGCGAACAAAAAAGGAAACGTCTGCAATGTGCACACCGACTTCATATGTTCCACCCTCTAATTTTTTAAATGAAAGGGCATCGTCAAAATCTTTCGCGTCTACTGGGTCGATGGTAAAGGTTGTGGTGCCACGCATATCTCTTCTTCGAGACACTTCACTCGTGAAATCACTCTCTTTAATTTTTTGCGCTTCACGTTCTACTTCTTTAGGGAATGACGACTCAAAACCTTTTTCAAGGATAATGCCTTCCATTTCAGCGTTGTGTTCACCGTGCTTACCAAGTACACGAAGTACGTGTCCTAGGGGTGGTTTTTTTCGAGATGTCCAAGTGGTTATTTCCACAAAGACTTTGTCTCCAGGGGCAGCGCCGTTTCTTCCTTTTTCAGGAATGAGAATATTAAACTGCATGCGTGGATCGCTTGCTTCTAAAAAGAATTCACCACCTTCTTGAATAAGTTTGCCGGCGAAACCTCGTTTAGCGCGTTTTTCAATTCCTATGACCTCACCAATTTCAGGTCCACCTTTTCTCTTTGAGGTGATAGTAACTTTGACCGTGTCACCACTTAAGGCAAGACCAAGAAATGCACCTGGTACTTCTATTCCTTCTTTCGTGTTGTTTCGTAAAAATCCAATACCTTTTTGGTTGATTCTAATAGTTCCGACAACTTCTTTTCTCTGCCTATGTTCTTTCTTAGTTTGTTGTTTCATTATTTTTTCAGTTTACCACAATTAACACTCTTTATATAGAGTGATATACTGGTCATAAATTGAACACCTCATGGGAAAACGGGCAAGCAAATGTAGTCGATCTGGTGGTGGCTCACGTGCACGTGGGAGACGCTCCACTCCGCGGAGATTCCATCAAGGGAAACCCAACAGATCGGCCATCTTTTGCAAATTGTCGATGAGTCGCATCAGTTAAACCCACTAGAAGGTCCTGCCAGGGCAGGACCTTCATCTATTTGACGTATTCTTACTTGTCTGCTAATATACGGTTCATGTTAAAGATAAGACTACAAAGAACAGGAAGAAAAAACGAGCCGTATTTCCGGGTTGTTGTTGGCGAGCACACAAACTCTGCTCAGAGTGGAAAGTTTATAGAAGTACTCGGATCATATAATCCAAAAGAAGGTACTATTGCTCTCAAAGATGATCGAATCAAATACTGGATCAGTAAAGGTGCACAAGCTTCAGGAACAGTTCACAATTTTCTTGTAGATAAAAAAGTAGTAACTGCAGAAAAGAAAAATGTACTTCCAAAGAAGACATCAACAAAGAAACGAAAAGAATTAAAAAAGTAATTTCAAACTATTCACAAAAAACTACAACTTCGGTTGTAGTTTTTTGTTTGACAGGTTAGAATATTTGAAGCAGTAATTCTTAGTCAGAACTCTGCAAATTAAAATTATATTTTAATCCTAATTATGGAAAGAGACACAGAATTTCTAAGTTATGTTGTAAAGTCACTTGTCGACAATGAAAACGAAGTAAAGATTGATCGAAAGGTAGATGAGATGGGCGTACTGCTTACACTATCAGTTTCTCGAGACGACATGGGAAAGATTATTGGTCGCCAAGGAAATACTGCAAAAGCAATCCGAACACTTCTTCGAGTTATCGGTATGAAAAATAACTCACGAGTAAACCTTAAGATTGATGAACCAGAAGGTTCTGAAAAATCACCAATGCGTTCAATGTCAGCTGACGTAGACGCAGCAATGAATGACCTTAAAGGAATCTAAGAGCACTCGCTTCGCTCGTCTCATTTATTCTCATCGCTTGGACATTGTGAAAGTGAACTTTCACATGCTCCTCGCTCGAGAATATAGTCAGAGTAAATAAACCTAGGCAATAGGTATATATAATGGAATGCTATGACACGGCAAGAAAACCACCCGAAAGGGTGGTTTTTAATGCGTGACAATTGGTACATTGACAGAATATGTTATTTATGATACTATTAAAATTGAACAAATACGCTCTTTAACCATGAAAACCAAACACATCAACCTGACTCTTTTGGTCTCGTTGGTTTTGTTCACGGTGTCGTGTAGTACCACTGTGACATCTCCTATGGAGAAAGAAGCCAAACAAGACGACACGGTAAGTGTCCCCGTCGAGGCGGTATTCGATACCTTTAACGGTGATACCACGATTAGTGTGAGAGTGCTCGAAGTTGTCTACAATGGCCCACTAGCCTCAACGGTCTTCGAGTGTGATTCCATTGGAGCAAGTGGACATGACAAGAAACTCATTCGTGTGAGGCCAAGCAATTGTTACAACACTCTGAAGGTGGTTCATCCAAACGATACGATCACCATCTGGGTTCATCCTTGCTTGGGTTGTGTAGAGGGGAGAAAATACATGTACCCTATATGCGAAAAAGCGAAGGAGTGAACAACTACTGCATCTGAAAGCTCCGACTTAGGTCGGGGCTTTTTGTTTGACAAAATATTATAATATGATATAATTTTAAAGAACCACAAAACCAAATGTTCTATGAAAACGAACCCCATTTTCCTCTTACTTGTTTCGGTTGTTATTCTTACCTCATGCGGTTCTCGTAGTGGTAAGCGTCAGTCCAAAAGCCGGGTGCAGAATGATTCTGTGAGTACTGCAGTACTCACAGTTCCCGTGGATTCAATGAGACTTGTGTTCGTTGAGCTTCAGACAAGGTACCAGGAGTTCCTGAAGGAAAATAAGGAATTCAGTCTTGATCTGTACGCCAACAATATTTTCTCCTACCATGACTCGTTGGGGAAAGAGGTGCGGTTTGAAGTATTCGATTTTACTCCTTACGCTGGCATAGATATCAACCCAAATTCTTACCAGGTTGCACTGGAGGGTGAGAGCTATGTCATGAGGGTATTCCGAGGATACGGCAAAGACGATAGTCTATTGGTCCGAACCCCAGAAGAACTTCAACGAGCCCTTCTTCCATTTCATTTTCACATGAAAGAAGCAAGCATATCTGTGTTGAAACTAAAGATGGATCACAAGAAGAAACTTGATGAGATGGTACAAACAGCTCTTTAAGTACATTTTGTGGTGCACTAACCCTGAGAAAGCCCTGCCGATATCCGGCGGGGCTTTTCATTTGCAATTTTTTCCAGAAAAGATACTCTATATTCTATGACTTTTCATATCATAACCATTTTCCCGAACATGTTTGACTCATATCTCTCTGAGTCTATTTTGGCGCGAGCAATAAAAGAAAAGAAAATAAAAGTAAAATTCTATAACCCACGAGATTTTGTTCGCGGCAAACTTCGTAAGGTGTGGCCAGATGGAAATATTTCTTCAAAGATAGATGATAAGCCATATGGTGGTGGGCCAGGGATGGTAATGATTGCTGATCCGATTATCCGCGCATGGGAAAAAGCTTCAAAAAATCTTAAAAAACCTAAAACGATTATTTTTTCTCCTGGTGGTAAAAAGCTTGATACTACTTTTGCAAAACATGCTGCTAAAAAATATACCGATGTTATTCTAATTTGCGGACGATACGAGGGAATTGATGCACGAGTAAAAAAGATCACCAAAGCAGAAGATATGTCTGTCGGAGACTATGTCTTGACCGGTGGTGAAATACCAGCGATGATCGTGATCGACACAGTCTCACGACAAATAGAAGGAGTGCTTGGGAAAATAGAATCGTTGGAAGAGAATCGCGTTTCAAGTTCTGAAATGTACACACGACCAGAAGTTTATGAATATAAGAAGAAAAAATATAAAGTACCAAAAGTCATGATTTCTGGTGACCACAAAAAAATAGAAGAATACAAAAAGGGTTCAGGTAAAAATATATAGAAAAATGGTCGCACGCTATGTGCGACCATTTTGTAAAGCGTCCTTGACTTCACACAGAATAAGGAGATCAGCTTTCTGGGAAATGAATCCCCCCTCTTTTTTCAGTTGAGAGTAAAAACTATCCCGAAAATGTTTATCTTCTAAGTCTTTTTCTATTTTCTTCATGATGCGCTTTATCCAAGGACTTTGTTCTTGATATGTCTTTAGAAGAAAAATGGCGTATGGTGCATCAAGTGGTTCCTTGTCTTCATCAAGTTCATTCAGGAATGCAACAATCTGATGCCATCTTTCGTATTCAGAGATAACACACGCAAGAACAAAAACAATGGCAAAGGCACTGAACAAGAACTTGCCATGTTTGTTTTCAGTATAGGCACCGAAATATGCACCCAATAGAATGCTTATCATAGCAAGTGTGATAAGTACAAGAAACGTTAGGCGAGAATCAATGGGCTTTTCCATGGTGATGTACGTTTTGTTTCTGCTTTAAAATACAATTTTAAGCATCTGAAGTCAATGTGGCCGTATGATATAATATAAATTCAAACATATATGATTTTTGCAGCATTTAAAACATATAAAGATATTAAAAAGGGAATTGCGAGTCCAACAGGTTTGGGGCAAGAGATGCTTTTGGATGTGATAAAGGTTCCACTTGTGATTTTTACACTTGTGGGTATTGGTGCACTTGCACTTTTCTTTATACTCGGATGGACAGAACTGTTGAGTGGTCCATATGGGTTCTTTAAGTTTGTTTTTTGGTTCCTACTCATACCTTTTTCCGTTCTCCAACTTTTTTTCTGGAAGCTTTTTTCAAAAGCTAAAGAACTGGTCCAAAAGGCAAAAGATAGGGTAGATCAGGAGCTGAATACAATACATGTAGAACCGAAATAAAAATCTTGTAAAATAGAGGACTATTGACTTTTGATATTTTTTGTTATATTTTCAAAAAAACAAAATAAATCATGGCAAACAGTAGTACTCCACAGGTTAGGAAGGATTACACCCTCGTGATTCTCCTTATCCTGGGGTTGATAGGAGCCTTGTTGATCATGGGAGCACGAATTTTTTGCGGGTATAAGGGTTACTCCGTAACTTGGTTTGATGACGATTGGGGACTCTATGTCTGGCTCCTCTTCGTAGCCATGTTCTTTCTTCCTCTTTCTGGTTACAGAAGTGAATGAAAATAATTCAAAAGACCCTGGATTCCAGGGTCTTTCTATTTGACAAACTTCCTAAAAAAGCTATACTTACCTCACAAATTGCGTTGATTGAGTCACGACTAAAGCAGTTGTATTATTAGCGACGTAAAGCGAGTACATACAAAAGCTTTCTAACTTTTTGTATGTGCGAGCCGAGGAGCTAATACAAGGATGCGTCAGCATCGCTTTTATTAGGAGTTTAATACAAGGTTTGCTTTGCTAAAAAAATATAATACAAATTTTTAGTCTTTTAAAGAAGACGAGGTGTGGCCTTGTCGTCTTTTTTGTTTTTTACGAGGAATGATTGAGTTATGGTGTGTAAAAAACAGGGCTCTGGTTTTAAAAATTTTGTAGCGAGGTACAAGATAGTATGCCAAAAACGAAAAACAAACCGTTAGAGAAAAAATATTTCTCTAAGTACAAGGAGCCGTTGGTTCCAATGCCAGATCTTTTGGAGACTCAAATTGAGTCGTACAAATGGTTGATGAAGGATGGGGTAAAGGAGACACTCAAAGAGTTTTCTCCTATTAAAGATTATTCAGAAAAGAAATTTGAACTTTCTTTTGAGTCTTTTACGTTAGGAGAACCAAAACACAGCCCTCTCTATGTAAAAGAAAATAAACTTACGTATGAAGCTTCGCTGAAGGTTCGCGTAAAACTTTTGAATAGATTGAATGGATCAGTGAAAGAACAAGAAGTGTTCTTCTCTGATTTTCCTTTGATGACAAAGCAAGGAACATTCATTATTAACGGTGTTGAGCGTGTTATCGTTCCACAACTTACTCGAAGTTCTGGGGTATTTTTCACAGAGCTCGATGTAAAAGGGCGAAAGAAATTTGGTGCAAAAATTATTCCAAACAGAGGTGTCTGGATTGAGTTTGAAACTGACAAAGACAATCTTGTCTATGCTCGAATCGACAAAAAACGAAAATTTGCCGTAACAACGCTGATGCGTGTACTTGGCCTTGATACTGATGACAAGATTCGAAAGGCATTTAAAGGTAATGAAGTGCACGAAAAATTCATTAACCAAATTATCGACAAAGACAGCGCAAAAACCCCAGAAGAAGCATATGTTGATATTTATAAACGACTCCGAGACGGAGACATGGCAACAGCTGATAACGCGAAGGAGTTTATCGATGCAATTTTTACGGCAGATCGATATGACTTTTCAGCGGTAGGACGTCACCGATTTAACAGTCGTTTTGATAAGTCTATGGAGAAAGCAGAACTTTCTCGGCTCACGCTTAACGCTGATGACATTATCACAATCACAAAAAATGTTTTTGATCTTAACACAACTCCTGGATCAAAAGCAGACGATATTGATCACCTTGGACGACGACGAGTTCGTTATGTTGGTGAACTCCTCCAACAAAAATTCCGAGTAGGGATGACTCAAATTAAGCGAAACATTCAAGATCGAATGTCTACTATTGATGGTGACACGGCCACACCGGTAACTATCATTAACCAACGCCCACTCCAAGCTCGTATTAAAGAATTCTTTACGACAAACCAGCTTTCACAGTTCATGGATCAAGAAAATGTGCTTTCAGAGCTCGAACACCTTCGAACACTCTCAGCACTTGGTCCTGGTGGTCTAACACGAGAACGAGCAGGTCTTGAAGTCCGTGACGTGCACACATCGCACTACGGACGTGTATGTCCAATCCACACACCAGAAGGTCCAAACATTGGACTTGTGCTTCACCTTTCTAGTTACGCAAAAATCAATGAATTTGGTGTGATTGAAACTCCTTACGTAAAAGTAAAAAATGGAAAGGTAACAGGAGAGATCGTGTACATGAACGCTCTTGATGAAGAGAAATATAATATTGCTCACGCAGGTGTTGCTCGAGATGATAAGGGTGGTTTTATCGGAGATATGGTTGAGGCACGATCAAAGACTGTGCCAAGTTTGGTTCCTAAAAACGAAATTGACTTTATTGATGTTGCGACAAACCAAGCCTTTTCTATTGGTACATCAATGATTCCGTTCCTTGAGCACAATGACGCTAACCGAGCGCTCATGGGTTCAAACATGCAAAAACAAGCGGTGCCTTGTATTGTTCCTCACGCTGCATATGTTGCGACAGGTATGGAAGATTTGATCGCACGAGACTCAGGAAAACTTGTGCTTGCTGAAGAAGCAGGAACGGTATCATATGTTGACTCAAAGAAAGTGACGGTTAAAAACAGTGCAGGAAAAGATAAGACGTATGAACTTATTCAACAAATTCGAACAAATAAATTCTCGCTTATGCGACAACGTCCAACAGTAAGTGTTGGAGACAAGGTGAAAAAAGACGAAGTGCTTGCAGATGCGCCATCAACAGTACACGGACAAGTGGCTCTTGGACAAAACGTTCGTGTTGCATTCATGTCATGGAACGGACGAAACTACGAAGACGCGATTATTCTTTCTGAGCGTCTTGTAAAAAATAGTATTTTCTCAAGTATTTACGTTGAAGAATTTGTGTGCGTTGTTCGCGACACAAAACTTGGACCAGAGTTGACGACACGAGATATTCCAAACGTTGGGGAATTAAAATTACAAAATCTTGATGAAGAAGGAATTATTCGTGTTGGAGCTGAGGTGCGAGAAAACGATATTCTTGTTGGTAAAATTACACCAAAAGGTGAAACTGAATTGACTCCAGAAGAGAGACTTCTCCGATCAATCTTTGCTGAAAAAGCTCGAGATGTAAAAGATACATCAATGCGTGTTGGTCACGGAAACCAAGGCCGAGTTATTTCTGTAAAAGTATTTTCACGAGAAAAAGGTCACCAACTTGAATCAGGAATTATTAAAAAGGTTGTTGTAGAAGTTGCACAACTCCGAAATATTTCAGTTGGAGACAAGCTTGCGGGACGACACGGAAATAAAGGTGTTATCTCTACTATCTTACCTGAAGAAGAAATGCCATATACAAAAGATGGAGAGCCGGTAGATGTAATTCTTACACCACTTGGTGTGCCGTCTCGTATGAACTTGGGACAAATTCTCGAGCTTCACTTGGGACTTGCAGCGAATACGCTTGGGTACCAAGCAATCGTTCCACTCTTTGGTGGAGCAACTCCAGATGAAATTAAAACTGAACTTCGAACCGCTGGTCTTCCAGAAGATGGACAAGTTCAGCTATACGATGGTCAAACCGGAGAAGCGTTTGAGCAAAAAACAGCAATGGGGTACATGTACATGATCAAGCTGCACCACATGGTTGAAGATAAAGTGCACGCGCGTGCTATTGGTCCATACTCACTTATTACACAACAGCCGCTCGGAGGTAAAGCACAATCAGGAGGTCAACGATTCGGAGAAATGGAAGTGTGGGCTTTGGAAGGATACGGTGCTGCTCACGTGCTTCGAGAAATGCTTACGATTAAATCTGATGATATCTTAGGTCGATCATCTGCATTCGATTCAATTATCAAGGGAGAGAAGATTCAAGAACCAAATATCCCAGCGTCGTTTAAAGTGATGCTTAACTATTTGCGAGGTCTTGCTCTCGATATTGATCTTGGAGGTCAAAAAGATAATTAATTGCTAACTATTTAACATTATATGAAAGTTTTAGACGAAAAAGATTTCGATAAAATATTGATCAAACTTGCTTCACCTGAGCGAATCAAGGATTGGTCATATGGAGAAGTCACAAAACCAGAAACTATCAACTACCGAACAGGCAGATCAGAACGCGGTGGTCTTTTTGACGAAAAGATTTTTGGACCAGAAAAAGATTACGAATGTTACTGTAAAAAATACCGAGGAGTAAAGTACAAAGGTATTGTCTGTGAAAAATGTGGTGTTGAGCTCACAAAATCTATTGTGCGACGAGACCGCATGGGTCACATTGAACTTGCGTCACCAGTGGCTCACATCTGGTTCCTTCGGGGTGTTCCATCTCGTATGAGTATTTTGTTGAACATCGCTCTTACTGACCTTGAAAAGGTTGTGTACTTTGCTGGGTACATGATTCACAAAGTGAATGAAGATGAAAAAGCTCGTATTCTGAAAGATCTTGAATCTGAATATAAACAAAAAGTGAAGTCTTCAAGTGACGACGCTACAAAAGAAAAACTGAAAGAGCTTTTTGCAAACACAAAGAGAGATCTCTCTGACTTACATCTTGGACGAGTATTAAATGAAATTGAATATCACCACTACTCACTGCGATATTCATCTGCATTTGAAGCGAGTATTGGAGCAGAAGCAATTTATAACATTTTTGCAAATCTTGATCTTCAAAAATTAAAAGCAGAAACAGAACGAATGCTCGAAAAAGCAGCAACGCTTGATAAAGTAAAACTCAAAAAGCGTCTTGGTCTTATTCGATCAATGATTCACTCAAATGTTCGTCCTGAATGGATGTTCTTGAAATCTCTTCCAGTGGTACCACCAGGACTTCGCCCTATGGTTGCTCTTGAAGGTGGACGACATGCAACATCGGATGTAAACGACTTGTACCGACGTGTGATCAACAGAAACAACCGTCTTCGAAAATTGATCGAGATTAATGCACCAGATGTTATCTTGCGAAACGAAAAAAGAATCTTGCAAGAAGCGGTTGATGCCTTGCTCGATAACTCGATTGCAAAATCAGATGCGGCAATGAATCAATCTCAACGACGCGCACTGAAGTCATTGTCAGACAACCTCAAATCAAAACAAGGATTGTTCCGACAAAATCTTCTTGGTAAACGAGTAGACTACTCTGGACGTTCTGTGATCGTGGTTGGTCCTCAGCTTAAACTCAACCAATGTGGTCTTCCAAAGAAGATGGCCCTTGAGCTTTTCCGTCCATTTGTTATTTCTAAAATCTTGGAACGAGAATTAGCATTTAACATTCGAGGAGCAAACAAGCTCATTGAAGAAGGTGTTGCAGAAGTATGGGCTATTCTTGAAGAAGTGATTCAAGGAAAATACGTAATGCTAAACCGAGCACCAACACTGCACCGACTTGGTATTCAAGCATTCAATCCAATTCTTATTGAAGGTAAAGCTATTCAAGTGCACCCTCTGGTGTGTACGGCGTTCAACGCTGACTTCGACGGAGACCAAATGGCGGTATACGTACCACTCGGTGAACCAGCCCAAGCTGAAGCACGAGAACTGATGGCTTCAAATAAAAACCTTTTGAAACCTCAAGACGGAAACCCAATTGTAAACCCAAAACAAGACATGGTGCTTGGTTGCTACTGGATGACAAAAGAAGTTCCAGGAGATATTGGAGAAGGAAGATATTTTGCGAGTCCAAACGAAGCAATGACTGCGTACGACTACGGACAAGTGTCATTCCGGTCAAAAATCAAAGTGCTTCCAACTGATTCACCTCGATATGGAAAATTCGAAGGTAAGATCTTTGAAACAACAGTTGGTCGTCTTATGTTTAACTCATCACTGCCAAAAGATTTCCCATATGTGAATGAGCCAATGACACAAAAACGACTATCAGCCCTTGTTGATGAAGTAATCTATAAATATGGTGTAGATGAAACTCCATCCGTCTTGGATAAAATTAAAGAGTTCGGTTTCAAATATTCAACAAAATCAGGTATTACTTGGGGTATGGACAACGTAGTTGTTCCTGTGGAAAAGAAAGCCATCGTTGCAGCTGCCCGAGCGGAAGAAGCACAAGTAATCGAACAATACCGAGAAGGTCTTCTTTCAGAAGATGAAAAATATCTAAAAGTTATTTCAATTTGGGAAGGGGCAAAGCTCAAAATTCAAGAAGCTATTCCAGCTTCTATGAACCAACATGGTCCAGCTGCTGACATGATTAACTCTCAAGCGAGAGGTAGTATGGGTCAGTTAGTACAGATGGCAGGTATGAAAGGTTTGATGACAAACACAGTTGGTAGAATTATCGACTTCCCGATTGTGCCTTCATATAAAGAAGGTCTATCGCCGCTTGAATACTTTATTACAACTCACGGTTCTCGAAAGGGTCTTGCCGACACTGCGCTTAAGACAGCGTCTGCGGGGTACCTTACTCGACGACTTGTTGACGTGTCGCAAGACGTCGTGGTGACTGAAGTTGATTGTGCTACAAAAAATGGAAAAGTAGTTCGAGAAGAAAATATTTCTGGACTTATCATTCCATTGTCTAAAAATATTATGGGACGAACACTTGGTGAAGATTTGAAAGACGCTACTGGAAAAGTACTCTTCAAAAAGAATCACATTGTGACAAAAGAAGAATCAAAAATGATTGAGTCACTTGGTGTGAAAGAAGTCTTCATTAAAACTCCTCTTACGTGTGAGACAGTCCACGGAGTATGTCAGTCATGTTACGGTCTTGACCTTGGACGAAATCGACAAATTAATCTTGGAGAAGCTGTTGGTATTATCGCCGCACAAGCGATCGGTGAGCCAGGAACACAGCTTACACTACGAACGTTCCACGCCGGAGGTGTGGCAGGAGGATCAGATATTACACAAGGTCTTCCTCGAGTTGAAGAAGTATTCGAACGAAGAAATCCTAAAAACCCAGCTGTGGTAAACATGGTTGATGGACAAGTGCTTGAGATCAAAGGGGAAGGTAAAGAGCGCGTAATTACTGTTCTCTCGGATTCAAAAGGAGATGGAAAATCAAACACAATAGAATATCCAGTTGCACTTAAGAGAACGCCAATTGTTAAAAAGGGAGAAGTTGTAGTAAAGGGTCAACTTCTGACAGATGGTTCTGCAAAAATTACAGAAGTCTTCAAGTTCGGAGGTAAGGATATGGCAGAGAACTATATTATCGACGAAATTAACAAAGTGTATGAACTACAAGGTGCGCCAATTTCTCGAAAACACCTTGAAATCATTGTTCGACAAATGTTCTCACGACGAAAGATTGTTGACGCTGGAGACACAACACTCTCACCAAACGATGTAGTAGAAAATATTGAATTGATTGAAGAAAATATCCGAACGAAAGACGAAGGAGGAAAAGAAGCAAAAGCAGAGCTTGTGGTAGAAGGTATTTCTCAAGTATCACTCACCACAACATCATGGCTTTCTGCAGCGTCTTTCCAAAACACAAACCGAGTACTCATTAACAATGCAATACGAGGAGGAATAGATAATCTTCGAGGTCTGAAAGAAAACGTTATCATCGGACGATTGATTCCAGCCGGAACAGGATTCCGTGGTGATTACCAAGACGTAGTAGAACCTGAAGAAGCAAAAGAAGAATAGATGTCTACAGCTTGATTATTAAAATTAATTATTAAAGTCGCCCACATGTTTTCTCCCGTAGATCAAATTAAAGAGCGCCTAAGTATTGTTGACGTTGTGTCAATGTATGTAACGCTGACTCCTGCGGGAAAAAACTACAAAGGGAAATCTCCGTTTAAACAAGAGCGAACTCCATCGTTCTATGTTTCTCCGGAAAAAGGTCTGTATCATTGTTTCTCGACGGGCAAAGGTGGCGATATGTTCACCTTTGTCCAGGAGATGGAGGGATTAGATTTTAAAGGCTCTTTGAAAGTACTTGCGGATAAGGCAGGTGTGTCACTTCACAACTTTAATCCAAAGCAAAAAGAAGAAAAAGATCGGCTCTATGAAGCGATGGAAGAGGCAACAAAAGTCTTCGAGGATTTCCTGGGAGCTAGAACAGATGTTATGGATTACATAACAGGAAGAGGAATTGAACAAAAGACAATCAAAGAATTTCGAATTGGATACGTACCCGAAGGATGGAGAAATTTGTACGATAAATTACGCAATAAATTCTCCGATGCTGAATTGGTCAACATTGGACTCATTAAAAAAACTGAAAAAGGAGCATACGATACATTTAGGGATCGAATTATGTTTCCAATCTGTGACTCTAGTGGACGAGTCATTGCATTCTCTGGAAGGATATTTAAAGATGATGGTGTCTCGGGTAAATATGTAAACAGTCCAGATACGCCACTCTTCAATAAGTCAGATGTGTTATTTGCAATCGATAAAGCAAAGAATTATATAAGAAAATATAATTTTACGACAATCGTCGAAGGGCAGTTTGATGTTATTGCACTTCATCAGGCAGGGTTTCGAAATACAGTTGCTGTCTCGGGTACTGCCTTGGCCGACGGCTTAATGACAAAAGATAATCACATAAACAATCTCGGTATTATAAAACGTCTTTCAAATAATTTAGTGCTTGCGTTCGATGCAGATACTGCTGGTGTGAATGCGGCGAAACGTTCAGCTCTTATTGGTATGTCTCTTGGTATGGATGTAAAAATAGTTGATATTACGTCGGGCAAAGATCCTGCAGACTTCATTCAAAGCTCTGGTAAAGAGGCGTGGTCAAAATTATTAAAATCAGCTGAACACATTATTCTTTTTTACGTCAAAAAAATTCAAGATACTGCGAAAGATGATAGAGAGGTTGGAAAACGAATTAAAGAAGAGGTGTTGCCACTCGTACAAGAACTTACCAGTGAGATTGAAAAAGCATTCTTCATTAAAAAAATTAGTGAGATGACGCGTATCTCAGAAAGCTATATTGCTTCTGACTTACGAAAAATCCCAGAACGTGTTCGTACGAGTGAAGAGTCTGTAAAGCCAACCCAGAATCCAGAGCAGACGTCTCATGATGGCGTGCTTGAAAAAGAGGTGTGGGGAATGTACATCGCAAATAATGCCTCAGAAAAAGTTCGTGAACGTATTATTCAAATTATTGGAAATGATGAATTTGCTCTTCTCGAGAAAAAATATAAAAACAAGGAAAGTGAATTTATTTTTAGTGATAAGGACTATAGCTTGGGAGAAGAGGAGTTGTTTAAAAATCTTAAAAATTACGTCATTCGTAAAAAGATTATCCTTCTGAAAGAGCATATTAAAGATGCGGAACGAGAGGGTGATGAGCAAAAAGCAGACAGCCTCACACAGGAATTACTGAGTCTAGGAAAAGAAAAAGACAGCATTAATAATAGTCGTCACACGCTTAACAATTAATACAATAACGTTTATAGTACATATATATGGCAACAAAAAAGACATCAAAAAAGGTAGTCAAAAAGACAACAAAGAAGGCTCAACCAAAGAAGCCGGTCAAAAAAGTGTCGAAAAAGGCGCCTAAAAAAACTGTTAAAAAAGTGACAAAGAAGACGACAAAACCATCTCCACGCCCTGCGGCTAAAAAACAAAAGCTTGCTCCCGTAAAGAAAGCATCAGGCTCTAAAAAACCACCAACAAAAGCAGAAGCACAGCAGAAGCTTGCAGAAACACTGATTGAAAAAGGGCGAAAAAGAGGATTCATAACCTACGATGAAATTCTTAAGACGTTTCCAAATATCGAAAACGATGTAATTTTCCTCGATGATTTATACGCGCAATTTCTCGATGCGGGTATTGATGTGCTCGAAGGTGGAAACTTGCTCGACTTCGAAGACCCAAAAGACAAGATTGAAAAATATGCAAAAGATAAAAAGAGTCGAGACTCAATTCAAATGTATCTCAAAGAGATTGGTCAATATTCTTTGATTAAGGCATCGGAAGAGAAAGAGCTTGCAAAAAGAATTGAAGCAGGTGATGAAGAAGCAAAAAATCTTCTTGCTCGCGCAAACCTTCGTCTTGTGGTGTCTATTGCTAAAAAATATTCTGGACGAAGCCAGGACTTAACACTTCTTGATTTGATTCAAGAAGGAAATCTAGGACTTTTTAAAGCGGTAGAAAAATTTGATTGGTCAAAGGGCTTTAAATTCTCGACCTATGCAACCTGGTGGATTCGACAATCAATCACGCGAGCACTTGCTGACCAGTCTCGAACTATCCGTATTCCAGTGCACATGGTTGAAACGATCTCAAAATACAAACAAGTCTATCGAAGACTTTTCCAAGATCTTGGCCGTGAACCACTTGCCGAAGAAGTTGCAACAGAAATGGGTGTAGAAGTTGAAAAAATTCATGTGATTGAAAAAATCAGTCAGACAACTGCTTCTCTTGAAAAACCGATCAACGAAGACGAAGATAAATCAACACTTGGTGAATTTATCGCTGATGATAAAATTGCGAGACCAGACCAGGATTCGGCACAACGAATACTTTCAGATCAAATTCGAGAAGTGTTAAATGAATTGTCTCCAAAAGAAAAGAAAATTTTAGAAATGCGCTATGGTCTTGAAGACGGTATCCAACATACGCTCGAAGAGGTCGGGCATGAGTTTGGTGTGACTCGTGAACGTATTCGACAAATCGAAGCTAAAGTTCATGAAAAGCTTCGCAATAATGAAAAGATTGCACGACTCCGAAACTATTTTGATTAATGTGTGGTATGCTATGAGTGGATCTTATTAGTATTTAATAAACACACTTATGAAAAAAATTGCATGGTGGTTGGTAATCATTGGAGGTCTTAACTGGGGACTCGTTGGACTAGGGGGATTATTCTTCGGGGGTGAAATTAACCTCGTTTCATTGATTTTCGGTACATCTACGATTGCATATGTAGTGTACCTTCTCGTTGGACTCTGTACTGTCTACACTATTATCCGACACTGCGGATGTAAAAAGTGCATGAATGGCACTTGTGACGCACACAAGAAAGAAGGTCAAATGTAATAGCTAGAAAAGCCGGGCAGGCTTCGCCTGCCCGGCTTTTCGTTGTAATATTGTTAAAAATGTCTTTTTGTGTTATAATAGAAAGACGTAGGAAAACATAAAAATGCATAAATTTACCACCGTACTATTCTATATATTGGGCTTTATCTCCATGTATGTGCAGATCTTTTTTCTTATTACCTTTTTTGAAAAGAGAAAGACTATTCAATATCGAAAAGAGAAAATAAAACTTGAACGATACCCAACAATCACGGTTGCTGTGCCATGTTGGAATGAGCAAAACACCGTAGAAAAGACGCTCAAGTCTCTCCTTGAACTCGACTATCCAAAAGATAAAATTACCATCATTGCTGTTGATGACGGAAGTACTGATAACACATGGGAAGTGCTCAAAAAGTTTGAAAAATATCCAAACATTAAAATCTTGAAAAAAGAAAACGGTGGTAAACACACTGCGGTAAATTATGCGATCGAAAATTCTGATTCAGAGTTTATTTCATGTCTCGATGCTGACTCATTTGTTGAGCCAGAAACGCTAAAGCGTATGATGACGTATTTCCTCAAAGACGAAAACACAATGGCAGTTGCTCCGTCTATTTTGATTCACAATCCTAAGACAATGACCCAAACACTCCAACAAGTAGAATATAATTGGGCAGTGTTTATGAAAAAAATACTTGGGATTTTGGGCGGTATTTATGTAACTCCAGGACCTTTTTCAATATTTAGACGAAGAGTGTTTACTGATCTTGGGTTGTTCCGCAAAGCGCACAACACAGAAGATATGGAGATTGCATTTCGTATGCAGCAACACCACTATAAGATTGATCAGTGTAATGATGCCTATGTATACACAACGGGTCCACGAAATATACTCGCTCTCTACAAACAACGCCTCCGATGGATCTACGGATTCACGATGAACACCTATGACTATCGAAAACTTCTCTTTAAAAAAGAATATGGTTTCTTTTCGCTTGTGTCAGTGCCAGCAGGATTTGTGTCGATGGTAGCAGTGCCATACATTCTTGGACTATTACTTTTCCAGATTGTGAAAGGTGTTCTAAAGCTGATTGAAAAATACCAAACAGTTGGCTTTGATTTTGGATGGTCATTTGGTTGGCCAAATTTTGACACGTTTTTCTTGAACACCAATGCCTATGTATTTACCGGCATCCTTCTGTACTTGCTTGTCATGTCGACAATCATTATCGGCCGACGTATGATTACCGGAAAATATCGATTCGACTTTAGAATTATTTACTTCATGCTTGTCTTCAGTGTGATCGCTCCGTTTTGGGTGGTACGAGCACTCTATAATGCAGTATTTGCAAAAAAGACGGCTTGGAGGTAGAGTATAACCCTATGAAACGAGAACAACCAAACGACTGGAAAAAATACCTTATTGTATTCCTTATAACCGTGTTTATCTTTGCAACGGCTTTTTACCTATCTAATAATCTTAACAATAAAAAGCTTGAAGAAATCCGTCAAATAGAAGACACCATTTCTATTGATATCTTGTCTCTTGAGACTCAATTTGACCTCTTTGAGCAGCTTTCTTGTGAAAATGTCACCGACTCTATTCTTTCGAAAGAGCTTGGAGAACTTGCAAGTCGAATTGAATATGGTGAAAATAATTTTGATAGTCTCAGTGAAGAACTTGTTGGGCTAAAGAAATATTATTCTCTCCTTCAAATTAAAGATTTCCTTTTGATGCAAAAAGCACGTGAACGATGTGATTTAAATATCGAATCAATTATCTACTTCTACGGACGAGAAGATTGTGATGATTGTCGTAAGCAAGGCTATGTTCTAACCGATGTTCGAAAAGACTATCCTGAAATCCGTGTATACTCGTTTGACTACTATCTTGATGTCTCTGCAATTGAGGCAATTAAATCAATCTACAAAATTGATGAAAATCTTCCAGCACTTATCATCAACGGAAAAACATATAAAGGATTTAAAGATCGAGCAGAAATAGAAGCTATTATGCCTGAGCTTGTAAATATTAAAGAAAAGAGAGAAGCAGAGGCGAAAGCACTTCTTGATGCACAAGAAAAAGGAAAGTCAACAATCAAATCAACAAACTCAGTGCAAACAAGCAATGGTTCATCAACAGTAACTACAGATGCATCAACACAATCACAATAATATAAGCCCTGTTCTTCCACCGGGAAAGAAAAATTACCTCATCGATATCGATGGTACTATTTGCGACGATATTCCCAATGAAGAACCAGAGCGAATGGTAACAGCAGAAGAGTATGCCGGCGCCAAAGAAAAAATTAACGCTTGGTGCGATGAGGGTCATGTCATTACCTTCTTTACTTCTCGTACAAACAAAGATCACAGAGAGATTACAGAAAAGTGGCTCCGGGATCATGGGTTTAAATACCACGCGCTGTTAATGGATAAGCCTCGAGGAGGGAACTATCACTGGATTGATAATCATATTGTGGAAGGAATACTCTATAAAGATAATTGGAATGACATAAAATAATAAAACCCCTCGATAGGGGTTTTATTATTTTGGAGCCGTCTCGGAGATTCGAACTCCGGACCTACCGCTTACAAGGCGGTTGCTCTACCAACTGAGCTAAGACGGCATGTTTTCCTTTGAAAACTCTCTCTATTTTATTTTTTTTCTGTATAAAGTCAACCCTTGATTATTCACTTTTTGTTTCGTCTTTTGGTCTCATGTTGTCTGGTTCAATTTGTTGCTTTAGTTTTTTGATTTCTTTCTTATACGCTTTGATTGTCGTAAGTAGAATAGACTGCGTCTTCACTTCTTTGTTCAAGTTGTTCTCATGTTTATGCTTAAAGTATTCTTCAATTCGGTGAACTATCTTTTTATAAACCAAAGAGATATGGTGAGCGATACGAGCCCAAAGTCGGGAAGCCATAATGGCAAATGAATGAGCAATATAGCTAAGAATAATTTTTATTTTTTCCCAGAGAGTATAAATATGTTTTCCCATAGGGTGAGTGATCTCACCGTGTTCGAGACCTAACTCTCGAACACGTGAAATACCCAGGTAGATCATACCAACAATACCAACGAGAGATATTCCAAATATGATAAGCAGAATGTGCATGTTATATCTTTTCTACAACAAATGACTCGAGCGTATTATTACTTTCTTTCAAAAGTTGCTCAATAGTTTTACTTGGATCTTTAATGAATGATTGCTTCATCAGCACTTGGTCTTTAAAGTATGCATTAATCTTTCCGTTCAAGATTTGAGCCTTCATTTCTTCAGGTTTGTCTTTTGCTTGTTCTGAAACTTCTTTTTCAAAGATTTCTTTTGCGTTGTTTCGGGCTGTTTCGTCAATGTCAGATTCATGAGTAAAGATTGGTCGCATTGCAGTAATATGCATTGCAATATCTCGAGCAAGGTCAGCGTTTGCTTCCTTAAGAGCAACAATAGCTCCTACTTGTCCATTGTGAACATATGAACCAAGATTTCCTTTCATAACTTTCACTTCACCAATCTTAATATTTTCACCCATTTTTTGAATGAGTTCATTTACCATAGAAAGACCTGATTCCTTTACCGATTCACCTTCCGCTAGGGCCATCTCAGCAAGTTTCTTTGCTCCGTTCACAAATTCTTCGTTTTTTGCTACGAAGTCTGTTTCAGAAAGGAGGGTAACAAGTACTGAACTATTGTTGTTTGAGGCAATAGCAAGAAATCCTGCACCTAATTCTCGATCAGCTTTTTTCTCAGCCGCTGCACCACTTTTTTTCTTGAGCACAATTCGAGCTTTTTCAATATCTCCACCCACTTCTTCAAGCGCCTTCTTGCATTGCATAATAGAAACGCCAGTTTCATCTCGAAGTTGTTTAATAAGTTCAGTTGTAATCATATATATAATGTACTAACTATTAATATAAAACGCGAGAACCGCTCGTACGAGTACGAGCGGTTTCTCTTTATGCATTACTGCTAAACGCAGATACAATACTGTTTGTTAAAATCTTTAGACTTGAAATTGCAGAATCGTTTGCAACGACTGGATAGGTAATATCAGAAATATCACAGTCAGTGCTTGAAATTGAAATTACTGGAATTTTAAGTGCTTGTGCTTCTTTTACCGCGTTGATTTCTTTTTTAGTGTCAATAACAAAGAGAGCATCTGGTTTTCTGTCCATACCAACAAGTCCACCAAAGTAGCCTTCCATTTTGTTGATCTGTCGTGAAAAGTCAGATTGTTCTTTCTTTGTATATTTTTCAAGTAACCCTTTTGCTCGTTTATCTTTTAAATCTACGAGAATATCAACTCGTCGTTTAATTTCAGAAAAGTTTGTAAGAGTTCCTCCGATCCATCGATTCGTAACGTATGGCATTCGAAGTGTATCAGCTGCGTTTTTTGTAACTTCTTGTGCTTCAGCCTTTGTTCCCACAAAAAGAATTTTCTTTCCATCTTTTCCAAGTGAAGCAATGAATTCTTCTGCTTTCTTTAAAAGGTCAGCTGTTTTTTCTAGATCAATAATATCTACCTTATTTTTTGTATCAAAAATAAAAGGTTTTGCGCTTGGGTGTCTTCGTGTTTTTGTGTATCCGAAGTGTACACCTGCATCAATCATTTCTTGTAAATTTGCTTTTGACATAATCTGTGCTCTGTAATTATAGAGCTCGTGTATCTGCACAAAAATTCTTGTTAAATAATGTGAATTCTCGTTTTACCACTCTTTCGACAAGAGGGCACCAAAGCCGTTTTGAGGCGGAAAAGGTTGTTAACAGACAATCAGTACTTTACTACAAAACAAGCTTTTTTTCAAGGGTCAGTGCTTTTTGCTAAAAAGTTGGTTTTCCAGTATTATGGGGCGTAATGAAACAGTCACAACTATTTACAAAAACAAGAAAAGAAGCTCCAGCAGATGAGGTGTCAAAGAATGCAGAGCTTCTTATTCGAGGAGGATTTATTAATAAAGAAATGGCGGGGGTGTATTCATATTTACCACTTGGTCTTCGAGTGATGAATAAGATTTCAAACATTATTCGTGAAGAGATGGATGCTATTGGTGGTCAGGAAGTAAAGATGACCGTATTGCAAGATGCTGATGTGTGGCAAAAGTCAGGGCGCTGGTCTGACGAGGTTGTTGATAATTGGTTCAAGACAAAATTAAAAAACGACACTGAGATTGGTCTTGGGTTTACTCATGAAGAACCACTCACCGCGCTTCTTAAAAATCATGTTCAGTCATACAAAGATCTTCCCGTGTATCCGTATCAAATTCAAGCAAAGTTTCGAAATGAAACACGAGCAAAGTCTGGTGTAATGCGTGGACGTGAATTTCTTATGAAAGACATGTACTCATTTTCTCGCAACGAAGCAGAGCACATGGCGTTCTATGAAAAAGTACAACATGCGTATAAAAAGATTTACAACAGACTTGGGGTCGGTCACTTAACCTACATGACCTTTGCATCGGGTGGAACTTTTTCAAAATATTCTCACGAGTTTCAAACAATCACCGGTGCAGGTGAAGATCTTATTTATGTCGACGAAGAAACTGGTATTGCCGTGAACCAAGAAGTGTTAAACGAAGAGGTTCTAACAAGCCTTGGTTTATCTCGAGAGAAGCTTGTTGAGCAAAAAGCAGTGGAGGTGGGTAATATTTTTACTCTTGGTGATAAATATTCAGAACCAATCAACCTGACATTTAAAGACGAAGAAGGTAAGGAGCAAAAAGTGTTTATGGGTTCATATGGACTTGGTCCATCGAGACTTATGGGAACTATTGTTGAAGTGCTTTCTGACGACAAGGGGATTATTTGGCCAAAAGAAGTTGCCCCATTTCATGTGCACGTTGTTTCTCTTGGAGAGCATGACAAAGCAAATGAGCTCTATGAAAAACTCAAAGCAGAAAACATAGAAGTGCTTTTTGATGATCGAGACATGACCGCTGGAGAAAAATTTGCTGACAGTGATTTACTCGGTATTCCTGTTCGAGTTGTTATCAGCAAGAGAAGTATTGAAGAAGGAGGATATGAAATAAAAAGACGAACAGAGGAAAAGGGTAGAATGCTTGGAATGGAAGAGCTTGTTAAAGAACTGAAAGATTATGTTTTCCAAACTGTATAAATTATTTTCTAATGATATTGGTATTGATTTAGGAACAGCCAACACACTTGTATACCTGAAAGGAAAGGGTATTGTTTTGTCTGAGCCATCAGTGGTTGCCGTTAATAAAAAAACCGCTCAAATTGTTGCTATTGGCGCCGAAGCAAAACAAATGCTCGGACGTACACCGCCGCACATTGAAGCTGTGCGCCCTCTTGTCGATGGTGTTGTTTCTGATTTTGAAGTCACCGAAGAAATGCTTGCATATCTTCTTGGTAAGGTTGAGAAAATGTCACCAAAGTTTTTTCGTCCACGTGTGGTGATCGGTGTCCCATCAGGGATTACCTCTGTTGAAGTTCGTGCTGTGTATGACGCTGCAAAAAATGCGGGTGCGCGCGAGGTCTATGTTGTTGAAGAGCCAACCGCAGCAGCGGTTGGTATTAGGCTCCCCATTCATGATCCAGTGGGTTCGATGATTGTTGATATTGGTGGGGGAACAACCGACATCGCGATTATTTCTCTTGGCGGTATTGTGCAGTCAAAAAATCTTATTGTTGCTGGTGACAAATTGAACGTCGACATCATGACCTATTTCCGAAACGAGTTTAAACTTTTAATTGGTGAGAAAACGGGAGAAAATATTAAAATTGCGATTGGCTCAGTGTTACCCCTCGAAGAACCGGTAGAGATAGAAGTTCGCGGGCGCGACTTGGTAACTGGTCTTCCACGACAAGTTATTGTTACTGATAGTGATATTCGTGAAGCTATTTCGAGTTCAATCAATACACTTGTTGAAGGTATCCGAGAAGTTCTTGAATCAACACCACCAGAAATATTGTCTGATGTGATGCATCGGGGAATTGTACTTACGGGTGGCGGATCTCTTATTAAGGGCTTACCAGAACTTATTCAGAAAAATATTAAAATGCCGGTTCATATTTCAGAAGATCCTCTGACGGCTGTTGCTCGGGGTACTGGTGTTATCTTGGAAAATCTTGAAAAGTATAAGGAGGTATTAATCGATACACAATATGACTTACCGCCAAGATAAGCGATATAAAAAAACATACTATACCGTTGTAGTGGTTATTTTGCTTGTTATTCTTTTTTTTATGTTTCGTGCCGGGAAACTCACTGGTCTTGCAAATATGTTTGCTCGCGCTGTTACCCCTATTTGGAAAACAGAACTTGCATTTACCGATGTTTTTTTGAAAGAAGTATTTACCTCAAAAAAGGATTTGATTGGTCAGAATGAAATGCTCAAAAATAAATTACAAGAGAGTCAGATTGAGTTGATGCAGGCATCACTTCTTGAAAAAGAAAATGAAGCATTGAAAGAGATTTTCTTACGAAGCACCGGCGAAAATAATGTCGTTGCAACCATACTTTCGAAACCAAACCATTCTCCGTATGGAACACTTGTTATTGATATTGGCTCTAAAGACGGCGTGAAAGCTGAAGACTTGGTGTTTGCGCTTGGTAATGTGGTGATCGGTGAAATTGAAAGTGTTGACACGTATTCTTCAAAAGTTATCCTTTATTCTTCTCCTGGTTATATTTCTCAGGTAACGCTTGGTACCACCGGAAGATATTTTAATGCAAAAGGTCGTGGGGCTGGGGATTTTGAAATTGCATTTCCTCGAGAATTGCCAGTCGAAGTTGGAGAAATATTTCTCTATCCAAGTATTAACAACTACATTGTAGGAATTGTCGAAAATGTATTGTTTGATCCACGAGATTCGTATAAAAAAGTGTTGTTTAGAAGTGCTGCAAATATTCAAGAATTAAAGTGGGTGACGGTGCGAAAAAGTCTAGAATAATTTTATGGAAAATTTTAGTTTTAAAATTGAAAAGAAGCTCGAAGGGAAACTTGGTCGAGCGGGAGTTATACATACCCCGCACGGAGACATAGAAACTCCATCGTTTGTTGTGGTTGGCACGAAAGCTACGGTGAAGGCCATGACACCTGAAATGCTCGAAAGTCTTGGTGCACAAGTGGTGCTTGCTAACACGTATCACCTCTATCTTCAACCGGGTTCTGATCTTGTTGCAAAGGCTGGAGGGTTTGCAAAATTTATGAGTTGGAATGGTCCAACCATGACCGACTCGGGTGGATTCCAAGTTTTTTCTCTCGGAGCTGCTTTTGGAGAACATGTGAGTAAAGTTGCAAAAGCAGGAGACGAAAAGAAAAAACCAGAAGATGGTGGAACGGGGAATACCAGTAAGCTTGCAAAAATTGACGAAGAAGGTGTTACGTTTAAATCTCACATCGATGGAAGTCAACACAGGTTTACTCCAGAATCATCGATGCAGGTTCAGTGGGATCTCGGAGCAGATATGATTTTTGCTTTTGATGAATGTACGAGCCCTCAAGCAAGTCACGAATACCAAAAAGAAGCAATGGAAAGAACGCATCGTTGGGCACTCAGAAGTCTTCTTGCTCACGAAAAACTTGATCCAGAAAACAAACAGGCGTTGTTTGGTGTTGTGCAGGGTGGGCGACATGAAGATCTGCGAAAAGAATCTGCGCGAGTGTTAGGAGAAATGAAAACTGAACAGGGAAGTATGTTCGATGGTTTTGGTATTGGAGGAAGTTTTGATAAAGATGATATGGGTACTGCTGTGGCGTGGGTAAACGAAAGTCTGCCAGAAAATAAACCACGACATCTGTTGGGAATTGGTGATCCGCTCGATATTTTAGAAGCAGTTCAAAATGGCTGTGACCTTTTCGACTGCGTTGCTCCAACACGTATTGCTCGTAATGGAACGTTGTATACAAAGCAGGGTGGTATCAATATTACCAATTCAAAATTTCGGACAGATTTTTCACCGATAGAAGAGGGGTGCTCCTGCTACACTTGTAAACACTACACAAAAGCGTATCTCGCACACCTTTTTCATGCAAAAGAAATTCTCGCGAATACACTTGCGTCAGTCCACAACGTCTACTTTATTGTGAATTTTGTGAAGCAGATTCGCGAAGCTATGTTAGAGGATAGATTTGATGAGTTTAAAGACGAATTTTTAAAAAAGTATTTAAAATAAAAAAGAACCCCAATTAAGGGATTCTCTTCCTGAAGTTGTGTAACCTCAGGGTGTCTTGTTTTCCGATGTTATCTGAGACGCCTGTAGTAGGCTTTCTCACCTGCAGACATGGGACGGCCCATATCTATCTGGCCGATATCATTCCTCATGTGTGCATAGGGATCAGAAGACCGTCCTAGTCCAGAACCCGATTCACTGCTTGATGTTCTTCCTGACAAGGAAGAGTCTGTTGCAGAGGAACATTTTTCGTTGTTCTTGTTGTTATCTGGGGATTTATTATCTTTGTTCATTTTTCACTTTTCAAAAATAGTACTATTTTCATATTTTGTAGTCAAGTTATAAAAAATTCGTATAATTGAATCACATGGGTAAATTTAAACTCCATAGTGAATACAAACCAGCAGGAGATCAGCCAGAAGCTATAAAAAAGCTTGTTGGTGGACTTAACGACGGACTCAGAAAACAAACGCTTCTTGGAGTGACAGGGTCGGGGAAGACATTTACCGTTGCGAATGTTATTGAAAAAGTTCAAAAGCCAACACTGGTGCTTGCTCACAACAAAACCCTTGCCGCCCAGCTTGCGCAAGAGTTTAAAGAATTTTTCCCTGATAATGCAGTGCACTATTTTGTTTCATACTATGACTACTATCAGCCAGAAGCGTATATTGCCGCGAGTGATACGTATATTGAAAAAGATGCAAAGATTAACGAAGAAATTGATCGTCTTCGTCACGCATCAACCCAATCATTGTTAACACGGGACGATGTGATTATTGTTGCGTCGGTGTCTGCTATCTACGGCCTTGGTTCTCCCGAAGAATACAAGCAAAGCAACCTAATGTTACAAGTTGGTAGTGAAATAGGACGAAGCGAGTTGATGCGTCGTTTGATCAGTATTCACTATGAACGAACAAATGCTGATCTTATTTCTGGTCAATTTCGAGTTATTGGGAACATGGTTGAGGTGATGCCTATTTCAGAAAATTATATGTATCGGTTAAATTTTTCTGGCAATAGTATTTCTGAAATATTTAAAATTGATCCAGTATCTTCAAAAATCGAGGAAAAACCAGAACATATTTTTATCTTCCCAGCAAAACACTTTTTAACGAACGACGACAAAAAAGAAAAAGCTATTGCTTCAATCGAAGCTGAATTAAAAGATCAACTTAAAGTGTTAGAAGCTGGCGGTAAAATTCTTGAAGCAGAACGGCTTAAGCGAAGAACACGTTATGACCTTGCCCTGATTAAAGAGGTTGGTTATTGTTCTGGTATTGAAAACTATTCACGGCACCTTTCTGGTAAATCTCCTGGAGAAGCTCCAGAAACACTTCTTTCATATTTCCCACACGATAAAAATGGTAAACCGGAATTTCTCACGGTGATTGATGAATCCCACGTAACACTTCCGCAACTTTCTGCAATGTATGCCGGTGATGCATCTCGAAAGCAAAACTTGGTTGAGTTTGGTTTCCGATTACCATCTGCAAAAGACAACAGACCACTTCGCTATGAAGAGTTTGATACGCGTGTTCATCAAGTATTGTATGTCTCAGCAACACCAAGCGACAGAGAAAAAGAAATGAGTGAACAAATTGTTGAGCAAATCGTTCGTCCGACCGGCCTCATTGACCCACAGCTTGAAGTAAGACCTGTTATTGAAGGTGCGAAGTATAAGGGCCAAGTCCATGACTTTATTGATGAAGCAATTACTGAAATTAAAAAAGGTGGCAGAGTGATTGCAACGACGCTTACAAAGAAAATGGCTGAAGATTTGTCAGAGTATTTAAAGAATGAAGGTATTAAGGCAGAATATGTGCACTCTGATATTAAAACAATCGAACGAATTAAAATACTCACCCAGTTTAGAAAAGGAGAGTTTGATATTTTAGTTGGAGTTAATCTTTTGCGGGAAGGGCTCGATTTACCTGAAGTATCACTTATCGGTATTCTTGATGCTGACAAAGAAGGCTTTCTCCGTTCAGAAACCTCACTGATTCAAACGATTGGCCGTGCAGCTCGAAATGTGAATGGCCGGGTTATTTTATATGCAGACTCGATAACGGGTTCAATGAAAAAGGCTATCGATGAAACAAATAGACGTCGTGGTGTTCAAGAAGCGTACAATAAACAACACAACATTACTCCAAAAACAATTATCAAAAAAATAAAAGATATTACAGAGGCAATGGATTCTGCTCATGAAAAAGCAGTGAAGAAAGAGCTTGAGATTGATGAAAAGATTTTTGCAAAAAATCCAAAGAAGTTAATTAAGCTCAAAGAAAAGCAAATGAATGAAGCAGTGAAAGAGCTTGATTTTGAAATTGCTGCAATACTTCGAGATGAGATAAAAGTGCTGAAAGAAAAAAATATAGAGTCATAGTGCAAAAAGAAAAGGCCATCGCTCCCGCGATGGCCTTTTTTGTTGTGCCTTGGCACAACAACATCTGCACGCATCCTCCAATGAGGCTTACACAAAGGTTTTGCTCACGCCGCCTTAGCGTGACCGACTTAAGAACTTGAGCTTGAAGCCCAAAGCTCTATCCCAGGTTTTACTCCAGAACCCATCAGGGTTCTCGCTCTTCTTCTTGTATCCCCATGTGGCTATTCCCATTACCACGATGAAGCTGCAGGTGAGAACCATATCAAGCTTCATTTCGTACACGGAATTTTGGGTTATTGCCAATGGCTGCAAGAAGCGATTCTCGCATGTCGGTGAATAATGACTTCACCCTCATCAACAGCCTCCTTCCTCTGGTGATCCGAGCCTCCACTCTTTTCGAGCTTGTGGTGACCACCCAAAGCACTGTTACGGGTAAAATGACTACGAGGCCGACAAGGCTGATCAAGTCAATTGTACTCGCAACATCCCACTCATTTTGTGTCATGCAGTTTGTGTTTGGTTTGTGTGTAAAGAACTAACGGAAACAGAGTATATCTCATAACCAAACTATTGACAAGTGGGGATATGAAAGTTGTTTGTTGTGTGCTATAATGACCCTATAAACCCCAAAGTACGTCGGCGGGGGAATTTATGGTATATGTCTAAAAAACAAGAATTTGATGCTGGAGAGATTGTGGTAAAGGGCGCAAAAACTCACAATCTTAAAAATGTAAGTGTTTCTATGCCACGAAATAAGATGGTGGTCTTTACTGGTTTGTCTGGTTCAGGAAAATCATCGCTGGCGTTCGATACTATTTTTGCTGAAGGTCAACGTCGATACGTTGAATCTCTTTCTTCGTATGCACGTCAATTTCTTTCTCAAATGCCAAAACCAGATGTCGACGAAATTACCGGTTTGTCACCAGCGATATCAATTGATCAAAAATCTCGTTCAAACAATCCGCGTTCAACAGTAGCAACCATCACCGAGATTTACGACTATCTTCGTGTCTTATACGCACGTATTGGTCGACCATACTCTCCAATTTCTGGCAAAGAAATTAAAAAACTCTCAAATCAAGAAATTGCAGAACTGGTAAAAACCAAAATTAGAGCCCTGAAGCATTCTCCAAATAAGAAAGAGATCATGGGCGTTGAGTACACTGAAGATTCAGTCCATATTTTTTCTCCGGTAGTGCGAGGGAGAAAAGGTGAATACTACCAAATGCTCTATGATTTTCTCGGTAAAGGATATGCAAAAGTGCGAGTCGATGGAGAAATAAAAAGTTTACGAGATTCTATTGCGCTCTCAAAAAATAAAAAACACGACATCGATCTGCTCGTGGACTCTTTTTCATTTAATGAAGCACTCACCAGTAGTGAAGATTTCGACATGAGGCTTGCTGAAGCTATCGAGCGAGCAATTACAGAGTCTGATGGATTTGTGCGAGTTGTTGTTTCAGATTTTCATAACAAAACAGAGGATATAGAAAATATTCTCATGTCGGCAAAACTTATTTGTCCTGATGATGGATATACATTTCCTGAAATTGAACCACGTCTCTTTTCGTTTAATTCACCATACGGTGCGTGTCCTGCGTGTAATGGTCTGGGTACAAAAAATTTCTTTGGCGATGAACCATGTGACACATGTCATGGGGCTCGTCTTCGTGAAGAGGCTTTGAACGTCTTTTTGGGCGATCGAGATAAAGGAATGAACGTTGTAAAATTCACCGACCAATCTATCGAAGAAGCGTATGAATTTATCACCAAGCTCAAGCTTACGAAAAAAGAAAAAGAAATCTCAGTGTCAGTTCTTAAAGAGATAGAAGACCGTCTTAAATTTATGTTAAACGTTGGTCTCGACTATCTCACGCTCGATCGAAAAGCCAGCACACTCTCAGGTGGCGAAGCGCAAAGAATTCGTCTTGCTTCACAGCTTGGCTCTCGTCTCGTAGGAGCTCTGTATGTGCTCGATGAACCAACTATTGGTTTGCATCAACGAGATAATGACCGTTTGATTAAAACACTTGAAGACCTGCGTGATCTTGGTAATACGATTATTGTCGTTGAACACGACGAAGATACTATCTACGCCTCTGATTTTATTGTCGATATTGGACCAAAAGCCGGAGTGCACGGTGGTGAAATTGTAGTTGCTGACTATCTCACAACACTTTTGTCGGGCAAAGAAAATAAGTCGGGTTCACGAACCCTTGCGTATTTGCGAGAAGAAGAAATTATTCCGCTTCCAGAAAATAGAAGAGACAGTAATAAAGGCTGGATACGCATTAAAGGGGCAAAAGTTTTTAACCTCAAAAACATTAATGTTGAAATTCCACTTGGAAGAATGACAGCTATCACAGGAGTCTCTGGCTCTGGTAAATCTTCTTTTCTTTATGAAGTGTTGTATAAAAATTTACAAGCACGTTTTGAGAGAAAATATCGAAGTGCAAAAACATTTAACTGTGCAGAATTTTCTGGTACAGAAAATATTTCACGTTCAATTTTGATCGACCAGTCTCCAATCGGAAGGACGCCGAGGTCAAATATTGCCACCTACACAGGTGCATGGGGGCATATCCGTGACATGTTTGCTGCAACTGATGAAGCACGTTTCCGGGGATGGAAAGCAAATCGATTTTCTTTTAATGTGAAAGGTGGTCGTTGTGAGGCGTGCGAAGGAAAAGGTCTCCAAGCAGTTGAAATGCACTTTTTACCAACCGTCTATGTAACGTGTGATGTCTGTAATGGAAAACGATTCGACAAAGAAACTCTGAAAGTAAAATACAAAGGTAAAAACGTGTACGATGTTTTACGTATGACCGTCGAAGAAGGATTGGAATTCTTTAACGACATCCCTGCGATTTACGACCGACTCAAAACACTTTCTGATGTAGGTCTTGCGTATGTTGAAATTGGTCAGCCAGCTACAACGCTTTCTGGTGGGGAAGCACAGCGTGTAAAAATCTCTTCAGAGCTCTATCGTCCAATGACAGAGCGAACCATCTACTTGCTTGATGAGCCAACGGTCGGGCTTCACTACGATGACGTGGCCAATCTTATTCATGTATTAGACAAACTTGTGCAAAAAGGAAACACGGTTGTGGTGATTGAACACAACCTCGACCTGATTAAAGTGGTTGACTATATTGTTGACCTTGGTCCTGAAGGAGGGGAAAATGGTGGAAAGATTATGGCAAAGGGTACACCTGAAGAAGTTGCTGACAATGAAAAATCTCATACAGGAACCTATCTTCGAAAAACACTCATCAAAACAAAACGAGCAATGAAAAAAGTTTCAAAATAATTTTTAAAAGACCAGAATAATACACCTCTTCAAAAGGTGTATTTTCTTCCACCTCGGCGCTCCTGTAAACAAGCGCCTCCGGTGAGCCTTTTAAAAACTACTTTAGGTTATAAAGAAAGAAGCCAGACCCCAAGGGTCTGGCTTCTCATCAAGGGCGCTTAGCCTTTGATTTCCTTCTTCAGCATCTCGATCTTTTCCTCCATCATCTTGACGAGGTGTCCCCTGAGTTCCACCTTGTCTTCTTCGGTGAAGTCTGCAGAGGGAAGTTCGTTGATCTTCGAAAGGGTTTTGTCCGAAGGGCTATTGTTCAGCATTTCTTTCAGCCTATACAGGGCAAGTTTCTCAAGTCCGTTCATGGCTGTGTTTGTTTAATTATATAATATCACAAATAATATAAAAAGTCAAGAATGAGATTTTTACTCTATAAAATAAAACCCAACATTTCGTTGGGTGCTTGGTTTATTTGCTTTGCCCAGAATTCAATACATCTTTTGTTTCTGTATTGTTGCGCCTGCGCTCCTTATTTAAATAGCTACCAAGAAAGAGGGCCAAGAATATGAGCAGTCCAATAGTAGGGAAAAGTAATCTGGATGTTGGTCTCTCATTTTTGTTTTCCATGATAATAAGCTTTTTATTTTTCTTTCCATAATGCTATATTGATCTTGTGAAAAGTCAAGATTTACCAAAACTTCCAGATAATCCTGGTGTATACCTTTTTAAAGAAAAGGGGAAGATTTTGTATATTGGAAAAGCAACATCTCTTAAAGATCGGGTAAAGAGTTATTTTGGAAATGACTTACTCAACACTCGAGGACCAATGATTCTTGATATGGTGACTAAGTCAGAAACTCTCGACTTCTATGAGACTGACTCTGTACTTGAGGCACTCATTCTTGAGGCAAATTTGATCAAGAAGCATCAGCCTACAGCAAACACTCGAGAAAAAGATAACAAAAGTTTTTACTTGGTTGTGATCACCAAAGAAGATCGAGAGAACGGAGAAGTATCAAGAGTTCTTGCTCTTCGCGAACGTGAACTAGAGAAAAGCAATATACAAACAAGAGCAACATTTGGCCCCTTTCCAAATGGTATGATGATCCGTGAAGCATTACGGATTATTCGTCGTATTTTTCCATTCCAAGATGATAATTCACTCAAGAAGGATCAAAAAGAATTTTATCGTCAAATTGGACTTGCGCCAGATTCATCTCAAAAAGATTTTAAACATGCCTACGAAGAGAATATTGAAAATATTATTCTTTTCTTTAAGGGTAAGAAAAGAGAAATTGTAAAAAGACTTGAACGTGAGATGATGCAGCTTGCAAAAAAAGAGCAATTTGAACAAGCCGATATTATAAAAAAGAAAATCTTTGCGCTCAATCATATTAAAGATGTTTCGCTGATTAAAAAAGAAAATACAGAAAACAGAGAAAAGCTGTTTCGTATCGAAGCATACGACGTTTCTCATACAGGAGGAAAGGAAATGGTCGGTGTAATGACTGTGGTTAATAATGGCAGTGCTGAAAAATCAGAATATAGGAAATTTAAGATCAAAGGTTTCACTTCGTCGAACGATGTTGGAGCGCTCCGCGAAATGCTTCTTCGACGTTTTGCACACACAGAATGGCTGTATCCCAATATGATTGTGGTTGATGGTTCACTGGCTCAAAAGCGTACAGCAGAAAAAATTTTAAATGAAATTGGTGCGGTGATCCCAGTTGTTGCTGTTGTTAAAAATGAACACCACAAGCCAAAAGCGCTTTTGGGTGGTAAAGATTATATTAAAGGTAGGGAAGATGCTATCGTCCTAGCTAACTCAGAGGCGCACCGATTTTCAATTAACTATCATAAAGATTTGAGAGGGAAGAAGTTTCTTGGGAAGAAATAAATTAACATCTTTCTTTAAAGAAAATACTAACTTCATGTAAAATAGAGAACATGGATCCCGTTAGAGACCACGGTCACTTATGGGTATATAAAATATGGATAAGAATTTCGATAAAATTATAAACTTAATTATAGTAAGTCGTCGGGAGACCGCGACCTACCTCTAGCGGGATGGAATCAAACGGGAAAATTCGTGTGGGGGTTATTCGAGGTGGTATTACTCCCGAGTACTATATATCACTTGCTGCTGGCTCATATATTCTTAACAATATTTCTAAAGAGCGGTACCAACCTGTTGATATTCTGATTACCAAAGACGGCACGTGGCACAAGCAGGGTATTACTATGGAACCTCGCGATCTTAAAAACCATGTAGACGTGGTTTTTAATACACTCTATGGTGTGTATGGTGAGGACGGCAAGCTCCAAGATTTCTTGGATGAACTTGGTGTGCCGTATGTTGGCTCCGATCCCTTTTCTTCTTCGCTAACCGCAAACAAAAAAAAGAAAAAAGAACGTCTTGAAGACATTGGACTCAAAACTCCAAAATATTTTATTCTTCAAGGATTGCTCAAGATGGAAGATGAGAAAGAGCAGCTTGGGTTTTTAAGAAAAAAGGCGATGGAGATTTTTAGGAAAATTCATCCACCATGGGTTGTAAAGCCGGTACTCGGATCTGCTTCTACATTTACCTATCTTGTAACAACATTTACTGAACTTATCTATCTCCTAAATGATTTAGCAGATCGTTTTGATGAAATTATTGTTGAAGAATTTATCGATGGTACCGAAGTAGTTTCAGGAATTATGAATGGTCTTCGTGGACAAGAAGAATATGTTCTCCCGCCATTTGAAATACAAAAACCAGGAAAGATTCTTGATTATGAAACTCGATTCAATAAAAAGCATGCACTTCGGATGCTTGATAAAAAGCTTGCTGAGCACAAAGATGCAATTACTGATATTATGAAAACGCTTCACAAAGAATTTAATCTAAGTGACTATTCAACCGCAAATTTAATTTTGTCACCAAAAGGTGGTATCTACGTTATCGAAGTTGACAGTCAGCCAATTTTAGGAGACAAAGAAATACTGCCATCAATGATGTCTGAAATTGGTTGCCCTGATCATATTTGGATTGACCATCTTATTAAACGTAGGCTACAGAGAGATTTTACAGAATAAAATATGAAACGATGTGCTTGGCCTGGTGCTGATGTTCTCATGCAGAACTATCACGATGAAGAGTGGGGAGTTCCTTTGTACGACGACAAAAAACTATTTGAATTTCTTGTGCTCGATGCTTTTCAAGCCGGGCTTTCTTGGAAAACTATTCTTCATAAACGAAAGAATTTTGCAAAAGCGTTTGATAACTTTAACTATAAAAAAATTGCTGTATATGATGCAAAAAAGCTTCGTACGCTCATGACAGACGCTAGTATTATCAGAAACAAACTAAAAATTCATGGCACAAAAATCAATGCACAAAAGTTTCTAGAGGTGCAAAAAGAGTTTGGAAATTTCCATACCTATATCTGGCAGTTTGTATCTGGTAAACCAATCGTAAACAAATGGAAAAGCCCAAAGGATATACCGGTAAAAACAAAAGAGGCCGAAGCCATGTCAAAAGATTTGAAAAAGAGAGGTTTTAAATTTGTGGGTCCAACTATTTGTTACGCATTCATGCAGGCTTCCGGCATGGTGAATGATCATACGACGGATTGTTTTCGGTATAAAAAATAAAAGTCTCGCGTGTGCGAGACTAGAGCTTTATTCTTTAAGATATTCACGAATGAGTATGGGTTCCTTATGGTCTGATTGAATTTCAGTGCAAATCGTGTACGTCAGATCAAACATCACAAAATACACAGGAAGCCCAACGCCCTCTGCTGGGGAAACTATGCACATAACAGCTGTCTTGTTGTCTATTGGTAACCCAGCAGTTTCTCGTGTTTTCGCATGTAGCTCTTTTACGAGCCTTGTTACTTCTCCGGATTTTCCACCGCTATGGTCATCTTCAGTTGCAACGATGGATGATCCAACTGGGCCGGTTTTATACGGCCAATACTCTGTGGGCACAAGTGCATCCTTGTTTTCCTTAATGTATTTCCAAAGATCTAGGTTGTGAACGATCATGATGGTGTTTTTCTTTTGTATTAACAATATTGTTCGTTAAAGTCAAGAAAGTTTTCAAGTTGCAAAAAAGTAAAAACCAGGTAGAATTGTTTTGTTTGGGCCTATAGCTCAGTTGGTAGAGCAGTCGCTTTGCAAGCGAAAGGTCAGGAGTTCGAATCTCCTTAGGTCCACAAATTAGGGAAGCCAGAGTAATCTCTGGTTTTTCTTTTTGTTGACAGGCCCTATCTAAAAATGTAACTTAAAATTAGACGAACATCTACATAAATCAAAAACCGCTCCAAATGCCCGTAATAAAAGTATGGTGCCTGCCGGTGTCATCAGAAGATACCCTCCAACATCTCCGTCAGTGTATTATTGGTGCAGCCTGCTCCGTTAAAGTACTTGCTTTAAAGGGTGAAGAGGATGTGACAGTCCTGTTCCCTCCAGATAGTATGTCCTACGGACTTGGTTTAGATATTATTGTTGAGATTACAGGTCTCTTTGAGCGAGAGGAGCGGACTCGCGAAGTGATTCAAACACTTGCGTTTAGGGTTGGAAAAGTATTCAAACAATTATTCCCAAAGACCAAAAATGTCGAATGTTTCGTGTATCCATTCAACCCACACATCGGTGGCTTCTGGAGTTCACGAGACAAAACTTCCGTACTGGATATTCCAATCACTGAACTCGATTTCAGGGGGACTCAAAAAGAGCGTTTAATAGCTGAAGGTATAAAAACCCTCGGTGATCTGATTCAAATGCCACGTGAGAATGTGGCGAAACTTCGGACCTTTGGTAAGAAAAGTATGTACGCTTTGGATGAAGCGTTGGAGCATTTTGGTCTGGAGTTTCTGAAGTAATATCAGTGCTAAAGCCCGCAAAGGAAAGGTCCTTCGCGGGTCTTTCTTTTTTACCCCAAAATCTCTCTCAATCTCACCAGTTCATCTACCATTTGTTTCGTCAAAATATTCTCCTGCTCCACAGAATAGGGAAGCCAGACAATGTGTCTGGTTTTTCTTTTTGTTTCAAGATTAATCTTGACTTTTTATATAATCTATGCTATTGTATATTTAGAAACTAAGTACCAATCAAAACCTCCTGCAATGAAAATCTATATGACCGCCACGTTCACGATGATCCCTGGGTTGGTAGAAGAATTCAGAACCTGGATGAGGGACGACTTTTTGAAAAAGATCAGCAGTGAAGAACGTGCCGAAGGTATCTGTGGTCTCACCATCGATATGACAGATCCTTTGAAGAAACTCTGCTATCGGCTTGAATTCCGGAGTGAACAAGATCTCAAAGTCCACCAACTCTATTTGGCAGGAGCGGCAGACACCTATTTCAGTCAGAAATGGCTTGCACCCATGCAGCAAGGTAACTTGACCGCAATGATTGTTGTCGGACCAGAACATCAGTTCCGTATCTGATCAAGCCCGCCCTTGTACGGAAAGCCCGTCGCAATGGCGGGTTTTCTTTTACTCCAAAATCTCCCTCAATCTCACTAACTCATCCACCATTTGTTTCGTCAAAACATTTTTGTGCTCCACAAATTAGGGAAGCCAGATTTAGTTCTGGTTTTTCTTTTTGGTAAATGGTTATTCTTGACATAAATAAAAAATATTGTAATATATTCAATAAAGAAAATAACAAGCACATGCCACAATTATCAGCACCAGCATCGTATCTTAATGCAAGGCGTCCACCTCTTCAAGAAGCATTGGAACTTGAAGGAGGAACTCTCACAGAAAGTATGGAATCTTTGGAGAGGAAGGGTTGCTTCACTCCTCTACCTACACCATGGGAGCTTGGATCTCATGATCAAGGAATGGGTCGATCTAGTTTTGCTGTACTAGACTGCTTCGGAGATGTTGTAGTTGAAGTCAAAGACAAGCCGACGGCAGAGCTCATCATCGCTGCGGTGAATGCTCATCGGAAATAAGAAATGCACATGGCAAAAGGATCTCAAAAAAGTATGTTCTTTTTCCAAAAGAGCACGAGAGAGGAGAACTCTTTTCTTCTTGGGGTCAATCATGAGTTTTCGGGTGATATAACCCTGCAGAACTTACTTGATTTTCTTCAAGAGAAGAAGATCAAGCCCAGTGATGTTCCCATAAGGGGTACTCATACATTCAATGTGTCACAGAAGAAAAAATAACCACCCGTAAGGAAATGCCTTAACGGGTGTTTTCTTTTCCATGCGGGCTTCTTTTTATTTGTGTTACTATTTCTCTATGACAAAACAAACAATTATTTTTCTTCTTTCTTTTGGCACGCTTGCGCTCGGGCTTTCGTTTTTTACTTCATATGTCTATACGAAAGTGTTTCCAATGAGTGTACAACTTTCCTACGGTGTTAAAATCGCAGGTGTTGTTTTTCCACTCCTTTTTATTCTTGTAAATGTGCTGAGTCGAGTATCTGAGGCCCTTTTTGTAAAGTGGCTGTATACGATTGTGAATGTTGGCGCTGGCTTTGCATTTTATTTACTTCTTGGTGCACTCGTGCTTGGCTTCTTGTTCAGTCTTTACACCATGGTTGGCGCGTCAATGTCAGTATATCTTTCTAAAGTTGTTTTAATTATTGTACTTATATTGCCTACAATAGGTCTTTTGCAGGCTCGAACCATTACAAAAGTGTCACATCAAGTTGCTCTAGAAAACCTACCACCAGAATGGCAGGGTAAAAAAGCCATTCTATTTTCTGATTCGCATTATGGTTTAGTAAATCATACTAAAGCTGCACGAAGACTCGTGCGCGTTATGTTGCAGGAAAATCCTGACATGGTTTTTATCGCAGGAGATCTTTTTGATGGTCCAAATGTTACAACAGACTCGCTCACAGAAGCTTGGAAAGATTTGTCTCTTACAACGCCTGTCTTTTATGCACCAGGAAATCATGAGGAATATGGTGACTACAGAAAGTTTCTACAAGCAACCCAAGAAGGGGGCTTTACCATTCTTGAGGATAGCGTCCTCACGCACAATGGCGTACAAATTGCAGGTATTTTGTATCGTGCTAAAGGACAAGAAAGCGAAGTCTCTAATGTCCTTAAAAATATGCAGCTTGACCAAGCTCTACCAGCCATCTTGATTAGCCATCCTCCTACCTTTTTAGATATTGCTAATGCAGAAAATATTGATCTTATGTTCTCAGGACATACTCATAAAGGGCAATTTTGGCCACTGAACTACATTACAAAAGCAATCTACGGTAATTATCATTACGGACTACATACTTATGCTGATCTACAAGTACTTACTACAAGTGGGGTTGGAACAGCCGGACCACCATTTAGACTATTTAATACGCCAGAAATTGTAGAAATTACATTCGTATCTAAGTAAATACTATCCACAACTTTGTTGACAGGGTATCTAATAAATAGTGCTATACTTTTTCTAAGTAAATTTTTTATTAGTTATTTTTTATAAACTCTATGAGTCAAAGAAATACCCAGGGAACTTCCCCAAAAAATCTTCTCAGTGCTTTTCTATTACTTGCAATTATTGGCGTGATCGGTTTTTTTATCTACCCAGCTATTATTTATCAGAAAGATGCTCCAGGGATACCTTCTGGCTTAGAAGGTGAGTCGGGCGACGAAGATGTTACTCTGATATGGATTGCCCCTGAAAGCAATGACGCTCCAATTAGTTCTTATTTAATAAAAGTTGCCGATCAAGACGGAAAAGACCCGCAGGTTGTCCAATCAGAAGGATCTGCGACTGAATACAAGGTTGTAGGGCTTACAAACGGACTCATATACACTTTTTCAGTTGCCGCCCGTAATGAATTCGGCGATAGTGAGTTTAGCGAGGAAATACAAGTCAAACCAGATGAAAAAGATGGTGGGGGCGACAGTGAATTTCCTGGTGTGACAGATTTTCAAGTCTCTGCTGAGTCTTCCTCGATAATGCTCAGCTGGACACCACCTACTGGTGATACAAAGGAGCTCCAAGGATATGTTATCCGTTATAAACAACCTATTAATGAAAATTATACTGAAGAATATGTTGGATCGGATAAAAACGAATATACTATTGAGGGTCTAAAAAGTGGAACAGAATATTTAGTTCACATGTATGTGAAATATAATGAAGGTGATAGTGACCTTTCTGAAGAGCGAAGCATAACAACTTCTAGTAATGGAGGAGGTGGAGACGATGGCGAACTTTCATTCTCTGATGCACCATCTGTTTCGATAACAAGTACAAGTGCTCAGATTACATGGGGTACATCAAAATCTGCTTCATCACAAGTCTACTATGGAGCAACAGACAATATGGGTTACATGACTGAGAAAATGAATACAACCCCAAGGGTGACCGGACACACTGTTTCTCTCACAAATCTTGTACCATGTACGGCATATGTCTATAAAGTCGCGTCATTTGATGCCTCAGAAAACGGTATTGAAAGTACATCAGGGGAATTTACTACAAAAGGATGTAAGGGAGACGCAACAGTTATTGTAGCTGAAAAAGGTCAAGCAACCGTAAGTACTGGTGTTACGGTTAATGCAAAAGAATCTGGAAGGGGAATCTCTGTCGTGGTTCCACCAGCGGTTGTTGCCGGTAAAGAGCTTGCTATCCAAGCGCTCAAAGTTTCTCGAGAGGAGGTAAAAGAAGAAATTTCGAAGCCAGAAGGCAAGGTCTGGGTTGGGGGTTCGTACGTACTTAACGCCATTGAAGACGCAACTACTGAAATCACTTCGTTCGATAAATCAGTCAGTGTGTCCATTGATTACAACAATACTGATATTGTGGGTATTGATCCAAACACACTCAAAATTTGGCACTATGAAGATGGCGCTGGTTGGAGACAACTTTCATCATGTTCTGTGGTGATCAATGGTGTCGGTGGAACAGTAACCTGTCAAACATCCTCGTTCTCAGTCTTCGGTCTCTTTGGTGATTCTTCAAGTAATAATCAATCTGATAGCCCTGAAGCTTCATCTGGTCCAAATAGTAGTGGCTCTACTCCAAAAACGGTTGTCGTAAACACTCCGACATCTCCAGCTCCTGTAGTTCCACCAACTAATAGTGCAAAATTCACAAAAGATCTTTGGTACCAGATTCAAGATGTCGAAGTCGTAATGCTTCAAAAGTTTCTTAACATGAGCGGATTTAAAGTCTCTGAAACTGGCCCAGGAGCATCTGGAGAAGAGACAGATTATTTTGGTTCAAAAACAAGAGATGCACTGGTGCGATTTCAAGAGGCATACAAGGACAAGATTCTTACTCCGCTCGGACTTACCGTGGGCATAGGATTCTTTGGTCCTCAAACACGAAATTTCATAAATTCTTTATCAAACTAAAAAGAAAATAACCCAATAAAAACAAGCACTTTTTTGACAAAAGTGCTTGTTTTGCTATGCTAGGTGAAGCTTTACAAATACGGCACTTGACAAACTAGATACATATAGTGTATAATAAGCCCCGTATAAAACCCTAAAACTTAAAAACCAATAAGGGTCAGCATTGTTCATTCAGAGACATATAAGAGACAAAAATCTTTTGTATGTGTCCTTTATAAGTTAGTAACGAAGGAAAGCTTATTAGTTTTATTAAAAGACATATTTAATTATATGAAGAAATTCAAGAAAAATCTTTCAAAGACAATTTTTGCTTCTTTCTTTGTTTTTCAATTTGTGGTTTCGACCTCAGTCATGCCTCTTATTGTAAACGCGGAAGACATTGTCTCTGAGTCATCAGACACCCAATCTTCTTCTGAAGAAAAGGTATCTGAGGCTACAAAAGAAGAAGGTGCTTCTTTTGAAGAATCTACAGGCCAAGAAAGTTCTGAATCATCTGATTCTGAAGTTTCAGGTCCTGAAGTAGATTTATCTACAACAGAAGAAAAGCCTTCTGAAGAAATTAAAGAAGAGGAATCAAAACCTGCTTCTGATATTTCAAAAGAACCAACAAAGCCAACAGAAGAAAAACCAGGTAAACCAACAAAACCTGAAGATGGTAAAAAATCATCTGCGACTGTTCGCGTATGTAAGGTTATTTTGGATGAAAATGGTAACCAAGTAGAAGGTGCAGAATTTCCTGGCGCAGAGTTTTCTCTGACTCTTGGTATTCAAGGTGGTCTTAAAACAGTCACTCTTGCTGCAGACGACTATGCAGACAAGCGATTTGTATATGAAGGTGGAAACGCTTTTCATGCAATGTGCGATGAAACTGTACTTGAATTCGATCCATCACTTGTTGTTGGTGGAACAGTCTATGCAAAGTATTTCGAAGAAGAAACCTCTGGTGACTATCTTTGGAAAGAAAACTATAACGACGGAGACGTAAGCGGAGATGCTGGTTTTGAAAATAAATACTGGTCATACTTCGACGAGGGCGGCCTAAATGATTTAGCCGATGGAAAACTTATTCTTACTGGTAACACAGCTACTGGTTTTGAAGGAAAAATTCTACTTGTTAACAAATTTGACAAGTATGTTGATCCAACCGCAACAAACAAAGGTTCAATTACTGTTTGTAAAATTATTGCAAAACAAGTAAATGGAACAACAACTCTTGCATCTGCAAGTGAGGTTCCAGGATACACCTTTACTGTTCCATGGATCGATGAACCAACAACACCTGGTACACAAGGTTTTAACTCTCAACCAGTTATCTCTCCAGATGCAACCTTTGCAACAAACTCATTTGCGCCAAATAAGAAAATTCTTTCAAGTTCAAATGGAAACGATGCAATGTGTCAAACATTTCCTAACCTAACTCTAGGAAGTTACTACTACGGAGAAGAAACTATTGCGGGCGGAGACGGCTTCGTAACATGGACTACAAAATACAGTGACCAAGTACTCCTTCCAGTAAATGATTTCGGTGATGTTGATACATACCGAAACAATATTTTTACGGTAGGACTTGATCTTGCTGCTGACCCTAAAGGTAGTATCGATGCTAACGGAAATGCCTTCAACACGAATGCTGACGGACACATCGTACTCAATAGAAGTAATGCTGGCCGAAACCGAACAATTGTGGTTGTAAATATCTTTGATGACAAACGAACACCACCAAAGTTCTGTGAGTCTACACGAAACCTTATCACCAACCCTTCATTTGAAACTCCAGAAGTTTCAAACGCTGGATGGGATATTTACGGAAATGGAACAGCAGGCCTTGGATGGACTGTTGCATGGAATGGTATTAATCCTAACGTAGCCCCAAAACTTGAACTCCAAGAAAATGTTTCAGGTTGGGATGCTCACACAGGAGATCAATATGCTGAACTTGATGCAGATCAAAATGGACACGTTGGAAACCTTAACGGTGAACCAGCATCGACAAAGATCTCACAAGTAATCAACACTGTTCCTGGTCAATTCTACAAAGTAACGTATCACTTCGCTGCGCGACCAGGTACACCAGAATCAGACAACCGACTTGGTTTCTATGTTGATGGTGAACTCTATGACGATGTAAGTGCTTCAGGTCTTGGTCTAACACAACCATACTGGCAAACACGAATCTTCGCATTTTACGCGGAGGGAACTCAAACAACTATTTCATTTGCTGACCTTGGAAATCCAAATTCTTTCGGAACATTCCTTGATAGTGTAGAAGTAGTGTGTGTTGATGACGAAGATCCACAAAATACACCACCAAAAATTATCGTAAACCCACTCGAAGTGTGTTTACCAACATCAGCAGAATCATATAAATTCCTTTCTGGTGTATCTGCACAAGATGCAGAAGACGGAGACCTTACAAGCGAAATAACATTTACTCCAAACACTATTGTTTTCGGAACATCAGGTACTCATTCGATAGAGTACTCGGTAACCGACAGTAATGGAGCGACAGTAACTGCAACACGAACAATTTTAATTAAAGAAAATTGTGGTGGAGGCGGTGGCGACAAACATCCAACAATTACACTTCCAGAAAATCAATGTTATGAAGTTGGAACAACAAACTTTAATTTCTTAACAGGAGTTGTTGCTCGAGATTCTGAAGGAAATCTATTCACTCTTGATCTTGTAGCGCACGTAACTGGAGAACAAAATATTGACTTTACTCAAGTTGGACAAGATCCTGATCTTGTAACCTACAAGTTCACAGATCCTTATACAGGAGAAATTGCAGAAGTTACTCGATCATTCTTTATCTCAGCAGACTGTGATAACGGTGGAGGCGGAGATGATGAAGATCCAACAATTACTATTAGTGGCGGAGCGTGTATCCTTACATCAGCAACTTCTTTTGACTTCATGTCAGGGGTTACGGTAACTGATGACGAAGGAGCAGGAAACGTAACTACTACAAACGATGGCTCTACTGTAGTTACATTCGGTACAGCAGGAACATACACAGTAACCTATACAGCAACAGATTCTGACGGTAATACTGCAACTGCTACTCGAACAATTACAATCGACGAAGATTGTGATAATGGCGGAGGTGGAGGCGGAGATGATGATCTTGTTCTCGACATTAGCGATGCTTGTGTGGAACGAGGAGCAGAAAACTTTGATGTACTTTCAGGTCTTTCTGTGAAATATCTTGGAGAAACAGTAGCTCTTGATGACGAAGCTCTTGAAATCACAACAGCTTCAAATCCAACTCTTGATCTTACTACAAACGGATCATACACAATTACCTACACTGTTGAATTCGCAGGAGAAACAGAAACAACTGAACGAGTTATCTCAGTACAAGATGATTGTGATAATGGCGGAGGTGGAGGCGGTGGAGGTGGAGGCGGAAGTTCTTCATCAGGCGGTTCTCGAGGTAACAGAGGAGAAGTACTTGGTGCTGCAACATGTGTTGCATTCACTACATACAACCGACTTGGAAACAGAGGTGGAGAAATCAAAGCACTACAAACATTCCTTAACGAATACATGGACGCAGGACTTACAGTAGACGGTGTGTACGGAAGAACAACAGCACAAGCTGTTCACGACTTCCAAGCATTCCACTGGTCAGAAGTTATTGACCCTTGGACACCACCACTTAGTCCAAACACAACAGGCTGGCAATATAAGACAACACGAGCAACAATCAATGCAATTATCGATTGTCCAGAACCTGCAGTATATCTAGAAGATCCAGGTGTGATGTATGAAGTAACAGAAGTAAAAGACATGAAGCCATTTACAACAGAACAAATGGAAATGATCTACAATTTGCTTGCAGAAGCACAGTCAGGACAAGTTCTTGGTGCAACAGATTCAAATGTTGTTACTCCAGATATCTTCGATCCTAACTACGATCTCATGTTCGGAAAATAATAAACCAATGATGTAAGAAATGATGTAAGATTTGTTCCTTAAAACAAAAAACCCCGAAAGGGGTTTTTTGTTTTCCACAAATAAGCATCTCTCAATTGTGATGGTGTTGGTATAATAGATTCAAATTATTATGAAAAATAAAAGTTTTTCAAAAACTAAATTTAATATTGCATGGGTCTCTGCAATAACAATTTTTCTTGGGTCTGTTGTCTATGTGCCGACACTCGTGCTACTTAACAAAGAGCAGGAGGTCATCTACTATCGAGTTCCTGTTACTGTGGCGCCGGTTGCTCCAGAGTATTCAGAACCTGTGGCCCCTCTACCAGACAAAGAAATTGTAATTGAGCAACCAAAAGATTTAATCACGAAAGAGTTACGACTCGGTGATGACGATGCAGAGGTAAAAGTTCTACAAGAATATTTAAACGCTCGAGGTTTTACTATTGCTGTATCAGGGCCAGGTTCTCTCGGACAGGAAACAACGCGTTTCGGTAAGGGGACTCAAGATGCACTTATTCGTTTTCAAGAAGCTCACGCTGACATTATTTTAAAACCCTTTGGTTTAACAAAGGGAACAGGTATTGTGGGTGAGATGACCAGAAAACTTATTAACTCATAAATACAAGGTTTCTAAAATTTGATAGTTTGCTACTATATAGATACGAAAGGCGAGAGCACTTGATTTTTATTTTATTTATGTTATAATATATACATGAAAAAAGGTTTCAAAAAATACTTTATTCCAAACCAAGACAACGACCATAAACCACACTTTCTTCGAGAAAAATCTGTCATCGCTGTTACTGCATTTGCTGCAGTACTCCTTTTTGCATCAGTGGTTGGTTCATATGTTATAAAAAACTCAAAGTTTCTTGCTTCAATACAATCAGCATTTCTTGTTGACCTTGCGAACGAAGATCGAGAAAAACAAGGTGCAACAAAACTTGTGATGAATGAAAAACTCATCGCAGCAGCTCAACTGAAAGCAAATGACATGGCAGAGAAAAGTTACTTTGCTCACGTGAGTCCTGAAGGTGTAACACCGTGGCACTGGTTTGAAGAAGCTGGCTATACGTATATTTATGCGGGTGAAAACCTGGCAGTTAACTTCAATCGTTCAGAAGATGTACAAGAAGCATGGATGAATTCACCGCTTCACCGAGCAAACATTTTGAATAATCGATATAAAGAAATCGGAATTGCCACTGCGGAAGGTATGTATAAAGGAGACAAAACAACATTTGTGGTCCAAATGTTTGGAACACCAGTGTCACCAAGTCTTTCTGCTACGCTCAATAATCAATCAGCTTCAGTTCCTTCTGCAACCCCAGCCGAAGAACTTGTTGCTGTAAATACTGCAAACCCAGAAGTAGAAGGTGATTCTGATGTAAACAAAGATGCTGTAAAAACTACAACCCCAGCTCCAGTTTCTGCAACAAAAGTTGCTGATGTAGAATCTACTCCAACTCAAAAGCCAGTAGAAGAACAAATTTTTACTGAAACAAGTAATCCTCTTTACGAAGGAAGTAGTGTTGCTGGCGCAGAAGACGTGCCAACAAACGAAGACGGCACATATACAAATTGGTTTGAAAGACTTCTGGTAAGTCCTAATAAAGCTGTGAACAAAGCATATGTTGTTCTATTTGTTATTATTCTTTTCTCTCTTATTCTTAAGATTTTTGTCGCGATACAAAAACAGCATCCTAAAAATATTGCGTATGGAGTTCTCTTACTTATCTTGGTTTTGATTTTCATGTATATTAACCAAGAAATGTTTGTTACTCCAGTTATTGCTTCTGTGTAGTTGCTCCATAAAAGACCCTTCTCTTGAAGGGTCTTTTATGTTGACAATGGTAGCTCAAAAGAGCATAATCCTAAACGAGATAACTAATTATAATAATTTAGTTCTTGACGTGTTTTATTAATGTCGAATTTATCATTTATTAGTAGAAAGAATCGTATGAACGTACAAACTATATTATCAAAGTCAGTGAGTCTTCTTACTGTTTTCGCGATGACATTTAACATGGCATTTGCACAAACTGTTGACGTAGAAGCTCCGGCAGCTCAAGAAGAAATAATGGAGGCAACAGAAGAAATGGTCACAGAACCAGAAACTTCTGAATCAGAGGAAGAGGGTGGTGGAATTATAGAAGAAGTTCTTGGAGCTTTTTCTTTCGTGCAAGCGCCTGAAGAAGTAGTGGCGTTACCACCACCTCCTACTGGACCTGGATCTATTACGGTATGTAAAGCAATCGCTAAAAAAGTAGGCGATACCGTTTCTATTGCTGATCCAAGTGAGGTTCCAGGATATACATTTGAGATTCCTTGGGTTGAGGCTCCAGGAACTCCAGGCACAGAAGGATTCAATGTGCAACCACAAATTGCATCAAATGCTGTATTCACTACGGATGCATTTAATCCAGAAAAAGCATTTTTTGGAGAAGTAAACGATAGTGATTGTACAAAATTCTCAAATCTTCCTCTTGGAAGTTATTTTTACGGTGAAGAAAAAATCACTGGTGGAGATGATTCAGTAACTTGGACTACAAAATATAGTGATCAAGTTTTACTTCCAGTAGATGCATTTGAAGATGTTGATGAATACAATGATAATCTTTTTACTTCAGGGTTTAATACAACGTATGGTCCAGGTAACAAAGATGCTGATGGAAATATCTTTAATACAAATGCTGACGGACACATAGTACTCAATCAAAGTAATGCGGGACGAAATCGAACAATTATTGTCCTCAATATTTTTGAAGAAATTCCTCGAGAAGAATACTGTGAGGTTGACGACAATCTTGTTGTAAACGGCGGGTTTGAAACTCCTGTTGTAACAAATGGTTCTGGATGGGATATCTATAATGATGGAACATCAGGACTTGGATGGGATGTTGCGTGGAGAAGTGGACTTGTGGGTACTCCAACTATTCCAAAACTTGAATTACACCGAGGTGTAAATGGCTGGGTGCCAGAAGAAGGATCACAATATGCAGAGCTTGACACTGATTGGGGATATGCAAATAACGAACAAGCGTCTGTCGTAATTTCTCAGGAGATTGCAACAATTCCAGGTCAATACTACGAACTTAGTTATGCGTATTCTCCACGACCAGGAACAGACTACGAAGATAACATTATCAGAGTGTATATCAATGGTAGTCACGAAGATACACAAGGATTTTTCCTTGGTGGAGCAAACACTCTCTGGAATACCTATACTGTAGGATTCACCGCTGACTCTGCAACAACAACTATTGCATTTGAAGATGCAGGTTTGCCAAACTCACTTGGATCATTCCTCGACGATGTACGAGTGAATTGTGCAGATGAACCAGCAGAACCAGAAATTACTCTTGTTGGACAAAAGATTGTATGTCTTCGAGAAGCAGATCTTCCAAACTGGGGAGCTGGCGCAGCGAATATCACATCAACAACAGCTGCTGACTGGGTTGCGCATCGACCAGGATGTACTCTTATGAAAGGTTGGGAATTTGAATGGGCATATTACAACACGCCAAACCCAGGAGACAATGACACGGGCCCAACAGGTGGAGATTGGAATCTATTTAACTCATATACAAACGTTCCAATGCCAAGTGATACGGCTGACGATACAAAGCTATGGGTACGAGAAGTGCTTCCAGAAGGATACATTCCTTTCACTGGAGCAAATACTACAGAAAATGTAAGTGCTGAAATCTACTGTCACACTGATGTTTTGCACTACGATAACTATGAAAGAATCGACGATCTTGTAGAAGGTGGAACATACAACTGTGTTGCATGGAATGTTGAAGTACAAGATGATGAGCCTTCTTGTGAAGAAACTCAAAGTTGTGAAGAAGAAGAGATTACTATTTGTCATGTAAACGAAGGTAATGGAAATGACAACACACTTACTCTTCCAATGAGCGGTGCACAAAATCACCTAGAAAACCATGAAGGTGATTATGAAGGCGTGTGTGAAGGGGATGATAATGATGACGACAACAATGACCAACCAAACAATAATAATTCTGGTAGTAACTCATCGGGCTCACAACGACGAAGTGGAGGTTCAGTAGCAGGAGCTTCAACAGGCGATGTACTTGGTGCATGTGTTCCATTCACTGAGTATCACAGAAAAGGTGATACAGGTGGAGAAGTTGCGCGAATCCAAGAATTCTTAAATGAACACATGAACGCAGGTCTTACTGTTGACGGAGTATATGGAGATACAACAGTAAAAGCGGTTCATACCTTCCAACAAAAATACTTTGAACAAATTATCCGACCTTGGGTTCCGTCATTTATGGCGCGAACAACAGGTAAGTGGTACAAGACAACACGAATGATGGCAAACGAACTTATCGTATGCCCAGAATCAGAAGTGTATCTTGAAGATCCAAAAGTAATGTACAAAGTGAAGTGGGAAGCAGCAGTAAAACAAGACTAACTAACAAGAAAAAATCCGCCTATGGGCGGATTTTTTCATTTGAGAAACAGAGCGTTTTAAGGTATTATTCTAGAATATGAAGCAATACGACCATAAAGAAATAGAATCGAAATGGCAGAAATTCTGGCAAGAACAAGGAGTCTACACAACAGAAGATTTTTCACAAAAACCAAAGCACTACATTCTCGACATGTTTCCGTATCCATCGGGAGCCGGGCTTCATGTTGGCCACCCTCGAGGTTATATTGGTTCTGATGTTCTTGCTCGCATGCGACGCATGCAAGGTTTTAACGTGCTTCATCCAATGGGCTTCGATGCCTTTGGTCTTCCAGCCGAACAGTACGCCATTCAAACGGGCGAACATCCATTAGTTATTACTGAAAAAGCAATCGAGACATATAAAAAACAATTAGAAATTATTGGTCTTTCATATGACTGGTCACGAGAAGTACAAACGATTGATCCGAAATATTACAAATGGACTCAGTGGATTTTTCTCCAGCTTTTTGATTCGTACTACGACGAACAAGAAAAAAAAGCAAAACCAATACAAAATTTAATTTCAAAGTTTGAACACGAAGATGCTTCTTGGTCTTCTAAGACAGAACAAGAACAACAAGATGTGCTGATGAACTATCGTTTGGCATATGAAGGATATAGAGATGTGAACTGGTGTCCGGAGCTTGGCACAGTGCTTGCTAACGACGAGATTGTCGATGGTCCAGATGGAAAGCCTGTTTCAGAGCGAGGTGGTTTTCCTGTTGAAAAGAAAAATATGCGGCAGTGGTTTTTACGAATTACTGCATATGCCGACAGACTTTTATCTGGTCTTGAAGGACTTGCTTGGCCAGAGCATATCAAAGAAATTCAAAAGAATTGGATTGGAAGATCTGTTGGTGCGGAGATTGAATTTTCTGTAAAAGATAGTGATGAAAAAATAAAAGTTTTTACTACGAGACCAGACACGCTGTTTGGCGTGACCTATCTTGCAATACCTGGAGGAGAAAATACATTTACTGGAAAGTATGCAATCAACCCTGCAAACGACGAAGAAGTTCCGATCTGGGAAGCAGACTATGTTTTAGAGGGTTATGGCACTGGGGCTGTGATGGGTGTACCTGCTCACGATGAGCGTGATTTTGAATTTGCGAAAAAGTTTGGTTTACCAATAAAAGAGGTAATTGAAAAACCTAAAACTTTTAATGTTGATATTTATACAGACTACGGCATTGTTAAAAACAGCGCAAGCTGGATGAATGGACTTTTTTCAGAAGATGCAGCACAAGAAGTTGTTGAACACTTAGAAGCTGCAGGTCTTGCAAAATTTGTTACAAAATACAGAATGCGTGATGCTATTTTTGCTCGCCAACGATATTGGGGTGAGCCGATTCCTCTTGTACATAAGGATGGAATAATTTCTTCGCTTTCAGAAAAAGATTTACCACTTGAGCTTCCAAACGTAGATTCATATAAACCAACAGGTACGGGAGAGTCTCCACTTGCTGGTGTTTCCGAATGGGTAGAAAAAGGGTACGAAACAAACACTATGCCTGGCTGGGCAGGATCTTCATGGTATTTCTTGCGGTATATGGATCCGAAAAACAGCGAGGCGTTCGCTGGAAAGGAAGCGGTCGACTATTGGCAAGATGTTGATGTATATATTGGAGGAGCAGAGCATGCAACAGGGCACCTTCTTTATGCGCGTTTTTGGCATAAAGTTCTCCATGACCTCGGACATGTTCCAACCGAAGAACCGTTTAAATTTTTGAAAAACCAAGGTCTTATTTTAGCGAGCGATGGACGCAAAATGTCAAAACGATGGGGGAATGTTGTAAACCCAGACGAGATGGTTGATCGATTTGGTGCGGATGCGTTTCGTCTCTACGAAATGTTTATTGGTCCATTTGAACAATACACATCGTGGAATACTGATGGACTTGTGGGAACGTATCGATTTTTAGAAAGGGTGTGGAGAGCGAAAGAAAAGATTGGCGATGTAAGTAAAGAAATTGATGTGCTCGTACACAAAACTATCAAAAAAATTACTGAAGATGTTGAAAATTTCAGATTCAACACGTCTGTGTCATCGATGATGATTCTTGTAAATGGTATGGAAGAAGTACATTCTTTTTCAAAAGAAAGCTATCTAAATTTTCTAAAAATTCTTGCACCATTTGCTCCGCATATGACTGAAGAACTTTGGCATGAGCTCGGAGAAACAAGTTCAATCCATCTTTCCGATTGGCCAAAATCTGATGAATCAAAATTTAAAGATGAAAAAGTAACAATTGCTGTTCAAGTGAATGGAAAAGTTCGCGACGAAATAGAGATCGCTCCCAATGCCACAGAAAGTGAAGCAAAAGATCTTGCCCTGTCATCTTCTTTAGTTCAGGAATTTATAGGGGGTCATACTGTGAAGAAGTTTATTTATGTTCCTGGTAAGATAGTAAATATTGTTATCTAATCTATGGTAAAAAGGGTATTTAATTTACTACAAAGAGAGTTCTCGAACATTAACCAAGCTGCTATTATTTTAGGTTTCTTCACCTTACTTTCTCAAGTACTTGGTCTTGTTCGTGACAGAATGTTTGCACACCAACTTGGTCCATCCAGCTCTCTTGATGTGTATTATGCAGCATTTCGAATACCTGATTTTATCTTTGTGTCGGTTGCATCACTTGCTTCGGTGACCGTCCTACTTCCGTTTCTTGTAGAAAAACTTGGCGTGAAAGAAGATGGGGAATTAAACGGCAATTCACTCAAAGCAAAAAAATTCTTAAATGATACCTTCACCATTTTTTTGGCGGCAATGATTATTGTTTCAATACTTTGCTTTATCTGTATGCCACTTCTGGTAAAATTTGTGGCTCCTGGTTTTTCTGGACAAGAGCTCAAAGACCTCATTGTGTTAAGTAGAATTATGATCTTGTCTCCTATTTTTCTAGGACTTTCAAATCTATTTGGGTCGGTTACTCAAATGTTCAAAAAGTTCTTTATTTTTGCCCTGAGCCCGCTTTTCTATAATATTGGGATAATCCTCGGTATTTTGGTCTTTTATCCAATCTGGGGCCTTCCAGGGCTTGCTGTGGGGGTTGTGGTTGGGGCTTTTATGCACATGCTCATACAATTTCCTGTATTGGCAAAACATGATTTTCTGCCTCAAATTTCCTGGAAAATTTCTTGGTCTGATCTGAAAGAAATGGTGCTGACATCGCTCCCAAGAACAATCGGACTTTCACTCAGTACCATATCTTTGATTGCGATCGTGGCCATTGCGTCACTTATTGGCGAAGGAGCAATTTCAACATTTCAATTTTCTTTGAACTTACAAAATGTTCCGCTTGGTATTATCGGTATTTCGTATTCGGTAGCCGCGTTTCCAACGCTCACTCGATTTTTCCAAGGACAAAAAATGAGTGAGTTTGTTTCGTATATTGCGCTGGCGGCACGACAAATTATTTTCTGGTCACTTCCAGTGATGTTTCTTTTTATTGTGCTTCGTGCGCAAGTTGTTCGTGTTATTCTTGGTACAGGAAATTTTTCTTGGGACGATACACGTCTCACTGCTGCGTCGCTCGCATTGTTTGCGATCTCAATTTCTGCGCAAAGTCTTATTCTGCTTTTTACCAGAGGATACTATGCTGCAGGGAATACTAAAAAACCACTTTATATCAATGTATGCTCAACAGCAGTGACGATTGTTGCTGCGTTTTATTTTGTGCATATTTTTAAACACCACGAAATGTTCAGGTACTTTTTTGAATCGTTGCTTCGTATTGAAGATATTGCACATTCCGAGATCGTCATGCTTCCACTCGCATATTCTCTTGGCGCCATTCTCAATGCCTTCTTTTTGTGGATTAATTTCCGAAGCGATTTCCGAGTGGAAGACACAAAAGATTCTTTCTTATTAAAATCATTCTTTCAAAGTTTTGCCGGAGCCTTCTTTATGGGTTATGTTGCATATGCATTCTTAAATGTGTTTGATAAGTTTTTTGATATCAATACGTTTTGGGGAATTTTAGGTCAAGGATTTTTCTCAGGACTCCTCGGAATTTGTTCAGGATATGTTGTGCTTAAAGTTTTGAAGAATGAACAAATGGAACAAATAGAAAATGCGCTCAGCAAAAAACGATTTTGGAAAACACCAGTAGTGCAGGGAAGTGAAGACGAACTCCACACTCTTTCATAAACAAAAAACTACCCCCTGGGGAGTAGTCATGAATTGGTCAGTGACCAAACGAGAAGCCTTGGCTTCAGTTGTAAATTCTTGAAAGAACAGTGCACCATCGGCGGCGCCAGGAAGAGACAAGTTCTCGGTAACTTTCAACCCATTTCGCCGAGTCTAGTTTTACAGATTACTCATCTCTTCCGGACCACCACCATTGGATTACTTGTTGACTTAAGTATATATGGTTTTGAAATACTTGTCAAAGGGTTTTCTCTTACTTTTTTCATGACAAAAAAGTAACAAAAACTCTAGACCCACTCTTCATACCTAAACTTTATGTAGTTTAAGCCAAAAAACCAGCAAACTCGGAAAGTCTATACTTTCCTCAAACAGTGCTTGTTTTTAAGGCAAACCACATAAAGTTTTTAACGGTATTCTCGAGTAGGGTCGAAGGATTCTGGTTTTAAGCGTCAAAGGTCAGAGGAGCCTTTTTTAAAGGGTGGTTTTAGGTGTTAAAGATTTTAGTTTTAAGTTTTAAAAAGATTGAGAAATAAGAGTTTTTAAACTTGACAAAATGGGTATATGTGTGCTATAATAAAATTAGAAACCAACAACGAATGTACATGAAAAACCTTATCTGTCTTCTTCTGGTGCTGGCAACCATGGTGGCTTGTGACAAGTCAGAGAGTAATCCTCTTGGACCAGAAAATGATCCAACACTGGAGATTACTGCTTGGAATGTACCAGACTCTGGTGATTTTCGAGGAACACTGCAGAAAGTTTGCGTATTTCCTGCACGAGTAGTGAGTTATGTACGACAAGGAGATACGTATGCTGGTGACGTTCTTGTGGTGCCGATAAGTAATAGATGGAATACTCAAATACGTCTACGTTACTTCTCGCAAAAAGCAGCTCTAAAAACCAGCGATCTCATCTATATTAAGGCCTTTGCCTTTGCTGATGATCGTAAGAGTGGAAGGTACTCCTGGGAGTATTATCCTCTAGATGAGAATGGGAGAGTGATAGACTAGAGATCTAATAAGCTCGAAAAGCCCTGACGGAATGCGTTCGGGGCTTTTTCAATTCTTGCTTTTCTGCTTTTTACGCACTACTTTTTACTTTCTAGCTTATGTGGATTGTGGTTTGGACATTTTTTGTCAGAACATCGTTCTGGGATTGTCTTAGGTCACAAGTAAAATTCCTGACGGAATTTTCTCGCGACCCCGGCTCGCGGTTTTTGCCTTGAGCTCCGCTCAAACAAAAACATCGCTCCGCCTCACAAAAACCAAAACACACGAAGCAGTTCGTGTGTTATTTTGCCACTTTGTCTGGTCGGTGGTTAGGGCACTTTTTATCAGAACATCTCTCCGGTATGGTTTTTGTGCCTTCCATCATCAGTTTGCCGCACATTGGGCAGAGAGCGCCTGTTGGTTTTGTTTTGATTGCGTGTTTACAGTCAGGATAATTTGAACAACTATAAAATATTCCAAATCGCCCTTTTCGTTCCACCATCTCTCCATTTTTACATTCGGTGCATTTCACACCAGTTTTTCTTTTTGCCACTTCTGCTTCGTCTTCTTTTATGAATTTACATTTTGGATATCGTGAGCACGATATGAACATGCCAAACCGTCCTTCTCGAAGCACGAGTTTTCCTCCGTGTTTTTCTCCACAATCAGGACATGTTTCACCAATTTCTTTTGGTCCTTCCATAATTTTCCCTTCTTCGGTTCGAGCACCAACACAGTTTGGAAAATCAGAACAACTCATGAATTTTCCATTCTTTGAAAGTTTATATACCATCGATTTACCACACACAGGACAAGGAAATTCTTTTGGCGCATCACCAATGTTGGTGAGTTTTTCAATACCATCTTTTTCTTTGAGTGCTTTGGTAAAAGGTCCATAAAAATCTGAAAGTGTTTTGACGTAGGTTGCTTTGCCGAGCGCAATTTCGTCTAAATTTCCTTCCATCTCAGATGTGAATGAATCTGAAATATAGTTTCCGAAATTGTTTTCGATAAATGTTGAGACTACGTCGCCGGTGTCGGTCGGTACGAGTGTGCGTGCATCTTTCACTACGTACCCTCGATCAACAATCGTTTTAATAATTGATGCGTAGGTTGAAGGTCGACCAATATCTCTTTTTTCAAGCTCCTTAATAAGTCCAGCTTCAGTGTATCGTCCTGGTGGTACTGTTTCTTTTTCTTCCATATTTGCTTTAGAAAGGGATAGAGCATCCTTCACTGCAAGTTTTGGTACTTCAACATCTTCTCCTCGAGATCGTTTGTCTACCGCAAGCCAACCTGGAAAGAGGATCCGAGAACCGTTAATAGAAAAGTTTGGAATAGTCTCTCCCTCTATGTTTGCAGATACTTTTGTTCGGAGAATTTTTGCCGGAGTCATTTGTGAAGCGATCGCTCGTTCCCAAATCAGGGTGTAAAGCTTCTTTTCATCTTCCGTTGTACCCATGCTCGCGCGCATTGGATTTGTTGGACGGATTGCTTCGTGTGCCTCCTGAGCGTTCTTTGATTTTTTTGCGTACACATTTGGCTTAGCATATTCTTTGCCAAGATTTTGTTCTATATATGAGAGCATTTGTGCTTGGGCTGTTTTTGAAAGGTTGACACTGTCTGTTCTCATGTAGGTTATCAAACCTTTTTCGTAGAGTTTTTGCGCCACACCCATTGTTCGTGATGGTGCAAAGCCAAGCCTGGTTGATGCAACTTGTTGCATGGTCGATGTGGTAAATGGTGGTCTTGCAACTCTGTTTGCCTCGGTTTCTTTTACTGATAGCACAGACCAAGCACCGTTTTTAGCTTTTGCAAAAATATCTTCTGCTTCTTTCTTATCCCAAATTTCTTTGTCACAGGTAAAAAGCATTTCGTCACTTCCTTTTTTAAGAAGTGCCGAAAGGATGTAATAGTTTTCTGGAACAAAGGCTCTGATTTCTCGTTCACGTTCCATAATAATCCGAAGAGCAGGGGACTGAACGCGACCCGCAGAAAGTCCATAGCGAACTTTTTTCCAGATAAGTCCAGAAAGGTCGTATCCAAAAAGTCTATCAAGTACTCGACGAGCCTCTTGAGCATTCTTTAAATTCATGTCGACCTCTCTAGGGTGTTGGAGCGCCTCTTTGATTGCTGATTCTGTGATTTCATTGAAAACAATTCTCTTTGGTTTTTTGAGGCCAAGCGCTTCCTGAAGATGCCAAGCAATAGCTTCTCCTTCGCGGTCGAGGTCAGTTGCTAGAACCACCTCATCGGCTTTTTTAGCTATGGTGCGTAGTTCATCTACTACCTTTTTCTTGAGTGGAGAAATTTCATAGGTTGGTGCAAAATCATTTTTAATATCAACTGCTTTTTTGTTTGATTTTGGCAAATCTCGAATGTGTCCAACAGACGCGCGAACGGTATATTTATTGTCTAAGTATTTCTCGATTGTTTTTGCTTTTGATGGTGACTCAACGATAAGTAGTTTCATAACTTTCATAGTAATACTATAAATTGTTCATGTATGCAAATTAATAAAAGAATAGCCCGTGCATAACACGGGCTATTTAGGGTGATTGCGCATTAATCAAAAACCTTAATGGAGGAGATGAGAGTGTTACCTTTTGTAGGAATATCAGCAACCTCCAATGTTGATAATTCAATTTTCCTACAACCCTCCTTTGAGAGTAGTGCGATCACAAAAATATCTCCATCTCCCGCCTCTAAAACCAGGCCGTTCCTCGTCCAGGTTTCCGCTGACTTGTAAGATGAGATTGGAGTATCCATCCAACGAGCAATTTCGTTATTGAGATCTATGGTTGAAAAACGATCTGTGAGCATTTTTACTCGGATGTTTTGTTCTCCCACAATATTTACTAGATGGAGAGACCCAACTTTCTTGAATTGATCAGTTTCCCAGATGATACTAAGAGCCTCTTTGATTGAGGTGATAAGACTCTGCTTCCAGTCAACATCAGTATTGATACTTCCAGCATCTATACTAAGAAGTGCAATATACTTTTTCATGAGAACATGTATTGGTTTTGACCATTGTGCACATTTTTGTATGACAAGTCAACCAACCTATATACGCTCAATTTTTTCACCTTCTTGCGTAATAAGTCCGCGAATTTCAAGCATGGTTACTAACGTGTTTATTTCAGAAATTGATTTCTGACATTTTTCAGCAAGTTCTTCTTTTGTTCTAGGCTCACGAAGAAGTTCTAAGATTGCTCGTTCCTCATCTGGTAGATCAGAGGGTGCCCGAGGAGTCGCCGCTGTCTCTTTTGGGGTAAGTCCGAGCGCTTCTAAAATATCAGCACTTTTTAAAACCGGAGTTGCTCCAAGGCGAAGAAGTTCGTTGGTGCCTTTTGAGGTTGGGGAATTAATATTTCCAGGAATTACTAATACTTCACGGTTGTAGTCTGTCGCAAGGCGCGCTGTGGTCAGCGTTCCCGATTTTTCCTCGGCTTCTATTAATAGAACTGCATCGGAAAGTCCTGCACCAATTCTATTTCTTTGAATAAAACTCCAAGGCGTTGCTTTGAAGTTTGGTTCAAATTCTGAAAGAAGGCATCCACCCGACTCTAAAATCTTTCGTGAGAGCTTGAAGTTGCTTTTAGGATAGAGAACTGATGGATCGAGTCCTGAGCCGGGCACTGCGATAGTTTTTAATCCTGCTCGGATTGCACTTTCGTGAGCAATTGCATCAATACCAAGCGCCATGCCTGAAACAATAACAATAGGGTAGCCAGCAAGTTTTTCAATTAATTTTTCGCACACCATTTTCCCATAGGTGCTATGCTTTCGTGAACCAACGACCGTTAAAAATTTCATTTCTTCATCAGGAAATTCACCCTGGATATAGAGCTTCGTAGGAGGATCTGCTATTTCTTGAAGGCGATATGGAATATGTAAAAATTCTTCTATCGGAAACATACTTTCTAAATTGTATCATTTTTTGTATAATACCAATCATGTTAGATATCAAATTTATTCGCGAAAATAAAGATATTGTAGAGATCGCAATAACTAAAAAGAAGGTGAAACTCAACCTGAACGAGTTACTTGAAGCTGATGACAAGCGTCTTACGGTACTTGCAGAGGTTGAGCGTCTTCGTGCAAAACAAAATCTTGTCAGCGAACGAATGCCACAATTAAAAGACGAATCGGAAAAAGCCGAACTTATTCGTCAAATGCAAATTCTTAAAGAAGATCTTAAAAAAGAAGAAGATGTTCTGAAAGAGGTGATGGAAGTTTGGCGAGGACTCATGCTTCGCGTTCCAAACGTTCCCGATATTTCTGTTCCCGATGGAGATTCAGATGCCGATAATAAAGAAGTAAAAGTATGGGGAGAAAAAACCATTTTTGATTTTAAACCAAAAGATCATGTTGAGATTATGACAAAGCTCGATATGGTTGATTTCGAACGCGGAACAAAAGTGCACGGTTTCCGAGGATACTTCTTAAAGAATGATGGGGCGATACTTTCAATGGCGATCTGGCGATATGCAATGGACTTTTTTGGAAAGCGTGGTTTTACTCCAATGATTGCGCCCGCGATTGCTCGTAAAGAACATTTCTTTGGAACGGGGCATTTGCCAGGTGATGCTGAAGATTTGTTTGAAACCCAGGACGATGACTACCTATCTGGAACAGCTGAAGTTCCGGTTATGGGCTATTATTCAAATGAAGTGCTGACCAAAGCTGATCTGCCGAAAAAATTCCTAGCGTTTTCTCCATGCTACCGTCGAGAAGCTGGTAGTCATGGAAAAGACACCAAAGGACTTATTCGTGTGCACGAGTTTTATAAAGTTGAACAAGTGATTTTGTGTGAAGCGAGTCACGAAACATCGGTTACGCTCCACGAATGGCTCAACCGAAACACCGAAGAATTTATTGAGTCTTTGAATATTCCGTATCATACGGTGATGAACTGTGGTGGCGACCTTGGTCTTGGTCAGGTAAAAAAATATGACATTGAGCTGTGGGTTCCTGGTGAAGAAAAATATCGCGAGATCTCTTCTGCGTCATACTTCCACGATTTCCAAACACGACGATTTAATATTCGATATAAAGACGAAGAGGGTAAAATACGATTTGCTCACTCACTCAACTGTACAGCGATCCCAACACCTCGTATTCTTGTTTCGTTGATAGAAAATTTCCAACAAGCTGATGGCTCAGTGCGCATACCAGATGTGCTTGTACCATACATGGGTAAAGATAGTATCTCTTAATCTTTATGATGCGAGAACGAATTACAAGTACTTCAAACGTTACCCGAGAACGTCAAAAAAGGACTTTTATAAAAATGCTTTGGATAGTTTTGGCAAGCATTGTGTTCGTTATCGGTCTTGCATTTCTTTCTCACATAGATAATTTACTTATCAATACCGTTTCTGTTTCAGGGAATCAAATTCTTAAAGAAGAAGATATTGAAAAAGAAACATTTGAGCTGCTTTCAAAAAAACGTTTTTTGGTGTTTGCTGGAGAGAATAAATTTCTGTACTCCAAAAAAAATATTGAAGCTGGCTTAAAAGAGGTATTTCCTCGAATTTTGACTATTACGACAAAACGAGAAGGTTTCAACCTTCATTTTAGTCTTGTCGAACGAGAGCGAGCCCATTTGTGGTGCGGGGAAACACCTCCACAATACGGAGATGTATCTCCACAAGAAGATTGTTACTTTCTCGACGACAGTGGATTTATTTTTGACACCTCACCAAGATTTTCTTCTGGGGTCTATTTTACGTTCTATTCACCTATTCCGAGCGAAAATCCAATTGGTCAACATATTTTAGATTTTGATTTCTTGAAAGATATTGAGTTGTTAATTAAAGGAGTTGATGATGCGGGGTTTCCGGTCCATTCTCTTGTGGCTCGGCATGATGGTCAATATGAACTACTCTTTAATATGTCATCACTACGTGGAGAATATCCAAAGTTACTCTTTACCGCCGATCAGAGTTTAGACGAGGTATACAATAAGTTTATTTCAATTGTAGGGGAGGATCCTTTTAAAACTGATTTTGAAATGTCGCCTGGCAAGCTCGAATATATCGATGCGCGGTTTAATAATAGAATATTCTATAAATTTACAGAGTAATATGATATTGAATTGGTTTAAAAAAAAGAACGTTCAGTATGATCCATATCTTAATGAAACTATTCACTTGGGTTTTTGGGAAAAGCTTGTTCAAACAAAGCGTCCGTTTTTTGTTTTAGCTCCAATGGCCGATGTCACTGATATTGCGTTTCGTAGTGTTATTGCTAAATATTCACGACATGGGGAAATTGGAGGTGGTCCGGATGTGTTTTGGACAGAATTTGTTTCAGCTGATGGGCTTAGTTCTGCAGGAAAAGAAAAACTACTTATTGATTTAGCATACGAACCAAACCAGCATCCAATTGTTGCTCAAATCTTTGGTTCTGATGAACAAAATATGGAGGCGGTGGCGAGACTTTGCAAAGATCTTGGCTTTGACGGTATCGATATTAATATGGGTTGTCCTGATAAGGCGATTATAAAGCAAGGTTGTGGTGCTGGTGCCATTCAAGATCCTGACAAGGCGGTAAAAATTATTCAAGCAGTGAAGCGTGGTGCGGGGGATATTCCAGTGTCGGTTAAAACACGACTTGGTTTTAATAAAAATGAAATCGATACATGGATTCCGAAAATTTTATCCGCAGGAATTGCTGTACTTACTATTCATGGTCGAACAAAAAAGGACATGTCAAAAGTTCCAGCTCGTTGGGATGATATCAAAAAGGTAACAGATCTTGTTCGTCAAAGCGGTCTTAAAACACTAGTAATTGGGAACGGAGATGTTATGTCAGTTTCTGACGGAAGAGAAAAGGCGAGTCATTCCGGTGTTGATGGTCTTATGTTGGGGCGAGCTATTTTCGGAAACCCATGGCTTTTTGATGAACAGAAACAAGAAGTTTCTATTTCGGAAAAACTCACCGTTATGCTTGAGCATACAAAATTATTTGTGTCGTATTTAGGACAACATAAAAATTTTAATATTATGAAGAAGCACTATAAGGCATATGTGAATAATTTCCCAGGAGCTAAAGAGCTTCGTATCAAGTTGATGGAGTCAGAAAATTATGAAGAAATTGAAAGATATACCCATGAATTTCTTGCTTCACTGAAGGTCTAGTTAATTATATTGACTTTTAAATTATAAATCGGTAGATTTCTGGGGTACAATTTATATATGGAAGCATCACAAAAGAAAATTATTGGTCGCCTTGAATATGTTGATCTGCCAGATTTTGGTTTGTCGGGAATTATCGGGAAAATAGATACCGGGGCGTATAACGGGGCCATTCACACCACTCACGTACACGAGACAACTATTGATGGGGTGAATGTTATAGAATTTAGTTTACTTGATTCTGATCATCCGGAATTTAAAGAAGATGTCTATCGGGTTGATGATTTTAAAAAGAGAATGGTTAAAAATTCAAATGGTGATTCTGAGCTTCGATATTTTATCTCTACAAAAATTATACTGAAAGGTGAAGAGATACCTGTCCGATTTAGTTTAAGCAATCGCAAAAATCTTAAACATCCGATTCTGGTTGGACGAAAAATTATTAAAAAACGTTTTATTGTTGATGTAAGTAAAAAATTTACAAAATAGGTATGCATATTGTTATTCTTTCAAGAAAGCCAGAGCTCTATTCAACACGACGACTGGTAGAAGCGGGTCAGCAAGCGGGACACACCGTCTCTATTATTGACCACACAAAATGTAATTTGATTATGGAAAAGGCGAAGCCTGCTATTCGTGTTGGCGCTGACTATATTAAAGACGTTGATATTATTATTCCAAGAATCGGAGCATCGGTGACAGTATATGGCGCAGCAGTAATTAGACAGTTTGATCTGATGGGTGTTGCGTCGACACTTACGTCAACAGCGCTTATTCGATCAAGAGATAAACTACGCAGTTTACAAATCCTTTCAAAGTCTGGTGTTGGTATTCCTAAATCAGTATTTGCTCGCCATCCAAAAGCTGACGACGTAAAAACTATGATTAGTGAAGCAGGTGGTACACCAGTAATTCTTAAGCTTCTTGAAGGTACACACGGAACAGGTGTTATTAAAGTAGATTCAGTATCATCTGCAAAATCTGCCGTCGAAGCTTTTTCTGGGCTTAAAAAAGATATCATTGTTCAAGAATTTATTGAAGAGGCAAATGGAAAAGATATCCGAGCTTTTGTGGTTGACGGAGAAGTTGTTGGGGCAATGGAGCGCAGTGGTCAGGGAGACGAATTTCGTTCAAATCTTCACAAGGGCGGAGTTGCGAGGCCAATTACGTTATCTCCGAAAGAAAAAGCAGTTGCTATTGAAGCGGCAAACTTGCATGGCCTTACGGTTGCTGGTGTTGATATGCTCATTTCAGCACGCGGGCCGCTTATTATTGAAGTGAACTCCTCTCCTGGGCTTCAAGGGATCGAACGAGCAACAGGAGTAGATATTGCCGGAAAGATTATTGAAGCTGCTACGAAAAAAATACACAAAAAAATCAAAGAAAAAGAAAAGGCAAAATCTAAAAAGAAAAAGAAGAAGAAAGTTGATAATAATGAGTAATTAAAGGCCTCCTTTTTGGAGGCTTTTTGCTTCTGCTATAATGGGAGCATGTCAGAATTAGCATTGTATAGAAAATATAGACCTTCGGCTTTTAATGAAGTGTTGGGTCAAGATCATATTGTTACTGTTCTTAAAGGGGCTCTAAAGCTTGGTAATATATCTCACGCGTATCTTTTTTATGGACCGCGAGGAACAGGGAAGACATCGATTGCAAGAATTGTTGCGCGCGAACTCGATACAAAAGATCACGATGTCTACGAGATAGACGCTGCATCAAACAGAAAAATTGAAGATATTCGAGAAGTTCGAGATTCAGTTCGAACACTTCCTTTTGATTCAAAATATAAAGTCTATATTATTGACGAGGTACACATGCTAACTAAAGAAGCGTTTAATGCACTTTTGAAGACTCTTGAAGAGCCACCAGCACATGTTATCTTTATTCTGGCTACGACAGAGCTCGACAAAGTTCCTGACACTATTGTTTCTCGTTGTCAGGTATTTACATTTAATAAACCGACACTGTCTATTTTAAAAGACTTGGTAATTTCTATTGCTAAAAAAGAAGGTGTGTCTATCGACGCCGCCGGAGCAGAACTCATTGCACTATTGGGTGATGGTTCGTTTCGTGACACACAAAGTACTCTCCAAAAAGTAATTTCTTTCTCTAAAGATAAAAAACTAACTATTACAGAAATTGAAACGGTTACGGGAGCTCCAAACAGCGTCTTAGTAAACGACTTCATTCTTTCGCTTGTCGAAGGTGATATGAGTAAAGGATTGAGTGCGATTAAAAAAGCAGAAGAAAAAAATGTTGAAATGCATCTGTACTTACAGCTTGTCCTGATGAAACTTCGAGTAGCTTTGCTGATGCGATATGCACCAGGAATGAAAAAAGAGATCGAACAAGAAATTGCCGATGGAGATAAAGAATTTTTCAAAGAAATTCTAAAAGATACAAAAGGTTTGATTACGTCAAAAACTCTTGAAGTATTATTAGAAGCCGAGCGACAAATTAAACACGCGTTTGTTAAGAGTTTACCTCTTGAAATTGCATTAACAAAAATTATTGGCTAAGTTTCAATGCTCGATATCTATAAGAGAAAGCCCCGCCCTCTACAGGGGTGGGGCTTTTCGTATCTTGATTTTTTAGTCTTTTTAAGGCACAATACGATGTGTTGAATAAACATTTTGTCGGATCGTCTAATGGTAGGACACAAGGTTTTGGTCCTTGGTATCTAGGTTCGAGTCCTAGTCCGACAGCAGAAATTCAAAAAAGACTCAAGAAGTTAATACTAATCTTGGCTTATAATTTTACCCTAAAGAAGTAAATCTAAAATTTCAAAAATAATTTGAATAGAATTTTACAATGAATATCCCCAAAAAGATTACTTTAAAAGACAGGATGCAAACAGGGTACACATACACTCTTGTTGAACCTTCTGGGAAAAATTTTGATGAGCGATTTAAGCCTGACTTAACCCCAAAAGAAATGCTCGCTTTGGGGGTGTTTGGTGGTGTGTATATACGAGATTGCACTAAAGAATTTCCAAAAACATGGTTCACGAAAGCAAAATTTCAAAAGAAGGGAATATATGCTCGTGACCCAAAACTTAACTATTTTGAAGTAAATGCTTCACAACCACTTTCTGTGTGGAAGCAAAAAGGCTGGATTTATAAAGATGATCCACGGGGTTGGTTTCAGTGGTATTGTCGCTACTATCAAGGACGAAGAATTCCAGCGGAAGATAATCGGCAAATTAAACGATGGCTCGCGATGCGACGACACATTATGCAAATCAGAAATAGTTGTAGACCAGGAGATATTTTTTGTCACAGACGACAACGTCAAGCGCTACTCCACTGGGCGTACGATAGTCGAAAGTTTTAGGTGGTAACTATTTTTATAAAATAATATAGAGTAAATATCTATGTCACACGGAGAAGTCGTCATACGATTTGAAAAGGTATTTTTTGAATACGGACCAAACAAACCCATCTTAGAAGATGTTGCTTTTTCTATACGCCGCGGTATGAAAGTGACCGTGATGGGACAAAATGGGGCGGGGAAAAGCACTCTTTTTTCTCTTATCATAGGCAACGCAAGTCCGGAAGACGGAACAGTTCATGTGGCAAATAAAGCAACAATCGCTCTTTCACGACAGGTGATTCCGCGTGAGGAACTGGATCTGTCTGTGCGAGATTTTTTCCAAAAATGTTTCAAAGAAAAAATCTACGATATTGATAGGCGAATCGACGAGGTGTTAGAAGTGGTAAATCTTGAAGGTCATGAAAAAATTCATGATACAAGCATTCGGTCTTTTTCTGGTGGTCAGCAAGCTAGGCTTCTTTTAGCATCTGCACTTATTCAAGAACCAGATATTTTATTACTCGACGAACCAACGAATAACCTAGATAAAGCAGGCATTGCTCACCTGACAGATTTTTTGGTGCACTATCAAAAAACAGTGATTGTGATTTCTCACGACGCCCATTTCTTAAATGCCTTTACTGACGCCGTTCTCTATCTTGATGTCTATACGCGAAAAATCGAACAGTATGTTGGGAACTATACTGATGTACGTGATCAGATTGCAGCTCGAATGGAAAGAGAAAATAGAAAGAACGCACTTTTGGCAAAAGAAATTCAAGCAAAAAAAGATCAAGCAAATAAATTTGCTATGAAAGGAGGAAACTTGCGTGCAGTAGCAAAAAGAATGCGAGATCTCGCAGAAGAGCTCGAAGAAGAGAAGGTGGATGTACGGAAAGAAGATAAAACCATAAAAAGTTTCACCATACCGTTTCAGGAAGATCTCAATGGAGATATTTTAACACTCTCATCCGTTTCTCTTTTAAAGAAAGGAAAACCAATAACAAAAAAAGTAAATATTAAAGTACGAAAAAATCACCATCTTTTATTGGCTGGACCAAACGGTATTGGTAAAAGTACACTCCTTGAATCCTTGGCACATGGAAAAGCTGAAGGTGGTCAGATACTTGAAGAAGCTCGAGTGGGATACTATCGACAAGATTTTTCAACACTTGATTTCAATGAAACTCCTTACAAATCTCTTTCACAATCAATGCTTAAGATATTTGGACGTGTAGATGAGCAGCACATTAGAACTGTGCTTGCTGGCTTTTTAGTACAAGGAGAAATGGTGCATACGAAAATTGGCAGTCTTTCTGAAGGGCAAAAAGGTTTGGTAGCCTTTGCACAACTTGTTATTGAACGACCTGGTCTTCTCATTCTCGACGAGCCAACAAACCATATAAATTTTCGTCACTTACCCGTTATTGCAAAAGCACTTGATGAGTATAAGGGTGCAATGGTACTTGTTTCTCACGTTCCAGAATTTGTTGATCAAATCCGCATCGATGAAGTGCTTGATTTAGGAAAAAATAGTTAAGGGCTTCTAAAAATATGCTCACTTAAAAGGAAAAAAGTAGGTCTATTTTAAATTTAAAAGTTTGATATACTATCTCTAGGAAATTTATTAATTTAATGTAAAGAATTCATGAAAAAAGCAAAAGTGTTGTTTTGGATTTCAACAAGTCTCATATTTTTATTCGAAGGAGTCTTAGTAGCTTTTACTTCTCACTCAGAAATGTCGATCGCTGGTATTGTGGGCCTCGGATATCCTTTGTACTTCGTAACGATACTTGCTGTCTTCAAAGTACTTGGATCTCTTGCGCTTATACTGCCAATGGTTCCAGCTCGAGTAAAAGAGTGGGCATATGCAGGATTTGCAATTGATTTCATTTGCGCATTCTTGAGTCTCTGGATTGTTGCTGGCGTAAATATTGGATTAGTAGTTCCGACTATTGCAATGATTGTTCTTGTTATCTCGTACACGCAATACCATAAACTTCAAAAAGGACGTTAATTATTAGTTAATTATATTTGTATGGCAAAAGGTAACAACGCTCGCAAAAAAGAAACCAAAAAACCAAAGAAAGTGAAATAAATAAAAGCCCGGCATGAATGTCGGGCTTTTATTATATAATTCACGAATGAACTATTTTGTGTATATTTTGGAGTGTCATGATAAAACTTTGTATGTTGGTTCTACAAACAACCTAGAAAAGAGGCTTCATGCACATAATTATTTAAAATCAGGCGCCCACTATACGAAAATTCGTCGACCAGTAGTTTTGCAATATTATGAAAAATACAAAACCTATGCAAAATCGAGAAGTCGAGAAGCAGAGTTAAAAAGGTTACGTAGGGAAGAGAAAATAAAATTATATCTTTGATCCAGCATCATTTCCCGCAACATATCCAGTTGTCCAGCATAGTTGAAGACTGTATCCTCCAGATGGTCGGTCAATATTGAGTAAGTCTCCAATAATATATAGGTTCGAGTATTTTTTTGATTGCATGGTTTTAACATCAACTTCTTCGAGTGATACGCCGCCAGAAGACACAATTGCCTTGTCCTGTCCAAGTAATCCACGCACTTCCATCTTCATATGTTTTATTGCCCCCACAAGTGAAATTCTTTCCTTACGAGACAAACTATTGTTGGTAGTTTCTCCAGGAACCGTTGCTTGTGCACAAACGCTTTCTATGAGCGCTTTTGGAATAAGTCTATCAAGAGAATTTTTAATCATTTTCTTATGCTCATCTTTACACAAGAGCTGAAGTTTTTCGTTGAGAGTTCCATAGTTTTCATCGGGTAAGAGATCAAGCTCAATATGTACGGGCGCGTATCGTAACAATTCTCGAATATCTTTACTCATGTTGAGTACTGTTGGCCCAGAAATCCCAAAATGGGTAAATAAAAGTTTACCTTTTCGAATATCTTGTTTTTTGTTGTCTTGAAAGAGTGACAGTTTAATATTTGTAAGCGTGACACCTTGCAATTTTCTTACCCACGTGTCTTTGATGGTCACTGGAACAAGTGACGCATCGTTGTCTAATACCGTGTGGCCAAGTTTTCTAAGCCAAGTAAAACCGTCCCCCGTTGATCCTGTTTCGGGTCTGGACATCCCGCCCGTTGCAAGAATAAATTTTTTAGCCTGTATCGTGCTTCCATTTTTAAAAACAACTTCTTGAATCATGCCATCTTTTTCTACAATATTTTTTACTGGTGCATTTGAAATAATTTTTACACCACATTTTTGTAGTTCGTTTACAAGCACATCCCATACTGATTCGGCGCGGTTGGTAACAGGGAAGACGCGCCCTTCGTTTTCAACTTTTGTGTGTAGTCCTCGAAAGTGAAAAAATTCTAGAGATTTTGAAACTCCAAATTTTGAAAATGGTGAAAAGAGAAACGGCGAAGCGTCTTTATATTTTGAGAGGAGAGTCCGTGTATTAAATTCTGCGTTTGTCATATTACAACGACCCCCGCCAGTGATGAGAAGTTTTTTGCCAAGAATATCGTTTTTCTCAATAATGAGAATATCTAGACCGCTGTTGGCTCGAGCGGCTGTTCCTGCCGCCATCATGCCTGCTGGGCCACCCCCAACTACGACAATATCCCAAAGTGTTCTTGGTTCATGTTTTTCCATACCGAGATAGTAGCACAATTATTTGACAATATAAAACTTTGTTGTAATATTCATTTTGGACATTCGTACCACAAAACATAACAAGAAACATGAGCAAAACAGCTCCAACCTGTGTTCGGGTTCGTACAAACGAACAAATGGATATTGATCAGCTGGTTATTCGGCGTCGCCAAGACTTTACCCTTGCTGTTACGCTGGGTGATGGAAGTGTTGTAGAAGCTCGTATGCAACCACGAGGCAATCTGGTTGCCGGCAAAACACTTGATCTGTCGGCTCATATTTTCATCAACTCTTTGTTGATAAGCGCTTTCTCGCTTAACAAAAAAGAATTTGATGTTTCAGATGCCGATGTACTCGTTGGTTTCTTACAGTCAGAAGATTTTCAGGTGAACGGAGATGCTATTGTAGTTCTTCATCCCAAACATCAAGAGATGGCCCTCATCAACATTTCCACCGACACCTATCCTTGGTCGGCTGTGTTCGAGTCCGTTCGTGAACTTGCTCGTCACAAGTCTGCGGAGAAAGAGCTCGCGACAGCTTAACTCTTTGGCCGCACACGCTAGCGTGTGCGGCTTTTTTGTGGATATGTTTTGGCGTGAAGAGTCGCTTCTATGTATACTTATAGTATGAACACAAAGATTCCTCCAAAATATTTTTTCTTTACACTTTTTATTCTTGCACTTGCATTTACTATTTTTCTTTTTAAACCGTTTCTTACAGTCTTAGTACTCTCGGCTTCATTGGCTCTTGTATTCAGTCCTATCTATAAATGGTTGCAATCAAAAATGCAGTGGCAATCCGGCTGGCTTGCCTCGATACTCACAGTCCTTCTGTTTGTCGTTGTTCTATGTGGACCACTCTTTCTAGTTGGTAAGCTCGTGTTCCAACAATCAACAGAACTCTATCAATCACTTACTTCAACCTATGATTCAAATCAGTTTCTTGAACAACTCGAAGTTCAGATTACAAGTTTTGTTCCAGAAAATATTGATATTGACCTGAAACAACGTGTTGCAGATGTTGTTGCTACGCTTTCAGATGATATTGGTAACATATTTAGCTCGACACTTCATACACTCTTTTCTTTCTTATTGGTCTTACTTTCAATGTTTTATTTTCTCAAAGATGGACACCGTTGGAAAAAAACAATGATTTCTCTAAGTCCACTTCCTGACACGTACGATAAAAAAGTGGTAACACGACTAACAAAAGCAGTGAATGGGATTTTGCTCGGATATTTATTTATTGGTTTTGCTCAAGGAGCACTGCTCGGTATTGGTCTTGCAATCTTCGGTGTACCAAATGCTGTTTTGTTTGGCGTGATTGCAGCGATTGCATCTTTGGTGCCCATGGTTGGTACCGGCCTTGTGGCGATTCCTGTTATTTTATTTTTATTTGCAACCGGGGACACTGCTTCTGCGGTCGGGCTTTCTATCTGGTCGGGAGTGGTTGTCGGTGCATCTGATGAAATTCTTCGTCCATTGGTTATTGGAAATACACTGAATATTCCACCGCTTCTTGTTCTGTTCTCTGTGCTCGGGGGTATTGCACTGCTTGGTCCAATCGGAGTGCTTATAGGTCCTCTTGTTATCAGTCTTCTCCACGCACTGATTTCTATTTATAGAGATGGTGAGGTACTCGAATAATCGGTATACTATTCTAGGTTAATTGATTAATACAATAATTTTATGATCACAAAAATAATAGCAGGGGTTTTGGTGTTAGGGAGTGTTTCTTTTTTTGTTTTTAAAAATGATAAAGCTCCAGCACCTGCTGATACTTCAATAGAAGAATCAGTGCAAGAAAATTCTTCAGAAAGTTTATCAAAAGACTTCAACGAAAAAACAACATTGGCAAAGCTCGTAGAGAAGGGAGGAAACCACAAATGCACCTTTGGTCACACAACACAAGTTGGCACATCGACTGGTACTGTCTATATTTCAGGTAAAAAAATTCGAGGAGATTTTGTAAGTAAAGTATCTATCGCCGAACTCCCAGGTCTTAACGACATTAATTCTTCAATGATCAGTGATGGGGAATCAATCTATACATGGTCGTCAATGACTCCAGAAGGATACAAAGCTTCGGTTAAACAAGAAACGTCTACGACCACCACACAAACAAATGTTCCAACTAATCAAGAACTTGATTATAGTTGCACTGCTTGGATGGTTGATGAATCGAAGTTTTCATTGCCGACACACATTACGTTTAAAACAATATAAAAGAAAAAAGACTTGCATGTTCTGCAGGTCTTTTTGTTTGGCTTTATATTACGACGTCCACTTCAACACGTCTTTCTTCGGCAATTGATCTGAGTAGTTGCAGAGGAAATGGGTGCAGTTGTTTTTTCTTGTTGAGTGGTCCAGTTTTATTTTTCTTTGGAACAATAATGTGCAAACTCGTTCTTGGTTTTTTGCCTGTTGGTCGCCTCATGTTATTTTTTTAGTTTTTATTTTAAATCATGTCACAACAAAAGTCATCCTTATGTAATTTTTTTACTTTGAAAAATATTTTTTTAAAAAATAAAAAAAGTTTTACACAGTTTTTATTTTTTGCTCTATGTTTTTTTTCTAAGAAGAAGTAAAATTTTAGTAACGTTCACTTCAAACAATCTTTCCCTTCAGGCTTTTGTAAAAGTTTAAAGGAGAACGTAGGTTGATATTATTAGTAGTTTTTAATCACGCAAGTGACTAACTAACATGGCAAAGAAAAAAGCTGCAAAGAAGAAAGTAGCTAAAAAAGCTGCAAAGAAAAAAGTGGCAAAGAAAAAAGCTGCTAAGAAGAAGCGATAATTTATCCCACTAACATAGAGCCTCGCATGTGCGGGGTTTTGTGTTTTTCTTGTTCTGTTTTTGCTATACTTACAAATATGGAAACATTTAAATTTATACAAAACGTTTGTACTGTATTAGTTGCATTAGGGGTAACATTTTTACTGTTAGGATTTGTACGAGAGCGTGTTGAAGAAACTCCAGCTACGCCAGAAAACATGATTCCTACTGAAGCTGTTTCAGTCGTGAGTACAAAAGGAGTTGTTATCTATCTTGATCAACCGGCTGAACGTGCTGTCATTACAAGTCCACTTACCATATCAGGAAAAGCACCAGGTAATTGGTTTTTTGAGGCAAGTGCACCTGTTAGCTTGGAAGATCAAAACGGAAATGTTATCACTGAATCGTATATGACAGCGGAAGGTAATTGGATGACAACAGATCATGTTCCATTTACAGGAACCATAACGTTTACACTTTCACCAGGGCTTTCAGAGGGTTACCTAATCTTAAGAAAAGATAATCCATCAGGCGAACCTCAGTTTGATGATGTTGCAAAAATAAAGATTTTATTCCAGTAATTAAAAAAGAAGACCCTGCTTAAGGGTCTTCTCTGTTTCCCGTGCTCCATGAAGAAGAAGGTATGTCACTATAGTGCCATGAATATTTTTTAAAGTCGTACTGGTATCTTCCTCGCGAGTGTTTTGATTTTCTCACTACGAAAAATTTGTTACCAATTGAAGTAATCTTTAACTTTGTACCTCGTACTGTGTACTTTTCGTTTAACCACTTGCCGATAGTATCGGTTTTCTGGTCAATCAAAAAGAAAAAGTGAGTTGAGTCGGCACATGTGGTATGCAAAAGTAATCCATGTCCTAGGGCGCGTACGTATTCTCTTGTTTTTTCTTCGTCGCACAGATTAATGGCTGATCGTATTGGTTTTTGGGCGCAAAGAAAATTGAACACAAAGATGCTCATGATGAATGTAAGATATGTTTTCATGGTGGAATGTTTAAAAGTGCTTTGTAGATTAGTATAAAAAGAAATTAACATTTTGACAAAAAACTTTTAAATAGTTACAAATAAAAAAGAACCATAAAAACTTGCACACATGCTTGCTCTTCAAATCCTTGCTCTCGTTCTTCTTCTGTCGTCGCCATATCTGACACTCTCTTTCATTATGTGGAATTCAGCCCGTGAACTAAAGAAAGAGAGTTTCGACAGTCCAGGAGCCCCTTCACCATGAGGGGCTCTTTCTAGATTTTATGTACGATATTTGCTACACTGTTCTTAGATTTATTAATCTTATTCTCTTAATTATATGGGAACCGTACTAAAGGTCTTGTTGTGGCTCGGGTGTATTGCAATCGTTGTGTATTTGGTATTTGGGGTGAGCAAGAAAGACGTTGTTGCACCAGATCCAGAAATGACAGGTGGTGCAGGTGGTGAACGAGCTCAAACTGGTGTAAATATTGATTTCACTTCAGAGCTTTCAGATAACTAAGTGTTAGATGCAAGAGCCCCAAAGGGCTTTTGTCGTTATAAATCTGCTAGTGATATAATAACTCGTATGATACATACAATGTTTAAAAAAATAAATTTTCAAAAAAATAAAAAATATATTATTGGGACGGTAATTTTTATCGCCTTATTACTTATTGTTGTAGGTAACAATAATAAAGATGCTGATATTGTTCGAGGGTCTGTTACTCGCGGAACAATTAGTTCAGCTATTCGACTTGCTGGAAAGGTTGAATCACTCCAAGATGTCTCACTTCGTTTTAGCATGTCTGGCACTATCCAAGATGTATATGTTGTAGAAGGACAAGAAGTGAAAGAGGGTGATCGGCTCATGAGTCTCGACAATCGTTCACTCTTTGCCAACCTCCTTGGTGCACAAGCAAATCTTGAATTACAAAAGGCTGAGTCAAAAGTTTCAAACGCAGAGCTCGATCTTGCTGTACAAAATGCATATACAGATCTTCTTAATAACGATTTGCAGGCATATCCACTCAATTACGATGATGACTACAATCTCGAAGCTCCTGAGGTAGTTGGGTCTTTTCTTGGCAAAACATCGGGTGAGTATCAGCTTGAGATCTATAGCTCAGCCGCTTCTTCTGGGGCGTCATTTCGCTATAGTGGTTTTGAAAAGGGATCAGATACTGTTAACAAATATTCACCATCAAAACTCGGTAACTTGGGCCTCTCTCTTCAATTTGACGATGCGAGTAACTATCAAAATACCGATTGGGTAATTCCAATTCCAAATACACGAAGTTCAAGTTATAGCTCTGCTCTTAATGCATACCAAAGTGCGCTTGCAAGTCGCGATGCAACAGAATCAAATAATGTTTCAGAGCAGATTACCAGTGCAAGAATCAAACAAGCTGAAGCAGAAGTCGCAAAGATACAAGCTGAGATACATGAGCGCATTCTACGAGCGCCATTTGCCGGAACTGTTTCGTTCCTTGGTCCAAATAAGGGTGAGATTGCTTCTGCCGATGAAGTTGCTGTTTCTCTCATTTCTCCAAATAACTATAAAATTATTATTCAAGTTCCTGAGGTTGATCTTTCAGACATTCAAATGAATCAAGTTGCTGATGTTTCGCTTGATGCATATCCAAATCAAACATTTAAAGCACATGTGGTATCGGTAGATTCCGCCGAAACTATTGTGGACGGAGTTTCAGTCTACGAAGCTACACTTTACTTTGATGAACCATATGCTGAGATTAAATCTGGTATGAGTGCTACTGTTGATATTGTTACTAATACTAAAGAAAACGTACTGATGGTCAAAAAACAATTCATTGAAAAAGATGAAGCAGGTGAGTATGTATACGTGTATATGGAAGGGGAACACATTAAAACATATATCACAACAGGACTTACAGGAACTGATGGTTCAGTAGAAGTGCTCGGCGGTCTCACAGAATCAGACAACCTTATTGGTAAATTTGAATAATATGTTGACTGCACTACGCGTCGGTTTCTTTCTTGGAATACGTCAAATAAAGAGAGCTAATAAATGGACTACCGCACTCATTATCTTTATTATGATGCTCACATTTCTTAATCTTGTGGGTGTGTCCGGTATTTTAGTTGGTCTTATTGAGGGGTCAGTAAAAGCAAACCGCGAACAGTATAGTGGTAATGTACTCCTTACAACACCAAAAGGTGAGTCGTACATAGATGAGAGCGGAAGTATTCTAAGAACGATTGAAACAATTCCCGAAGTAGATACGTACACTGCTCGTTTTATTGAATCAGCAACGATTGAAGCAAACTATCGAACACGTCGTGATCCGGAAGCCTTGCGTGACAGCGTTGGTGCACAAGTTGCGGGTATTGATATTCTTGAAGAAGACAGAGTGACAGGTATTTCCCAATATGTAACCGAGGGCGAATACTTAAATCCTGGTGACGACGAATATGTCCTCATGGGGGCGAACATGATTCAACGCTACGTGTCAGCTTTTGGCGAAGGATTTGATACACTCGACGATATTTTCCCTGGAACACGAATTCGTATTTCAGCAAATGGGAAAACAAAAGAGTATACCGTGAAGGGAATTATTGACAGTAAGGTTGATCAGACATCATTTCGCATTTTTATGACTGACAAAGAATTTATTCGCTTCTTTGATCGAACAAGTCTCAATGTGAACGAAATTGCCGTGTTGGCACAAGAAGGTGTTTCTGAATCAACACTCAAAAATATTTTTGTCAGAAGTGGGTTTGCCGACGAGGCAAAAGTTCAAACCTCAGAAGAGGCGATTCCTCAATTTCTTACCGACATTAAGTTAGCATTTGCGCTTCTTGGGAACATTATTGGGGGTATTGGTATTATTGTCGCGTCGATTACGATCTTCATCATTATTTTCATCAATGCGATTACGCGTCGAAAGTATATTGGTATTTTGAAAGCGATTGGTATTGAGGCACGCTCAATTCAGTTTGCATATATTTTCCAATCCTTATTCTATGCTGTTTCTGGGGCGTTGCTCGGCATGCTCATTCTATATGGAGTGATGGTTCCAGGCTTCGATGCACACCCTATCGATTTTCCGTTCTCTGATGGTATTTTAGTTGCGCCGTTTGATAGCACGATGAGAAAATTCATACTTCTTCTTGTTGTTACTTTTTTTGCCGGCTTTATTCCTGCATCAATGATTATTAAGAAAAATACTCTCGACTCAATCTTAGGAAGATAATTTTTTGTTACATATGATTACCGTAAAAAATCTTACAAAAACATATACGAACGGCAAACTCGAGACACATGTGTTGAAAGGTATTGATCTTGATGTTAAAGCGGGGGAGTTTGTTGCCATTATGGGAAAGTCTGGTGCTGGAAAATCAACCTTTATGTATCAGATTAGTCTTCTTGATGAACCAACAAGCGGTAGTATTGTTGTTGACGGGGAAGAGGTATTACAGCTTTCAAATAGAGAGCGAACAAAGTTTCGTTTAGATAGACTTGGCTACGTATTTCAAGACTACGCACTACTTCCAGAACTTACTGCATCCGAAAATGTTCTTATTCCTCTTCTTATGAAAGGTCAAACACAAGAAGAAGCTGCACAAAAAGCTCGCAAAGCTCTCGCTGAAGTTGGGCTCGAACATCGGGAGCACAACCGTCCGTCACAACTCTCTGGTGGTGAACAACAACGAGTCTCTATTGCTCGTGCGATTGCTGAGGATCCAAAAATTCTTTTTGCCGATGAGCCAACGGCAAACCTTGATTCTGCATCAGGTAATCATATTATTGAAGTCCTTCGCGATTTAAATAAAAAAGGTCAGACAATCGTCATGGTTACGCACGAAAAAGAATATACACTTTACTGTGATCGCATCATCTATCTTGCAGATGGGAAAATTATAAGGGAAGAAAAGATTAAATAATCTTATGGAACACGTAACTATCATCACATCATTTCTGGCTGGGCTTGTGATGTTTCTTGCGCCCTGTACGCTTCCACTAGTGCCAGGGTTTATTTCCTATATCTCTCACGGTGAGCGCGATAAAGTTCTTCGAAAAGCCATGCTTTTTTGTCTTGGTTTTTTGCTCACGTTTATGGTGTTTGGTCTTTTTGCAGGAATACTAGGAACACTACTTCTTCCGTATAAACTAGTCATTCAAAAAATTGGGGCAGTATTTGTTATTATCCTTGGACTCTACATGCTCGGTTTGTTTAATCTGCCTTTTTTCAAAGGGCAAATTTTTGGAGAACAGCTACGAAAAATATTTCATTCAAAAACATCACCATTTTTCTTTGGTGTTTCGATTGCGCTTGGGTGGAGTCCGTGTGTTGGACCAGTACTTGCAGGTATTTTTTTCTATGCCACATTTTCATATAGCATTCTGGGGGCGCTTTGGTTATTTCTTTTTTTCTCACTCGGATTTGTCGTACCGTTTATGCTAATTGCATATCTGGTCGGACGAGGGAAAAACATATATCTAAACTCATCGAAATGGTTCACCGTGCTTGCCGGACTTATGTTGATTGGCATTGGTGTTCTTCTCTATATAGACAATTTCTATCTCATTATTAGCTTCGCCTACAAGCTCTTTGGAGTAATTAACTATGAAGGGATAAACAATCTACTCTAATTCTTCATCTTTTTGTTCAAGGCCTGGGATAATAGTTGGCATAAATTCGCCAATCTTCGCTATCCACTTCATAAAATTTCTTTGAATATATCGAAATAGAAAAAAGGCGACTACAATTGCAAGAATAAGTAAAAGATAGTTTTTAAATTGAGCAACACCTTCGCTGATCACTTGTATTTGTTTATGGAAGTAGTTACCAAGTCCTAGAAAAATATTTACATAGACAACGAGAGCCAAAAAGTCATACATCAGAAATTTTTTCCGACTAATACCAACATGTCCAGCTATGACAGGACCCATAAAACGTAAATAGACTAAAAATCTTGAAAAGAAAATAATTTTTTCGATGTGCTTTTCTAAATATTCTTTGTTTTTTAGAATCCCCTTGTTTTCTAGACGTTTTTGAAGTCTGGCGGTCAGCTTACTCCCGCGTTTTGCCAAACTGTATAAAATATAATCGCTTACGAGCATACCAAGGATAAATAAACCAAGTACAAACGAATAGTGAAATACCCCAATACCCGTAAAATATCCCATTGTTAAAAGGACCAGTTCTTCGGGAACAGGGATGATGACGTTTGAGAGAAGTGCGAGGATAAAGACTCCTCCATACGTGAGTCCACCCATGGACATCATTAGATTTGTTTCTTGCACATTGGCTATTATACTATGATTTCAAGAAATGATATACTGAGACTATTAGTCCTAATACAATAATATTTATGGATAACAACACATCACAAGTAAAAAAGTTTTTCTTCATTACCTTAGCACTAGCAATCATTTTAGTTGGCTTTGTGCTTATAAGAAACAATAAAAAGGCTGGAACTGAAGCTGAGTATGAAATTGGTCGGGCAATGGTTGATAGTGTTGATGTAGTCCTTAAAGAATCATTCCCAGTGCAGGTTGACGTACTCGTAAAGGGAAATCTTCCTGACGGATGTACTGAGCTTGGTGATATTAAGCAACAACTCGTAGCCAAAACATTTAATGTTACGCTTGAAACGCGAAAACTTAAAGATACTGAGGTTATGTGTACACAAGCTCTTGTTCCATTTGAAGAAACTATCGCACTTGAAAATGTTGTCGGTATTTCTGCAGGAGAATACACTGTTGATGTAAATGGTATGAAGAAAACATTTACTATGGATGTCGACAACTATATTTCTAACGTTGACCCACTTAAATAGGGAATTATGAAGTTTAAGGTTTTTATACTCTCACTTTTCTTGGTGCCGTATACTCTTTTTGCCCAAGGTACTTCTTTAAGGACTGGTTTTGTTGATGGACCAGTGTGGTTTTCGGATGAATCTCTTGTTCTTGGTGAGACTACAAAAATCTATACTGCTATTTTTAACGGGGAAGACACAAAACTCTCTGTAAAGGTTGATTTCATTGATGACACAATCGTACTTGGAACAAAAGATATTACTCTTAATTCAAATGAAACAAGAGGTATATCGATTGATTGGAAAATAACCACTGGCTCTCATAAGATTTTTGCTCGTATAGCAAGTGCTACGGTAAATGGTAAAACAGTTCTTTTGGATCGAGATGTTACAGATGCAATTTCATTTTCTGTGACAAAAGAAATTCCAGGAAGTGTGGTGAAGAATGCACTGATGGCGAAATTTTCTACTATTCTTGAAGGAGAAGGAACATTTACCCAAAAAGCAGATTCATGGTTTAAGCTGAACTTTAAGAAAAGTGAAGAATTTCGTGAACAAACACTCAAAAAAATTGAGAACTCAAAAAAGGTCGTAGAAAAAAGACGATTAGAAGAGAAGAACAAAAAAACCAGTGAAAAAATAATTCCAGCGATACATTTCTATGCTTTAATTGTTGCGAAGTTTATTTTCTCAGTATCTATTGTGTTCTACTTGTGCGCGATAGCTCTTGCATATTTAGTTTTGTGCACACTCTGGCGAATTCTTAAAAGAATCTTTCGAAAAAAACACGAGGAATAAAAAAGAAGACCCACGCACTTGGTGCGTGGGTCATACTACCCGAGATATGGACGAAGCTGCTTGGCGTATCCGCTGTGCTTCAGTCGACGAATGGCCCTCTCCTTTATCTGACGCGCTCGTTCACGAGTTAGGTCAAACTTCTGGCCTATCTCCTCGAGCGTGTGTGGCTGGTTTCCTCCCAGACCATAATAGAGAAAGAGAGTGGTCTTTTCTTGTTCTCTGCACACTTGAGTGAGTATTCGTTCGACTAACCTTGTCCTTTCATCTTGGTCAAGTAACTCATAGGTTGTTTTTGAGCTTGAAGGCATAACCTCTAATAGACTTCCCCTTCCTGTAGATTCTTCTCCTTGAGCGGGTGCATCCAAGCTGACATGTCGGCCGTTATTGTTTTCAAGAGATGTCTTCACTTCTTCGTGTGTCATCTCAAGAACTTCTGTAAGCTCTTCTATTGTTGGTGGGCGGTGATGTTCTTGTTCAAGCTTGGCGAAAGCCTTGTTGATCTTGTTGATCGATCCGATCTTGTTGAGGGGTAATCGAACAACCCGACCTTGTTCAGCAATAGCCTGAAGTATTTGTTGGCGAATCCACCATACAGCGTAGCTAATGAACTTGAAACCACGAGTTTCATCAAAACGCCCAACGGCCTTCATTAATCCAAGGTTTCCCTCGTTGATCAGATCCGGAAGGGTAAGTCCTTTGCCTTGGTACTGTTTTGCAACAGATACTACGAAGCGTAAGTTTGCACTCGCGAGTTTCTCCAGGGCTAACATGTCACCCTGTTTGATTCGTTGAGCTAATTCGACCTCCTCTTGTGCGGTAATCAACTTCACTTTTCCAATATCCTGAAGATACTTGTCCAAGGACGGTGTCTCACGATTAGTAACCTGTTTGGTTATCTTAAGCTGACGCATTCGTCGTGCCATATGCTCAGGTTTTAGTGTACTGTTTGTTTGTTATAATACAATTTAATATAAAAAAGTCAATATTTTACGGAGTAGGGATAAATACATATAATCTGTCTATACATGTCACTAAAATCGTTTGTAAAAATAATGCTCGTGGTGTCACTCTTGCTCATGCCATTTTGGGTTACAGCAATTCTTTTTATTTTTTCAATATTTTATTTTGACTACTTCTATTTTGGTCTTTTGGTCATGTTTGTACTCGATTTGCTCTATGGATTTGAAACCGTTACACTTCATGGAATTCCAGGTATTGTTTTCTTTTCTTCAGTTATTCTATTCCTTCTCTCTTTTTTAGTAAAACGATTTATCACTATTCGTCACAACTATGAAAATTTTTAAAAAGAAACGAATTCAGCGTGATATTGCGCTCGATGAAATATTTATGGACAGTCACAATATGCCAGACTTCGATACGCAACAGTTCGAAGGGCGTATTGAAACGCCAATTTCTAAGCGTTCGCTCATTACGCTTTCAATATTTTTTTTCTTAATTATCAGTGTGTTTTCTGCAAAGCTTCATGTGCTTCAAATTAAAAAAGGTGAAGCATACTACAAAATTAGTGAAAGAAACGCGTTGAATGGTCAGATTATTTTTGCGGACCGAGGTATTATTTATGATAGAAACGGTGTTGAGCTTGCATGGAATGAAGAAAAAGAGGAAGACGGTACATTTGGTAAACGCGCATATATTCAAAAAGGTGGATTTGGTGTACTCCTTGGCTATGTTGATATTCCCAAGAAAGATAAATTTGGTTTTTGGTGGCAAGAAAAATTTATTGGTAAAGACGGGCTCGAAAAATATTACGATGATTCTTTAAACGGTGAAAACGGTAGTAAGTTTATAGAAAAAAATGCACTGGGTGAAATTGAATCAGAGAATATCGTCAATACTCCAGAGCACGGTGTTAACTTGAACGTTTCCATTGATTCTCGTTTACAGACTGTCATGTATGACGCTATTGTTGACCTGTCTTCACGTATTGGTTACGAGGGTGGGGCAGGCGTGATTATGGACATTTACACGGGTGAAATTATTGTTTCGACAAGTTACCCAGAATATAGTTCGCAAGTCATGTCTGATGGTGAGCCAAATGAAGTCATTCAAGAATATTTAAACAATACTCGAAAACCATTTCTTAACCGACCAATCTCTGGACTATACTCACCAGGTTCTATTGTCAAACCGTTTGTCGCCATTGGGGCGCTCCATGAAAATGTCATTACAAAAGATACACGGATTTTAAGTACTGGTTCTATTGAAATTCCAAATCCATATAATCCAGAGCTTTCAACAATCTTTCGTGATTGGAAAGAGGAAGGACACGGTTATGTAAATGTGGTTAGAGCGATTGGTGATTCGGTGAATACATTTTTCTATGCTATTGGTGGTGGTTACAAAGGGCAAACAGGTCTCGGTATTTCAAAAATCGACGAATACATGAAACTCTTTGGAGTAGGGCAAAAGACAGGAGTTGATATGCAAGGAGAGGTAACAGGTGTTATTCCAAATCCTGATTGGAAGAAAAGAGTGTTCAAGGGTGATGCCTGGAGGCTCGGAGATACTTATAACACGTCAATTGGTCAGTATGGTTTTCAAGTAACACCTATTCAAATGGTTCGCTCAATTGCAATTATTGCCAACGAAGGAGTCATGGTTACTCCAAGTTTTTCACTCGAAAGTATTAGCAAACCACAAAAGATTACCAAAGATATTTCTCCAGAAAATTATGCACTGGTAAAAGAGGGGATGAGAGATGTGGTGGAGGCTGGTACAGGTATGCTTCTTAATGTTCCGTACGTAAATGTTGGGGCAAAAACAGGTACCGCGCAAACAGGTGTTGGTAATAAATTTGTAAACTCATGGTCGGTCGGTTTCTTTCCATATGAAGAGCCCCGCTATGCATTTGTGGTTATGATGGAACGGGGTCCTTCGAAAAATGACTTAAGTTCATCGTTCGTTATGAGGCAAGTTTTTGACTTTATGAACACGACTGCGCCTGAATATTTCGAATAATTACCAACATTGACTTAGACCCATAAAATCGCTAGAATTACGCCAATATGATACGAGAATACATAACAAAAGAGCGAGCACAAGAACTAAAAGCCGAACTTCTCGAGCTTTCTAGTGTCCGAAGAAAAGAAATTATTGAATCTCTCGAATACGCAAAATCACTCGGAGACCTTTCAGAAAATGCAGAATATCAACAAGCTCGTGAAGCGCAAGCTATGCTTGAAGATCGAATCCAAGAAATCAATCGAATTCTCAAAGATGCAGAAATTGTTTCAAAGAAAAAAACAGATACAGCTGGTATTGGATGTACTGTGGAAGTAAAGAAAAAAGGCGATACAAAATCACGTCACTATATTCTTGTTGGTGAAGGAGAGGCTGATATGGCTCTCGGAAAGATTTCTTACCAATCTCCACTTGGCGAAGCATTGTTTGGAGCAAAAAAAGGTGAGTCAGTTACCTTTAAAAGTCCAGCAGGTCCTATTGAATATAAAATAATTGATATACAATAGAGTCATGACTCGCTTAGAAGAAATAAAAGAATCTCGACTACACAAGCTCCAAGAACTTGAAAAGGCTGGTATGTTGGCTTTCCAAGCTGTAACTCGTCGAGATCACACTCTCCAAGAGGTTTCTGAAAAATTTTCAACACTATCAGGCGACTTCTCTGTAGTGGGAAGAGTTATTGCAATTCGAGGTCAAGGAGCAATACTCTTTGTGGTGTTAAGCGATGGAACCGGGGAGTTCCAGGTGGTATTTAAGCGAGATGTCTTAGGGGAAGATAAACTCGACCTTTTCACGCGAACAGTTGATATGGGCGATTTTCTTCAGATTCAAGGCGAAGCGTTTACTACTGAACGCGGCGCAGAAAGTATCCTTGTTTCTGATTGGAACATGCTTACAAAGTCACTTGCTCCACTTCCAGAAAAATGGGCAGGTCTACAAGATGTTGAAGAAAAATATCGCAAACGATATCTTGATATTCTTTCTGATCAAGAAGTATTTTCTCGATTTCAAAAACGAAGTGAGATTATAAAATACATACGACAATTTTTTGATACAAAAGGTTTTATGGAAATTGAAACACCAATCCTGCAAAACCAGGCTGGTGGTGCGATGGCAAAAACGTTTAATACTCATCATAACGATTATGATATGGACATGGTGCTTCGTATCTCTCTTGAGATTGAGCACAAAATGCTTATGGTTGGTGGTTTTAACAAAATTTATGAAATAGGAAAGAATTTCCGAAACGAAGGATCTGACCCAACCCATTTGCAAGAGTTTACGATGATGGAGTGGTACGCTGCGTATATGTCTTTGGAAGAAAATATGCTTCTCACAGAAAATTTGTTAAGGGGCCTTGCACAAGATGTGATGCAAAAAAATGTATTCACAGTGTATAACAAAGATAACAACCCTGTGTTGGTTGATTTCGAAAAAACTTGGAACAGGGTACATTTCGCCGATCTTCTGAAAGAAAACGCTGGACTTGATATGTTTTCTGCATCTCTTTTTGACATACAAGAAAAAGCAAAAGAGTTTGGCATGGATGAAAAAGAATTATCTCTCACTGGTAGGGCAAATCTTCTTGATTTTATTTACAAAAAATCTTCGCGAAATAAGATAGTTCATCCAACATTTGTGATGAACTATCCAACCGATTTAAAACCGCTTGCTGCTCAAAATGGCGACGGTACTGCCAATATGTGTCAGCTTATTATTGCGGGTGCGGAGATCACAAACCAATACCAAGAACTGGTAAATCCTCTTCTACAGAGAAAATTACTTGAAACTCAATCGAGTGCAAAAGAGGCGGGTGACGAAGAGGCAATGAGTGTTAACGAAGAATTTCTAACTGCCATGGAACACGGTATGCCACCAATGACGGGTTTCGGTATGGGTATCGATAGACTAGTTGCAATTTTAACTGAACAAAATAATCTTCGAGACACCGTCTTTTTCCCAATCATGAGAAAAAGAGGAGAGGAGTAGAGGAATTTTCAAAAAAGCCCCATGACTGTGTCATGGGGCTTTTTAGCGCGTCTGGCGCTAGTGTTTCGCCGGGAGATCTCTCTCATCTGTCTTTTTCCCACCTGGACTATAAGGTACTTGGTCTATTTCCGGAAACAACTGCCCCTGTAAGTCCAAAAGGGTCTGTACATCAGCAGTTAACATTCCGCCTACCAATCCATCGTCATTCAGGCCGTAAACACCGGCAGTATTACCCCTCTTGGTGTCGTATGCTTGTTCCATTTGGCTTGGGTTTCCAATAATAATACAACATAAATAAAAAATAGTCAAAAATCATCTTTGTTTTCCACAGATTGAGTGGGAAATGGTTTTTGGCTAGTGGGATAAAGTGGTGTATAATTACCTCTAGGTGGGATAAAGTGGTAAGTTGTAAATTATATGTTAATAGGCGAATACATTCACACAATTGATAACAAAAACAGGGTTTCTCTTCCCGCAAAATTCCGAAAGGAAATGGGGAAGAGCCTTGTTGTTACTCCAGGTTTGGATAATTGTCTTTTCATATTTACCAAAAAGGAATGGGTTAAGATTTCTGAAAAACTTTCTGAGTTTTCAATGCTCACAGCAGACAACAGAAGTTTTAACCGATTTATGTTTGGAGGTGCCACTGAAGTTGATGTCGATTCTATCGGCAGATTTTTGCTTCCAGATTTCTTAAAAACTCGTGCAGGGCTTTCTGAAAAAGTAGCGCTTGTTGGTGTACAGAATCGAGTTGAAATTTGGAGTGATACAAAGTGGGCAGAATATAAAAAACTAGTTGAAAAGCAAGCAGATTCATTAGCAGAAAAATTAGGTGGAGCTGGAATGCTTTAGGTTTATGCACAAGACAGTACTTTTACATGAATCAATCGACGCTCTCAATCTCACTTCTGGAGAGGTTGTGGTTGACTGTACACTCGGTGCAGGCGGACATACAGAAGAAATCTGCAAGCGTTTTGGTGCTCATGTAAAAATTATTGGACTTGATATGGACCAGGACGCAATAGATCGCTCTCAAAAACGTTTGGCTGAATTTAATTGTGATACAACATTTCATCTTTCAAACTTTAGAGATTTTGATTCAATTTTATCGAACTTGGGAGTGACTGAAGTAGATGGTTTTTTGCTTGATCTCGGGTTTAGCTCATACCAGATTGAAGATTCAGGAAGAGGTTTCTCTTTTAAGCGAGATGAGCCACTCACTATGACACTCAAGAAGCAGGTAACCGAAAATGATATTACTGCAGAAATGATTGTGAATCATTGGTCAGAAGAAAGCATTGCAAATATTTTGTATGGTTATGGCAATGAACGATTCTCTCGTCGCATTGCTCATGAAATTGTTGTGTCTCGAGAAAAAATGGCGATCACCACAACGTCTGACTTAGTGGCGATTATTGAGCGGGCCGTACCGTTCTTTTATAGAAACGGAAGAATTCATCCTGCCACAAAAACATTTCAAGCGTTGCGTATTGCTGTCAACGATGAACTAGGGGCACTTGAAGAATTTTTAGAAAAAGGGTTCGAAGCACTTAAGAAAGATGGAAGAATGGCAGTCATATCATTTCACAGTTTAGAAGATAGAATCGTAAAGAATTTTTTTAGAAAAAAGAAGGACGAAGGTGAAGCTCTGATTATCACGAAAAAACCAATTATTCCCGGAGAAGACGAACTAAAAGAGAACCCAAGGTCGAGAAGTGCAAAATTAAGAACCTTACAAAAAATATAACGTATGAATAGTAATCACACACAACCAAAGGGACGATTGAACCATGGACGAGTATTTTTCTTTGGTCTTATCTTTTTTGTGATTGTTGCCTTCAGCTTCTATATGTTCTTTTTAGGGCGAACGATCTTTGATCTTGTAGACAGAAAAAATGTTGAGCAAGAGATCCATCTTGCATCATCTCGTATTTCAGAGCTGGAACTTCAAGTTTTAGATTATAATAACCAAGTAACACTCCAAAAGGCTTATGATCTTGGCTTTGTTAATAATGGGGATCCAAAATTTGTAAGCAGAAAACAGACGGCGTTACTTAGATAATGAACAAGATACGAAAAGGGTTTTTAATACGAATACGAGTACTCTCAGCGCTCGTTATTATCGTAGGGCTATTTCTTATTGCTCGATTGTTTCATGTTCAATATGTAAATAGGGAATACTATGTCAATAAAAGTGACAATGCCTATGTACAGTCTGTAGATTCCTTTGACCGCGGAGTTATTTATTTTGAAAAAAAAGATGGTACACGTATTTCTGCCGCTACCGTGATGACAAGCTATATTCTTGCAGTGCGTCCACGAGATATTCGTGACAAAGAACTTACCTATCAAAAAATTAATGAAATCTTTCCGATCGACAAGAAAGAGTTCATGGAAAAAGTCTCGAAAGAAAATGACCCATATGAAGAGATTTCTAAAAAAATTCCAAAAGACGTCCGAGACAAAATCATGGAGCTCGACTTGATTGGTGTTGAAATGCCTCGTCATAAGTGGCGATTTTACCCAGGTGAATCATTGGCTGCACATACGCTTGGTTTTATGGCATACAAGGGTGATGAAATCACTGGACGTTATGGTGTTGAACGTTTCTATAACGAAACTCTCTCTCGTGGAGAAGAGGATGTTCAAATTAATATTTTTGCCGAACTCTTTTCAAATTTTGGAGACTCTTCATACGAAGAATCACAGAAAAAAGCAGATATCATCACAACCATAGAGCCAGTCGTTCAAAATTTTGCTGAGCAAGAGTTGTTACGAACGATGAAAAAATTTGGATCGGAAGCTGCAAACGGTATTATTATTAATCCTCAAAATGGTGAGATCTTGGCGATGGTGCACTTACCATCATTTGATTTAAATAACTTTGGAAGTGTTGAAGACGTTTCTGAATATTCAAATCCACTTATTGAAAATGTTTTTGAGTTTGGGTCTGTGGTTAAACCACTTGTTATAGCCGCTGCACTTGATGCTGGCGTTATTTCTGCAGATACACCTTTCTATGATCCTGGTTTTGTGCAAGTAGAAGATAAGAAAATAGAAAACTTCGACAAAAGGGGGCGGGGTCAAACAACCATGCAAACAGTACTTTCAGAGTCGTTAAACACAGGTATGGTGTATTCAATGCGTCAGCTTGGAAAAAGTCGCTTCCGTGAGTATATGTTGTCGTATGGTATTGGTGAAAAAACCGGTGTTGATTTACCTAATGAAGCAAAAGGGTTGATGTCAAACCTTGAATCACCGCGAGAACTTGAATATGCTACTGCCTCATTCGGTCAGGGTATTTCGTTTAGTCCAGTAGTGTTAGTTCGCGCCCTCTCGTCTATTGCAAACGGTGGGTATTTAATTCAACCTCATATTGTAAAAAGATTTGAATATGTTCAAGGCGAAGCGCAAGATGTTGCTTACAACAAAACAGATGGAAAACGAGTGTTGAAAGAGGGAACCTCTGAGAAAATTTCTCGCATGCTTGTTTCGATTGTTGATAACACACTAGGGGAAGGTAAGTATAAAATGCCAGGGCACTCAATTGCCGCAAAAACAGGTACGGCTCAGATCCCGAATCCACGAGGCGGCGGATATATTGAAGGGAAAAACCTCCACTCGTTCTTTGGATATTTCCCAGCCTATGACCCAGAGTTTCTTGTGTTTATTTCTAATACCGCGCCAGTAGGGGCTCGTTTCGCCTCAGAGACACTTACAGAACCATTTATGAATATTGCTCATTTCCTCATTAATTACTACGAAATTCCACCAGACAGGTAGCTGTTGTAATTGTTTTTCTTTTGTCTACTAAAATTGGTATACTAAACCAGTTATTTTTAGTTACAACACACATGCAAAATCCATTCGAAAATGCTCTTTTACAACTACGACGAGCTCATCATGCAAAATCATTCCCGGAAAGTTTTATTGACCGTCTTGCGCATCCAGATAGACAAGTTCGTATTTCAATCCCTCTTACTATGGATAATGGAACAGAGAGAATTTTTGAAGGATATCGTGTTGAACACAACAACAAGCGTGGGCCATACAAAGGCGGCATTCGATTTCACCAAGATGCAGATATGCATGAAGTAAACGCTCTTGCTCTTTGGATGACACTCAAATGTGCAGTGGCAAATATTCCGATGGGTGGTGGCAAGGGTGGTATTACTGTTGATCCAAAAATACTTTCAAAAAAAGAACTCGAAGAGCTTTCTCGTGGTTGGGTGCGAGGCATGCTTCCACTTCTTGGTCCGCAAAAAGATGTTCCTGCACCAGATGTAAATACTAATGGGGAGATAATGTCATGGATGATAGACGAATATGAAAAGCTCACAGGTGAAATGTCTGGTGCAACGTTTACTGGAAAACCTCTTTCGAACAGAGGCTCACAAGGTCGTGAAGAAGCAACGTCTATGGGTGGCCTGTATGTGTTCAATGCACTCCGTGAAAGTTTAAACCTCGAGGGAACGCTCAAGGTTGTGGTTCAGGGTCTTGGTAACGTTGGCGGACACGCAGCCTTGCTGTTTGAAGCAGATGGTCATTCTGTTATTGCGCTTTCAGATTCAAAGGGTGCAATTATGAATGAAAGTGGTTTAAATGTACAGGCGGTCATGGACTACAAAAAGCAAACAGGAAGTGTTGTTGGATTTCCAGGCTCACAGGAAATTTCTCAGGCAGAGCTTTTGACGTTTGCGTGCGATGTTCTTATTCCATCAGCTCTTGAAAATCAAATCACAGGTGAAAATGCAAAAGATATCAAAGCTAAAGTTGTACTTGAGCTTGCAAATGGTCCAACAACACCAGAGGCAGATGATGTTCTGTTTGCGAAGGGTATTCATGTGGTACCAGATATTCTAGCAAATTCAGGCGGAGTGACTGTTTCAACATTTGAATGGGAACAAAACCTAAAAAATGAAACGTGGACAAAAGAAGACGTACTTGCTCGTCTTAAAGTAAAAATGGAAAAAGAAGCAAATAATGTCTTAGATACTGCTCGAAAATACGAAACTGATTTGCGTCGGGGAGCATTTATTTTGGCAATGGAAAGGTTGTCAGAATAGGGGTATACTATAGGTATTATCATTTATAGAATAATTACTATGTCAGAACATAATCATTCGCACGATAAACTAACTCCAAAGTTTTTCTTTCTATCGCTTGGTGTGCTTGTGACACTAGTCGCTAGTGTTGTTGCTTTTTTGAATCTTGTATTTGGAGCATTGAACAAAAAGTTTCCCGATGCACTGAATTCGTTTTATCAATATGGTTACTCGACATGGGATTACGAAACTATTCGCGGTGCTTTGGCGACACTCATCATTGTTTTTCCTGTATTTCTTCTCTTGTCATATTTCTGGAAGCAAGCTTCGAATGTAAATCTCGGCCATATCGACTCAATCATCAGAAAATGGATGATTTACCTCATTCTCTTCCTTTCAGGTATTGTCGTTGTAGTTGATCTAGTAACTCTTGTAAAATATTTCGTGGCAGGTGAGATTACCAATAGGTTCTTACTCAAAGTTACAGCAACGCTTGTGGTGGCTGTCTTGGCGGGAACATATTACCTCCTTGAAATGAAGAAAAAGAAAGTTTCAAAAATGATACCAACACTGTTCGCAGTGATGAGTGGTGGGCTTGTACTTCTGGCTATTATCTGGAGTTTCTCTGTGATCGGCTCTCCAAAAGAACAACGCGCATGGAGACTCGATGATCGTCGAGTTCAAGATCTTCAATCTATTCAATGGCAAGTGATAAGTCACTGGCAACAAAAAGAATCACTTCCAATGAACCTTTCAGAACTAGCTAATCCACTTTCTGGTTTTATGGTGCCTGTTGATCCAGAATTTGAAAAAGGTCTTACGTATGAATACAACAGAACTGGTGACATGAGTTTTGAGCTGTGTGCAACATTTTCTGCTGTCATGCCACATGGTTGGCAAGACTACGGCAACGGCGGCGGCGTAACACCTCTGTTTTATGGTGAACGAGATGTCGCCGTTTCCTCACGTCCGTATCCGGGTATTGGTGGCGACTCTTGGCTCCATGATCAAGGAAGAACATGTTTTGAACGAACGATCGACAGTGACATGTACCCACCATTTCCAAAAGAAGATAAGATGTACTAAGAAAAAAGCCTCGGAATGTTGTTCCGAGGCTTTTGAATGTTTGGTAGCTAGGAGCTTGTTGTTCGCCGTAATATCCATCCAGTAAAAAGAAATAGAGCACACCAAGCTCCAATGAAAAGAAGAAACCAACCCTTTCCATCAGAAATCAGCCCTGTTGTTCCACAAAGCAATAAAGATAAGAATAATGTTATTGGAAAAACATTATCCTTGTTTGCCATGTCTTTAAATAAAAACCAGGTGATTGTTAAAGTTGCAATTGCTGCACTAATCACTCCGACCCACCAGCTTGGTACTGGTAGGTAAGCCGTCAATGCTGCTACTGCAAGAAGTATTCCGTAGCTCGCCGAAAGCTTTGTAAGCTTTTGTCTCTTTGTCATGACGCAAAGACCAAAAAGACAGCAAATTATTACAAAAACCATCAGCAATACCGGCAAGGAGCCTTTCTTGCTTATGTCCGTGTGGTCGTATGGAGACCCATCTGTAACAATAGTGTTGCTTTGCAATTTATATGACTGAGTACGCAATTTATATCCTATTTGAAACCATGGGTTTTCTAATGGATTAAACTTGCATTGTAAGACGAGCCAGCCATTTCTTGTGATCTCTATAGACTTTTGCACAGCATCATCAGCACAGAGTTTGGCAAGTTCTTGCTCTGTAAACGAAATACCGCCGGGGCTTACTAATCTGATCTTTTTGGTGTATTCGTAACGTTCCCAAGTTCCTGTCGAGTCTTGCTTGAAGATGTAATGTGGCTCTATCTGTTCTGTATCAAAAGGCTGAGACAGGACTTGCAGACACTGTCCAAATACCAAGAAGAGGAAAAAGAGGTTTTTCATTGTACGGGTTTTCTTATTTTTAACACGGGTAACTCGAATTGTCAAATTTATAGAATACTACTCGTGTGGTACTATTTTGGTATGAAAAAAGATACTTCATGGGGAGGTGTTGCCGCGTGGTACGACAAACACCTCGAAAGTGACAACACCTATCATGCCCAGGTTGTTGCACCAAACCTTATCCGTATTGTTGACCTAAAACCGCATGAATCACTCCTTGAGCTTGGTTGTGGTCAGGGTTACTTTATTCAAAAATTCTCAGAAATTTCAAAGAAGGTAACTGGTGTTGATTTGGGGAAATCGCTTGTTGATATGGCTCGAAAAAGCGTTCCGTCAGCTAAATTTTTTGTCGGAAATGCCGAGGATGAAAAAATCTTAAAAGGCGAAACATTTGATGTGATTACGATTGTACTAGCGATTCAAAATATGAAAAATCTAGGTCGTGTAGTTAAAAACCTTAAAAGATTGTTAGCCGATAGTGGGCGAGTGTGTATTGTGATAAACCACCCAACATTTCGTGTTCCTAAAAGTTCATCATGGGGAATGGACAGTGAACAGAAAATTCAATATCGACGCGTTGATGCATATATGAGCGAGCGTGAAATTCAAATCGACATGACTCCTGGCAGTAAAACTCATAAAAAGATGACCGTGAGTTATCACCGACCTTTACAAGTATTTTCAAAAGCTTTTAGTAAAGAAGGATTTGCAATTACTAAAATCGAAGAATGGATTTCTCACCGAAAAAGTGAAAAGGGTCCACACGCCAAAGCTGAAGATACGGCAAGAAAAGAAATCCCACTCTTCATGTGTTTGGTTCTTAAGAAACTATAAAACCCCGGTACCGGGGTTTTATAGTTTCTACTGTGGTGTTGAGAGTGAGCTATTCATGAGAGGGTGCCATTTTTTTAAATGGGTAAAGTTTCCTCCAAAAATACCTGCATCAATTGTTGCGGTGAGTACTGCTCTCATACATTGATAATCTGTATTAAAGTCGTGTGTTCCTGCAAGCCAGTTAGTTGCACCAAGTTCACTTTCTTCATCAAGCTGTATCATAATAGCTTCCGCTGTCATCCATTCCACTTTTTCAATTTCAGAATGTTGAAGTTTGAGATCTTCTATATTTCCATCAAACACAGTAATAAAATCTCGCACCCAAATTCTACTTAAAATTTTTCGACTTGTTCTCCATGGAATAAGTTGAAAAGCATTTACTTTAAGTCCAATTTCTTCTTCAACTTCTTTAAGGGCACTGATTTTGAAAGATTCACCTTCAGTAATATGTCCACCAAAGTGTGTTGACCATGCCCCTGGGAATCGTTCTTTGTCGAGTGATCGCTGGTGACAAAGGATTTCACCTTTTGAGTTGAGTACAAAAATATTTGTAGTTCTGCACCATAGTTTTTTTTCTAATGCCTCTTTACGTGTTACATGTTCTCCTGTTGGTTCTCCTGTTTCCGCATCTACAATTTGTAAAAATTCTTGACTCATAAAACTTGTTCTAAAATAATAGTGTGACTCTACCGGGAATCGAACCCGGCTTTGATCCTTGAGAAGGATCCGTCCTAACCGATAGACGATAGAGCCTATATTTCTAAAAAGGACTTCTTCAGGATACCTAAAAAGGTTAAGTAAATCAAGGTTAGTCTTGGGACATTTGCTATACTACGTATATGTCGCAATTCACTGCTTGGGAAAAGGAATATAAAAAGCCGAAGATGATTACAAATTCTGATGAGCCAACAGTCGCTTTTAAAGAGTTTATAAAATGGCTTAAGCGAAAAGAGGGAATAGATCTTTCTGGTTTTCGCGTGCTTGATCTTGGTGCGGGAACAGGGAAGAATGCAATCTATTTAGCGGAGCGTGGCGCTAGTGTGACCGGTATTGAGCTTTCAAAAGAAGCGGTGAAGATTTCCAAAGAAAGGGCAAAGAGTGCAGGTGTTTCAGTAGATTTTCATGAAGGAAACTTCGGCCAGAAGCTTGATTTTTCAAATGAGTTTTTTAATCTAGTGCTGGATGTAACCTCTTCAAATTCACTTAACGAACAAGAACGAGAAATATATTTAGAAGAATCACCAAGAGTTTTAAAATCTGGTGGATATATGTTTGTTCGAGCACTCTGTAAAGATGGCGATAAAAACGCACTCAATCTTTTGAAGTTAAGTCCGGGGAAAGAATACGATACGTACTTCATGAAAGATCTTGGTTTATACGAACGAGTATTCTCGCGTGCTGATTTTGAAAAACTATATGCAAAGGATTTTCAGATTATAAAACTTGAAAAAGATTCAAGTTACACAACCGTGGGAGACAGGAAATACAAGAGGAATTTTTGGTTGGCATATTTAAAGAAAAAATAGGCTTTTTGCTCTACAACACCACAAAAAATGGCTTAAAACAAGGTTTAATCAGCAAAAGCTTTTGTGCTATAGTTAGCATAGTATGAAAATGAAAGAAAAACTGAACGAGATTAAGTCTAACAAGAGCTTAATGGGTGGAATTCTTGTCGTTATTATAGTGTTGCTAGTTGTGTTGGTTGGCGGAAAGAAAGGGGGAAATAGTGAAGTTACTAATGAACCAGAAGTAACTGAAACTGAAAATGAAACGGCGTTGTCTGTTGCAAAACCGGTAGTAAGCGGTGACTATGAGTATGCATTTTCTGGTGTTGAATGGATGTTTGACACAGAAGATCCATTAGTGGTTGGAACAGGTCAAACATATTTGAAAATGATGTTTGCTGATTTTACACGAAATGGTAATGCTATTACTTTTGGAAGACCATACAAACTTGGTTTTCATCCAGGAACATGTGAAGCGCTTGAATTCCTAGATACAACAGACGTTGCTGGAATTCCACTTGCATACGCAAAGTGTTCTGATGGAAAAACGACTCGAGAATTTGCAGTTCTCCAAGAAGCTGAAAAAGTAACCGTAAAAATGAATGAAATTATTGGAGAGGAAGAAACAGGTTTCCAAGATTGGTATAAGATTAACGTTACTGAAATTGTAAAATAATACATACAAAAGCCCGCACCGAAGGTGCGGGCTTTTGCTTATTATAAAAGAAGAGGCGGGCCATTCGGCTCGCCTCTGTTCATCTTGCAACAAGATCAGAGCTGTGTCCGTTTCTTGTGCTTGTTTTTCTTCGCACCTTTCACGTCCTTTGGGTCGTTCACTTGCTTGAGTACAAGATATGCTTGAACCAGCTTTTCATCAAAGGTGACCCCTTCAGGAGTTTCTTTGAAGCGTGAACCATGACGAAGGGAAACCTCATACATGTTTGACACAGTAAGATCTTCAACTCGAACGAGTTCAAGGGGGAAGGCTTCACAGATCGCTCCATCCGCTGTCTGGATAGTAAGCGCGTATGCCGAGGTGGGTGAGCCATCTGCCGTGTCGATTACCAATGACGGTATTCGGGGTGAGGCAAGCTTGCCCTCGTGCTTCCATTCAACCTCCGTGAGGTATGCGATCATTTTGTGTGTCGGCACCATGTTGGTTGTGATCGAATCACGTTTGAAGGCGATATCAGTCTTCGGCCCACACTCACAGTCAGCCAAGTCGATGATCACACATTCGATCTTCCGACCCTTGCTGTTGTAGAGGATGCGACCCTGCATGGTGAAATCCTTGTTCGGCAACCCGATTGTGTCGGTATTGGTGCCGATCACATAGGTTGATGCCAGTTTTCCTTGAGAAACTTGTCGCAATTCTCCGAAGATCTCGGTTGGTTTACCGTTCATCTCCACGATAGCGTGGGTGGGTTTTTCCGACTTGCGCCTGGCTTCGATATGATCAACCCTTGAAGGGACTTTCACTTGTGCGGTCAGCTCGTCGGTCGCAATGTTCTTGAAATTCTGTTGCTGTGCCAAGGTGCCACAGATGGCACCAAGAAACGAAAGTAGGAAAATGAATGTTCTCATGTCCGTATGTTTGGTTTGTTGTGTAAATGAGCTTCTCTTTATTTATACACTAAAAAGGTGTTTTTGTCAATCATTTCCGGAAACAAAAAATCCTACATTTTGAGCAGGATTTTTTGTTACTAGTCTTCTTTTGGCTTTTCTATTTCTAATACTTCAATGCCCGCTGCTTGTCCAGAAATTCTCATCACATCTTTATCAATCTTTTTAAATTCTTTACTCGAGAGGTTGTATTGGTTTACCACGGTGCCTAAATTTTTACCCATTTTGTCGTGGTAATCTTCATAGGCTTTGAGGTGTCGCCCAAGTTCACCAACTTGCTTCTGAATCTCTTTTGCTGATTCTTCTATCTGCATTGCTTTCAGACCCTGGAGTACTGTCTGGAGATATGCGAGAAATGATGTTGGTGAGACGATGATCACTTTATATTTCGATGCAGCACGTTGGATCAAGTTTTCAGTATCTTCACCAATAGCTCCAATTTTATTAATCAAAAGGTCATAATAGATAGCTTCGTGGGGGATGAACATAAAGGCGAAGTCCATCGTTCCTTCTGCTGGCTGGATATATTTCGAAGTTTCAAGAATTCTGTTTTTTAAATCACTGACAAAGAGTTTTTCAAGTCGTTCTTTATCCGCTCCATTTTCAGCTTCAGAAACTTTGTTATAGTTTTCTAGAGAAAACTTAGAATCGATGGGGATAATCTTGTCTTTGATAAAAACAGCTGCATCGACAATGTCACCACTTGGAAATGTATACTGCATTTGATATGAGCCAGGTGGTAGCGTGTTTTTCAAAAGTGTTTCAAGGTAATACTCACCAAGGATACCACGAGACTTCGGGTTTTTTAACATGTTTTGAAGTTGCTGAAGCTGATCAGTAAAGTTCATGACTTGTTTTCCTGTTTCTTTTACTTCAGTAATTTCTCGTGTAATTTCTCGAATAAGTTTCTGAGACTCGCTTGTTTGATATTTGAGAGATTCCATCATTTCTTTACCAGAATCTCGAAGTCGTTCATCGAGTGTTCGACGAATATCTTTCATTTCATCGGCCAAAAATCGAAATGCTTTTTCTTCGCTCCCGTCATTTCTTTTATTTTTTTGTAACAGAGTAAAAACAATGTAGCCAATAATGAGTCCCAAAAGTATGTATACAATAGTCATACAAGCATTTTAACGTAAAAAGAGGGAAAAGAAAAAGTGCGTCGCTACAGGCGACGCACTTACGCTGATTCACCTTATAGGTGATGATGGTTTATATACTTTTTCTTCACGAACAGGCTCATGACAAAGAGTCGAAGGTTGGAGAAAAAGTCAGAAACGGTTGTCTTGGTGTAGCGTCTTTTCATGGTGGTTTTGATTAGTCCACGAATTTGTTCCAGGACTTAGCCTCACTTATTGCCAGCCTTCGTCTGACATCTGCCCGAGTTTTATCCAGGTTCCTTTGAAAGGCGACAGGGTCGCGCAGGGTTTGCCCTGGAGATAAGATTCTGCAGGGGTGTAATTTGCCGCACAGCTCCATCCACTCTTGTCCGTTCTCATCTGTTGTTTTATCAAAGTTTGCCATCAGTTTGGGTTTTGTTATTGTCCCAAGGTGTTGCGCAAAAGGTTGTTTGCCCAAATATCTTTTACAAGATTTCTGAGTGCAACATGTGTAAGTCTATACATTTTCTTAGGTCGTAAAACTTTGATAAGTGTATATCCGTTATTTAATTCGCATATCTCAGATGCATTACGACTAACATGGCGCCTGACAATCTTATTGATATAACTTTTTCTTTCTTCATTTCTCGGTGTGAGTATTCTTGGTGTTGCTACGACATACACTGAGTACATTGAAGATACCTTAATCCTCTTGAAAAAGTATTCGCTTTTCATGTGAAGGATCTTTGTCTCCAAAATACTACAAACTCATGAAATGTTCAATAGTGTAAATCCAATCTTCTTCATCGTCGGGAGTTTCTTTCTTTTGTTTGAGGAGCCACTCAAGATAGCTTCGATCTGTTTTTGCAACCTCTTCAATGCTTGAATTTTTATGTTTTCCAAAATTAAAATATTTAAATAGTACTGGATGAGACGAAATATCCACCATTTGATCGATCGCTGTTTCTCGAGAAATGTTTTCCATTTCCATAATTTTCTTTAAAAGCCTTTCAAAGAGTTTTTCAAGTACTAACACGTCTCCTTTGGCATCGTGAGCTGTCGCCTCAACTTCAATACCAAGCAAGTATCGCAAATATTGAAGTCTGTATGAAGGAATTTTTCCCTCAGGGTCGAGATGTCTTGCCACACGGAAGGTATCAATGGTTTTGCCAACATGAATCCCTTCTTTTTCAATCATGCCAACATCAAATTTTGCGTTATGAGCGATCATAATGCTTTCTTCTTTTGAGAACAGTTCTTCAAGTTCTTTATATTCAGGACTTTCTTTAAAAACTGGTTTACCTGCGATCATCTTTTCAGTGATATGGTGTACTGCCATCGATTCGATCGAAATCGGTCTTTGTGGGTTGTAGAGTTCATCGACTATCTTTTCATCGATTTTGTAACAAAGCTGACAAAGCTTATCTTCCGGTAAATTTCCTGTAGTTTCCGTATCTAAAAATATAAGTGTTTTTTGCATATGACTAAAGTATATTTCCTAACGGGTATGTGTGCAAGATATGGTTTTGCACGACATGCGAGTGACGGAAGTATATGAGACTATGAAATAGTACTCTTATAACAAATATGCTAAAATGTCGTTATTATGTTGCAAGAAAAAATACGAGAAGAGATAAAAAATGCGATGCGAACAAAAGATGAAACAAGACTCCTTGTTTTAAAAGGCGCGCTGTCAGCTTTTACGAATGAATTAGTCGCAACCAAAAGAACGCCACAAGATAAGCTTTCTGATGAAGAGGCTCTTGTTGTACTTACTCGTCTTTCAAAACAAAGAAAAGATTCTATCTCTCAGTTTAATGCGGGCGGAAGAGCAGATTTGGCAGAAGTTGAAGAAAAAGAATTAAAAATCCTAGAAGAGTTTTTACCAACCCTCATGTCTGTCGATGAAATACAAAAGGTTGCCGAAGCGAAAAAAGCAGAAATGGGTATTACCGATGCAACTCAAAAAGGGCAGTTTATAGGTGCACTTATGAAAGATCTAAAAGGTAAAGCAGACGGGGGAGATGTAAAAAATGTAGTTGATAGTTTATTTTAGTAAGTACACAGTAGGTAGTAAAGTAGAATATTGTATGTTTATTTTGATGTATCCCGTTAGAGATGAAAAGATTTAATGTATCAAACACGGTGATATAATCAATTGGTCAGGAATTATTTACAAAATGTAATTTAAGGTACGCAAAATAATATTTTGCTATCTCTAACGGGATGAATATATTTTTTAGATGGCTCATGCTCATTCTTGCAGTGATTGCTGCTGCATATTTTGTGCCTGGGATTGAAGTTGTTGGAGTGTTGCCGGCTGTGATTGCTGGTGCGGTACTTGTATTTCTTCATACGATCATTAAGCCAATTATCAAAATCTTGACTCTTCCAATTAACTTGCTGACACTCGGTATTTTTGCGCTCGTCTTAAATGGTCTTTTCTTCTGGCTTGTTTCAGGTGTTGTGTCTGGATTTTCTGTAGAAACATTTACAGACGCATTGTGGGGTTCTGTAATTGTGTCTATTTTGAATTGGCTTGCTGATAAGGTTATTGATAAAGACTAATGTTTTGGAACCGAAAAAAGATACTGGTGACACACAACGGAGGATTTCATTCTGACGATATTTTTGCTACCGCTACACTTGAGCTGTATCTGGATCAGAAACAAGAATCTTATAAAATTATAAGAACTCGCGATACATCGGTAATGGCAAAAGGTGATTTTGTGTTTGATGTTGGCGGACAGTACGCACCTGAAATCAATCGTTTTGACCACCATCAAAAGGGTGGCGCCGGCACACGTGAAAATGGTGTTCCATACGCAGCCTTTGGACTTGTTTGGAAAACATTTGGCGCTGATATTTGTGGAGCACAAGCTGTTGCTGACGAAGTTGATCGTAAACTTGTACAGCCAATAGATGCTCAGGATAACGGTGTCGACGTCTATACCTCCAACATTAAAGATGTTTCCCCTGTTACATTTCAAGATATTGCTGGTAGTTTTTACCCAAGCGAAGACGCTCGTGAAGAAGATTACTACCGTGCATTTTTAGAGCTCGTCGTACTAGCCAAAACTATTTTAGAGAAAACTGTCTCTAAAATTAAAAAACAACTTGAAGTGAATACATACATGAAAACGCTCTACGAGTCAGTTGAGGATAAACGGTTTGTTGTTGTTGAGAAACAATATGGGCGATTTGCCGTGACGGTTGGAGCTTTTGATCTACCAGAACTCCTCTACGTGGTCTATCCAAGTGCTCGTGATCCAAAAGAGTGGAATGTTGTCGCAACGCGGAACAATCCTAATTCCATGGAAAGTAAAAAACCTTTTCCGCTTGATTGGGCAGGTTTTTCAGGAGAAGAGTTGCAAAAAGTGACAGGATTAGCCTCTGCAAAGTTCTGTCACAATGGAAGATTTTTATGTGTGGCAGAAACGAAGCAAGATGCCATAGAGCTTGCTAAATTATCAATTTAAAGTTAATTTGAATATATATATGGAAACACCAAATTTTGAAAAAAGAGAGTTTACACCAACAGAGGATGCAATCCAGAAGTTTTTTGCTGAAACTGAGATCGACAAACTAACGTTTAATACTCAAGAAGAAGCCGAAGCGCATGTAAACAAAATTAACAGAGAGTATGGCGACATTTCTTTTGTAGCTGAAGATAGGGGTGGTTTTGCTGTAAAATTTAAAGCAGAACACCTAGGAGAGGGGTTTAAAAAACCCGAATCTTTAGAAACGGACATGGATCTAGCCGCTTAACTTCTGTAGATTTTTAAATATCTCATGGCACTCATAGACGAATTAAAAATTTATGCGAAAGCTGGGAACGGTGGCGACGGTGTTGTTCGCTGGCTTCGCGAAAAATCAAAACCTTGGTCAGGTCCAGCTGGTGGAAATGGCGGAAAGGGAGGAGACGTATACCTGAAAGGTGTGCGTGATGCTTCTTTGCTTGCCGAATATACTCACGAAACAAATTTTCGAGCTGAAAATGGCGAGGCTGGATCAAAAAATAGTCGAGAGGGTGCAAACGGCGAAGATCTTTTTATCAGAGTTCCCGTTGGCTCACTCGTAACTAATCTTGATACTGGAGAGGAATATGATGTTGATGAAGATGGAAAAGAAATTCTCATCTTAAAGGGAGCACGAGGTGGCTTGGGTAATGAACATTTTAAATCTTCTACAAATACAACACCATACGAGTCGACACCAGGAAAAGAAGGTGAAGATGGAAATTTCTTTATTGAACTTCGTTTGTTTGCTGATCTTGGACTTGTTGGATATCCAAATGCAGGGAAATCTACTTTTCTTAATTCAGTAACGAATGCTAAGTCAAAAATTGGCGCGTATCCATTCACAACCCTTGATCCTCACTTGGGGGTTTTAGAAGAGTTCGTGATTGCTGATATTCCTGGAATTATAGAAGGTGCTTCAGAAGGGAAAGGTCTCGGACTTAAATTCCTCAAACATATTAAGAGAACAAAAGCCATTCTTCATCTGGTTTCGTTTGAAAACGAAGACATGATGCAAACATACAAGAATATTCGAACAGAACTTGAAGAATATGACGAAGATCTTGGAAATAAAGACGAAATTATTCTCCTTACGAAGACAGATGTTGTAGACGAAACAAAAGTAAAAGAAGAAAAGAAGAAATTTGAAAAACTTAAAAAGCCTGTCTTGGTAATGTCTGCCTATGATGATCAATCTATTAAAGAGGCGAAAGATGAGATAGTAAAAATTCTCCGAGGAAAGAAATAATAAAAAAGAAAAGTGCTTCCTTCTAGGAAGCACTTTTTCGAATAGTGGTATAGTCTCCTCAATCTTCAAGTGGCTTGATGAAGGGCGACAATCCTTCAGATGTAAGCTCTTCATTTGTTTCTTGGACCAAACCCAGCGATACTTGGTATGATTCCTCTGTTGAGATGCCCATACTGCAAAGTGTTACTTGGATCTTTTCCTGAACCTCTGTGAAGCTTTTGGTGGAAAGTAGTGCTCGTTTGATTACTGCTTTCTGAAGCCTGTAAACAAGTTCCAGTGTACGGTCTCCTGGTTTACTTTTAGAGGTTTCTTGTTGGTGTTTTTCCCATTCTTTGATTTTTTCTTCCCACCAATCCCACCTCTTTGAATCAAACTGTTCAGGATTACCCTCAAACCTTAGGCCATATTCACGGAAAAGGTGTAACTCCATTTGATCTTCCAATGTGAAGAAAGACAAAGGTATTTTTTTTGCCTTTCTCTCTGTTTCTGCCGCTTGTTCGGATACAGAAAGAGCTGGGGAAGTTTTCATCTTGAATATTTTTACTCAGAGTAAATCATTCGAAACCTTTTGTCAAAGCTTAATAAAATCATTTTTTTCTGCTAAAATACCCTTCATGAGTGATTCTCAATATAAAGTAACGATTGGGCTCGAAGTCCATGCGGAATTGAAGACGGCTTCAAAGATGTTTTGTGATTGTGTAAACAATCCAGACGAGGAAAAGCCGAATACCAACATTTGTCCAGTATGTATGGCTCATCCAGGGACTCTGCCGGTCTTGAACAAAAAGGCTATAGAGCACGTGATAAAAGTCGGACTTGCGATCGGTGCTGATATTGCCAACTTCACTGAATGGGACCGAAAAAACTATTTCTATCCAGATATTCCAAAAGGGTATCAGATTTCTCAATACAAATACCCGATCGTTTCCGGCGGTCAGCTTGGCGGAGTAAAGATTACCCGTATTCACTTAGAAGAAGACACGGCAAACAACAAACACACAGACGAAGCTTCACTTATTGATTTTAATCGGGCTGGTGTGCCTCTCATGGAGCTTGTTACCGAGCCAGTGATTCATTCGGCTGAAGATGCTGGAAAATTTGGACGTGAACTACAACTGTTACTTCGAACACTTGGTGTGTCAGACGCAAACATGGAAAAAGGAGAAATGCGGGTTGAACTTAACCTGTCTGTTTCTAATACAGAAAAATTTGGAACAAAAGTTGAAGTGAAGAATATCAACTCGTTTCGAGCTGTTGAAAAAGCCGCGCGGTTTGAAATAGAACGACATACGAGGCTTCTCGAAGAGGGAAGAGGAAATGAAATTGTCCAGGAAACTCGTGGTTGGGACGAACATAAAGAAGTAACATTTTCACAACGAACAAAAGAAAACTCAGAAGACTATCGATATTTCCCAGAACCAGACTTACCAAAAATGCATTTGCATGAAGTATTTGATTTGGAAAAAATAAAGAGAGAGCTGCCAGAACTTCCATGGCGAAAGCGTCAGCGATATGAGGCTCTCGGATTAAAATCGGAAGATGTTGAAGTATTTCTCTCTGACTTTGATCTTGCAAATTTCTTTGAAAGTGTGATTGCCGAAGGGCTCGCAGGAGATACAATTAAAAAGGCGGCTAACTATATATTGTCTGATTTAGTTGGATTACGTTCAGCTCACCCTAATTTTTCATTTCCAAGTGTTAAAAATTTTGGAAAAATAATAAAAATGCTTGGTTACAACAAGATTAATTCTAGAACAGCAAAAGATTTGATTGCTTTAATTCTTAAAGATGATCAAGATCCAGAAATATATGCTCATGATCATGGTCTCATTCAAGAATTTGATGAAAATAAACTCAAGGTAATTGCCGAAAAGGTAATTGCTGAAAACTTAAAAGTTGTAGAAGACTATAAGGCTGGTAATGAAAAATCTATTCAATTTCTTGTTGGTCAATTCATGAAAGAATCAAAAGGAAGTGCGAATCCACAATTAGCGTTACAAATATTAAAAGACTTGCTGAATTAGCTAGTATGAAAAAAGTTTACATTGTGCATGGTTGGGATGGGTCTCCGGATGAACCACTGTTTATGTGGCTTGATGCAAACTTGTCGTTAAAAGGGTATCAAGTAAAAAGACTTCGAATGCCAGATCCAGAAACTCCTATTATTGAACCCTGGCTTGCTACATTACAAAAAGAAGTTGAGTTAGACGAACACACAATTTTAGTGGGACATAGTGTTGGATGTCAGGCTGTTATGCGATTTTTGGAAGCTCAAAATGAAAGCACTCGCATTGCTGGCATGCTTCTTTTGGCTCCATGGATGCATCTTGATCAAACAACAATCGAAGAAGAAGGTGAAGAAGTGATAGAAATTGCACAGCCTTGGATGGAAACTCCAATAAACTTTGAAAAAGTGAAAAGACTGTCTTCTCAGGTTGTTGCTATTTTTTCTGACAATGATGAATTTGTTCCTGTTTCTGAAGAAACGTTTTTTGCTGAAAAGCTTGGTGCAAAAACAATAATGGAGCATGAAAAGGGTCACTTTAGTCCGGCAGAAAATATCTCAGAGCTTCCTTCGGCACTCGAAGCTATTTTAAGCTTTTAATCTAACATTCTCCACAGCCCCTTCGGGGGCTTTTCTGTTAAAATAGAGCTATGAGTCCGGAAGAAAAATCCGTTCAATATTCTGATTTACACGCAAATGAACGCTTGCTTGAAATTCAAGCAGAAATTGTTTCCATTGAAAAAAGACTTATTCACGACCAAGCCAATCTTTCAGATGAAGACAGTAATGAGCTTCGGGCAAGGATAAAATTTCTTGTATCTGAAGAAAAACTAATTCTTGGTCAGCGTGATAGGGAAGAATCACATAGTAAAACGATAGAAGTATCCGATACTCAGAATCAAACGAAATCCGAGCTCAAACAAATGATAAATTCAGAAATTGCCGAGAATAAGAAAATCGAAGGAGAGCTCCAGCAGATTATTCAGGCAACAAAAGACAGAATGTGGTACGAAAAATGGTGGGGGAAATTGATCATCATTGTTGTGGGAGCGGTTCTGGTGAGTTTAATGGGTAGTGAGACAATAAATATTAGTGAACTTGTAGGTTAATAATGGTATGGATAAAAAAATTAATGTAGCTATAAATGGTTTTGGAAGAATTGGTCGAGCTTTTGTTCGGGTTGCTCTTACTAGACCAGAACTTAACATTGTCGCAGTGAATGATTTGGGTGACATAGAAAATCTCGCATACCTTTTTAAATATGATACCGCGTACGGTATCTCTCCTTTTGACGTGCGAGCAGAAAATGGGAATTTAGTTATTGATGGTAAAACTATTAAATATTTCTCAAACACCAAACCAGAGGAGCTTCCCTGGAAAGATTTACAAGTTGATGTTGTTGTAGAGTCAACAGGATTTTTTACAAGTTTTGATAAGGCAAAAGCACACGTAGATGCTGGAGCAAAACGCGTTGTTATTTCAGCGCCGGCAAAAGGTGACCCTGTGGCGGGTATTGAAAGTGCAACGGTACTCATGGGTATTAATGATGAAAAGTTGGCAACGTGTCAGATAACTTCAAATGCATCATGCACCACAAACTCAGCAAGTCCTGTTATTGCTATTCTTGATGAAAAACTTGGTATTGAAAAAGCTATTTTAAACACCGTGCACGCATACACTGCTTCGCAATCTATTGTAGATGGTCCAAACAAGAAAGATTGGCGAGAGGGTCGTGCAGCAGCTCAAAATATTGTGCCAAGCTCTACCGGCGCGGCCATTGCGGTGACAAAAGCCCTGCCACAACTCTCTGGTAAATTCGACGGTGTTTCGATGCGTGTACCCGTTGTTGCTGGCTCAATTGCCGACATTACCTTTATCTCAAAACGACCAACAACGGTAGAAGAAGTAAACATGATTTTAGAACAAGCTGCCGATGATCCGCGTTGGGAAGGTATTTTTACGGCTACACGTGAACAAATCGTTTCCTCAGACATTATTGGGGCAAAATTTGCTTCTATAGCCGATTTACTCATGACACGTGTTGTTGATGGCAATCTTGTCAAAGTTTTGGCTTGGTATGATAATGAGATGGGGTATACCCACACCTTAGTACGACATGTTCTAAAGTTGGGTCAAAATATTACATAATATGTTTACCGTTCTTTTTGTCATTTTGAAACTTCTAGGATACATCAGTTTTTCCTGGTGGTGGATTCTGGCAACGCTGATACTCGACAGATTAATTTTAAGTCCAAGAAAGAAATAGCTTATGATACAAGGTGCTCCAAAAAATGAAAAAGATGAACGAGGATATATCAATCATCACGGTGATTTGACCGAAGATGAGATTTTAGAAGCGGTTAAAAAAAGGCGCGAAAAGAAAAAGGGCGGAAAGAATTAATAATTTTTTATATATACGCTTATGTTTGAGAAATGGTTTGGAGGAAAAAATAAAGTAGAAGGAATTAATTCTGATAAAAATTCATTAGAGGATGTTGCTCATTTCGATGGAACAAAAACAGAAAAAGATTTATTACAAGATGATCACTATTCACAAGATGCATTTGATGTATCTGAAACCAGACAAAAGAAGAAGGATTTAATGGAAAAAGAAAACGTAAGGTCTTCAACAAATTGGAAAGAACTAAGTACAAAAGTTCAAAATGAAAGAAATAAACCAAAATTGGGAGACAAAAGATCTGGACTACAAAGAGGTGAATCTTTAGCTGAAGAAGAAAAATCAGGGCAAGAAATATCTGATGAAAATTTAGAAGCTCTGATGGAACATGAAGAAGATGCCAAATTTGGAAGAGATCATTATTATCCAGAAGAGTATGAAGAAGATGATAGGAAGGCAGCATAATCTAAAGATTACTACTAATCATACTTACTAATTCATGAAAATATTTATCGGAACAGATCATGCCGGGTTTACCATGAAAGAAGAGCTCAAAAAATATGTGCGTGATTTGGGTCATGAAGTTATAGACCAAGGCGCCCACGAGTTTAATCCGACTGACGACTATCCTGACTTTGTTTCGCTTGTTGCTGAAGGGGTGGTGGCTACCCCTCCAGAAAGTGCGGATGAAGTAAGGGGTATTGTGCTGGGCGGCACGGGCACAGGAGAAGCTATAGAAGCAAATAGACTTTTGGGTATACGAACTGCTGTGTACTATGGTGGTCCACAAGAAATAGTAACCCTTGCACGTGAACACAATGATGCAAATATACTTTCTCTAGGAGCTAGGTTTATGAGCTTGAAAGAAGCAGAAGAGGCGATAAAAATTTTTCTAGAAACCCCATTTTCCGGAGACGAGAGACATATTAGAAGGATTGTTAAGCTAGATAATTAATAATTAAGATTTATATATTATATGGGATTTGAAAATTTTGAAGGGACAGAACAAATAAAAGATTTTAATAAAGAGGCCCGTGAGCAAATAGTAGAAGCTTATTTAGAGTTTCAAAGTTTTTATAATGAAATATTAGAAAGATCTACTAGAAACCCCGGCCTATCAATTGAACCCCATAATGCTTGGCAAATTATAGATCGTCTGGCTTCTGAGTTATGGCAAGTTCAAAGAACCCTCGATACATATCCAGAAGAGATTCCAAATCAAGAAGTACAAAATCTGTTAGCTGTTACTCAACGTGTAATGAATAAGGCGCAAGGTTTTTATCATGGAGAATATAATCTTCTTGATAAAAATGGTAATTGGCTTGAAAATCTAGAACACCTTAAAAAATAAAAAATTATTTATTCAAATGGATCATATTGAAATTGAAAAACTCAAAAATACCGTAGCGCTCATGATGCAAGACGGAAGGGGTATTCTTGCAGCGGATGAAAGTAATACAACCTGCAATAAAAGATTTCAAACGTTAGGTATTCCAGAAACTGAAGAAGAGCGACGACGATGGCGTGAACTTCTTTTGTGTGCGCCGCTTATGGAAAAATTTGTGAGCGGGGTTATTTTATTTGACGAGACAATTCGTCAATCTGATTCACAAGGAAAAAAATTTACAGAAGTTTTAAAAGAAAAAGGCGTTCTTGTTGGGATTAAAGTAGATGAGGGTCTCCAAGAATTTATTGATCATCCCGGAGAGCATCTCACTCATGGATTAAACGGTCTTCCTGCAAGACTTCAAGAGTACAAATCTCTTGGTGCAACGTTTGCAAAATGGCGAGCTGCGTATGCTATTTCGGAAAGAACTCCAAGTGATGACGCTATACGTGAAAACTCAGAGATTCTTGCGAGATATGCTGTGGCGTGCCAAGAGCACGATATTGTCCCTATGGTTGAGCCAGAGGTGTTGCTTGATGGAGGTCATTCTCTTGAAACATCAAAAGATGTTACAAAAAAAGTTTTGAAAGGCTTGTTCGAAGCGCTTGAAAAGTACCATGTTCACTTGGAAGGGTTAATTCTAAAAACAAGTATGGTCTTGTCGGGAAAAGAAAATCAAAACAGAGCTGATGCACAAGCTGTGGGAGAAGCAACCGTAGAAGTTCTTAAAGAATGTGTACCAGCGGAGGTTGCCGGGGTGGTGTTCCTTTCTGGGGGGCAAACTCCTGACGAGGCAACGGCAAACTTTAACGCTATTGCAAAGCACGAACCGTTACCTTGGCCACTTGCTTTTTCTTTCTCACGAGCAATTCAAAATGATGCTTTGGCAACATGGGCTGGAAAAATATCAAACGTTGACCTTGCTCGCGCTGCGTATCTAGAACGACTAAAGTCAAACTCAAAAGCTGATCAAGGATTACTAAATTAAAAAATAGGCGTTTAATAATTAAAAACGCCTATTTGATTCTTTGATATCACAACTTCTTCAAGATAGTCCCACAGTCAGAACATTCTTCATTTATCCAGTAGTCATCGGCATAGAAGCCACGTCTGACAGTTTTGGTATTGGTATGCGGACATCTTTGCCTAAGAGCTTTAAGTTCAATCACTAATTCTTCGAATTTCGCATCTAATATCTTTTTACGCCCCCGAACTTCTTCTACGTTGAGAGGTGACTCTTTATTTTCTGGCATGTTACTTTGCTTTGGTATACCTTATATCACATAGTCATCAAAAAGCCTAAATCCATGTCTCGGGTTAAATAAAATAGATTTTATAAATATGTTAAAATGAAATAATGACAGAAATAATACCAGCGATAATGCCAAAAGGTTTAGGGGATTTAGAGGCAAAAGCTTCTTTGGTATATAAACACGTAAAAACCATTCAACTTGACCTCATGGACGGAGAGTATGTTGAAGCAAAAACATGGCCATTCTTTCTTAAAAATGCAGAGGATATGGATGGAATTTTGAACGGCAAAGTATTGCCGTTTGCAGAAAGTGTCGACTATGAGCTCGACCTCATGGTGTTGTCTCCTGAACGAGATTTAAAAAAATATATTGCCATGAGACCGCGCAGGATTATTTTTCATGCACGTTCAATCGAGAATCATGCGTCATTCCTGGAGACACTCAAAAGTTTCGACAAAGGTGATGAAATAGAATTTGGTGTCGCGATCAGTGCGACAGAAAATTTAGAGTATGCAGATTTTCTTGTAAAAAATTTCAACTTTGTTCAGATTATGGGTATTGAAGAAATTGGCAAGCAAGGTGAACTATTTGATGATCGTGTTTTTACACAGATTAAAAGTCTTAAAGAGAAATATCCGGGTGTTATAATCAGTATAGACGGAGGGGTGAATCTAGAAAATGCGAAACGACTAAAAGAAGCCGGTGTCGATAGACTTGTATCTGGTTCAACTATTTTTCAAAGTGAAGATAAACAAGAAACAATAGCCCAATTAAAAAATGGATAATCTATCAGCGCAAAAAGAAAAAGAACTCATGCTCAAGGCGAATGATATACGCCAAAGTATTATTGATATGCTTGAAGACGCTGGTTCGGGGCACACCGCAGGTCCGCTCGGCATGACAGATATTTTTACTGCTTTCTATTTTCATATTTTAAACCACGATCCAAAACATCCAGAATGGAGCGAGCGAGATAGGCTTATTCTCTCTAATGGTCACATTGTTCCTGTGCGTTACGCCACTATGGCTCACGCCGGCTATTTGCCTTTGTCAGAGCTCAAGACACTTCGAAAGTTTGGCTCAAGGCTCCAAGGTCACCCAGAACGTGAAAAACTCCCTGGAATGGAAAACACCTCAGGTCCACTTGGTTCAGGGCTTTCACAAGCCGCTGGAATAGCTCTATCTGCGCGTATGGACGGCAAAAAGTTCAAAACCTATTGCTTTATGTCTGATGGCGAAATGGACGCTGGAAATATTTGGGAAGCGGCCATGTTTGCAAGTGCTCACAAACTCTCAAATCTTATTGGTCTGATCGACCGTAACAATATTCAAATTAATGGCATGACAGAACAAGTTATGCCGCTTGAACCACTCGCTGATAAATGGCGAGCGTTTGGCTGGAACGTTATTGATATAGACGGACACAACATTGAGGCAATTGTTGACGCAGTCTCAGAAGCTCATGCTGTTTTTGAGAAACCAACGGTAATCATCGCGCACACTATTCCAGGTAAAGGAATCAAAGAGATTGAGTTTGACTACGAATGGCATGGAAAACCGCCAACAAAAGAAGAAGAACAAAAGTTTTTAAAAGAGTTACGAACGCTGCGAGGACAAATTGAAGCAGGGCATAGTTAGTAAAAATTATTAAAAGTTTTTATTTTTATAGTATGGAAACTAGTAAAAAAAGAATACTTGGTGGTATAGATTACTTATGGTACTTCATGTAATACTAATATTCGTAGGAGTATCTATCTCATTTAGTATGGGCTTACTAGATAATATGCCAGAAATAGTTACTTACAGTAAGGTAGACTATTCTAAATCTTATATAGTATGTAATGAAAATAATAAAATTTACTATTTTGATAAAACAGGCCTTGATATTAGTGAAAATTATTTAGACGTTAGTAGTTTCATAAAAGCCAAGAACATTTGTGGGAAGGGTTCTGATAGTTTTGAGACCTACATTTCTAGATACGATGAAAAAATAGGCTCGTGGTTAGATGCAGTTTTATATACTTTGCTAGGTTTACTTATAACATTCTCAATAAGTTATTTACTTAAGTCGACCTTTAATTTTATTGTATTTAATGAAAAATTTAAATTACCATTTAAAAAGTAAAATGTTAAACGAAAATTCAAAACTTAATAATCATGTTTTTGATACTGAGAAACTTGAGCAGGTACCAACTCGAGATGGCTTTGGTCATGGTTTGGTTGAGGCGGGAGAACTTGATCCAAAGGTCGTCGCCCTGTGCGCAGACTTAGCCGAGTCTACTCGAGCGCATTGGTTTAAAGAAAAATTCCCAGAACGGTATGTTGAACTCGGCGTGGCAGAACAAAATCTTGCAGCTGTTGCGTCTGGCATGGCTAACTATGGGAAAATTCCATTCATTATGTCGTACGCAGCATTTTCACCAGGAAGAAACAATGAACAGATCAGAACAACTATTTCTCTAAATAACGTGCCTGTGAAGGTTGTGGGTTGTCACGCGGGTATTTCCGTTGGTCCAGATGGTGCAACACACCAAGCACTTGAAGATATTGCTCTCATGCGTACACAACCAAATATGACCGTCATTGTTCCTGCAGATTCTGAAGAAGCGAGAAAAGCTACTCTTGCTGTGGCAAAAAATGGTAAGCCAACATATCTTCGTTTGGGTCGGGACAAGTCGCCAGTCTTCACGACAAAGGAAACACCGTTTCAAATTGGAAAAGCTCAAATTTTGTTTAAATCAAAAAATCCAATCGTCGTGATTGTTGCTTGTGGAACACTCGTTCACAATGCATTGCTTGCCGCACATGATCTTGAGAAAGAAGGACTAGGAACCGCTGTTATAAATCTTGCAACGATAAAACCTTTTGATACAAGTATTTTGCCATTTATAAAAGAAGTAGGTGCGTTAGTTACCGCAGAAGAACATCAAATACGAGGTGGTATGGGAAGTGCCGTGGCAGAAGAGATGGCGAAATATTTTCCAGTACCACAAGAGTTCATTGGTGTTGATGACAGGTTTGGGCAGTCTGGTAATACGAAAGAGCTCATGGCTGAATATGGTATGGATGTTGCGCACATTAAGCTTGCCGTGAAAAAAGTTTTCAAAAGAAAAAATGGAGGTATGTAGAAACTAAAACCCACAAATGTGGGTTTTAGTTTTGTTCAAAATTATACCTTTCATTTCCTACAGTTTTTTCTTCGTCCGGAATCTCTTTCTTTATTAGATTTGTTAGTAAGTTTAGAGTCTCTTCTATTTCTCCAAGTTCTTTATATAGAGGAACAATTTCTATTTCACCTTTTTCAAGATTTTTTCTTAATCTTTCAACTCTATCTTCAGCCCCCCTCATTATTTCTACTGTAATCATGTCTCTATCTTTCGAAACAAGATCTTTTGCATTTAGGTTTTTTACAGATTTCTCTGCGCCAGACTTACTATATCTTAATTCATTTAAAATTATTTGTCTTTCTTTTATCTCTTCTTTTAGTTTTCCGTATTCTATTCTAAGGCTATTTATTCTTTCAGTTAGTTCATTGTCTCTTTTTTCTTCTTCCCAAGACCCGTCGTTTGCAACTGCGCCATCTCTATCGATAATTTCTCTTGTTTTAATTTCTTGATTTAAACCTCCAACAAAATCGTTAGAAGAAATATCTCCATGTATCTCTAAATCTTTCTGTTTGTTTAAAATTTCTTCTGTACTTCTATCGTTCGGCTCAAAACCTTTTTCGTTTTTGTTAAAAATCTTTTTAAATAGTTCCATAGATTTTTTAGTTTAAATTAGGGTCTATTAATACCGAATCAGGGTGTATCATTTTTAGCATATCTCTTAATTCTTTTACTCTGGCCTCTATTTTTTCATCCTGAGGCAGGGATTCGTAGTACTCTAAAGCCTCTTGTATGTCTTGAATTCTTTGTGCAATAGTTTCTGATCCGTCTTTTTCGTTACTGCTTAAAATTTTATCTTTAGAGTTATTTTCAACACTAGCATTAAAGTTTAATTGATCTGTGTAATCTTCTAAAGAAAGTTCTTTTTCTGTCAATGAAAAATCTACATGTTCATCAATTTTTTCATCCTTTTTAAATTTATTAATCCTTTCTGGCTTTTCAAAAAATCCCATATTAATTTATTTTCTTAGGTTTGTAATAGGTTGGTGCTTTTGCCAGCCATTCCTCCAGCTTTCTTCTCCTTAAAAGACCTTTTTGTGCTCCCACATATTGTACCACGGACATTGAGTTGACTGGCCCCCACATGAGAGCTTGTTCTACAGGCATTCCCAAAGCCAAAGCCGATGTAAATGTGCTTGAAAATGAATCTCCTGCACCAGTTCGTTCAACTGGTGGTGCTGGGTCGGGATACATCGGAATATAGAGCATGTCTTGTCCGTCATACGTGTATGCACCATCTGGGCCGTCGGTAATAACAACTATTTTAGGGCCAAGATTTTTAATGCCCGATAAAAGATTTTTAATCTCTTTGTCTTTTGAATTGAGTATTTTTTGAGCCTCTTCTTTGTTACAGAAAAAAACGTGAGAGTTTTCATATAAACTTTTTAGTTTCTCGGCACCTAAACTTATTTGAAATGTTCCCGGTTGGAAAGCAAGTTTTACGTTGTTTTCTTGTACATACTTGGCAATGTCTAATTGATAGTCTAAAGAATTTTCTGCCAGAGAAGAGAGATATATCCATTCTGGAGCTTCTGAACCGTTTAGAACATCGAGCGTGTAGTTGAATTGTGCGTGTTTAATCAAAATAGTTCGTTCTGCCTCAAAACTTAATACATAGTGATAGTTAGTCTTAAAACCATCTTGTGTTTGTACAAGATCTGTTTTGATACCGTTTTCCTTAAGCGCGGTGATGCATTCTTTTCCATTGTCATCGTTACCAACATGCGTGATGATTGCAGATTCGAGCCCAAGTCTCGACGCAGAGACTGCGGCATTTGGACTGTTGCCAACGGCTTTTACTACTTCGACATCTTTGTAGGGAATTTTGTCTCCAAATCGCATTGAAATGGTGCAATTGTCGTCATTAATATCACAAGACACCCTTGCATCTTGTAGCTGGATAAATGCATCAGTAACAATGTCACCAATAGCTAAAAATTTTACACGTTTCATTATGAAGATATTGTAACACTTGTATGTAAGTGAGCGGGGAATGGAATCCACAGATATTGACAACCATCTTCGAAAAGAGGTAAAATTTTCCTCTGACGTTCTTTTTCACAAACCATCAAAAACCAAAATCATGACGTTGACGCGCGCAAACATTCCGAGTATTGTTCCCGACTCACTTCATACTCGGCCCATTGAGGCTGGTGATAGGCCACCTCTTCGCTCAGTGAGTGAAATAAGGCAACAGATTCAAACTGTCGAAGCCGAAATACAAGGACACATGAATCTTGTTGCGGCAGCCAGTCGTAGTAGTCGAAAGGGTAGCCCGGCGGGCATCGATCTCAACAGGCTTGTTGCCAACGGACGTGGTCCGGCGTTGGAGAAAGCCCGGGAAAAACTTGGAGCGTTGCAAAAGGAATTGAAGGTTGTCGAAGATGGGGAAAAGTTACTCGTATCCTTCAAATAAGCTTACAAGGCTTGAAAAGCCATCCACATACCAGTGGATGGCTTTTTTGCTATACTATGTTCATGAACAACGAAAAACCTAAAAATCCACATTTACGAATTGAATATATGAAAGATGGCCTTGGTGAAAAGAGCGACTCAAAGGCTGAAGATATTGATTTTTCAGTTCCACAAGAAATTACTCCTGAATTTTTGAGTAAAATAGAATTGTCTAACCCAGAGAAAGAACAAGAAAAAAACGAACTTTTAAAAATGTTAAGCGAAGAAACTGATCTAGAGAAAAGACAACAAATACAATTCGCATTACGGCAGTTACTTCTATCATAAATGTTTAAAGAAGAACTTAAAAAACTTATACAAGGTGATGTTGAGAACACACGAGATGTTCTACAAAAATATAGTCATGACTATAGTATTTTTGAAGTGCCGCCCGAAGTAATTGTCTTTCCAAAAGATTCAGAGGATGTAAAAAATCTTGTAAAATTTGTAAATAAAAAAAGAGAGCAGGGATATTTCTATGTTTCTCTGACTCCTCGTGGTGCTGGTACGTGTATGTCAGGTGGGTCTTTGAATACATCCATTATCATGGATATGGTGCGATATATGGGTGGTGTGCTTGAAGTTAAGACTGTAACGCCATATTCTCAAAAGTCACCAACCAACAAAACCTATAACATTTCTGGGGAAGCGAGAGTGTTGCCAGGAACGTTCTATCGAGATTTTGAAAAAGAAACCTTAAAGCAAAAGCTTATTATGCCGTGCTATCCAGCATCGAAAAATCTTTGCAGTGTTGGTGGTATGGTTGCAAACAATGGAGCAGGAGAAAAAAGCCTCAAGTACGGACAAAATAAAGATTTTGTGAAGAGTCTCAAAGTTGTTTTAGATGACGGTGAAGAGTACGAAGTTGCTCCCATGACCAAAGAACAGCTTGAGGCTCGGTCTCTCGAAGAGAATTCGTTTGGTCGTATTTGTCGACGTGTTTGGAATGTTGTAAAAAGAAGCGCGGAAGATATACAAAACAGTAAACCAAAAACATCTAAAAACTCTTCTGGGTATTTGCTGTGGGATGTATGGGACGAAAACAAAAAACTCTTTGACCTGACCAAGCTTTTTGTTGGAGCACAGGGTACAACAGGTATTATCACAGAAATTACCTACAAACTTGTTTCGACAGAAAACCACTCCGATCTTCTTGTTGTCTTTGTAAAAGATTTGAAGCAGGTTCCAGAGCTCACAAAAGAGTTGCTTACGTTTGATCTAGAGAGTCTTGAAGTATACGACGACAACACTATAAAATTTGCAGTGAAGTTTTTTAGGAGCTTTTTGAAAGATAAAGGTGTTAGTGGGCTCTTTCGCTACATGATCAACTTCCTTCCAGAATTCTTTATGGTTCTTCGTGGTGGTATGCCAAAACTTATTGTACTTGCAGAGTTTGTCTCAAATGATGCTTTTGAAATTCACCAAGAGGCGCTTGCTGCCGAGCGTCACATAGCACATCTTGGGCTTCGAAGTAGAGTTACAAAATCAGAAGCAGAAAGAAATAAGTATTTTGATATTCGACGAGATAGTTTCAAACTTCTTTCAGATCACTCAAAGGGTACAAAAACAGCACCTTTCATAGATGACATTGCGATACTTCCAGAATATTTGCCACAATACTTACCAGAACTTATAAAAATTTTGGATCGAGAAAAATTGCTCTACACGATTGCGGGGCACTTGGGAAATGGAAACCTTCACATCATTCCACTTATGGATTTTAATAACAGAGCAACTCAAGAAATTATCGTACGGATTTCGCCTGAAGTGTATGCGCTCGTAAAAAAATATAACGGTACGATAACCGCAGAGCACAATGATGGCATTATACGAACACCGTTTGTTTCGCTCATGTTTGGTGAAAAAATGTACGGAATATTTTCTGAAATTAAAGAAATATGTGACACGCATAACATCTTTAATCCTGGTAAAAAAGTCGGAGGAACTCTTGACGATATTCAAAAATATATTGTTCAACCAAAAAAATCTCAGTAACAGAAAAATTTCTGTAATGTTTTAAAACAACTCGCGTCAGTACATATGTAACGTAATGTTATATATGTATGGAACGATTTAAAGAAAATATACAATTAAGACAGAAACAAAACATCGTATCCACGGTACTTATGATTTGTTTTCTTCTGCTCGCACTCGCATTTTGGAAAGCGGGCGAAAAGACTTTGTTTTCTGACCATACAAACAGAGATATCAGCAATATGGTGAGCCAAAGTTCTGAGTAACATCCCTCATATTGGGGATGCTTCATTGCGGGTGGACTTTTTTAGATTTTTGTTTATAATACTCCGATATGACAACTTTAAACGCAAATGTACGAAACGTACTAAACAAATCTGAAAATAAAGCTTTGCGAGAATCAGATAAGATTCCAGCTGTTTTCTATGGATTTAAAAAGGATGTAGCATCGTTATCAGTAGATAAAAAGGAGTTCTCAGCTGTTTTTAAAGAGGCTGGAGAAACTTCAACAATTACCCTAAAGACTTCAGGCGGTGAGTTCAATGCCATGATTCACGACGTTCAGGTTGATCCTGTAAACGGGGAAGTGATTCACGTTGATTTTCTTGCTGTTGATATGAATAAACCTATCGAAGTTCCAGTACCACTAGAATTTACTGGTGAATCGTCTGCGGTAAAGGGCGGTGGAGTATTGGTAAAAGTATTGCACGAAGTATCTGTTTCAGCGCTTCCTGCAAATATTCCACAACACCTTGAAGTTGATATCTCTAAATTATCTACAATTGATGATACAATAACTCTAGGGGACATTACACTACCAAAAGGCGTGAACTTCACTGAAGAAGATATGTCTGTCGTAGTTGCCTCTGTAACAGCACAACAAGAAGAATCAGAAACTCCAACAGAAATGAATCTTGACGCGATTGAAGTTGAAAAGAAAGGTAAGAAAGAAGAAGACGGAGAATCTGAGGCAAAATAATAACCTTGTTGTGTTCATATATTCTATGTTCACAATTCATACTTCACAAAAAAATAATTTTTTCATAAAAAGCATCACACTTTTGCTCGTGGTGCTTTTTATGTGGACGTCAATTCCACAGGTACAAGCACAGCTTTCAGACGATGAACGAGCGGAACTTGAATCAGAACTAGCAGATCTTGAAAAAGAGATTAAAGCACAGGAGGCAATTTTATCTGGACAAAAGACTAAGTCTGCATCACTTCAACGAGATATTGCGCTATTGCAGGCTAAAATTACTGCAGCTAAATCAAAAATCCAGCAAAAAGATCTTCAAATCAAAAAAATTGGCAGTGAAATCAAGAATAAGAATGAGACTATTAATGATTTAAACGAAGATATTAATGCTGGTAAAGAATCACTCGCGCAACTCATTAAGAAGACCAATGAAATGGACTATGTAACGTTTACTCATGCAGTACTGAGTTCAGAATCAATCTCTGATTTTTATGGAGACATTAATACCTATTCATCACTGAAAAAATCGGTACAAGATTCAGTAAATCAAGTTCGCGGTGTCAAAGTTGAAACGGAAACAGTTAAGAAACAGCTTGAAGTAAAACAAAACGAAGAAATTGATGCTAAAAAGGCAATCGAACAAGAAAAATCTACCGTAGAAAAAAGTGAAAAAGATCAAAAAACTCTTCTTTCAATCAGTAAAAACCAAGAAGCTGAGTATGCAAAAGTACTTGCTGATCGACAAGCAAAGGCCGCTGGTATTCGAGCAAAACTCTTCGAACTTCGAGGTCAAGGAGCTATTCCGTTTGGACAAGCATATGAATACGCAAAAGTTGCAAGTAAAGCAACAGGTGTGAGACCAGCATACATTTTGGCGATTTTGAAACAAGAATCAAATCTTGGTGCCAATGTTGGAACATGTAACAGGCCGGGAGATTCACGAACATGGAAAGATATTATGCCAGGACCTGATAGTGGTTCTTGGAGAGATGATCAGTCAGCATTTCTCCGTATTACAAAAAAACTTGGCATGAGCGCGGACGGACAACCACTTTCATGTCCGCTTTCAACAGGTGGTTGGGGTGGGGCAATGGGACCTTCTCAGTTTATTCCAACAACATGGGAAAGTTATGAAAATAGAGTTGCCGCGGCTGTTGGCGCAAGCGTAGCAAACCCTTGGAATCCTGCACACGCAGTAACTGCTACAGCGCTCTATGTGAAAGATTTAGGTGCAGCGGCTCAAACCTATACCGCAGAACGTGAAGCCGCGTGTAAATACTATTCAGGACGAGGATGTACTGCTCCAGGTGTTGTAAATGCCTTTTATGGTAATGCTGTGATGACGCACGCAACTGCTATTCAAAAAGACATTGATGTGTTGGAGAGCTTTTAGTTGATATAAAAAAGAAGAAAGCCCGCACCGAAGGTGCGGGCTTTCTGATGAGGGTTCCTAGAACCATTCATCAGGGTCAGTCATGTTCCCCATATCGAGCTCAGCTAGAGCGAGCATTTTGCGCTCCTGAGCTTCTCGGTCAGCGTGATCTACCAACGCATGGTGTGATTCTTCTGGGTTAAGAATCTGATCTCCTCGATGAGCCGTCTCATGCATCCTACGGAAGAAGTTCTTCCTTCCGTGCGCACGATCGATGGCGTTCATGTCTTCCTCGTGTTCTTGCCAACGTTCCCTCGGGGTGAGGAAGTTGTTTACAAAATCCTCGTAGTCCTCATGAGCTTGTTCCGCTTCGGCAATTCCTTCTTGAAGTTCTTGTTCAGAGGTCATATGTTCGAGAGCAACCTCATCGTTCAAACGCTTGGTTTTATTGCGGTTGTATGTCCGTGCCATAGTGTATATGGTTTGGTGTTTGTACTTGGTTCTTACATATAATATAGCATATTTAATACTTTTTGTCAATATTAGAGAATATGTTGATTTTAAGCCTTGTCAAAGAAAAACCCGTATGTTAATATCTCTTCTGTTATGAAAAAAGACATTCACCCAGAAAACTATCGACAAGTAATCTTTCAAGACGTTACGTCAGGAGAGATGTTTTTAATTGGTTCAACCGTTAAAACATCTGAAAAGGGTAAGTTTGAAGGAAAAGAATATGACCTTGTAAAAGTTGAAATCTCTAGTGCTTCACACCCATTTTACACAGGAAAAGAAACAGTACTCGATACTGCAGGACGAGTAGATAAATTCAAACAACGAGCATCAAAGGTTGCAAAATCTAAGAAAGCGTAAATACAGTACAACTTAAGGAGGGCTTCTCGGCCTTCTTTTTGTTATCATATACCTATGGAACTTAACTTCGAAGAATTAAAATCAAATCACAAGACAAGTTTTCTCGCATCTGAATACGAGCGTCTTGTGCGTGAGAAAGAATCGACAGAGCAAATGCTTCAAGACGACCCTTCAATGAAAGACATGATAGAAGAGGAGCTCAAGAATATGGATGTACAGATTGAAGGACTAAGAGCTCAGCTCGAAGCTATTGTTATATCAGAACGGGAAGAAGAAAAATTTCCGAATGAAATTATGCTCGAAGTCAGGGCAGGGGCAGGGGGCGATGAAGCTTCTTTGTTTGCATATCAACTTGCCGAAATGTATCAACGGTTTGCAGAAAAGCAGGGTTGGCAATGGAAGACAGAATATGAATCAATGAACGATGTCGGCGGATACAAAGAAGCGGCGTTTGAAGTGAAAGGAAAAGATGTCTATAAAAAACTTCGTTTTGAAACAGGGGTACATCGAGTGCAACGAATTCCTGCTACTGAAAAGCAAGGCCGCATTCACACCTCAACGGCGTCAGTTGCGGTTTTGCCACTCTACAAGAAAACAACAATTGTTTTGAATGAAGCAGATCTTGAATTCGAAACATCTCGTTCTGGTGGGGCAGGAGGGCAAAACGTAAACAAAGTTGAAACTGCGGTTCGTGTTATTCACAAGCCAACTGGCTTTGATGTTAGATCAACCTCTGAGCGAACTCAATTAAAAAACAGAGAGAAAGCGCTTGAGCTATTGCGTTCACGATTACAACAAGCAAAAGATGACGAAGAGGCAAAAAAATATTCCGCAGACAGAGCTTCTCAAATTGGAACTGCAGATCGTTCAGAAAAAATTCGAACATACAATTTCCCACAAGACCGTTTAACTGATCATCGTATTAAGGAATCGTGGAGTAACTTGCCATCGCTCATGCTTGGTAATATTGATTCAGTGATCCAAAGTTTTACAGAAGAATCAGCTTCGTGATATAGTAGTAGCCAAGAGTGCACCTTTTTGTCTCACCGACAATGCGGAGGCGGTCAAACTCCTTAGGCCTCCGGTTAGTGTTTACTAACAAAAAGGAGATGTGCTATCTCAGGGAAGCACCCCTGGAGGGGCGGTCGTACAAAGGACCGCCCCTTAAAGTTTTTATATTGAAATTATTATCTATCTTTGGTATAGTATTTTTTGTCCAGTACGCGCGTGTAGTAGAGCTCGTGGTGCGGGAAATCGACTGACTTCTTACAGAAGTGGTACACCTTTTGGATAATTTGTTTTTTACAATTTGTTAGTTTCGTGCGCGTGTAGCTCAGCTGGTAGAGCAATCGACTGATACTCGGTAGGTCCCAGGTTCGACCCCTGGCACGCGCACGAAGTTCGTAAATTAAAACAAATTACCTCAAAAGGTTTTACGAAAGTGTCTGTACACTTTCTCACGCGATAGGTCCCAGGTAGGACCCCTGGCACGTGCACAAAACCCCTTGCGGGGTTTTGTGCTTTCTAAATTAGATATTCAAAAAGCCGGAATCCTGTGTGGATTCCGGCTCTAAGTTCTACGTTGTTTTCTCCACACAAGCCAAGGCTTGGGGAACTGTGGATTCGTGACATTCATGAGTTCAAAATGGAGATGTGGGCCAGTTGTGTGACCCGTCATTCCAACCCAACCAATGAGTTGTCCTTGTCGAACCCTTTCTCCTTTTGTCACATTCGTATTGCTCATGTGACAGTAGAGGGCATAAACACCGAGGCGGTCTTTGATGATCACTCTAATACCAGAGGCACCCTTTCCCCACCCTGACGCAATCACTACTCCACTTGAGGAGGCGTAAATCGGTGTGCCGATCTCTTCCCTCATGTCGATTGCGTAGCGTTTCCCATCCCAGTGTGATGTCCCAAAAACAGATCCAGGTACCGGGTTTTTGTAGATGTCAGTAATTGTGACAGGGGTTTTTTCAACCTCGGTGACAAATTGTTCTGGTGCTACATCATTATTACCCGGAGAGTAAGACGATAGAAATCCTACACAAAAGAATATTGCCACTAGGGGCAGTATCAATTTGTGAATCTCGTCTCTTTGTTTGGTATGCCTTACAAAATGCCTTCGTCTTATCTTAGGCATTTTTTGCAAGGAGTTTACGCATTGCTTCGAGTCTACTGATATTCTCCATCACTTGCCGAGAGAATTCTGTTTCTTCAGGCAAGGAAATGCCCGAAGCAGATGCATAGAGGTTTGCCCACCAGTGAATACTGTTAGGACTCTTGTTTAGGGCATAATGCTCTGCTATGCGTCCGTAGTTGTAGGCTCGTTGCGTAACCTCTGTCGGACTAACTACAAGCGTCTCACCCAGTTTTCTGCTCACGACGCTTAATCGTTCGCGCTCCTCTTGTTGACTCAACCCAGTTGGGAGAGTGACAATACTTGCAAGAACGATAAGCTTGTCATGCTTACCAAGCTTATCTGGTAACATACCGAGGTTGTTACTGTAGCGCTTGAGGTGAGCAAGAGCCTTTTTGAGTTCTTCGTCAGAGACTCGCTCAGGACTCACTTTCTGCTCGTCGAGCACTGTCACGTCAACAGGACTGTCCTGCGGTTCTTGATTGAGATCGCCAGCATCTTGAGATGTGAACGGGCTAACCACCACGTCTTCAGCAACAACCGGTTCCAATTGTTCAACCTCGCGGTGAGAATCTGTATCTTCACTCACGAAAACCCCGAAGACCTTGCCGGACCAGATGGCTATTGTCACGATAATGATTACCGCAACTGCAACAAGCCAATTCTTTTTTAACCAAGTCTTAAGACCACTTTCTTCTTCTTCTTCTTCTTCTTCTTGAGCCTCAGAACCTTTGGTGTTAGCTGCGTAATTCTTTCCTTGCTCGAAGCCTTCGTTGTGGGCATCTTTCTGGACCTTCACCGCAAACTCCATCGCTTCTTTTGCGCTGGCAAAGCCATCACTTCTAGAAGATGGTTGCTTGGTTTCAGAGAATTTGCCAGGGATAGTTTGGATATCCTCAGCACCTCCGCGAAAACCTCCTTGTGGGATAGGCTCGCCGCCATGTCCACAACAGGGAACACTTATAGTTTCTTTGAATACAAGGTTTCCTTTCGGGTCAATGATCTCTGTGTGATAGTATCCGGGCGCTCTTTGTACTGGCTTAGTCGCACGCTCAGTAAGGGCGTCTGCCAAAGCATCTGTTGGTTTTTCTTGTCCTGGGTTTTTTGTTGTTCCTGACATTGTCAGTGTGTTTTTGGTTCTTGTGTAAAAGGACTATTCTCGACTCGCATATTAACATATTTAATCCAAAAAGTCAAGTAATATACGAACCCTCTGATAAGTCAAAATACCAAGAAAATAAAGGGTTTTGTACTTGATTATTTGTGTGATACTATGAGGTTGACTCGGTAGGGTCTTTTTACGTTATGGAAGATAACAAACCACCAACACAACAAAAATATACGGCTGAATATCACAAAGTTACCAGCAAGCTTTTCTATAACTCACTCATTAACATACCTCTCTTTGCCGTACCTGCCTTTACTGCACTTTTCATAGGAAAACATTTTGACGCCAAATACGGAACAGATAAAAGTATCACCCTGATTCTTTTGTTTATTGCGCTGACGTGTTCGTGGGTTATTGTACTTCGTAAAAATGCACGACTCACTCGAGAATATAAAGAAATGCGCCAAAAAATGAAAGAGGGGTCATCAGAAAAAACAGAAAGTAAATAATAAGTTCTATGGAAGAAGTTTTTAGTTTTAAACGAGATATTGCGAGTATTGGTCCGTCCACTATTTTTGATATTGGTGGTTATCCAATCACAAACTCTACTATTTTCATTATTCTCATCCTCATCCTTCTTATTATATTTACTATTATTCTTACTCGTACCAAAAGTCTTGTTCCGGGAAAAGTACAAGCTTTCTTTGAAATCGTATACGAAGCGATTCACCGACAAATTAGTACTATTACAGGGAATAATTATCACACAAAAAGAGTCTTTCCAATTATTGCCTCAATATTTTTGTTTGTCGGTGTTTCAAACTATTTGGGAATGATTCCGGGACTTTCTAGTATTACCTTTGATGGAAAATCAATTCTCAGAACAGCAACAGGTGACTTTAACACCACCTTCGGTCTTGCATTTGGAGTTTTAGTAGTTCTTCATCTGGTTTCTATAAGAGATTTTGGAATTTTAGGTTATGTTGGGAAATATATCCCGGCTAAACAGCTCAGGGAAGATATTAGAAGGGGGGTATTGAGTCCTGTCTATGTTTTCGTTACAATATTGATCGCCTGCCTTGATATTGTGGGAGAATTTGCAAAAGTCATTTCCATATCACTTCGTCTGTTTGGAAATATGTATGCAGGAGATGTTTTGACTACAATTTTGATTGGAATCTTTGCCTTTGTTTTACCCTCATTTTGGGTTGCATTCGGGTTACTTGGAGCACTTATTCAAACCATTGTTTTTGGTTCTCTTATAACCGTCTTCTATATGCAGGCTGCTGGACCAGAGCCGGGGACAAAACCGAAGTAGTGGTAGATCAACATTATTTATTAGTAAATTATTAATTAGTTTCGCTAACGCGATTAAATAAAATTTTATGGAAGCAGAAGCAGCAAAATATATAGCAAAAGGTATGATTATTCTTTCAATGTTAGCAACAGCGATCGGGGAGGGTATGGTTGCAGCAAAAGCAATGGAAGCCATTGGTAGAAATCCGGAAGCAGGAGACTCAATTTTTACCAAAATGATTGTGGGGATGGCGATTTGTGAATCAACAGCGATTTATGCGCTTGTTGCATTCTTTATTATCTAAAAAGTATGATTGGTGAAGTACTGGGAAAACTTGGATTTGACTGGAAGGTTGCACTCGCCAACCTGGTAAACTTTCTTATTATCTATTTTTTACTTCGCAATGTCGTATTTAAAAAACTAGGTCACGCCATCAAAGAGCGTCAAGAAAAAATCCAAAAGGGTCTAGAAGATGCGCGACGAGCTGAAAGTGCTCTTGTAGTAGCTGAATCTGAAAAAGATTCTATTCTTAAAGATGCCCATAAAGAATCAAGGGGTATCACCGAAGAAGCTACTCTTCAGGCTAAGAATATTATCGCATTGGCAAAAAAAGAAGGATTGCAAGAAGTTGATAAGATGAAAGAATCAGCTCTTCTTGATATTAAAAAACTGACCAACGAAACGGAGAAAAAATTACAGAAAGATTTTGTAAATATGGTACTTGATGGAGTTGAAAAAGTATCACTCAATCAAATGGATAAACAAAAATCACAAGCATTTACTGAAAGTTTATTGCGATAGTTTATGATTTCCTCTCACGTAATTGCTCGTATGTTGTTACAAGAAATACCTGGTTCAAAAGACCCTGGCATGCTTGTTGAGAATCTTATGGCATATCTTGCGCAAAACCATCTTTTGCATCTTCTCCCAAACATTATTAAGAAGCTTGAAATTCAAAGAAGAAAACAGATTTTTGATAACACAATTTTTATCACAACCTCACACGAATTTGATGATGCTGTTCTAGAGAAAATAAAAAGCTTTATACCAAAAGGGAAACAGAATACGTTTAAAATTTCGGTCGACAACACTCTTCTCGGAGGATTTGTAACCAAAGGTAACAACATGATCCTTGATGCAAGTTTGAAAAGAAATATACAATTTTTACGAGAATCACTAATCCAATAATCTATGCCAAAGACAGACGAGTTTATAAAAAATTTAAAAGACAAACTAGCTAATTTTAAGCCTGACGTTCTTCATAGTGAGACTGGTCAGGTAGTGAGTGTTTTTGACGGTATTGCAAAAATATCAGGGCTTCCACACGTGAGAGCATCTGAAATCGTATCTTTTCCAAATGGCACACTAGGACTTACGCTGAATCTCGAAGAGGATTTTGTTGGAGTTATTATTTTAGGAGATTTCAAACATATTAAAGAGGGCGATATCGTGACACGAACAGAAAAAATTCTCTCCGTGTCGGTTGGAGACGGTATTGTCGGACGTGTCGTTGATGCGCTTGCATATCCTATTGATGATAAAGGTGGTATTGGAAAAACTGAAGAAGTGTTGGTTGAAAAAATTGCACCTGGTGTTATGTCTCGAGAGCCGGTCAATCAACCGGTGCAAACAGGTATTAAATCTATCGATGCTATGATTCCCGTTGGTCGTGGTCAACGAGAGCTTATCATTGGAGATAGGCAAACTGGAAAAACAGCAATTGCTGTAGATACAATCATTAACCAGAAGGGTCAGAACATGAAATGTGTGTATGTGGCTATTGGTCAAAAACAGTCTAAGATTGCACGTATTGTTTCAAAGCTTGAGGAAGCAGGAGCAATGGAGTACACAACCGTTGTTGCGGCCAGTGCGTCTGATAGTCCTGCGATGCTCTATCTCGCGCCGTATACAGGTGTTTCGATTGCTGAGTACTTTATGGATAAGGGAGAAGATGTGCTTGTCGTGTATGATGATTTATCAAAACATGCCGTAGCGTACCGAGAAATATCACTACTTCTTCGTCGACCTCCAGGACGAGAAGCGTACCCCGGAGATGTATTTTATCTTCACTCAAGACTCCTTGAACGAGCATGTCGGAAAAATAAAAACCACGGAGGTGGTTCTATTACCGCTTTACCAATTATTGAAACACAGGCAGGTGATGTGTCTGGGTATATTCCAACAAACGTAATTTCTATTACTGATGGTCAGATTTTCCTTGAAACAGATCTATTTTATAAAGGTATTCGACCAGCTATTAATGCCGGTTTGTCAGTGTCTCGAGTGGGAGGTTCGGCTCAAATTAAAGCGATGAAAAAAAATGCTGGAACATTAAAGCTGGCCATGGCGCAGTATCGCGAACTTGAATCATTCTCACAGTTTGATTCAGATCTTGATCCAGAAACAAAAAAAGTAATTGAACGTGGTAAGCGAGTTACTGAACTTCTAAAACAAGATCAGTTTTCTCCTATGTCGGTTGCATTGCAAGTCGTTTCTATTTTTGCAATGAATACAGGATTTTTTGACGATACCAAAGTAGAACACGTGAGAAGTCTTGAAAAAGATTTGCATGCGTTTTTGTTGTCACAAAAAAAATCATTACTCAAAGATATTGAAAAAGATTGGTCTGACGAAATCAAAGATGCAACCGTAGATGCGCTCAAAGACTTTAAAATGAGCATGTAAATGTATATATGGGACTAGCCACAAAAGCGATAAAGCAAAAAATAAAATCGGTGCAGAATATCAAAAAAATAACAAAAACAATGGAAATGGTTTCTGTATCGAAAATGAAGAAAACAACCGACAGAGTTATTCGAGGTCGAGCATATTCTCGATATGCATTAGAGCTTCTTCATCATATCGCCAGCGAAGACGGTTTGTCACACCCTTTTCTTGAAGAACAAAAAGGGGATAAAACACTTGTTCTGGTTATTTCTTCGAATAAAGGCTTGGCTGGCTCATATAATATGAATATTTCAAAAGCATTATCAAAATATGTTTTGTCGCTTCGTGATGATGACGTGTCTTGTATTACCATTGGTAAACAGTCAGAAAAATCTGTACGAAGAAGTGGATTGCCAATTATTGCAAGTTTTATTGAGTTTTCAGAAAAAAGTACCTCCGATGAATTTTTAGTTGTTCGAGATATGATTGTAAAAGAGTTTGCAACAGGACTTTATAAAGCAGTCAAAATTTTGTATACAGAATTTAAATCATCTACAAGTTATAAGCCATTTCTTATGCAAATTCTTCCACTCAAGGAAGAATTGTACAAAGACCTCTTACTTCCACAAGATGCATACTCAGAAAAATTAACAAAAGAGAAAAAATTTAGTCAGTACAGTTTTGAACCAAATGAAAAAGATGTATTACATACCGTTATCTGGCAACTTCTTGAGCAAGCAATCTTCCACACATTTCTTGAATCACTTGCCTCGGAACACAGTTCACGTATGTTTGCTATGAGAAATGCAAATGATAGTGCAAGCAATATGGTTTCTGGTTTGACGTTACATTATAATCGAGTGAGACAAGGTGCTATTACGCAGGAAATTGCTGAGATAGTCGGAGGCGCCGCTTCAATGAATTAGATTTAAAATATATGGAAAAAAATAAAACAATAATCGAAGGTGAAATAACACAAATTATGGGACCTGTTGTAGATGTTCGTTTTTCTGGTGCTGATTTACCGCAGATCTATACCGCTCTTGTTGTTCTGGATACTGATAAACATATTATTCTTGAAGTGTCGTCCCATCTTGGAACAAATGAAGTACGCGCAATTGCCATGACATCTACTGATGGTCTTTTGCGTGGACAAAAAGTACAAAGTACGGGTTCACCAATATCGGTGCCGGTTGGTCCAGAAGTTCTGGGTCGTATGTTCGATGTCGTTGGTTCACCAATTGATGAGAAAGATCCTCTGAAAAAAGTAAAAACATATCCAATTCACCGAGATGCACCGGCGTTTAAAGATCAATCACAAAAGACAGAGATTCTTGAAACTGGTATCAAAGTCGTGGATCTTATTTGTCCTTTCTTAAAGGGTGGAAAAGTTGGATTGTTTGGTGGAGCAGGGGTTGGAAAGACGGTCGTCATCCAAGAGCTTATTCACAATATTGCCTCAGAGCATGGTGGGTACTCTATTTTTGCCGGCGTGGGCGAAAGAACTCGCGAAGGAAATGATCTCTATCGAGAAATGGAAGATTCTGGAGTGCTTGATAAAACAGCACTTGTGTTTGGGCAAATGAATGAACCACCTGGTGCTCGAGCACGTGTTGCTCTTTCTGCTCTTGCCATGGCAGAATATTTTCGTGATGAAGAGGGAAGAGACCTCCTTCTCTTTATCGACAATATTTTTCGATTTACACAAGCAGGATCTGAAGTATCTGCTCTTCTAGGACGTATGCCTTCTGCGGTGGGCTACCAGCCAACGCTCGCAACAGAAATGGGAAATTTGCAAGAGAGAATTACCTCTACAAACAAAGGTTCTATCACTTCTATTCAAGCAGTGTATGTTCCAGCCGATGACTTAACCGATCCAGCACCAGCGACAACATTCACCCACCTTGATTCAACGGTTTCACTCTCACGACCACTTTCAGAGCTTGGTATTTATCCTGCAGTTGACCCACTTGATTCAACGTCAACCATTCTTGACCCAAATATCGTAGGAAAAGAGCATTACGACGTTGCGCGGGGCGTACAGAAGGTTTTGCAAAAATACAAAGACCTTCAAGATATCATTGCTATTCTAGGAATGGATGAATTGTCTGACGATGATAAGCTTGCTGTGTCTCGTGCTCGGAAAATTCAAAAGTTTCTTTCTCAGCCATTTTTCGTGGCAGAACAATTTACGGGAGCATCTGGAATATATGTGCCAGTAAAGAATACGATTCAATCATTCAAAGAAATTCTCGAAGGTAAATATGATCATATTGGAGAACAACATTTCTATATGAAAGGTTCTATTGAAGATGTGGTGAAATCTCATGAATCTACAGTAAAGAATTAAAAAGACCTCATGTCTCAGAAAAAACTACAGTTAAAGATTATTACTCCCGACTCCATTATTTATGAAGGAGACGATGTTTCCTATGTAAATGTGATGACAACAGCGGGTGAGCTCACGATTCTTGCCGATCATATTCCACTTATCTCAACAATCAAGACGGGTCAAATTAAAGTTGGTAAAGGAGATGACGTATTCGCGCTTGCAGTTTCATCTGGAATTTTAGAAGTACAAAAGGCTGGCAAGGTGGTGATTTTAGCAGAACGTTCTGAGATGGCACATCTTATTGATATACAGAGAGCAGATGATGCGTATAATCGGGCTGCAAAAATTCGCGAACAGATTAAAGACGAAGAAGATGTTGATGATGCTAAAGTAAAAGCACTCATGGAGAAAGAATTAAATCGAATCAAAGTCGGGAATAAGTGGAAGAAATAAAAAGCACCTCGTTTGAGGTGCTTTCCAGAAGGTGTATTGTTAGCGAATAGACCCAAGTTTCTCCAGTAAATTCTGCCACAATCGGTATTACCTGTCCCTTTGACCAAGCGTTAGGATTGCCTTCATAGTCAAGATCAACAAGAAGGGTGTCGTGCCAACCATCAACGATCGGTAATACACTCCATTTGTACAAGTGATGTCCATCTGGTTGCCCCAGAAGTACCCCCGCAAATGGTTTGCTGATTTTAATTACTTCCAGCTGATGGTAACCGGGCCCAGATTTGTACTCATCCGGCAAGAACTCGTTAACAACAATTGCGAGCGCAACTAAGCAGGCGAGAATTGCAACGATTGCAAGAAATAAGCTTCTCCAGAACATGGTTTGGTTTTTCCATTTTATACTAGACAAAATGCAGTAAGTCAAGTAGTATTCTTTCTATGGCAAATTTATATGTTATCGGTACTCCAATAGGTAACCTTCAAGACGTCACACTACGGGCTCTAGAAACGCTTAAAAGTGTTGATTTGGTGTTATGTGAGGATACACGCGTAACCAAGAAATTACTCTCCCATTACGGCATTTCTGTGCCGACAATGAGTTATCACGCAAACAGTAAGCTCTCAAAACAAGAGAAGATAGTCGACATGCTTCAAGGGGGTAAAAACCTCGCCCTAGTCTCAGATGCCGGGACACCAGCAATTTCTGATCCAGGTGTGTTGTTGGTGCAGCAAGCAAAAGCAGCCATTGGAGAAGATTTAAAAGTTATACCAATTCCAGGAGCATCGGCTCTTGTTTCTGCTATTTCTGTTTCTGGTATTCCAAGTCCACAATTTACATTTTATGGATTTATTCCACACAAAAAGGGAAGAGAAACAATTTTTAAGGAAATAGCCGACAGCAAGAGAACTTCTGCATTCTATGAATCTCCTCATCGAATTTTAAAAACTCTCGAGTCTTTAAAAGTGCACATCTCAAGCGAAAGAAAAATATGTATTGGAAGAGAGCTTACAAAAATGTTTGAGGAGGTCGTTACTGGCTCACCTGAAGAAGTGTTTAATTATTTCTCTTTACACACTGAAAAGGTAAGAGGTGAGTTTGTAGTGATTGTTGAATAAAAAAGACCCTGCCTATAATTTAGACAGGGTGTTGTTCTTGTTCGTTCCATTCTTTGCCACAATGCTTGCAAGAGCACCTATAAAAACTAACGTCGGTCTTGAATTGAACTCTTGTATAACCAGTATGAGGGCAGTTACTCTGCAAATCTGCCAATTCTTTTGTTGCTTCTAATATGTTCTGATTTGCCTGTTTAATACGAGTTTCTATATTTTGTCGTATGATCGCAATGTCTCTGACACAGGGAACGGTCTTCACTTCTATGCTCATGTAGAACTTATTTAAAAAGATTATATCTTAAATTATTGAGAAAATAAAAACCCCACTTATGTGGGGTTCTGTAGTACCTGAAAAGTTTCAACCTGTTTTCTTAGCGGAACTTCTGTATAGAGTTCTCCAATCTTTTGAAATTGACCAATATCGTGCAAGTTATACCTCAAAATGTGAACCATTGCCCCATGTTTTTCTGCACACATCAAGCATAGTACATAGGTTGCCGGTTTTGATATTAGTTGGCGTCCAATTACCATTTTCACAGCTGTCTTTTCTGGTTTTGCCATCAATGTTTCAAAGCCACAGACGACGCATTCTGGGATGATGATTTTTCCGCTCATTGTGCTTGGTTTGTCACTAACTATATCTAAGATGTCTGTACTCGTCAATCTGTGCTCGCAGCCTTAGTAATCCCCAGTTTTGTGTATAGTTTCTTTTAAAATATAATAAATCTATTACTAACTGATTTGTTGACTACGCCCCCATGCCTAAAGAAAAAACATTACTTGTTATTGGAATCTGGATTATCCTCCTTTCTAATTTTATCGGTCTTGCAACAGAGATTAAAAACTATCTTTTTATTGCTACAGGTCTTGTATTGATTGCAATGAGTTACGCGTCAAATTTTTCTCAAAAAGATACAGTAGAAAATTTTTTCCATGCATATAAAAAATCCGTAAAAAAACCCGAAACAAAACAAGAAAAACCTCTTGTGCGAGAACCTCTTATTGCTTCAATGAAAAAAGAAAAGAGGACTGAAGAATCTCCTGAGGTGATAAGTACGCCCGACCTCAGTAATCCTTTCGAAGATATGCATCGTGGTCAGTATGAACCCGTGATAAAAGTAAGAAAAGCTCGCACAAAGCCAAAACCTAAACTTGTTCGAGAAACAGATTCTGCACCAGAGTCGTACCCAACAATGCCCGTAGTTGATTCTTCGGAAGACGATGACGTTATTGTTATTTCAAGTGATAGTGATACTGGGCAAGGAGTATAATATATGAGCATACAAAAAACACTTGTTGTGATCGTTCCAATCTCACTCGGCATCCTAGGTGTTTTTTTCTTGTTGCCAAATAAAAATGTCTACGACTCTCAAGCTGTTGTCGTTCATGAGTCTTCATCACTACATGAAGCATCGGTTGCCAATGCACTGAGTACGACGGGGGATAATGTGGCGAGTGCCAAAGTAGAAGAAGTGGTGAAAGAAAAATTTATCGCAACACACGTTGAAACACCAAAGGAAGTGAAGGCTATTTACATGTCGAGCTGGGTTGCTGGAACACCAAGCTTTCGAGAGAAGCTTGTAAAGATTATGGACGAAACAGAAATTAATGCTGTGATTATTGATATTAAAGATTACACAGGAAAAGTTTCTTTCTTGGTTGAAGAAGAACCATTTAAAGAATTAAAATCTGCAGAAAATAGGATTGCGGATATTAAAGAATTTATTGCAAGACTTCACTCAAAAGATATTTATGTGATTGGACGTGTTTCTGTTTTTCAAGATCCTCACTTGGTTTCTGTCTGGCCAGAAGAGGCTGTTAAAAAGGGAAGTGACCATACTCTTCCGTGGAAAGACCACAAGGGCATTAGCTGGATGGATGCTGGTTCAACAAAAGTTTGGGAATACACCATTGATCTTGCAAAAATTTCCTATGACTATGGTTTTGATGAGATTAATTTTGACTATATTCGTTTTCCTTCAGACGGAAATATGAAAGATATTTATTTCCCGCACAGTGATGGTAAGGCTAAGCATGAGGTCATGCGATCATTTTTTGAATACGTGCATGATAATTTGAAGGATACGGAGATAAAAACATCTGCTGATATTTTTGGTATGACCACCACCAACACCGACGATCTAGGTATTGGTCAGGTGTTAGAACATGCGCTCGTTAATTTTGATTTTGTCGCTCCCATGGTGTATCCATCACATTTTCCTAATAATTGGGCGGGTATGGCAAAGCCGGCAGAAAAGCCGTATGATGTTATATATCAGTCGATGGGTAAGGCAGTGGCACGAGCAAAGACACTTGGCGTGGATCATCAAAAATTACGACCATGGCTTCAAGACTTTGATCTGGGTGCAAATTACACAAAAGAAATGGTTGAGGCTCAAATTAAAGCAACATATGACGTAGGTCTTACATCCTGGATGCTCTGGGACCCTAAAAATATTTACACAAAAGAAGCACTAATCACTGAACAATAATTATGAAAACAATAGCAAAAATTTCAACATTTATTATCGTAGGAGTTCTCTTTTTTGTAGGAGGTTTCTATATTGGGTTTAATAATATTCCAGAGGTTGAAAAAGTGTACGGCATATCAAATAAGGAAAATATTCCAAGTGATGTTTCCGATGCAGATTTTGCTGATTTTTGGAAAGCATGGAACATTATTAACGAACGTCACCCAGATGGACAAGAAACTTCATCTCAAGAAAAAATCTGGGGTGCTATTAAAGGAATGGTTGAATCTGTCGGAGACCCATATACATATTTCTTTACACCTGAAGAAGCAGAAGATCTTAATATTGACCTTTCTGGCGAGTTTTATGGTGTTGGTATGGAAGTTGGTGTACGAGACGGGAATCTTGTGGTGATTACTCCTATTAAAAATTCTCCTGCAGACAAAGCTGGTGTACAGGCGGGAGATATTATTTTGAAAATTGGTGAAGAAGTGGCAAACAAACTTACAGTAGATAAGGCAGTTGATTTAATCAGGGGAGAGAAGGGAACTCCTGTACTTCTTACTCTTGTACGAGAAAAAGAATCAACCCCAATTGAAATAACAGTAATTCGCGACTTAATCAAAATACCGACACTTGAAACAGAGCTCCGAAAAGATGGTATCTTTGTGGTTAGACTCTTTGATTTTTCACGAAATGCTGAACTTGATTTTGAAAAAGCACTTGATGAATTTGTTGCATCAAAATCTAAAAAACTCATCATTGATTTACGAGGAAATCCAGGAGGATACCTTGGCTCTGCTATCAATATTACTAGTTGGTTCCTTGAAGAAGGGAAGACTGTGGTGATTGAAAAATCGACCCATGCTGATAGTAATAACACATATAGGAGTAACGGAAATATGTTGCAAGGAGACTTCGATGTTATTGTACTTGTTGATGGAGGATCTGCGTCTGCCTCTGAAATTATGGCAGGTGCCCTACAGGAACATAAAGCTGCGACACTTGTTGGAACAAAAACATTTGGAAAAGGATCTGTACAAGAACTTATCAACTTTAAAGATAAGACAGAGCTGAAGATCACCGTGGCAGAATGGTTAACACCAAATGGTCTTTCTATCTCAAAAGACGGACTTATCCCTGATATCATTGTTGAATTTGATGAAGAAGTATATAAAAAAGACAAAAAAGATAATCAAATGGAGGAAGCAGTAAAGATCTTGCTCAAAAAATAAATCTAGCGAAAACCTCTTGGGTGTGGTAGAAATAAGGAACGTATGAAAGTTATATTTCTCAAAAATGTAAAGAAGCAAGGGCTGAAAGGGGAGATAAAAGATGTAAACGAAGGGTATGCCCGTAATTTCCTTATTCCCGGAAAACATGCTGTAGAAGCAACTCCTGAAGCGCTTCGAAAAATAGAAAGTTTAGATAAAGGTAAAAAAGAACACCAAAAAACAGAAGATGCAAAAGTTGAAAACCTTATTATGACACTTATGGAGAAGGGTAGTATTGTACTCAAAGTGAAAGCAAATGAAAAGGGAAACCTTTTTAAGAAAATAACAGCAAAAGATATTACTTTCTCTATCTATAAACAAACAGGCGTAGAAATTCCTGAATCCTATGTACAAGCACCTGAAATAAAAGGGCTCGGTACTCATGCCCTTACGGTGGGGAATAGTGTAATCAAAGAAAAATTTAATCTTATTCTAGAAAAAGAATAAAACAAAATCCCCTGTCAGTAGGGGATTTTGTTTTAGAGATTATTTTGTGTGAGGAAGAACGTGAACGATTTTTTTGACTACCACTTTGTTGTCAAAATTTGTTTTTCGTGTCTTACCAAACTTTACTGTACCGTCAATCATTGCGTAGATAGTGTGATCTTTTCCAGTATCAACATTTTTACCTGGCATCACGTCTGTTCCTCGTTGTCGAACGATAATAGCACCTGCTTTGGCTTTTTCGCCATCAGCAATTTTCACCCCAAGATATTGAGGATTTGAGTCTCTTAAGTTTCTAGCTGTACCGCCGGCTTTTCTATGTGCCATACTATACTGGTTTCTTCTTTTTCCCCTTTAAAATAAAGGAAATACTTGAATTTTTACTTAAATAATAACGAGCCCCAGTATACGATATATGTGTATAAAATGCAAGCCTCAAGGCTGTATATATGCTTTAATATCTATATGAAAAGGGAATATATGATTATTATCATTATGTTGCTCGTAGCCGTAGCCTCTTTTGGGCTTGGTAGAATGTCAGCACTTGAACGAATAAACGGGGAAGAAGAGGTAGAGTTTATCGTCCCAGAATTATCAGCCATAGACTTGAGTTTTACCGACTTTAATTATGTTGCATCTATTAATGGGACAAAGTACTATCCACGCGGCTGTAAGGCGGTAAACAGGATCAAGGGGGAGAATAGAACTTATTTTAAATCAGGGTCTGATGCAGAAAAATCGGGATACGGGTATACGAGTTCTTGCTAGCTTGAGGTCATTTGACTTTATACGGGGTTGTATTAATCTTTAAGCTAGACTGAACCTTAAACATTGAGCCCTATGAATCAATCAGTGGCTAGTAGTGAAGTTGTGAAGAAAAAAAGGGGAGCAAGAACTAAGACTGTGATTCGCGTCTTTGAAGCAGGAATCATAATAGGTGCCGGAGCAATCGGTATACTTATCGTGTTCTTGCTCTACAGGACCTCTCTTTGTCCTGATCAATTACTTTCAAGAAAAGGGATAATTTTTTGCATCAGTATTCCGATCATCACTTCTGCGATACTGACTGAGTTGTATGTGAGGAACATCAAGGTGCGCTCAAGAACACTAACGAGGTATGGATTTAGCTTTCTTCGTAAGAAAGAGCCCCCCTTAAGTTAATTAGGGAAAGAAAAGCGAAAGCGATAGTATATCTAGTACCATCGCTTTTTATTTTTTTCTAAAGATAAGCCCAGGGAAGAGGATTAATAAATTAGAAAAATAATTATACTTAGACGAAAAATATCTTTACTTCGGGTTTTAGGTGGGGAGCAGTAGTTTCTATTTATTTTGACCAGTACGTAAAGATTATAACAGTGTCGCACAATATATCTTTTACGACGCTGTTTTGTTATTAGATAAGGGCTTATTCTCCAAACCACTTCCCCTTCTCTCTAATTTTAAAATCTTAGGAATGAGGTTTGGTACGTCTAGAAATATATTTTTACCTCAAAGTTTTCTATCCCTTCCCTAGGATCAGCTCTTTCATAAATTACGCTAAAAACAACAAAGACCCTTTATGGGGGTCTCAGTTGTCCGCCCTGTACTTTTACATATTCTGTAAAAGATCGTTCAAGGAATCTTCACCTTGTTCCTTCAATAGTGTATCTAGATGCATATCAGAGCGGACTTCGAAATCTACATCATAGATCTCTTTGATTCGATTTGTACTAACGTGGGTATCGCCACGCTTCGCTCGAAGAGGACCACTATCATCCCCGCAGAGGCAAATGTAAAGTAGTCACAAGATCGGCAATGCTCAATGCGGTGAGACACTCAAAGACACTCGGGCTACTCAGCCAATTCTTTCAGTAAGCCAAATCCCTTCTTCCACATGCCTTCAAACATTTCTTTATACTCGCCATCAATATCCTGATCAACCGTTATCTCTGTACCACCCTCCACTTCTGTAAAAGAATAGTTTTCAAAGGCCGGTGCCCATTTTTTTGCTTCTGGACTTTCAGTATCTTCGACACCATTTTTGTAAATACCCAAATGCTCAAATGAAATAAAGTCGTATGGGCGAATATCTGCTACTCGACTCACCATTCCCATTTCCCCGCTTTCATCTGGTCCGATAAATAATATTTTCTCCCCAAGGGCGAGATTGCCTTTGTAGTATGACCCTTCGTGAAATGCTACTGTCCACATCTTATAGGTATCAAGATCTAACATTGTTTTCCAAACTTTTTCTTTGGGTGCATTAATAAAAGTTGAAAGATGTAGTTTTTCCATATGTGTTTTAATTAAGTTTAGTAATTAAGGTCCTTATGATTATACTAAATTATTGACCCTAAAGCCTATTACTGATAACATTTCCCCAGAAAGCCCTCTAACATAAAAACTCACAGCCATGAGCAAGCAAGTTATTACAATCCTAAGAAATGTTTTCCTAGGTGTATGGTTTACCACACTCCTAGTTGCTTCATGTGTCTGCTTGGTGTATGGAGATGAGATTCTCCTCTATCCCAGGCAGGTTTTGGTTCTACTGGGTCTAAGTATTCCGACTTACCTTTTACTAAGATCACATGGGCTCAATTTGCAAAATACCCCGTTATTCATAGTGATAGGGGTCGCTGCAATTATTGATATCACAATAATTATCATGACAGTGCCGTCTGTGTACCATACACTACCAGATAGTGGCTTTACTACCTACAACATGTACATTAAAACATGTCTGTGTGGAAATACCATTCTCAGCATCTGTGCTCTGTACTCCTTATGGAGAAACCGTTATTCGGATGAGATGCAGAACGCATAAGCCCAAAGAGCCTTGGAGTATTCCAAGGCTCTTTTATGTTAACTCTATTTTGTAAGCGCCGAGATGCTTTTATTGAATCGGTTGATATGGCTGGTAGCTATCTATATAGCTTGGCAGACTTTGATACGGCAAGTCGCCTTGCAACTCAAAACTTGTAGGACTTTGTCCTTCACGCAATCGTTGCATATTGAGCATAAAACTATCCCAAATCAAACCAACAAAAATATCATTCCAAAGATGACGTGCTGGCTCTGCGAGATACTGATTCCAAAAGTTAACCGCACCGGTCCAAACATACGAAACATTATCTTGAACATCTTCATTCTGTGCTACATCTTCCTCAATATTGATCCCAAACATGCCAAGTCCAACAAGTATAAGAATCACTAGTACGAGTGTTTGAAGTCTGATAAAACCAGCTTGTAAATTCATATTTCTATGGTAACAAAAAACTACAATAACGCACCCTCTTTCCTGAGGATAAGAACTTTATTATTCTTTCCACGATTATATTCACCGGTGTCACCATTGCTTTTTATCACACGATGACACGGAACATCTTCTCTATAATTTTTCTTGAGAACACTTCCAACAGCTCGAAACGCATTCGGGCTCCCCGCTTTCACTGCAACTTGCTTATACGAAAGAGTTTTCCCTTTAGGAATTTTTTTAACAACAGCAAGCACTTTTTCTGTAAATGTTTTCACGTAAAAAATTATTTAAACATAGCATCTGTGGCCTTTGGTAAATAGTCGAGTGGATTTAAATATTGGGAACCGGCAACAACAGGAGTTGTGTACATTTTGCCGGGACAACCCGCACTCGGCCACGTTGCAACAGACACCAATGATGCTGGCATCACGCCAACGTGAAGATGTGGCGCAGTTGAATATCCGGTGTTACCACTATATGCAACAAGATCTCCGGCCTTTACTCGTTGACCCTTTTTCACTGTTGAAGACGTAAGGTGGAAGAACGTACTCGCGAGACCATTGTCATATTTCACAAGAACCCAAATTCCTGTACTTGCTCGTGGGCACACACCGTCGGTATCTCCCGTTCCCATGATTACTCCATCTGCCATTGCAAACACCTTATCGTTGTTTGCTCGAAAATCAACCCCGGCGTGTTTACCTTGCCATGCACCTGTTCGATAGTTGTAGAGAGTTGGCGAGCTCTCCGTTAAACCAAAACGCTGCGTAATCAAGACCGATGCAAGTGGCCATGCTAAAATTCCATTTTTGGGTTTTGGATATGAAGAAGGATCTAGTTGAAATTGAATTTTTGATTCAAGATCTTGAAGTTCTGCTTCGAACTGTGCTCGAAGTTTTTCTTTTTCTGCGATTATTTTTTGATATTCAGCTTCCTGACTCTTTGTTTCTTTTAGAAGTGCTTCTTTTTCACTTTTATTTTTCTCAACAACAACCTTCTGCCCATCAACCTCCGAGCGATAACTGAGTAGTTTGTTTTTAGTCTCTTCTTTTTCTAAAATTGTTTCCGAGAGGTTCTGTTGAATGAGGCGTAACTCAGATACGCTTGCACGAAGCTTTTTATGAAAGTCTATAATTTCATTTGTTTCGTTGAGTGCGTCAGAGAAATTCTTCTGAGAGAGTATCGTATAACTTACACTTTGAGCATCAAGCTCATGCATTCTCTGAATACCAACACTAATTGCTTTTCTCGCTTTATTAATCGATGTTTCTTTATCACCAATTTCAATTTCTAAAATTTCAATAGAGTTGTTGGTTGATTTAATTTTATCCTCAGCGATCTTAATTTCAGTGAGCAACTTTTTTCGCGTTGTGTCTAAATCTGACACAGCGTTACCCAACGTATTTGATTTATCATTAATAACCTTGAGCTCTGCTTGTAATTTTTGAAGCTCTGACTGCAGAGCTTGCATGTCAGCATTACGCTCCTTTATTTGATCTTCTAGTTCAGATACAGACTGCGCAAAGACCTGTGGACTAGCTAGGAGCCCCATGGAAAGCAAGTAAAGAGTTGTAATAAGTATTTTCAGCATTATCCCTATAATACCCTATTTTATGGGCCTCATTGTGGATAAATACAAAGTACTTGACAAATATATTTATATATGCTATTATATATACAAATCCTGAACACCATGAAAAAGTTCATCCTGCTGTCGTTCCTTCTCATCTTCTGCTTCTCTACCCCTGTCTCTGTGTCGGCCACTGATGTGGTTGCCACCAGCGAGCAGGCTGAGTCGGGTTTCGATCGACCCAAGAAGCACAAAAAAACTTACGGTGTACGTAAGCAACCGAAGTTCCGTTCCTGCAAAAATGCCAGGAAGAAACTCCGTCGCTAAGCCCTAGGGCTTACGAAAAAAGACCCCCGCAAACACGCGAGGGTCTTTTTCTTTTTACGAAACTATTTCTTGTATCTTTTTATATGCCACATTCAATCTTTGGATTGTTTCTTCTTTTCCTAATATATACGCTAGCGTGAATGGGTCAGGAGATTTTTGAAGCCCCGAAAGCGCAAACCGAATTGGCCACAACACATCACCTCTTCCCTTTTCCTCAGCGTAATCCCAGACTGAAGATTTAATTGATTCTACAGAAGAAAAGTCAGCATTTCCCAAAAAAGAAATAACGTTTTCCAAATGTGTCTTAGTTTGATATTCGTCAGAATTTTTCCAAATGAGATCGCGTGTTTCGTAATGTGGAAGTGCATTATAGAATGAAAGGTTTTCATTCTTTAAATCACTAAACTTGTGAATTCTTTCAGTCAGTGTTGGTAGTGCTCGCTCCAACATTTCTTCTGGGATATGTGCAAAGTGTTTAACACCTAGAAGTACTTCATCTGGTGATTTTTGAACAAGGTACTGTTTATTAAACCAATCCAGTTTTTCAATATTAAACACCCCACCACCACGTTGCACTTTTTCAAGAGAAAATTCTTTAATCAATTCTGAGAGAGAAAATAATTCCTTTTCAGTTCCAGGGTTCCAACCAATAAATGCCAAAAAGTTAATCACGGCCTCCGGGAAATATCCCATATCTTTAAAATCAAGTAAGGCTGTTGCTCCATGTCGTTTAGAAAGCTTTGTTTTATCTGGCGCTAGCACAAGCGGTATGTGCGCGTAGATTGGACGAGTAAAACCGAGCGCCTCAAGAATGAGAATTTGCCGTGGCGTATTTGCAATATGTTCCTGAGCACGAATAATATGACTCACTTCCATAAGTCCATCGTCAACAACAACAGTAAGGTGATACAGTGGTGTCTCAATATCTTTTGCAATCACGAAGTCGCCCAAGTCAGTGGTGTCTACTTCAATGTCACCTAGAATAACATCATGAAATGTTATATTTGTATTTGGATTTTTAAAACGAATCACCGATGCTCTTCCTGGTCCAGTCCTAGTTAATTTGGTAAGTGCTTGCCCATTAAATTCTTGTGTTTCATCAGAAATATACGCATGTCCAGAATCAAGAAGCTTTTGGATGTGCTCTTTATAGATCTCTGTACGCTCTGATTGTCGGTAAAAAGAATCATAGTTCAAGCCAAGCCATGAGAATGAATCAATAATATTTTCTTCGAACTCTGGTTTTGAGCGTTCTTTGTCAGTATCCTCGATACGTAAAATAAATTCTCCTCCATGTTTTTTTGCAAAGAGATATGAAAAAAGCGCCGTACGAGCAGAACCAACGTGAAATTTTCCCGTTGGGCTCGGAGCCATTCTTGTTACAATTTTTCGTTCTGACATATTAGTTTTCGTGAGTCAAGCCTAGTTTAATAATCTCTTCTGCAATCTTATCTTCTGCATCAGGATGTACGAATTCTTTTGTTCCCTCCTTCATCTTTGTTCGAATTTCTTCATTTTCCAAAATTCGAACAAGTTCAGATACGAACAAGTGTGGGGTCAAATTTTTTTCTTCGATAACCTGACATGCACCGGTTGCCGCATAGTTGTAAGCATTTTTCCTTTGATGATCACCATTTGATTTTGAAATCGGCACAATAATAGAAGGCACACCCCACGACGCAATCTCGGCAATAAATCCTGCGCCAGCACGAGAGACAATAACATCGGCAACTCCCGCAGACATACGTAGAGCCAATTTGTTTAAATATGGATAACAGTTATAGCGCTTCTTGTGCATATTATCTTTTAATACCACATCTGCAAGACCTTGCATTTCTTCAAAATTCTTTGTACCAACTTGGTGAATAATTTGATACTTTTCAACAAGTTCAGGTAGTGAATTAATGACAGCATCGTTAATTGCTTTTGCTCCTTGTGAACCACCCACAATCATAATGGTTTTAAGACCAGTGTTGAGTTTCAAATATTCATATGCACCAACAGGTAGTGGGTCGCGTACGTCTTTACGCACAATATTTCCGACAAACGCTGTTTTTTCTTTTGGTAAATATTCAACCGCTTCTTTATATGAAATAGCAATTTTCTTTGCCCATTTTGCAGCCATTTTGTTCGCTCGTCCTGGATACGAATCAGATTCGTGGATTACTAATGGAATACCTAAAAATTTTGCTGCAATAACAACGGGCACTGCAGGATACCCTCCTTTACTAAACACCACGTCAGGAAAAATTCGATACAGCAACATAATTGCCTTAAGCGTTGCAAAAAATGTTTTGACTGCATCAAAAATATTTTCTATTGAAAAGTAGATTCTATTCTTCCCTGTTGGCAATTCGTAAAATCTAATGTTCGCATCGTCGAGAGCTCGCTGATCGTAGGGTGAGTCAGAGATATAAATAAGCTCGTGCTGTATAATTTTTTCTCGAAGCGCAACTTGATTAATCGCCTCAGCGACAGCAATCATTGGGTAGAAATGTCCTCCTCCACCTCCGGTTAGTACTATTTTCATATATGTATTGTAGGTTTTTGACGCGAAATATTTAATATAATACCCACCACCGCTAACGAAAACATGAGAGATGTTCCTCCATGACTTATAAAGACAAGGGGTACCCCGGTAAGTGGAAACGCTCCAACGCTCGAGGCAATATTCATAAATGACTGGGCAATAATCAGTATAACAAGACCAACCACCATAAGTCTAGAAAATGAATCTGGCGCATGAAATGCAATTCTCATGCCCCGTAAAGCAAAAGCTAGATACAGAACAATCAGAAGACAGGTGCCGAAAAATCCAAATTCTTCACCAATGACGGCAAAAATAGAATCTCCTTGGGGTTCTGGTAAATACGTAAATTTTTGGACACTTTTTCCAAGTCCTCGTCCAAAAATTTCTCCTGAACCAATAGCAATGAGCGACTGGTTAAGTTGATACGATGTATCCATGACATCGTGAGCAGGGTTAATAAACGTCATCACTCGATCGCGTAAATATGGTTTTGTGAGCACCATGCCAGCAAAGATGAGTATACTCACACCTGCAGTTCCTAAAATATATTTCCACGGAACACCCGATGCCACGAGCATTCCGCCAGATGCAAGCACGATCAAAATAATACTTTTATGATCGGGCTGTTTAACGAGAATTACAGTAATAACAGCAAGAATAATGAAAAGCGGTAATACACCGTATTTAAGTTCTTTTGCTTTACTTTTTACCCATGAAAGCCAGCCCGCAAAATAGAAAATGAAAGAAATCTTGAGAAATTCAACAGGTTGAAAACTGATACCGCCAATATCGATCCAACGTGTAGCGCCGCCGTGTTTTTGCCCAAGACCCGGGATAAACACCAGCAATGTACAAATAAGCGACGCAAAGAAAAAATAAAATGCATAGGTTCTCCAAAATTTATACGGGACACGAGAACATACATACATAAGCACAAGGCCGATCACGAGTCCAAATGTTTGACTAAACAAGACTCCAGCAAATTTTGCTTCATTTTTTGCTAAGATTCCAAATGATGCAGACACAAAAGAAAAAAGCCCAAACACCAGAAGTGCAATCACGATACCTAAAAATATAGTGTCGACTTTTCCTTTTCGTTCCATAGGTAATTAAAGAAGTGCAATCACAATACCTGTTATTGCAAACACAACAGAAATAATCCAGTATCGCATAGTAATCTTTGCCCGTGACCACCCGATTGCTTCAAAGTGATGATGGACGGGAGCTACTCTAAAAATTCTACCGTTTGGCCCATAGAGTTTCTTTGAAATAATTTGCAAGAAAGAAGAAAGTGAAGTGAAAAACAATGGAAATCCAATCACTGGAAGTAAAAGTACTTGATTGGTAAGAAACGCAATAACGGTAAGCGTAAGCGTAAGAGCTAACATACCTGTCTCCCCCATATAAAAACGAGCTGGTGGAATATTGAACCATAGGAATGCAAGTATTGCCCCAGCAACAACAGCAGAAAAAGCTGCAATATCAATTTGGTTTTGGAAAAATGCAATCGTTGCATAGGCTGAAAATGTTGTAGCCATAACGCCCCCCGCCAAACCGTCAATGCCGTCAATGACTCCACTTGAAAATACTGCGAGCATGACGAGTGCAAACACAGGAATAAACAACCAACCGAATTCAAGTACACTGTTAAATGTAAATGGAATATCGATAGCACTAATACCAAGCTTTGTGAAAAACCAATACCCAAAAGAAAGTCCTACGAGCGCCACAAAAGAAAACATCATTTTTCTTGGAAAACCATTTGCAAATTTTCCTTTCATGATAAACGAACACATGAGGTCATCTGCAAGCCCCCAGAGCGCACCTAATATGAGCGCAATAAATGGCAAGAGTGTTTGGTTTTTACTCACGAAATTTATTTTCTGTGTCGCTACATTTGGAAAAAACTCTGCCAAGAGAAATAAGATTCCTGCACAAAGAGCAATACTGAGCCAAATCACAATACCACCCACCCGTGGAGTTTTCAGTTCTTCATGTGCGTTGTTAATTTTCTGAAATTCAGGAGAAATATCACCCGGCCTAACACCGAACTTGTTGAGCGGTGCCTCCTCGTCAATTTTATTTTCTTTACGCGCAACCTTTTTCCAAAGTTTATATCTATAAAAAATATTGGTAAGTCCTGGAGTAATAAGAATGCCCAACATGAAGGTGAGAACAACTGGCAAAAAAAGTTTTAGGAGACTTAAATCCATATTTTATAATTGTACTTCATTTATAAGCTTTAGCGTAGTACTTGATAACTTCTCGATATCGGTAAAACGATGCGCAAATGTTGAACCTAAGACGTTAGCAATAATCGTTTTTCCTTCTGGGGTTTTGAACGAAACAATTAGGTTTCCACCTGAAATATTCGTAAATCCAGTTTTTGATGCCGAAATACCAGCTACAAGTCCTGGGTTTGGATTTGTATTTATTGCAGTGTGTGAGGTGTTGCTTGCTGAAGTAAAGAGTTGTGAGTTAAACGATGTTGAAGAAAAGATATCTGGGTAAATCGAAACAGCGTAGTCAAAAAGATGCACAATTTCTGAAGAAGTACTATAGCCACCATTTTTACCATCTTCTAAATCTAAACCTGATTCATTCAGAAAAACTGTATGGCTGAGTCCAAAACTTTGGGCTTTTGCATTCATAAGGTCAACAAAATACTGTACGGATGATTCTTCGGTGAGAAACCCTGCCTTGTGACCAACATGAAGCGACAATGCTCGTGTAGCGTCATTTGAAGATGTAATTAACATAAAGCGAAGTAATTCATCTCTTCCCCATTTTTCATCGGCTAAAAGACCATTATCGCCCGTGAGACTGAGCGCTTCTTTTGGAATCGTAATGATTTCAGTTTGACTGATCTGCTCCATCGAAACAATTGCTGTCATGATTTTTGTCAGTGAAGCAAGAGGCATCACGGTTTCTGTGTCTTTGCCATAAATCACCTGCTTTGTTCCTGAATCAACGATCAAGACTGATGAGGCTTTTAAATCTAAAGATTCAAAAAAAACACTGAGTTTACTGTCAGTCATTTGAGAGATCAGTTCGTCTTGAGTTTCTTTGCTGATTTCTTCTGCAGAAATGTGCCTATGTGTTCCAAAAATATACGAAGACGCAAGCAACAGTGTCAACGCAAGAACGCCCAAACTTTGGCGCTCGCTTTTTGTAAGTTCATCGGTACGACTATACTGCAGAATTTTCATGGGAAATTTGATCTACTTTTTGCTGTAAATTGTTAACAATAGTTTCGTAGTCTGGAAGTTCTGACACGTTTGAAACGCCAAGATATGAGAGCAGCTCTAAGGACGGACCATACACTGAAATTCTTGAGTCTTTTGCGTCTACTGTTTTATCGACAAGGCCACGCACTTGCAGGTTTCGTAAAATAAAACCAGAATTCACACCTCGAATATAATCTATGTCAGCTCTTGAAACTTTTTCTTTATACAAAACAATAGACAGTGTTTCGAGTGAAGCACGAGAAAGTTCTTTATTAAGTTCTTCTTTACGAAGTTCTTCAAAAAAAGAAGAGAGCTCTTTTGCGGTACCGAGCATTACCTCTTGCTCATTTACAACAAGTGACAACCCTCTGTGTGAAAGCGCTTCTCCAAGCATGGACACAGCATTTCGAATTTCCGCATCTTCAACTTTAAATGCTTTTGCCAACTCTTTAAAAGAAACAGGCTCTCCTTTATAAAAAAGAAGTGCTTCAATTTTTGCATCTAAACTAAGATCTGTGTGTTCCATAAATTAATTATCGTTAGATTCATCCTCACCCTCACTATGTATCTCGGTGAGAGGTTGTTGTAACTCCTGTTTTTCAATATTAATATCACCCGTTTCGTCCTGAAAGGCTTCCATAATACCCGATCTCACTAATTCTAGCACAGCCAAAAAACTTACGATAACTGTGACTCGCTCCTCTTTTTTACTGGCAAAATTTTGCCCTTTCCAAAGATCTTTAAAGTTTGTTTTCTCAAAACTTTTCATAACTCGGTCAGTCAGATCATCAATCATTTCTTTCAGACTTTTCACTTTTACCACTTCGACTTCTTTGAGTTTTGGTGCTCGAGGCAACGGTATTTCTGCAATGGCAGAAAAGCTGAGTTCTTTCATCAGATCTTTCGTTATGTGTTTATCAGGACTAAACACTCGGAGCTCATTTTTTTTTATAAGCTTTGGGAAAATTATTTCTTTACCATATTTTTTCTGAATATCTTGTCCAACATCTTGGATAATTTTATATAACCGAAGTCGTGCTTCCAGGTCATCTATTTGAGTTTCTTCTTCTGTCGTCAGAGTGAGGTTTGGGAGAAGCGAACGAGATTTAATTAGAATCAGTGTTGCCGCAACAGTGATAAAGTGCGCGTAGTGATCTATTTTTTTATTTTCTAGATTTTGAATATAACGAATATAATCATCAGTAATTTCAGCCAGAGAAATCTCATTAATAAAAAGCTTTCTTTTTTCAATTAGATTTAAAAGAACCTCAAGAGGCCCTTCAAATTGAGTAGATTTTACGCTATATGGAGTTTCCGTCACGTATAGATTTTAACACGACACTTAATATATTACCCATTTTATCTGGGTAATATATACATTGACAATAATAATTTAATATGTTATTATCAACGTAAACCAACACAACAACCATGGGAGAAACTCTCAACCTTACTAAGCGAATGATCTGGAACGGTCCAACGGAATTTGAACTTGTTCAATCACTCCTAAGGGGCTCTGAAGTGAATTTCTGGATCCTGTCCGAAGATAGTGATCCGGGCGAAATTCCACCAGACAACCGGCCTTGTGTCGTGGTTGGAATAGAACGATCTTTTGATGAACCAATGGAGTACCATCTTGCGGTGCAAATGATCGGACTCAAGACACCAGCACGACAATACTTCAAGTATCGGCCTCTCACCCACCAAGGTGAATGGGTTGGATGCTTGGACATGGGTCACAAGGCATACGAGGGTCACAGCTTCCGTATGCCTTGAGCTTACAACACGCACAAAAAAGCCCTGCACATCGCGGGGCTTTTTTCTTTTACTTATCTTTCTTCGTAATCTTAATACTTAATTCATCCATTTGAGCTTGTGAGATTTCACTTGGTGAATCCATCATCGGATCCCTTCCCTCTCGTGTTTTTGGAAAAGCGATTACCTCTCTAATATTTGGTTCATTTTGAAGAATCATCATGAGTCGATCAAATCCCCAGGCTATTCCTCCGTGGGGGGGCGTTCCTGAACCAAGAGCCTTCAACATGTGTCCAAAATTACTTTGAATTTTTTCTTCAGAGTGACCGAGGATTCCTAGAATATTTTTAAGAATTTCTGGGTCATGTGCTCGAACAGAACCTCCACCAATTTCATAACCATTCAACACAATATCGTATTGCGCTGCAATCACATCACCAATATTTTTTCTCTCTTTGAGATTCTCGACATGTTCTGGTTTTGAAAGAGAAAACGGATTGTGGGTAAATGTCCATTCACCTTCCGCTTGTGGGTTGTCAGACGCACTGGTCTTTTCAAAAAACGGGAAATCTACGACCCAGCAAAACGCCAAAAGGTTTTGATCGTCTTTATTCTCTCGAATATCTGGTCGGTCGCTTCCATATTTTTCCATTGCCTCTTTATATGGGATTTTTGGAAATGGAATTTGTTGTATTTTTTTCTCTGGGTAGAGCTTCGTAACAAGTTCGATCAGAAGATTTTCTGTGACTGACATAACCTCTTCTTCAGATGCAAAGGAAAGTTCCATGTCGAGCTGTGTGAATTCTGGCTGTCGGTCACCACGCAAATCTTCGTCTCGCATACATCGTGCGAACTGATAGTATCGTTCAATACCTCCAGCCATGAGAAGTTGTTTGTACTGCTGAGGAGATTGTGGAAGTGCGTAAAACTTTCCTGGATACACTCGTGAAGGCACGACATAGTCGCGCGCACCTTCTGGAGTTGATTTGGTGAAGATAGGAGTTTCGACTTCAACAAAGTTCTGTTCGTCGAGTTTTGACCGAACAAAATTTTGAACTTTGTGTCGAGTACGAAGATTCTTTTGAAGTCGTTCACTTCGTAAATCTAAATATCTGTTTTCGAGTCGTGTTTCTTCATTTACCTCTCGAGTGTCAGCGCCGATATTAAATACAGGTGTCTCTGCTTTATTCAAAACTTCCATCTCTAACACCTCAACTTCAATATCGCCATTCATCACCCCTTCTTTGATATTTCGTTCAGGGCGCTTGTTGATTTTCCCTTTTACAGAAACAACCCACTCTGTTCGAGTTTCTTTTGCAGTTTCCATGGCAAGAGATGCTGGTAACACCACGCCTTGCACAGTTCCTGTTGCATCACGAAAATCAAAGAAAATCATTTTCCCTTGATCTCGCCTGACAGAAATCCAACCTTTTATTAAAACTTCTTGTGAGGCTGTTCCTCCTAGGTTTTTGATATACGTTCTTTGCATATGGCGCTATTCTAGCAGAAAATTTGAAAATATTAAATGAAAAAGACCCCAGAGCATAGCTCCGGGGCCCTTGCGTCCTCTCTTTGAGGACACACTTCTTCTGCCTTTGTTAGGCGGGCACCTCTTCGGTGAAGAACTGTTGCGCCTTGAGCGTCTCGAGCGACTGCTCGTAGGTCGAGCGCGAGCTCTGCACCAAGTTCTGCGTCCAGCGTGCGATCGCCTTCATGGTCGTGTAGAAGTAGCGCTTTGCGAGGGCTTCGTACATCTCTTCGGTGATCTCACCGTTCTTCTCGATGTAGTCGTTCACCTCCTTGAGCTTCTTCGCACTCGTGTACACGATCTTGCCGGCGTTGGCTGCCGTGGTCGCCGCAGCGATGCTGTTGTAGTGGAGTGCGTTCTGAACCTCGCTGAAAGGTTCACCTTCGCTCACCACACCAGCGGTCTCGGCGATCTCAACCACCACGATGTTGAAGGGGATCTTCTGATCCTTTCCTTTTGTCACATCGAAGCTTGTGATACGTGCCATCATCCCCAACGGGAATCCGCTCTTGGGATACCCCTGGTGCATGACCACCCCATCCTCGGTCTTCGTGAAATCCTGGTTCTTCACGCCAGCATTCGCGAGCAGGTTATACACCTTCGGTGATGCCTCGATCTTACCGCCGAGCTTGCTCAAGCGGTTGAGTTCGTGCACCATCTCAGGGCTCACTGCCGTACCCATGACCAGGGCTTGGATGCTTCCTTTGGTCGTCTTGCTCATGTGCTTTACCGTCACCATCCTGTATATTGGGTTTTTGATGTGAACCTGCATTGGCTCACAAAGGAGTATATTAACCAAATAGAAAATATTGTCAAGGGCTCAAAAGGTGGATAACAAAAACCCCTTTTTGAGGGGTTTTTGAGTCTCTATTTTTTAAACATTACTGAGCCTGAATCGTATGGAAGCAAGAGTACAAGATTTCCAGAGGTGTCGAAGAAAACTTGATTTGATTGTGACACAAAATTACTAAATTCTGTCTCTTGTGACCCTTCACAGAACATGAGCGTACTCATAAACGGCCCAAACGTAATCATGTTATCGCTATCCACTTTATAGGTTCCAGAAAAATCATTACAGTCAGTATCACCAGAAACATTTCCATCTTTTGTAAATGTCAGTGAATATGCTCCAGCTTTTTTAGGAGTTACAACAGTATCATCGTTCATAACTGTCTTATCCCAAATCCATTTAGTGCCAACAAGTTCACCTTTTTTACTTGATTCACCCTTCGGCGCTTCTTCTGTTCAGTTAATAGTTGAGTCTTGAAGTGTTCCGCTGAAAATAACTGTTCCGTTTTGAGAAAGTACAGCAATTTGTCCAACATCTACAAATGTGATAGATCCATCTTCATTTTTATATGTTACTCCAGATGCGGTTGGAACTCCTGTCAGAGTAAGATTTCCTAGTCCTGAAAATGAAATCTTTGCAGATTCTATAGTTACCGTTGCCCGAAGTTCTTTTCCTGAACTATCCGTATACACTTTTGCAGATTCTACAAACTCTTGATCTCCTTCATTATTATTCATACCTCTATCTTTTTTTGCAAGGAATACAATTGCCACAACAACTAGAATTCCTAATATAACCCATACTACATTTTTCATACAATAACTTTTAACTATTATTAATAATTACTTTTTAAATATTGTCTCCTGAGACCATCGGCTCTACTAGAAATGTTACCACATAATCTTTTGGTGCAATAATTTTTGTTGAAAGTGCTGGTGGATTTGTGTTTACAATAGAAATCTTGTACTCAGCAAATTCAAGAGGAATTTCGTCCGATGGTTTGTTCAGTGTACGTTCTTCTTCCGGCGCAACAAGGGTAATGTTCGCAACAACGGCGCCGGCTTGGATACACTGCACATCAATTGGACACCTGTAGTCGGCAATAAATTCATTAAAGGTGAGTGAAAGATTTGAAAACCTGGCCGTTTCGCCAACAGCAAGAGAAATTTCTCCTGGTGCCATCACGCGCGAATTTTCGATGGTATCTTGAGGAACATCTTTCTTTTTATCAACATATAAGAAAATACTGATCCCCAAGAGTGCAATAATTACAATAATTTTTTTCATACCATCTATCATATAAAATCTAGCTGTTACATACAGACTGTTATGTGGAAAATTATTTGTCTAAATATGTAGTGAAGTAAATAGCGTGACACGTATATCCTCCAGGATTTTTTTGTAAGTAGTTTTGATGATAGCTTTCTGCTGGCCAAAATGTTTTGAATTCTTCAAGTGTAGTCACCGCTGGATCTTTCCACTTACCAGAATTATTCACAGTCTTAATAAAATCTTCTGCTATCTTTTTTTCTTCTTCATTTTGAAAAAAGATAGCAGAACGATACGAGGTTCCCTTATCGTTTCCCTGCTGATTGAGCGTTGTTGGGTTATGAATACAGAAGAAGAAGTCTAGTATACGTTTATACGAAATTATATTTGGATCGTACACAACCTCAAGAGCTTCTGCGTGTCCTGGGTGGTTTTCGTAGGTTGGATGTTCGTTACTACCACCTGTATACCCTGTTTCGGTTGATAGAACGCCAGGCAAACCTCGGAAGAGTTCTTCCATACCCCAGAAACAACCTCCTGCAAGATATGCTTTGTGTGTCATATTATTTACACGTCGCTGATAGATAGATTATTTCAGTAGCTTCTTTCGTTTTGTCTGGAACGAGCATATCGTCTTTATCAACAAGCGGATAGCGCAATTTAATCAAGTTCCCATCTTTTTGCATGTATTCTTCTTGTTCTTTTTGACTAGAACCTTCTACGGTGTAACTAAACACAACAGTTATCTTACCTTCGTCGACGTTACCCGAAAAGGTTCCTTCATATCCATTTGTCATATCCGGACCAGCCTGAGTTCCCTGTTTTGTTCCAAATACTGTACTGTTTTCAATCTTTAGCTCGATATATTCTTCTACTGAATACGGCGCATCTTCTGTTACTGATTGGGTACGAGCAAAACACAGCGCATTAGAAGCGGGAACTTTCGGCGTTACAACAGATTCTTCTTCCGAAATTTCTCCAGGAACAACTATAGGTTTTGTATCTAAAATAAACCAAAATACTGCTGAATACGCAGCGAGAGCAAGTATAAGAATGATAATTATTTTTTTCATATTTCCTAGCGAGGAGTATCGACAAGCTTGCTTGTATGATCTCCGAACGACGGAAATATACGAGACGAGCGAAGCGAGTGCTCTTATATTAATATAAACCTGTTTATTATATTAATCTATTTTTTGAATATTTGTTAGAGCGACATCATTTCCATTTCGTGTGTATGAAAAGCTTGCTTCGCCAGCAATATGTCCGTCTTCATACTTCATAGTTCCTGTTTTTGTAGCAGGGTCAATACGTATTGCAAAGGCATAAAAAGTTCCACCAAGCACGGGCTCTTCTGGCACCAGAGAAGTAATGTTCGCTCGTATGTATTCTGGTACTAATTTTCTGTCGTCGATATCAGAACATACAACGTCGCTAAGTTGTTGCCAGTAAGTCATATTTTCTTTATCAGAATATACGTACACACCATCACCACGATCAACAAGTGTTCCGTAGCCGACCGAGGCTGTGCCTTCGCCAAACATAATGCGAAGTTCTTGTTTTGTTATCATTCCTTCTGACATTGCATCCCACCAGACATCAGCTATTCTTACCATCATCTCCGGAATAACAGGAGTTACTGTGCCTTCAAACGTACCAACATTCCGATCTTTTTGTGCTGGTATATTATAAAATTCTCCGGTTACCACGCCGCCTTGCAAATTCATTCGAAGCCACGCTGCGTCAACATAGTTAGAGTCCATTGTTGGGGTTTCTGTGTAGAAACAAAGTTCAACTATTTTTGGCGTTGGAATTGGATTTACTTCAGTGAATTCTCGTTCAGGAGGAGCAGTTTTTTCTTGAACACCTGAAAAAACCAGAGTGGCAATTCCAGCAACAAGTATCATAAGTAAAATGTTTTTGAACATAGGAATATTTTACCATACATAACTTTAGCAATACATAAAATAAAAAGTCCGCCGGCAAAACCGGCGGACTGAAATTGTTATTCAAGACCCAAACTTTCCTTTTTTCTCACACCACGCTTGTAGGACTTGCGGATATCTCGCTCACGGAGTTTGCGTCCTTTACGTACTCGTACTACTTTTTCATAGTACCATATGTACTTCACCCACTTTTCATGGAAATCACGAAGCTCTTTGGTTGGCAACATTAATCTATTTATGAACACTTGAAGATCTCCCTTGCGTTTACCCTTCCACATATATGGATGAAGAGGAACATCTCCTGCACAAGACTCAAGTTCTGTTAGTAAGGTTACATTGGATTTGTCATGCGGACGCTTTTCAAGAGCAATTGAAAGCATTTCCATCATCCAAAGTGCTCTTTGTAGGAACTTCCCTGTGCGAGTAGTTTTCCAAGGAATTATTACTTCCTCCTTACCCTTCTTACTGAGGGTTGTGATGAGTACCCACAACTTGCCGGCTTTGGTAAACTTGTGCTCTTTAGGATCATAGCTCGTTATCACTCGTATTGTCAGGTTGTCTACCTGTTTTTGCACGATAACTTGTCCAGCAACCTCCCGAATGCGAGGACTATCAGGCGGGACGATACCCTGCATTACCTGATTACGAGCTTCACGCTCTGGAGAGATGGGTGCAAAACCCAGTTTCCCAGCTTTTGCGAGAAATGACTCGAACTTTTGTCGAGCATAACGAAGAGAAATAAACTTCTTTTTCATTGCTTTGTACGTTTGTTTCGTTCGTTATGTTGCCAGAGATTTTAGAAAATGTCAAAAGAAAAGACCTACCACTCTTGAAGTGATAGGTCTTGAGACTCAAAGCCTTTCAACAAGATCTGCGATCAATTTCGCAAAAGCTGGACCACCTTCTTTTGCTTTTAAAAGGTTATCCTTGTGAGACAAACCATGGGCACCAGCAACATTCGAGACCTGAGACAAAACACAGATCTCTATCCCATTGCGATCCTTCTTTGCACCAGCATCTTTTCGCTCTTCTGCACCGGCCATGTGGTTTAGGGCGGTTACATCGGGAATAGTTGACATACCCACCGTGTTAGCGCCGAGCATTCGTAAAGCACGCACGTCCGCACGGGTCTCAAACTCACGACCAGGACGCATTGCCAGTACAACCTCTTGAATACGAGGATCAATCTGTTTAACGAGATCAATCATTCTGCGAGAATAGGGTTGGCTCATATCTACATGAAGACTGCTGCCCACCCCACCAATCCTCTCGAGAATATCAGCATTCCCCATCAACGGATATGAGTCGGAGAAAAGAGAAAGATGATCCTCTACAACAACAATTGAACCAACGGGAAACTTTTCATCAAGAGATCCCACAAGGTTAGTGCTAATAAACTGAGAGCACCCCCACCACGCAAGAGTTCGAGATGTTGTCACGGTTTTGTGAATATCACCATGCTCGTTGAGGTGAGTTCTGCCGGGAAACCAAATTGCTGATTTTCCAGCAAGCTCTCCGTAAATAACATGGTGAAAGTGACCATCTACTGTTGGCAAAGGAAAATGATCTTCTAGTTCAACCTCTTTCACATGTGTAAACTGATCTCTTAGGTCATGAGGTCCCGAAGATCCGGTAATAATTGCAAGTTCTGGTGCCTTGCCGAACTTATTAGCAAGCCACTTTGCACCTCCAGTAATATTGTTAAAATGCTCCAGTGTAAGCATGGGAACAGGTTTTAGTGTTTAAAGTACGCCGACTTCAAATACTATAGTATTCTTTTAATTTTTACAATCAAAACAAAATACTCGCGATGGCGAGTATTTTGTTTAAACTATTTAAGTTTGATATAAAATCCTTCACTTCCATAGAGTGTGTATGTACCATCTCCAGAATCTTTTGCATACACCTCAACTTCTTTTCCAATATGATTTTCTAAGTCACCAAAACCTTCTACTCCCTGCACACTTCCCACAGTTTCCTGACTCCATCCCATAATAGCGGTTACATGTTTGCCATCAACCACCACGTAACATTCCCCGTCAGCAAAACATCCTGTGTTCACCTCTTCAAGTGGTCCAGAAAAATTAGCGACTTTTAATTTACCTTCAGATATTTGTGGCTCATTCACTGATGTATTTCCATGCATCTGCATATATACAACTACTCCAGCGACAATCAAAAGTATAACGATAATAAGTTTTTTCATGAATTTGGTTAATGTGAAATTAGTAATGCAACTAGTATATCACTAAATAGCGCTTGCCACTTAAAATAAGGTAGTGTTTGAAATAATTACATTTTTATGTAAAATCCTTGAGAAATCAGGAAATAAGCCTGATAAGCTCTTTAGCACAAAACAAACCGAAGATGGAGCTCATACCCCTCATCATCCCGACAATTTTTATCCTTGGGTACCTTTGTATAGCAATAGAGCATAGACTCTCTATCAACAAAGCTGCCCCGGCGGTACTGACTGGTTTTTTGATCTGGACATTTTTATCCACACAACAAGGAGACACGGCAGTTCATGAGTTTGGACACCATGTTGGCGAGATCGCTGAAATACTCTTCTTTTTGCTCGGTGCAATGATGGTCGTTGAGATGATTGATTCCCATCAAGGGTTTGAAATTATCACCAATACCATCAGGCTCACAAACAGAGTTTCTCTGTATTGGGTCATTGGGTGGCTGACGTTCTTTCTGTCAGCAGCCCTCGACAACATGACAACAGCAATTGTCATGTCGGCTCTACTACGGAAACTGATCGAAGATAAACGAGAGACTTGGGTTTTTGCTGGTATTGTCATCATTGCCGCAAACGCCGGTGGTGCCTGGTCGCCCATTGGTGATATCACAACGATCATGCTTTGGATGGGAGGACAAGTAAGTAGTGGAAATATCATTGCCGGACTTTTCATTCCAAGTGTGGCATCGCTCATAATTCCTCTTATTTGGTTTAGCGTGCGGAATCGTGGACACCTTGTTTTGAAATCAGAAGCAACAAATCCTGCTCACAACGGTGAGACAAGTGAAGGTGGCACACAAGCCAATCTACGAGAATGGGAAAAGCGACTTATCCTCATCGTAGGACTTCTGTCGCTACTTCTGGTGCCCGTGTTTAAGAACTACACACACCTACCTCCATTCATGGGGATCATGGGTGGACTTGGTCTCATGTGGGTAATCACAGAGATCTTCCACCATCGCCACCCAGATCACGAAGAGCGAGAGAGGCGAAAACACATCACAGCTGCATCCATCTTGAAAAAGATAGATCATGCTAGTATTTTGTTCTTTCTTGGTATCCTCGTTGCTGTTGCAGGATTACAAACAGGAGGATATCTCAAGGGTGCAGCGCATTTCCTCGACGAACGTGTTGGAAATGTGTACATCATCAATACCATGATCGGACTCTTGTCTGCGATTGTGGACAATGTTCCACTCGTCGCCGCTGCCATGGGTATGTATCCACTAGATATGTATCCACAAGATCATATCTTTTGGGAACTCCTTGCTTTGTGCGCTGGTACCGGTGGAAGCATTTTGATCATTGGCTCTGCAGCAGGAGTTGCAGTGATGGGGATCTTGAACATCAATTTTTCCTGGTATCTCAAGAACATTGCCCTGCCTGCACTTCTTGGATACTTGGCATCGATCGGAACATTCTGGCTACAGCAAAACATGTAGCCTTAGAACAAACTCAAATAAAAAGCACCAACCTCAGGGTCGGTGCTTTTTTATTGTCTTTTTTAATATTTACTCACTTGTTACTCCATCAAAATCCTCTTCGTGTCTCATTGCATCTTCTTTTGTTTCTCTGACAATACCATCTTTATGATGCGGCACAGCGTAAATAGTATAGAACTGTAGATTTTTTGTATTACTCATGTTGAGCACATTATGTTCAGAACCAGCCGGAACAATAATCACGTCTCCGTCTGTCACTTCATATGATGTTCCGTCGATAAACACTCTACCCTCCCCACCTTCGAAGCGGAAAAATTGATCATTATCAGGATGCACTTCCACGCCAATATCTTCTCCTGGTTTTAACGACATCAGCACTAATTGCATGTGTTTTGCTGTGTACAGCACTTTTCTAAAATTTTTATTTTCAAGTGTTGATGCCTCAACTGCATTATAGAATCCTCGTTTCATAATTATTTTTCTTTTAAGCTAATAATACTCACAATACCTTCCATCGTATATTCTTGCCACCACAGTGAACTCAACGCCTCTTTTGGTGTGAATGTTCCGTGAATTATATATATCGTATTGGTATCCACTTTTGACCAGTCAGATGTCTCAAGAAATTGTGCATCGATTGAATAGTAGTAGCCTGCATCACTCACAAAACCCTGTCTACACTCTTTCTCTGTCACCTTATTAACGAGCGGCAAGCACACAAACTTTCCAGTCAACACCGTAGCATTTGGCAAGCTTTCAAATTCAGGTGGAACTGAAATTTGTCTTATCGAAATAAAATACCAGCCAGCAAAACCGACGAGCACAAGCACAATAACTGATTGCCATAATTTCATGCACATAGTGTATCATGAAAAAATTTCAATGAGAAAACCCACACGCTTGGTGTGGGTTTTCGAGTATGTTACCCCGGACAGTTATCGGAGGGTCTTCTCTATGAAGGCTTCCACTGCTTTCAGGTGACCGTTTTTGATCGCTTGCTTTGGTGAGCACCCAAAGACAATATGGGGTGCATTAAGCCATTTCTCGAGCCACTTTTCAGGTTTTTTATCACCACAATACTTTTTTGAAAAAGCAGTGGTCAACTCCCCCGTTAAGAAGTCCTCTGTGCGATGTGGGTTTTCTTCTCTTCCGCGAATAGGAGTAACGGCTGTTTCAGCTCCGACGGTCATAAGATTCAAGTCGAGGTCCATGGGTTTGGTTTTAGGTGAAGTACGTTCTTCAACTATAAAATATCACAAAACTAAAGAAGTGTCAACTAATCCTTTCCTTTGTTATCGTCGATACGAGGGTTTTCTTTTTGAGGAAAAATTTCTTCTTGGAGATGAGGTCTTAGTCTCTGGTGATTTGTGTATATCAGATTCATGCACAAACGTAAGCGCTGTTCCCTTGTTTGCTCCACGACCTGTTCGCCCAATGCGGTGCGTGTAGTCTTCGTTTGTTTGTGGAATCGTATAGTTGATAACGTGTGTTACACCTTTAATATCAAGTCCTCGAGCAGCAACATCAGTCGCAACAAGTATCGTTACGTGGTTCTTTTCAAACGAATCAATCGCTTTTCTTCGTTGATTTTGTCTCTTATCACCGTGAATAGACTCAACCAAAAAGCCGTCTCGTGAGAGTTCTTTTGAAAGTTTGTCTACTTGTCTTTTTGTTTCAGTAAACACAAGCACTTTGTCAAAACCATCTTCACTCAAGAGTCGCTTAAGCTCACTTAATTTGTGTGCTTCGTCAGTAACTTTGACAATGTCTTGATCGATATTACTTACACTACTTCGTGACGCCACTTCAACAGTCACCGGATTGTTAGTGAATTTTTCAATCAAACTTTTAATATTACTTGGCATGGTCGCTGAGAAGAACAGAGATTGTCGTTCTTGTTTCAGGTTGTTTAATACAAGAGTAATAGGTTCAATAAAGCCCATATCGAGCATGTGGTCAACTTCATCGAGCACAATATTCCCGATCGTAGCATATCGAATATTTCCTCGATCGCTTAAATCTTTAACGCGACCCGGAGTTCCGATAATAAAATTTGGTTTTCTATTGAGGTCGTTAATTTGTTTCCAAATTGGCATACCACCAACGCACAGAGCAGAATACATGCCCATACCCATAGAAAATGCTTTAAATTCTTTATCAATTTGTATTGCCAACTCGCGAGTAGGTGCAAGGATGAGAACGATGTTACTTTTATCAGCAACTACTTTTGTAATGAGTGGCAGAAGAAAGGCACCCGTCTTTCCTGTTCCCGTGTTTGCAAGCCCAACAACATCTCGTCCTTCTAAAATATACGGAATTGATTGGTCTTGAATATGAGTTGGTGTAATAAATCCTTTTGCTTTTAGATTTTCTTGTAGTTTATTTGAAAATTTAAAATCTGCGAAGACATGTTTAATCGCTGGAAGCGTAACTTCTGAGACTTCCGAAGAAGCTTTTCGTACAAATTTTGAAATATCTGCAGTACTTTTTCGTGGGCCTCTCTTATTGTTACCCTTACCACCAAAACGCTTTCGCGGAGAAAACTTTTTTGAAAAACCACCAGAAGAAGAAAATGTTTTTCGTTCACCTGATTGTCCGTTTCCAGATTTTTGTTTTGAGAAACTTCTTTTTGGACGAGAAGAGTTTTTGCCTGATGATCGGCTGTGCGTCATATTGTTCATACTATACATACCGTGGCAGTGCCACTTTAAATTATTAAAATCTCGAATTGCCTCATAGAACATCGAAATTAATAACTTTTTCGGAAATCTACAGAACAATATTTGATTGTAAGACAATTATACCACGACTTTATTTAAAATGCAAGGCTCAATCTACCTATATAAATATCAGTCTCACTGTAATGGTCTCCCCAGCAAAAATATCTTCTTTTTCACGAACTGCTTTTTTAAGCGCAACCAAGTACGTCTCTTCCCTTGTATATGGAAAAAGTGATGTTTGCCAAGAGGTTTTTCCAACTTTTGCCAGAACTCTTACAAAACCACCACCATATGTTTTTTGAGTTTTTCGTATTTTTACTGCAATATCCTTTGGTAAATACACAAAATGCCAACCCAGATTTCCCGTCCAGATAACAACTTTTGCTGAAAAACTGACTCTTTTCATTACTAGAGCTTACTAATTTCTTTGAGGTCTCCGTCCGGAAGGAAAAGGATAAGAAGTCCGAGTAGGATACCACCAATAGCGGTAAAAGTGTGACTTCCCCCAAACACTGCAATGTCGATATAGTCGAGTATGTACCAAACGCCTCGCCACATCAGCACTAACCCGATAACAATTGAAAGATTTTGGGCAATATACCCGATACTTATATTACTTTTTTTCATGTACGAATTATATCATTTTTATTTGTATGATAAAATAAAAAAACGCTTGCGCGTACTTATTAGCTAATATAAAAAAACATGAAAATAGTATTACTACTTATTTTAATTGCTGGCGCCACTTTTCTGTATTTCAAATCAGATAAAAAAACAACAACTCCAGAAACAGCAAATGAATCTACTTCCCCACAAGGTGAAGAGGTTTCAAAAGATGTTGAAGGAACATTTGTTGTTGATGGTGACACGAGTAGTGCAAAATGGACTGGAAGTAAAAAAATTATTAAGAACTACTATGACTCTGGAACTATCGTAATCAAAAGCGGGTCGGCTTCTTTTGATCAAGGAATTGTGACAAAAGGTGAAGTTGTTTTTGATATGAAATCAATTACAGCAACGTCAACAGGTAAAGGTGACGGACAAGATAAACTGACTAGTCATTTACAATCAGACGACTTCTTTGCTGTTACAACACACCCTGAAGCAAAATATGTTGTAACCTCATCAGAAAAAACAAGTTCTGGTATTCTCTTAAAAGGAAACCTAACACTTAAGGGTAAAACTGCTCCGCTTGATATTCCAGCAGTAGTAACCATGGACAACGGAAATGTTGTAATCATTGGAACTGCAGAGGTGAACCGATCAACATGGGATGTAAAATACGGCTCAGAAACATTCTTCGATAACCTTGGAGACAATGTGATTAACGACATGTTTACTCTAGAATTTAAAGTTGTAGCGAGACCATAAGACACAATAAAACACCGTCCTTCCGGACGGTGTTTTATATTTCTTAAAACTTAGTAGTAAGCCACCCTTTCATTTGCTTCACTTCTTTGTCTTGAGCTTCAAGAATAGCATTACTTATAGTGATAATTTCTTCTCTTTTTGAAAAACCAAGTGCTTGCCCAGCCATCATGATCGCACCCATGTGGTGTACGATCATATCTTCCAAAAACACTTTATCTAATTCTTTTCCAGACAGTTTGGTTACATCTCTCATCATTGGTACATATGATGTATCTGCAACATATGGTGCGTCAAACCAAATCTCGTGCCAGCGTTTCATTTCTTGAATTTCAGTAGTTTGTGAAGAAACAATATTTTCTGCAAGAGTCTTTATCTCAGGAAAGCTTCCACCCCGAGCCAAAACCTCCTGTGCGGTATCCACTGCTTCTTGATGATGAGGTATCATACCTTGGATAAATTCCTGATCATTTTCTACTTTCATAGATGAGTGACCGCTACTATTCATAATCGTACCGTCTGACATAACGTGCATACCATTTTCCATCATTGCTGGATGAGATGTGCTTTTCAGGATAAAAAATAAAGCAAGTCCAAGCAGAATTATTAATGCGACAATTTTTATATTTTTGTATTGCATATATTATATAAAACCTACGAGTTTTTTTACTTCGAGCATTTTCTGTTGCGCTAAAATTTTAGCTTTTTTCTCCCCTTCTTCTAGAATAGCGTAAACTTTTTCTGGATTTTTCTGCAGTTCGTCATAACGTTCTTTCATCGGTGCAAAATATGCCAACACCTTTTCAAGCAACATCTTTTTGGCATCTCCATACCCCATACCACCCTCTGATAAACCTCTTTCCATTGCTTTTTGCTCATCTTCTGTGGCAACAAGTTTATAGAGCTGATAGATAACAACCTCTTCTGGATTTTTCTTGTCTTCTGGATTTTTCGAATCGGTTACAATACCCATAACAGCTTTTTTAATCTCATCTTCAGAACCAAACAGCGGTATAACATTTTTATAACTCTTGCTCATTTTTTGTCCGTCTATTCCTGGTACCACAGCCACTTCTTCACGAATCATTTCTTTTGGCTCCTTAAAGACTTCTCCGAAAGCTTGATTAAATTTACGGGCAAGCTCTCGTGCCATCTCAACGTGTTGCGCTTGATCTTGTCCCACAGGAACAACATCTGCGTCATACATTAAGATATCTGCCGCCATAAGCACCGGATAATCAAATGTACCGACATTTATTTCTTTATCCTTAGCTTCTGCGTCTTTAAAAGCATGAGCACGCATAAGCCATGGCATCGTTACAAGCGTATTGAGAATCCAAGTAAGCTCTGTATGTTCAGGTAAGGTTGATTGTCTATAGAGTGTCACTTTTTCAGGATCAAGCCCGACGGCAAGATATGCGCAGATTAAGTCAAAAGACAGTTTCTTCATTTCTTCCCTGTTTGAGATAGAGTTTAGTGCGTGATAGTCAGCTAAAAACACATGCGAATCAAACTCACCAGAGTTTTGCATTTCTACGAATTGCTTTATCGCACCAAAATAATTTCCAAGATGGAGATTTCCTGTTGGCTTAATACCAGACACTAATATTTTTTTAGACATAGCGTTATTGTAACAAAATTCACTTTATATACAAAAAGAACCCCGCTCTGGTAAGGAGCGGGGTTCCGGAGCGGGGATCACCTCTGTCACGCCTTCAACTTGGAACCAAGGTAAGGTTTTGGATACATTTGAATCAGGTTAAACAAAAGTTACCCCTACATTCTGCCCACAAAAAAGACGACCATTTTGCGGGGCAGCCAAAGAACGTCTGATCGTCGAAGAGAATTATACGCTTCTCTTATTAAAAATGAAAGAACCCATCGCCTTGGCGATGGGTTCTCAGTTGGGATTGCAAACCCCAGGAGAACTGCGATTCTCCAAACTGCAGAAAAATTTTTTGTGCGCGTGAGGTTGAATCTAACAACAGCTGCCGCCCCGTGGCGGGATTCAAAAGAACAGGAATTTGACTATATCATATTTAATATATTTGTCAAGCGTCTATAGAAACAACAAAGGAGCCTCTAAGGCTCCTAGGTTAGAAATTATTTCTCAATCTGGAGGGGCGCGAATCTCCGAATATGCCTTGCAAGAAATGATGGGTTCTCAGCCCTATTTCCTGTTTAGATTGTGAATATAACTCCTGTGAAAGAACTATTACGGCGGTCGTGACTGTGTCATCCGTTTTACTTTTTGTTTTGGATTTACTTTTTAAACTATTTTAAAGAAAATGTCAAGAAAAAAGCCAAACTCACCTTGTGAGTTTGGCTTTTTAGTAGGCACGTTGACCTACTTCTTCTTCCCGGTCTTCGTCTTGTGAGTATAGACAGATGATCGACCGAGCGCAGTAGTAAGCTGTCCGAATGGAACAATTCGAAGTCTCTTTGTTCCGAGAAGATTGGTGATGTACCGACGATCACTGCCGTCGGGCTTTGGGGACTCATCCTGATAAGGACTTGCCATGGGACGAACCTTGGCGGTAGCACAGCCAGAGGTCGCATGGTCCACACGATCATCACACTCGTCTTCGAAAAACTTGAGGATCTCAGGAGATGCCACATCTTCATCGGCACCACCTTCTTGAACAACAAGAATCTTCTTGTCTACTACTTCTGTCCTAAGCATGGTTTGGTTTGGTTTGGTTTTTTTTGGAAGATCAACTCAAGCAATATTATACTATATTAATTTTATATGTCAAACTCTTTTTCCACTCTATCCACACAGAAACTTCTCACCACATCAATATGCTAAAATCAGACCAATGAGTAATCCACACACCATGCGAATACCTCCCCACAGTCTTGAATCAGAACGGGCTGTTTTAGGTTCAATCATGCTTCGCCCAGATGCGCTGAACGAAATTATCGACACCATCTTCGCCGATTCTTTTTATGCTGAAAAACATCGGATGATTTATAAATCGATGCTCGATTTGTTTAATAAAAATGAACCGATTGATCTTCTTTCAGCTACAACAAAACTTAAAGAAAAAAACCAACTTGAAGCAATTGGTGGACGTTCGTACATTGTTGAACTCACCACGTCGGTACCAGCCTCAACAAACGTTAAGCACTACGCGCAAATTGTGTTTAAAAAACACGTCCTAAGAAAACTTATCGAGGCTGGAGAATTTATGGCTGAAACAGCTTTTGCTGAAAGTACCGATGCCGTGGAAGATATTTTAGATAGCGTCGAGAAAAAAGTATTTGCTGTTACCAACGCTGGTGGTGGTGATAAAAAGTTTGTCAGCATCAAGCAATCACTTCACGAAACATGGGAAGAAATCGAAAAACTCCAAGAGGCAAAGGGTGGCATGCGAGGTGTGCCAACAGGTTATCCAGCACTCGATAATATTTTGGCAGGGTTACAAAGGTCAGATCTTATTATTCTTGCTGCTCGTCCATCAGTCGGTAAAACCACGCTAGCGCTCGATATTGCTCGAAATGCAGCAACTAAACACGCGGCGTCTGTGGCTATTTTCTCACTTGAAATGAGCGCTAACCAATTAACACAACGAATGCTTGCCGCTGAATCAAAAGTAAATGCTTGGAAACTTCGAACAGGTAAACTTTCTACCGAACAAGAGTTCTCTGCTCTTCGAGACTCGTTGAACGAACTTTCTAAAGCAAAGATTTTTATCGACGACCAAGCCGGAAACTCTATTATGAAAATGAAGTCCGTTGCACGCAAAATGAAAAGTGAACATGGGCTCGATCTAATTGTTGTCGATTACTTGCAACTTATGATGACCAGTAAAAACCACGACTCAATGGTAAACCAAGTTACCGAAATTTCACGATCACTTAAGGGGCTCGCTCGTGAACTTGATGTACCCGTGCTTGCGCTTTCTCAGCTTTCCCGAGCCGTGGAGTCTCGTGGTGGTAAACCTCGCCTTTCAGACCTTCGAGACTCTGGATCTATCGAGCAGGACGCCGACGTCGTTATGTTTATCCACCGAGAAGACCGGGCTGGTAATACAAGATCAGATACTGAAAGTACCGGTATGACCGAAGTACTTGTCGAAAAGCACAGAAATGGACCACTTGGAAAAGCCGATCTGTACTTCGACGAAAAGAATTCAACATTTCTTCCTATTGAAAAACACATGGAAGGATACACTGCGGCCACCGAGTCTGGAGCGACTTCAGCGTTTAACGACTTTTAACACATGACAAATTCTATTGAAAAACTAGCAGAGCTTTTTGAAAAATTTCCTGGTGTTGGAAAACGACAAGCAAAACGATTTGTGTATTTTTTACTGCGTAAAAATTCTGGATACAGCAAAGATATTGCCGATGCAATCTTAAACCTTAAGAAAAATATCAGACTCTGTGAAGAAAGTTTCCAGTTTTTCTATTCAGAAACTGGACAGACGCTTTCACCTATCGCTCGCGACGAACACCGAGACAGTGCAAAACTCATGGTTGTAGAAAAAGATTCTGACCTTGAGAATATCGAACGCATGGGCGTTTACAATGGAAAATATTTTGTACTTGGTGGTTCAATACCAGTACTTTCAAAAGAACCCGCACAATATATTCGCGAAGCAGAACTTCAGAAACTTCTTGAAAAGAAAAAAGATATCATTAAGGAAATCATTTTAGCACTGAGCTTAAACCCACAAGGAGAAAACACGTTGGAATATTTACAAAAACATTTAGAAAAATTTGGTATTAAAATTTCTATTCTCGGACGAGGCCTCTCAACAGGTACCGAACTTGAATATTCAGACAAAGATACGTTTCTTTCGGCGTTTGATAACAGGAAATAGAAAAGAGCTAGCAGTACTGCTAGCTCTTTTTGCTTGACCACGCGTGGTCACAGTTTCGGCATCACCGGCTGGATGTAGGTCCCACCGTACAAGTTCCTGATCTCCAACATGTAGGTGGGGACACCGTTCGGAAGCAGGGTAAACTTCACACCCTGTACAGCTTCCCAACCAATAGCTGAATCTGCAGAAGTGATACGCTCAAGGGTATCACGACCCTGAATGAAGTACATCGGGAATTGAAGTGTGTCTTCTTTGTTGTACTTCACTGTTACGGTGCAGGTGCCTTTTCCTGTTTCAGGATTACGGCACTCCTCTTCCATACCAACGATCTCCACCGACCTGCCGGCCATGTTGTGGAAATTCAACCCGACAGAGTCATTCGTAGCCTGTTGAGCACTCAGCGTGCTTGTGAATCCGAAAACCATCGCGAACATGAGAAGGAGCTGTTTCATCATCTGTTTGTTTGTACCCTGGTAAGAGGGTGGTTCGTTATCTATTATACACAAAATAGCCTTTTTGTCAAGTATATAAATCCAAGAGGAAACCCCTGCTGTGTGCAGGGGTTTTCTTACGTTATGATGTCCTTATTCAGGAACCAAGCCGGATGATTGTTCTTCTGTCGGCCAGACTTCAAAGGCAGTAACTTGTTGCCCCCCGAAGCATAGCTTCTCATCTTGAACTGAGAACATAGCCGTAGTGGCAAATTCATAGCCACCAAAAACCTTGATAAGAAAGATAGGGGTTGTGCGAAAGTTCTCTTCTCCAACAACTCGTGGATAAAGGTAGAACTGTCCAACGACAGACTTATCCACGGCATCACCAGGAAGGAATAGTCGTGGTTTCCCCTCTTGTGTTGTGGAAACTTCGACACGTGACACATCGAACGAGATACCGCTGTGTTGCTGGTGTACAGGATTCAACACGTAGCCGCCATCACCAGTAGCTTTGGCATACTGAGCATTGGACATTACCGCGCCGATCAAACAGCAAAAAAGAAAGGACAGGAAAAATTTCATCTGGTTTTATTTTTTGCTATAGTATCTAAATTTTCTTATTATGTCAAGAAAAAGCCCCCTCTTTCGAAGGGGCTGGGAGTGTGGGCGCCGTAAATCTACGGATACCCTTGAGCGGTGTCGTCTAGGGTCACGCGCATTGCGTTTACCGGTAACTTGTCCACGTAAAGACGCTGGCCATCGAAGCTAAGGCGACCCTGGGGGTCAGGAACGAAAATCGCTCGTTCACCTTGAAGACTTTTCTTTATACGAACAGTAAACGTATGTTCGCATGAGCCAACCCCAAAGTGCACTGAGGTCACTGCATTCATTGATCCCTCATACAAGAAGATGAGGCCTATCGCCCCGTCACGATCATCTTGGAAAAGATCGATTTTGGGAGAAAGGACTTTTTCCTCCGTCACTTCTTGCACTTCTTTTTGCGCTGATACTGGGGCTGTCCAAGATGGGAACAGCACCAGAAGGCTGAAAATCTTAAGGTACTTCATGGTATCTTGGGTTTGTATTAATCGTAGCGAAAACAAGAAGGTGTGTCAAACAAAAAATCCCCTCTTGGGGATTTTTTGTTTAAGAGATTTTCGCAATCTTTACTTTGAAAAATGGTTGTCGGTGACCTCGTTTTTTAAAGTAGTTACTTTTTGCTTTGTATTTAATAACAGTAACTTTATCTTCTCGGTCAATTTTTTCTAGCTTACCTTCAACTTTATTTGATACCTTTGGAGTTCCCATAGTTGTTGAAGCTCCATCGTCAACTAAAAGCACATCGTCAAAAACGATTGTGTCGCCTTCTTTGTATTCTCCAGAAAGCTTTTCAATTTGGACAGATTGTCCTTCTGAGACCTTATATTGCTTTCCTCCTGTTCTAATTACTGCGAATTTCATAACAGGGACCATTCTAACCTATTTTAAGAAAAATGCAATACCCAGATATAAGAGCCCGCCAAAGGGGTGAGATATCCCCAAAAACCCATGGTTATAAGCCTTTATTTTATAAATATACGATATAATTTGACTAACATGATTTCTAAATATAAGCATAAAAATATCACGTGGATTGATATTGAAAAACCGACGCGAAATGAGATTATTGAAATAACTCCAGACTATAAAATCCCTAAGGTTGCAAGCGAAGAACTCCTCACTGAAACACTCAAATCTAAGGTTGATTTTTACGAAAAAGAAGAGGTAATTTACTTGGTACTTCATTTCCCTTTCTTTGATAAAAAAGAAAAAATAGTTATAGAAAAAGAGATTGATTTTCTTATTGGAAAGAATTTTTTGATTACCACTCACTACCAAGAGATAGATTCGTTCCACACATTTGGAAGAATTTTTGAAGATAGTAGTATTCTTGAAACAAACAAAATTGGAGAAAATCCTGGGTTTTTATTTGTCTACATTCTAAAACAACTCTATAAAACACTCGACAATGAACTTGACGGCATCGGTGTGAACCTCGAGAAAATCGAAAGTGATATTTTTGACAGCAAAGAACGAGATGCCGTAAACAGTATTTCATATGTAAACAGAAAAATTATTCGTTTTAAAAAGGCGCTCAGTTTCCATGGCGATATCATAAAATCAGTTGAACCAATTGGCGCCGAGATGTTTGGTAGTGGTTTTTCATTTAACATGAGCATGATTGTCAGTGAATACAACAAAGTAAACAGCACTGTTGCTTGGTATAAAGAAATCTTAAACGATATGCGTGACACCAACAACACACTTCTTACGACAAAAACAAATGAGACAATTAAAACACTTACGATCATCAACTTTATCATGTTGCCTATTGCTTTGATCACGCAAGTCTTTGGTATGAACGTAAATGATGAGATCGTTCTCATTCAAACATTGCCTGACTTTTTTGTAGTTATTGGCACGATGATCCTCACGGGCCTCATTATGTTTGTGTATTTCAAAGGTAAGAAATGGCTGTAGTGAACAAACCTATATATGTTGAAACTTTTTAATTCCCTCACGAAAAAAGAAGAGATTTTTAAACCAATTAAGCAGGGTCATGTTGGGCTCTATTCTTGTGGACCAACAGTCTACAACTATCCACATATTGGAAACTATCGAGCGTTTATCTTTGCTGACATACTTAAACGATATTTTGAATACTCTGGATACGACGTGATGCATATCATGAATATCACCGATGTGGATGACAAAACTATTCGTGACTCAAACGCTCGTGGAGAAAGCTTGCTCGACTTCACAGAACACTACACAAAAGAATTTAACAAAGAGCTTGGGAAATTAAATATCAAACCCGTAACAAAACAACCAAAAGCAACCGACCACATTAAGGAAATGGTTGCTATGACAGAAGAACTTCTTAGGAAAGATATTGCGTACAAAGGAGACGACGGCTCTATTTATTTTGATATTGCAGAATATAAAGACTACGGAAAACTTTCTGGACTTGATCTGAAAGCTATCCAACAACACTCACAAAGTCGAATCAAAAAAGACGAATACGACAAAGAACATGCTGAAGATTTCGCACTTTGGAAAGCATGGGACGAGAGTGATGGTGACGTGTATTGGGACACACCACTTGGTCGTGGACGACCTGGTTGGCATATTGAATGTTCAGCGATGTCAACAAAATATTTAGGAAATCATTTTGATGTACACACTGGCGGAGTTGACCTCACCTTCCCTCACCATGAAAACGAAATTGCTCAGTCTGAATGTGCCTCAGGCGAACATTTTGTAAACTACTGGCTTCACAACGAGCATCTTCTTATTAATGGTAAAAAAATGTCGAAGTCGTTAAAAAATGATTACCGATTAAGTGACCTTGAAGAACGAGGCTTTTCGGGAATTGACTATCGATACTGGCTTCTTCAAGCAAACTACCGAACGATTGTGAACTTTACGTGGGAAGGACTCGAATCTGCAAAATCAGCACTCAAAAAGCTAAAAGTGTTTGTGCTTTCTCTGGATCATCAGGGTTCTATCGCCCATACATATAAAAAAGATTTTGAGGAAGCAATGAATGACAATCTTAACACTAGTGAAGCATTGGGCGTGCTTTGGAAACTTGTAAAAGATGAAACTGTTTCAAACGCTGATAAAAAAGCAACGCTCCTTCATTTTGACGAAGTGTTTGGACTTGGTATGAAGCACTGGAAAAAAGATGAAATTCCTGCAGAAATAATCAAGCTCGTACAAGACCGCGAACATGCACGCAAAGCAAAAGACTGGAGCGCCGGAGACCACGCACGAAGTGTTATCCAAAACCTAGGATACGATATAAAAGATACACCAGAAGGAACAGAGATTTTTAAGTTATAAACGTATATGAAGCACAGAGATAAAATTATCTTAATCATCGAGGATATTTTAGCGCTCATAACGCTTATTTCTCTTATAGTAATAGCTTTTGAAACCATTCCAAGTGCAAAAGAATACTTACCACTCTTTCAAACTATCGAATACATTGTCGTTGCCATCTTTACCCTAGAATACATAACCAGAATCATGACGGCAAAAAACCCGTTTGCCTACATATTTAGTTTCTATGGAGTTGTCGATCTTATTTCTGTTTTACCAACACTCGTTGGTGCGGGCGGATTTGTATACCTCAAATCACTTCGTATTATCCGAATATCACGGTCACTCCGAATGCTTCGAGTATTTAAATTTGCAGAAGTAGCAGACGACATCAACGCACGAGAAAAAAAGGAACGAGAGATTGGATTTTTCTTCTACCTACAATCACTTGTTATTTTTACCGTCATTTTTGGAGTACTCATGTATATCGTTGAATTCAACCACTACGCTCTTATAACACTTCCCGACAGCTTGCTGTGGGCTCTAACACTTCTTGTGGGGATGACACCGGTTATAGAGCCGACCATGCTCGTAGGCGAAGCAATTAAAATTGGAGCCATGGTTGCCGGCTTTATGTTGTTTGGAGTTTTGGTGTATATTGTTAGAAACGTTATAGCAAACAAATTTACACGATAACTTAACTACTATGGAACAATCACCACACATACCAAATGAACTTGAGCAAAAAATACTTTCTACAAAAGAACTACTTACCTTTGAGGAATTTTGTGGCAACAGGTCTGCCGATCTAACAGTAGTAAGTGGTTTTTATGGTTTGTTTATTAAAGAATCAATGATGTCTGACATTATTCGTGGGCAAGATTTCTTTGTACGATTTCAGAATGAAAATAAAGAACTTGAAGCATCCCTCACCAAAAGAATTTCAGAGTGGTCAGAAAATGAGAATAAGAGCACAAACGCTATACCAGAAGATATGCTCGAAGATCTCTACAAAGCATATACAATTATGCTTGCCTACGATGAAGTAACAACAAACAGTGATCTACTGAAATAAAAGCCTCGCATATGTGAGGCTTTTATTTTATAGTCCACTTTCTTTTAGTTGTTCAATAAGTTTCTTTTGCTCTTTGTTTAATTTTTCTGGAATATCAAGATGCACAATAATGATAAGATCTCCTTTGTGAAATGCTCCACCCGGCACACCTTTTCCGCGCACACGAAGCATTTGTCCATGATTAATTCCCTTTGGGATTTTTACACCGACTTTTCCATCAACAGTATCTACGTCATAGGTTGCACCTAAAATACTGTCTGTGAGCTTTATCGACAAATCAGTAATCAAATTCATGCCCTCTTTACGGAGCGTTTTGTGTTTTTCAACAGACACTCTGATAAGCAAATCCCCTGCTTGTCCATCTTCTACTGGTTCACCATAACCTTGGACTTTCAAACTTTGACCATGTTCAATACCGGGTGGAAAATTTATTTCAATTTCCTTCTTTTGCTTATACATTGCACTTTCTGTCGGCACGCTAAACTTTTCAGTGAATCCTAGAATAGATTCTTTGAATGTTATATTTGTAGTGAGAGTAATATTTCTCCCTTTTCGTATTCGCTGACCAAAAGGGTTGAACCCGCCACTACCAGTGAATGCTCCAAAAATGTCGTTGAGGTCAAATTCAAAATCTCCGCCTTGTCCACCAAAACCAGAGAAGTCGAAACCGCCAAAGCCTTGCCCTCCTTGGCCACCAAAGTTTGGTCCAGCACTTCCAAAACGATCGTATTGAGCACGCTTTGTGTCGTCAGAGAGCGTTTGGTAGGCTTCGTTTATTTCCTTGAACTTAGCTTCGTCTCCTGTCTTTTTATCTGGGTGATGTTCATGTGCAAGTTTACGAAAAGCCTTTTTAAGCTCGTCTTTTGACGCACCTTTTTCAACTCCTAGAATTTTGTAATAGTCTTTTGACATTTTTTAATCTATAATTTTACCCATGGAACACACACTAGGGACAATACTTTTAATTGCAAGTTTGGGTGTGGTTTTTATTGCTTTCCCTTCTCAAATTTATAAGAACTGGAAAACAAAAAGTTTTGGGATATCTCTTACACTGGTTGGTTTTGGTATTTTAATTTACTTAACCAGAATTCCTTACACCTTTCTCAGATCAGATTATTATATCTTAATCCCAGACATTATTGGATTGATACTGCATATAATTTTAATCTATCAATTTTTCTTATACCGAAACAAATAGTTTTCGACCCTACACGAGAACACCGTTTCAAAAATACTAGTATGTTGCTTTAGAAAATGATGCTGTTTGAGGAAAGTAATGACTTTCCAAGTTCATAATTTTCTCAGCTAAACATTTAGTATTTTTAGGTGTGGAGTGTGGGTCTAGAGTTTTTGTTACTTTTTTGTCATGAAAAAAGTAAATTAAAACTATTTATTTTCTACCTCAGCATCAATAGTACCATCTTTATTCTCTTGCGCAGCAGATGCTGGATTAGCTTCGGCTGATTTTGCCATCGCTTCGTGAATCTTTTGCATTTCTGTTGCAAGTTCTTCTGATGCAGATTTAATCGCTGCTCCACCATCAGTGTGTTCTGGAAGCTCTTTTACAGACTTTAATTTAGCAACCTTTTCCTCTACAGATTTCTTCACATCTTCTGGAACTTTTCCTTCTGAATCTTTGATTGCTTTCTCAGCAGTAAACAGTGTCATCTCAGCATTGTTTTTAATATCAGCTAGATCTTTCTTTTGCTTGTCTGTTTCTGCATTTAACTCTGCGTCTTTTTGCATTTTCTTAATCTCTTCATCGGTAAGACCAGAAGACGCTTCAATACGAATTGATTGTTCTTTTCCGGACGTCTTATCTTTTGCTTTTACATTTAAGATTCCGTTTGCGTCGATATCAAACGTTACCTCAACTTGTGGCACACCTCGTGGTGCAGGTGGAATTCCTTCCAAGACAAATCGTCCGAGAGATTTGTTGTCTCCTGCCATCGGCCTCTCACCTTGCACGATATGAATTTCCGTTGATGTTTGATTATCTGCTGCTGTTGAGAAGACTTGAGACTTACTCGCTGGAATAGTCGTATTCTTTTCGATAAGTTTTGTTGCTACACCACCGAGTGTTTCAATACCAAGAGACAATGGGATAACGTCGAGAAGAAGTACGTCTTTCACATCTCCTTGAAGTACTCCTCCTTGAATCGCAGCACCAAGCGCCACCACTTCGTCTGGGTTCACTGAAAGGTTTGCTTTTTTGCCAAAGAATTTTTCTACCGCTTCTTGCATTGCTGGCATACGAGTTTGTCCCCCAACCAAAATCACTTCATTGATTTCGTTAATCTTAAATGGAGACGCTTCTACGGCTCGCTTGGTAATCATAAGAGCTCGGTCGATAAACTCACGAGTGATCTCTTCAAGTTCTGCTCGCTTCATAGTGCGAACAAGGTGCAGTGGTCCTGCTTCGCCAGACGTTACGAATGGAATATTGATTTCTGATTGAATAGCTGTTGAAAGCTCAATTTTTGCTTTTTCTGCAGCGTCGTCGAGACGTTGTTTTGCCAGGGCATCTTTTCGTAGATCAATACCATTTTCTTGTTGGAAACCATCCGCCAACCAATCCATGATCTTTTGGTCGATATCTTTACCTCCCAAGTGAGCATCTCCGTCTGTTGATTTTACTTCAATAGTATCTTCAGAAACTTCAAGAATAGAAACGTCAAAGGTTCCACCTCCGAAGTCGAAAACTGCAACTTTTTCATCTTTCTTTTTGTTAAATCCGTATGCAAGAGCTGCTGCTGTTGGTTCGTTAATGATTCGTTTTACATCAAGACCTGCTATTTTACCTGCGTCTTTTGTTGCTTGTCGTTGCGCGTCGTTGAAATACGCTGGCACGGTGATGACCGCTTCGGTTACTTTCGCACCAATTTTCGCTTCTACGTCAGCTTTAATCTTTTGCAAGATCATTGCAGAGATTTCCTCTGGTCGCTTCCAGTCTTCACCGAGTTTTACTTCAATACCACCGTTAGCACCTTTTCGAGTTTCAAATGGCACTGCTTTGATATCTTTTTGCACTTCTGGTTCGTCGAAGTTGTGACCAATGAATCGTTTGATTTGATAAATGGTGTTTTTTGGATTGGTGATTGATTGTCGTTTTGCGGTAACACCCACCATAATGTCTCCATTCTTCGCAAGCGCAAGAATGGAAGGCGTTGTTCGCATACCTTCTGCGTTTTCAATAATCTTTGGTTGACCACCTTCGATGATGGCAACCGCTGAGTTTGTTGTTCCAAGATCAATACCTATAATTTTACTCATATAAATTTAAATTGTTATTTAATAATGTTTTGAAATACTCCAATTATATTTTCTAGCGAGAACGCAGGAAAATTTATTTTCATGATGTCCGAGTGACGAAAATATATGAGACGAACGCAGTGAGTGCTCTTATTTTAGACATATATTTTTTATTATTACTTTATAGTTTTTAAATATTTTATTTAATAAAAACTGACACAATTGTTGCAACTACTTGTGCCACCCCAACAAAGACCAAAGCACGGGTTAGCCTTCTCATCGCCAAAGAACCCTTATCTGCAGAAGCAATCGCACCTCTTGTTATATTTGTGTAATCTTTTAATTGATAACCGAGTGTCTTCATTTCATCTGCAATTCTATTAAAACTTAAGTTGTGCATGATTGCCCGGTCGTCTTCTTTTGTAAACATATATTTTATCTTTACTTAGTAATAAATATCTTTACTTTTGCTGGACGGATAACACTTTTCGCACCCTTGTATCCTTTTTGGATAACTTCAGAAACGCTGTGGTCTTTACTTGTATCGTCTGTTGCTATTTCTTCTACTGCCGTGTGAATATCTGGATTAAACTTTTCTCCCACTTTACCTATAACCTCTATTTGGTTATTCGCAAGAATACTTGTAAGTTGGATATAAATATATTCGATACCTTTCCGCCAGTTTTCATTTACCGATTCCCACGTCTCTTTGTTCTTCATCGCCATATCAAACGAATCAAGCACCGGCAGCAATTCTTCTATGAAGCCTTCGAGAACATATCCTTTCAATTCTTTTACTTGTTCTCCTGAATCTTTTTTTAGGTTTGCATAGTCAGCGAGAGCGCGTTGCCAACCGTCCATATGTTCAGCTGCTTTCTTTTGAGTTTGTTTAAGCTCTTCTTTAAGCTTCTTGAGTTTATCTTTTTCTGTGGCGCCAAATTCTTCAAACTCTACGTCAGCATCTTCATCGTGCTCTAGCAATACTTCGTCTTCATTGTTATCACTTTTTATCATAGATTTTCTTCGCTTTCGCGTGATTAATTAAATTTATAACTTGATTATATAAACTTATTTAAATTTTGACAAGTTTTTTATGCTCGTAAAATACTTGTCAAATATTATAAGAATCTGCTAAAATATTGTCAATGGCGAAAGTAAACAAAATCCAAGAAAAAATCCTTGAATTCCTAAACGGCAAAAAAGCCTCAGAAAAGAGTGTTTTATTTGAAGGCGTAGAAAGTACTGAGAACAGCAAGTACGCCCTTTCTAGGACGCTTAAAGGCCTTAAAGAGGGTGGTTTAGTGGAGGAAATAGAAACAGAACGATCGGCTTTCTACAAAATAACCCCTGAGGGACGAAACAAGCTCAGAAATATCCGCCTGTCTTCCCCAACAAGCTTGGTGTCTACAAACTGGGATGGTTTTTGGAGAATCGTGATCCTCGACCTTCCAGAAGATCGAAAAAGTGAAAGAAATTCCCTGCGCTATATTTTAAAAAAGGCGGGGTTTGTGTGTCTCAAAAATTCAGTTTGGTTTTCACCTTACCCGCTCGAACATTTGTTTATGAATATTAAAAAAGATATGGGACTCGGTGATGAATTGATTATTCTTGTCACACAATATATCGACCCAATTTCTGAAGAAAAGCTATTAGAGGTTTTTAAAGGGTAGATCTTTGAATAAGCTTAGATTGAATCCAATCTCTTAGATCACTTTTCACATTTTCAAAATCGGTGGCGTTAGACATCGCTACTTCAAGAGCTTTATTTGTAAGTTCATTTGCTGTTACATTCATTTCCATATCATTAATAATTAAAAAGAAAAGGAGAAAGGCAACAGATAATCTTTTATTTCCATTAGGGAATATATGACCTTTATTAATCTCATAAAATATAAAAGCTGCTTTATCTGATAATGTTGGATATAAATCTAAACCATCAAATTGAACTTTGGGCATTTCAATGACATTTTTTATTTTTGATTTATCAATTATTTTGTATGGTTCTATTGGCTCACCAATATCTAAAAACCTGTCGTAAAAGACATTGTAAATAACCCTAGCATTTTCCATGCTTATGTAATTAATTTGAGAGGATTTTTTCTCCTCGATCATGACGAGCTAAATCACGAAAGGTTTTTTCGTACTTTGTAAAAATCCTATTTGACTCTTTTTCAACAGAAATGACAGATGGAGACTTATCCATCTTATTGTTATTTTTTTTAAAAATAAACCAAATATTTTTCATTAGTTAAATTATACTACTTCTTAGCAACTATTTGTCAATACAGTGTTAATAAATATATTGACCCAATTTCTGAAGAAAAATTATTGGAAGTTTTTAAAGGATAAGAAAAAGGGCGTTCCGTTTGGAACGCCCTTTGCTTCGCTTCTAGTGAGGAGTACCGATCAGTAATCTCCTTCAAACATTCTGTCGAACCGCTCATCTGCGCGTCGCTGATTATCGTCATCTTCGCGTTGCTGGTCACTTACTTCTTGCATCTGATCAGCCACCTGGTCCAGAGACATGTCATCGAGCTCAGGATCTTCCTCTTCCCAAGCCCTACTTTGTTCATGACTCCACTCAAGTTGCATGATCTTGTTCGCACGACTCTCATTGGTGATCTCATGCCGAGTCCGCTTCAATACAAAGCGAGAAATCGTTGGGATATTATTTCCCTGATCATCCCACTTCGTTGAAGAGTTTACCCGGCGAACCACGATAGTGCGAGTTCCAAAGAAGTAGAACTCATCACCTTCTCTGAAGAAGGTTGCCCACGACTCGGTATTTGAGACATGGATCATGGGTCGCGGTTCACCTCGGCGGACCCTCAGAGTATCATTGAGCATCCAATGAGAGCTCACCATGGCGATCCACCAATCACTGACATCGAGATTGATCGGAAGGCCGGCAACTTTCTTCGGGAGCACACTATCCTCGTGTTCTGTTTCAACGACCTCTCCCGCAAAGAAGTTCTTGAGACGTCCGATCAAAAGACCCAGCACTTTATCAGAAAGAATGATCTTCTGCATCTTCGTAGGTTTTGAGCCAAGTTTCCTCGGCGGTTTGTACTTATTTTCTTAACTATAATATAGCATATTTAATGCTATATGTCAATACTTACCTATTGAGGAACACTCTCGCTAATTGCACATCAAAATACGAAGTATTCCCCCCTACTTTACTTTTCACCGGTGAAAGATTCAGTTCGCCTGTTGCATCATAGAGTTTTTGAAACGTCACCAGAATATCTTTAAACTTCTTTCCCTTTGGCTTAAGATACGAGACTTCTTCTTTTTCAATCTTCCCTTCCATTACCAATTTTTCAATATGAGTTAAGACAGTTTCTTTCGTTAAGCCTCTTTCGACTGCAATATCATCAATACTTTTTTGTTCGAGCAGCAAAACTTTTGTTTTTTCAAACGTACTTGTTTTATCAAGTTCAGCTTCACGAGCTTGTACGTCAATCACTTGGATTGATCCTTCAGATCGAATGATAAAATCTTCTTGGGATTTTTGTATTTCCTCTGGTGTTTTTTTGTGTAAATAGTCTTGTATGTGGGCCGACTTACTTCGAAACTTTTTATCAGCTTCAATAATTTTTGGATGTACCATCAGCGCTTGAGCATTGAATCCCAAAAGCTTAAGCCCTTCTAACGTTCGTACACGAGAAAGCGCCACGTAGCCTTGTCCATATTCAAAAGCACGACCTAAATCGATCTCAGCGGCATCTAGGGACATTCCTTGGCTTTTGTGGACCGTAATAGCCCACGCCAGACGAAGTGGTACCTGGGCAATAGAGGCGATGATTTTATCGCCATCTTCAATACTCCACGACACAGGTTCGATGAGTAATTCTTTACCTTGATTCGTGACAATAATCGGGTACCCAGTTTCCTTTTCAAAATCAATCACCTCACCGAGTGTGCCGTTTACATACCCCACTTCGAAATTGTTTTTCGTACACATCACCACCGCTCCGATTTTCAAACATAGATTTTCTGGAGAAAGACAACTTTCTTTTAAACGTTGCACGTGGTTCCCCTTTCCCTTTGAAACCATCTCATAGTACTCTTCATCTTGATCAATTTTTGCGAGTTCTTCTTGGTTTATTTTATCGACATCTGCGTTGTGCGTATACAGTTTTGTGGACTTAATCACATCTTCAAAAGAAACATCGAGCCTGTCACGAAGTTCTTCAAATTCTTCTTCAACATCTCCACTACGGATACGGTCAAGAATCCCCAGCAAAGCATGATCTTCTTGACGGTGTTGTTCGGTGATATAGGCAACGAGCGGATTTACCTCTTTCCAAGCAGCTGACTCAAAAGCAAATTGGGTCGCTTCACCTTTTTTCGTGATTGGTGGAAGCTGAAAAAAGTCGCCCACGACGATAACCTGCATGCCACCAAACGGTAGATTATTTCTCCTAAACGATTTACAGACTTTATTGACCGAATCAAAAAGATCTCCGGAGAGCATTGAAATTTCATCAATGATGAGAACTTTTGTTTGCTCGTATCGCTTCCAAAGATATTTTTTACCTTCAAGTTCATCAACTTCGTAGTCAGTGATTTTCTGCCGAGCGCCAATGCCTGACCATGAGTGAATGGTTACTCCGCCAATGTGTGTTGCGGCAATACCGGTTGAAGCAGTTATTGCCGCAGAAATATCATGTTCTTTCAGATACTTTGTGTATTGATTTAAGACATATGTTTTACCCGCACCAGGAGCACCAGTGAGAAAAACATTGGCGCCAGTTTTTAGGATTGTGAGAGCGTCTGATTGAGTCATACAGAAAGCATTTTACCATGAAATAAAAAACGCCGACCCTTTAGGGGTCGGCGCTGCTTCTTTAGGTTTGTACTTTATCGTAGGGCCGCCAAGGCTTCTCCAATTTTATTGTCGCCGTCACGATCAGGTGCAATGGCGATGATCTTATCCAGAAGCGCTTCCAGTGCTTGATTAGTGCTGTACCCACCAACTGGAGCCTGGCCATCTAGCAAGTGCCCGCCTCCGTAGAACAATTTGAGTTTACATTTGGGCACGTGAGGCTGGGCATCACTGTCTAAAAAGAATATGACTTTGATGAGGCACATCTTTCTGATGCTGTACTGGGAGTTCAAGTTTCGAGGCATAAAGCCAAACCCTGATGGTGCATGATGATCGATACAGTAATTAACCATCACGTTTGATCCTTTCCAATTCTTCTCAACAATCGTCTTCAGATCGTGGAGCTTCAATAAGGTCACATTGTATTCGAGCATGTCTTTCATGGTACGTTGGTTTGGGTTTGGTTTCTATTTCATACTATGTCATGTACAATAATTTTGTCAACATAAGAAAGGCGCTCCGTAAGGAGCGCCTTTGAAGAAGCTAGCGATGTACTCTGTTTGCCCTGTAGACACTAAACATGATCACTTGGTGGAGTGTCTTTGGATCAACGAACCGTGCCCTGATGTAAGTACGGCAATTTTTTGGATGAACACCTTGTAGCCCATTCAAAAACTTCAGTTTGAACATCCGCCTATTGATCAGGTACTGATCTTCACTACTACCCACGCCACTCGGTGCTGGAGTTGTGAAAACATACTCCACGAGTCGCATATCGGAAGGTGGAACAAGAACCTCTTCTTCTCCATGCTCGGAAGAAGAGCCATTTTGACCTTCATACACAATTGGCACCGAAGCGTTGTTATAGAAGGTTCTATAACGCCAGCGTTTAATGCAACCTGCCTTGCGCCACATTTTACGGTCAAAGTCTCGCCACTGCTTGAATGCTTCGATGAACTGCCTCTGATGTTCAGGAGATTCTCTTGTTCCAGATTTTATAATCTGAAAAGATTCCTCTAAGAGCTTGGTCCGCAACATAACGAGCTGACGTAGTTTGTCTGTAGCCATGGTGGAACGTGGTTTGGTCTGGTTATAAAATACAAGATTTAAGAGTCGTGGTCAATAAAAACGAAAATCCCCCATAGGGGGGGATTTATTATCGTTTGCTCCATTGCTTTCTCTTTCGAGCAGCTTGTGCGAGACCGGCCTTTCGTCGTTCTCGTGATCGTGGATCTCGTTTGAGGAAACCAAGTTTCTTCATTGAAGACCGAAGAGATTCATCAAATTTTACGAGAGCTCGAGTGATACCATGTCGGATAGCATCTGCTTGTCCGTTGATACCCCCTCCGGAAACCATAACTGAAACAGTGAATGATTTTGGTGCTTCTTGTTTATCAAAAGGATCAGTAACAACTTTTCGTAGATTATCTACGGTAAAGTATTCGTTTAAATCTTTATCATTAATAACAAAAGATGTTTTTGACGCAGGAGAAATGCGAACACGCGCTGTCGATGTTTTTCTTCGTCCTACTGCTTCTATGTATTTTTCTTTTGTTTTAGCTGTTACCATGGATTAGTCGTTAATAGTTAAGTTCTTCATGAGTTTGTCTCGTAGTTTATTTCCTGGAAGCATTCCGTATACTGCGTTTTTGATTACTTCACTGTATCCCTTTTTCTCGATTAATTTCTTAAGACTGTCAGTTCGGAAGCCACCTGGATATCCTGAATATCGTTCATATTCTTTTTCTTCAAGCTTTTTAGGATCAATAGAGAGTTTTGATGCATTCAAAACCACAACACTGTTACCAGCGATTGTGTGCTTTTCGAAATCTGGAGTATTTTTACCCATAAGGATAGAAGCTATTTGATTAGCTACTCGTCCGATTTTCTTATTTTCTGCATCAATTTTATATTCCATAAAAGTCTATTTAGTATACTTATTTAACAAATTCAATCAATGCCATCGGTGCCGCATCTCCTGCTCGTGGAGGAAGTTTCATAATTCGTGTATAGCCACCTGAAATGTCTTTAAACTTTGGCGCAATTTCTTCTACAAGCTTCTTTGTTTCTGGAGCACGATTCATAAGTCGTGACATGATAACCCTTTTTGTGTTTACGTCACCTTTAAGAGCTCGAGTGATGAGCTTTTCTACCATTGGACGAATTTCTTTCGCTTTTGCATCAGTAGTTTTGATTCTACCGTGAATAATAAGAGACAACACTAAAGACTTCAGAAGTGCGCTTCTGACCTTTGTTTTTCTACCGAATTTTCTATTGTGATTACCGTGTCTCATATGTTGTTATTTAAATTATTTGACTACTTTAGCAGAATTCCAAAATTACTCAAGGCCCGCTTTATTTCTTGAATTCCCTTCTCTCCCATACCTTCTAGTTCCAGGAGATCTGCTTCACTCTTTCGAGCGATACCACCAACAGTTCGAATCTTACCGTTTGCAAGAGCATTAAGTGTTCGAGTTGAGAAATTAAGATCTTCAATTCGAGTTTTCATGATCTCTTGTTCTTCATCTTCACCAGATTCTTTTGATTCTTCTTGCACATCTTCTACTTCTTTTTGAACAGCCTCGATAATAGCTTCTGGCTTTTCATCGAGACCTTTAAAATCGTGGATAGCCTGAAGTTGCACGATCATTGTTTCAATAGATTTTTCAACAGCTTCTCGTGGAGAATATGTTCCGTCTGTTTCAACTGAGATGATGAGACGGTTATAGTTTGTTGAGTCTCCAACTCGCATGTTTTCTACATCGTAGGCAACACGTCGGATTGGCGTAAAGATTGCATCGAGAGCAATGTGTCCGATTTCCATCTTTTCTTTTTGGATCTCATCTTTTGATACGTAGCCAAGACCTTTTTGGATTGTCATTTCAATTTCAAGGTCAATCTTGCCTGTTACCTCACAGATGTATTGATCAGGAGTAAGCACCTCAACTTGTCCAACCCCTTTAATATCAGAAGCAAACACTTCTTTTGGCCCCTTTACTTTAAGGGTAAGTGTTTGAGACTCATCAGTAAGTAACTTAAATCGTATCTTCTTTAAGTTAAGAATGATGTTGATAACATCTTCTTTTACTCCGTCCATCGTTGCAAATTCGTGATCTGCACCAGAAATCTTGATTGACGTTATTGATGCTCCTGGAAGTGATGAAAGAATAATTCTTCTAAGAGAATTACCGAGCGTATGACCGTAACCTGGATATAGATTGTCGATCTCATATATTCCTTTGTTTCCCTCTTCTTTTACTAGACGAGGCTTTGACGGCAAGATGATGTTTGTATCAATCATAAATTAAATTGACTACTAATAATAAGTTAACAACAATGAATTAACGACTATAGAATTCAAGAACGGTGTTGAAATCAAGAAATGCATCTTCTTTCTTTGGTTTTCCTTTTATCTCTGCTTCAAGTTTTGCAGTACTGAGCGAAAGCCATGCTGGTGTTTGGAACTTTTCAAGCTTCTTGTCCATATCTTGGAAGAGTACTGAAGACTTACTTCCTTCTCGTACAGCGATTTTGTCTCCGATTTTAAGTCGATATGAAGGAACATTTGTTTTACTACCGTTTACTGTAAAGTGTCCATGAGATGCCATTTGACGAGCAAGACGTCGTGTTGACGCTAGTCCGAGTCGGTAAATAGTGTTATCAAGTCTTGTTTCGAGGAGTTCGTAGAGTTTTTCAGAAGCAATAGAACCTTTTGAACTTGTAGCTTCTTCTACATAGTTTTCAAGTTGTCGTTCAGAAATACCGTAAGAAAAACGAATTTTTTGCTTTTCGTTTAGTTGTTGACCATATTCAGAAAGTTGTTTTTTTGGTCCTTTCTTAGCAAGTTTAGATTTCTTGCCTTCAGACACCATAAATTTCTGCGTTTGACATTGATCAAACACTCCACTTCCTAAACGTCTACAAATTTTATATTTTGGTCCTATTATCATAACGGGGTCGTATTACTTATATTAAACTCTTCGTGGCTTCTTAGCCTTTGGTCCATTAAACGGAATTGGTGTTGTATCTTTGATTGAATTGAGTTCAATACCACGTGACATGAATGCTCGAATAGCAGATTCTCGGCCAGTACCAACACCCTTTACAACAACATCAGCTTCTTTTACACCAATAGCTTCTGCTTTTTCACCAATAAGGTCTCCCACTTTTGCCGCAGCAAATGGAGTTCCTTTCTTAGCACCACGGAAACCAAGGGCACCTGAAGATGACCAGAAAATAACGTTACCCTTTTTATCAGAGAAAGAAACTTTTGTGTTATTAAATGTAGCTTCAACAAAAAGCACGCCGTCTGCCAACTTTCGTTTCGAAGTTTTAGCCAAAGCTCGACTTTTGAGCTCTTTGTTAACACCTCCTGCTTTTGTTTTTATAATTCTTTTCTTTCCCATATGTTATGTCTTACTTGCGATAACTCTACCTGAACCCATTGTCTTTCGAACGTTTCCTCGAACTGTTCGAGAATTTGTTTTTGTTCGTTGACCACGCACTGGGAGACCTCGTGAGTGTCGTGAACCTTTATACGAGCCAATATCTTTAAGACGCTTAATGTTCGCAGAGACTGTTCGTTTAAGGTTTCCTTCTATCGTAAAGTTGTCTTCAATGATCTTTCTAATAGTGTTTTCTTCGTCAGTAGTGAGGTCTTTTGGAAGTTTACCGTATTCAACTTTTGCTTCATCAAGAATTTTGTGAGCTCTTGAACGACCAATACCATAGATGACGGTAAGCGCCATCTCAATTCTTTTATTATCTGGAATTGTTATACCTGAAATTCGCATAATCTCGTTATAAAATAAAACTAACCTTGTCGAGCTTTTCGGCGAGGATTCTTTTTGTTAATTCTGTATATTCGTCCGTTTCGTTTGACGATTTGATCTCCTTGAGCGAGATCTTTTTTCTTGATAGAAGTCTTAATTTTCATGAAAATTGTAACCTTTTTGTGAACTCAAACTAAGGTTTTTGAACCGTTAGTAACAATTCGGTATATTAACTTATAACCTAAAAAAAAGCAAGTAATGCACTGGAACACCCTACATTCTTCGAGATATTCTGCCTTTTCCGCCATATGGATCTATGACGACTTCAACTTTATCTCCAATAAGAACCTTGATTTTAAACCTTCTCATCTTCCCCGACAAATAGGCTATCATGGGGTCTTCTTGACCATCGAGTATGACTCGAAACATAGCGTTTGGTAAAGATTCCACAATAGTACCGATTGATTTTTGTTCTTGTTTTTGATTCATTGTAAGAGTTGTATAATCCTAACAGAAAAATATGAGTTGGTCAAACTATTCCGTTTCAACAGTGTTTACCACATCAATTCGCTCAAGGTCAGTTGGGACTGTTGTTTTCCAGATTGGTTTAATGATCAGTTCTGCCTTTTCAATACTCTTGAACTCAGAGACAACTGATTGGAATTTTCGCTCTTTAATACCAACAAGCACGTCTTTAATTGCTTCTTCATCTATTTGCCAAATTATTTCAGTATTACCTTTAGCTGAGATACTGATTGAGTCAACATCGGCTGGGTCAATTTCACTTGCTGACATCAGCGATATCGATAGATTTTCTATATCTTTAATGACAACTTTATTTTTATCAAAATCAGCAACAGCTTCTTTTACGAGTTCTCGAGTTAGATTTTCTTCTTTAAAGATAAAAGCATGTATTTTACCTTTTTGTACAAGTTTTGTTCCCTCACCAGACGACACAGCTTCTGGGGCATCTTTTTCAAGAATTACTGCTTCATCGTAAATGATAAATCCTTCTGGGAGTTCAGTACGTGCTTCAGTAAGAAGGTTTTCTTTAAGTTTTGTCTCTAGTAATAGTTGTTGTTCCTTTTCTTCCGCTTCAGAGAGCGCAAAAGTCTCACCTTTAAAACCTCCTGTGATTTCACCAATAGACTTAGCGTAAATTGTTTCGTATTTTGGATTTCCTTTAAAACCAAAAATTTTAAAGTCTGTTTCTTTTCTGTTGTATTCAGTACTAGCAACATCGGCATAAATGTCAACATCGATTGACCCTGCGACTTTTTTACCATCATCAGTTTTTTGCCCTGGCACGGTTACCGGTTTTGTTGTTTTGTAGATTTTACCATCATCAGCAACAAGTCGTGTATCGATCAACAATTTCTGAGGTTCAGCACTATGGTTGTTGAAAAAACGAACTTTACCTGTCGCCTTTCGTTCGATATATTTCTTTTCAGTATTTTCAACACTTACCGATTCTTCGCCGGAAAGTGTCACTACGTCGAATGCCAAAGCTTTACTATCGAGTGGGTCTTTGTTCGCAACAATGAGTTTATTTACCTCAATAGTTCCTTGGCGTGGAGTTACCAAGACCTTTGCGCTTGAGAAAAAGAATGAAAGAGCGAACACGAGTGCGAGAATGCAGAAAACAGCAACGTACCAAATTGCTTTTCCGCCACCTGATTTTTTCTCGTACATATACGGATTGTCGTATACTTCACGCTCTCGTCGTCTTCGTGGAGGAGCTACCTCTTCTTCTTGTTCTTCAAAATCATCCTGTTCGAGTCGGCGAGACGCATAACCAGGGCTTTTTCGAAGCTTGGTTGAAGGTTTAATATCATGTATTGAATTTCTTGGCATAGGTACTTATGTTTTGCTTATATTATTAATAAAAATTGATTGTATAGTAAGACGAGCGTCGTATTGTATATTCATGGCCGTCGCATAAAAATCGTGTAAGTTTTTACTATTAGCTAGTATAACATTAAACGAATTTTCGGTAGTTGTGAATTCCGAGAAATTATCTTTTTGTAGTAAATGTAAGAACCAGGTCTCAGACGATGGGTCGGTGATTAAGAAAATATCATGCGGTATCAATAAATCAACGAAGAGACTTCGGAAGACTTTTTTAATGGCACCTGTCCACAAAGAGCCTTCTGTACGAACAATCTGTTCAATTTGCTTTGCATACGATTCGTCCAAGTGACCATCTCTATACATTGCTAAAAGTGAAGCAGTGTGGGCTGCATCTTTACCAAGACTCTTTGCAATATGGTGAACAAGCGTGCTCTTGCCGTATGGAAATGATGAAGTTCCGACAAGAAAATCATTTCTCATCACTGAAACTTCTGTGGACTCTTCGTGAATATCAACAATAACAAAGTCGTTAAGCCCGTCAAACACATCTCGCACAACAAGAAAATCAGAGAAGAGCGACGAAGTACACTTAACCCGTCTGTCGTAGGTTTGTGTAATAACCTCTTCAACACGTTCAACGAGTTCCTCTGATGAAAGACTGAGGAAAATTTGCAACTCTAATTCTTTTACGCGTTTGCCGTGAGGCTTTTGCACTTCGTAACCATTCAAAAGAACATTCACCACACGTCGATCAATAATTTCATCGAACTCAGTGTGTTGTTTTTTGAATTTTGAAATTTCTTCTTTGATTAACTCTTTGGCATAGCTCTCAGTAAACACAAATCCTTCCTTTCGGTGTCGTTGTATTCTTCTGAGTTCACCTGTTGACCATGGCGAGGCGATAACCGCAAATACCTTATCGGGAACAGCATGAATATCTTTTTGGAGAAGCTGCGCGACTTCTTGTAGCGTCTGCAACAGCGGACGATGAGTACCGTTTGGAATAAAACGACAACGGAATGAAGAAATAATGGTTGGTTTTTTGTGCGATTCCATAAGCACTATCGCACCCCCAACAGAGCCAGATGCAATATCGAACACGGCAATAGTTTCTTCTTTATTTTTTTGAGAAAAGAAAAACATATACGCAATTAGTATATCACGCAACTTTTATACAAGCACTGCTTTAATACGTCGAACCCCGGCAGATGACGCTTCTTCTTTTTGGATCTTAAATGTTCCGAGAATATTTGTATGCTCTACGTGTGGACCACCACAAAATTCTTTTGAAATTGCATCACCTTTTTCATCTTCTATAAAATACACAGAAACAACATCTTCATACTTCGCACCGAATTCCATTTCTGCGCCAATCTGCTCTGCTTCTTGTTTTGGCATTTCTCTTTTTATAACCTTGAAATCTTTTCGTATACCCTCATTCACTATTTTTTCAACTTCTGCTTTTTCTTCATCTGTCATCTTTCGATCAAATGAAAAATCAATTCGAAGTCGTTCTTCGGTAATGTTTGAACCTCTTTGTTTTACTTCTTTTCCAAGCACTTTTTGAAGTGCAGCTAACAGTAAATGGTGGGCAGTATGCAGCTTCACAATAGCTTCACTCGTTCCAGCAAGACCGCCTTTAAATTTTTGTTCGCCACCAGCACGTGACTTGTCTTGATGTTCTTTCATTTTTTTATCAAAGAGATCTAGATCAATAGATTCTCCTTTTTCTTTGGCGAGCTCTGTGGTCATCTCAATCGGAAAACCATATGAAGTGAAGAGCAGGAACGCGTCACGCTCGCCTTTTTCAAATTCTTTTAACCCCTTCTCTAATGTATTAAGAAATTTTTTTTCTTCTCCATCAACTACAGATTTTATATGCATAGCATCTAGGTTGTACGAGTTCTTATAGTTCTCACAAATAGCATCAATGAGCGAAACGACTGAATCAAGTCCGAGTTTTTTTGCGTGTCGTATTGCACCACGTAAAAGCCTTCTTAGAATATAGGCTCTGTCTGAGTTCCCTGGAATTACACCGTCTTCAATAAGAAAACAACTTGCACGCATGTGGTCGGCGACAATTCTTCTTGATCGCTCGTCGCCACTTGGCAACACATTAAAAATATATTCAAAAGCATCAGTGTCATAGACACTTTCTCTTCCGTTCACCACAGCCGTGATTCTCTCAAGACCCATACCTGTGTCTACATTTTTCTGAGAAAGCTTTCCGATAACTTTGCCCTCTTTTGATTCGTATTCCATGAATACGTTGTTCCAAATCTCGATTACTTTTTCTTCTTTTTGAGCTTGTAAAAAGGCTTCAGGTGAAAGCTCACCGCACATACCAGTGACGTCGTAGAAAATTTCTGTATCTGGCCCACATGGTCCGTTTTCTCCTGGGCCCCACCAGTTATCTTCTTTACCTAGAAAATAAATACGAGATTCTGGGATTCCGTTTTTCATCCAAATAGTTTTTGATTCTTCGTCGCGTGGAGCACTGTTATCACCTTCAAAACAAGTAACATAGAGCCTTGTTGCATCAAGACCAAGACCTTTTTCTTTTGATGTTAAAAATTCAAAACTCCAAGCAATAGATTCTTCTTTGAAGTAGTCACCGAGTGACCAATTTCCAAGCATTTCAAAAAATGTTAAGTGACGATTGTCACCAATATCATCAATGTCTCCTGTGCGAAGACATTTTTGTGCGCTTGCGAGTCTTGTACCCTTTGGATGTTCTTTTCCCAGCAAGTAAGGAACGAGAGGTTGCATACCGGCTGTTGTAAAGAGGACTGAGTTGTCATTTTCAGGAATAAGTGATGCTGAAGGTAGAATCGTGTGACCTTTTTCTTCAAAGAATGCTAGGAATTTTTCGCGAATTTGGTTACTTGTCATATACAGCAAAGTATAGTTGAAAGAGGGTAAAATAGAAAGTCCCGTCAGCTTTGCTGACGGGACTTCTGCCACCACTTCACACACTGATCAACTGATCACCTCCGCTTTCGGGTATCGCTTCTTCCAGAACTCAAGCGCCTTGGAATTGGCGACAGTGATAACCGTTCGGTGATCAAGTTGAACCTTGATAGCCTTGAGACCCTCTTTCACTGGTTGTGTGAGAACCACCGCCTTCTTCTTTCGTGGCATGATAATTTGGTTGATTTGGTGAACTAACTCATTTTTATATTATAACATATTTAAGATTATTGTCAATTACGCAATAATACCACCGCCAATACACTCTTCACCTTTATATACAACAACTGACTGCCCTGAACTAACCATTGCTTGGTCCTCTTCGAAGACCACACGGCCATTTTCAATAACACAATTTTGTAGGGCTTGTTGATATCGTATTCGCGCGCCATATACCTTTCCCTCTTGCGGTGCAGTAATCCAGTTTACATGCTCTAGTTGTATATTTTTCTTCTCTTGCCCTGTTTGATGAACGTCTTCTGAAACCGTAATTATGTTTTTCTCTATGTCTCGATCGACAACATACAACCTTTTATCTTCTGTCCCCTTTTCGGTAATAGTAAAACCATGTCGTTCTCCCAACGTATGGAACAATGCGCCGTCGTGTTCTCCGACCACTCTACCTTCACGATCAATCACATTTCCTTTTTTCACATCAATAAAGTGTTTCAGAAAATCCTTCATATCAATTGGACCTAAAAAACACACGCCTTGAGAATCTTTTTTTTCAGCAGTCAGCAATCTGTATCGTTCTGCAATCTGACGAACTTCTGTTTTTTGTAAGTAGCCAATTGGAAATAGTACTTTATGTAATTGACTTTCTGTTAGTGTCCACAGAAAGTAGCTCTGATCTTTGGCATTATCAACACCTTTAAAAAGTTTACCGTCCTTTGTTTGTGCATAGTGTCCTGTGGCGACATAGTCAGCACCGAGCTCTAAAGCTTTTTTTAGAAACACTCCAAACTTTACTTCCTTATTACACATCACATCTGGGTTTGGCGTTCGACCAGCACGGTACTCGTTGATCATGTACATACCAACAGCGTTCTTATATTCTTCTTCTGCGTCAATGGTAAGAAATGGCACATTAAGTGAAGCACAAATGCGCATTGCATCGCGTCGCTCTTCTTTCCAAGTGCATTCTATAAAATCTGGTTGCCATGTTTTAATAAAACAACCAACAACATTGAAACCTTGCTCTTTCAGAATTGCCAAAGAAACGGAGCTATCAACTCCGCCAGAAACACCCACAAAAACTGTTTCTCTTTTCTTCATGAGCAAGAATCTAGCACGACTCAGAGAGTATTACAAATTCATCAATTTTTCGTAGACCAAAAATGTTGCTTTTGCATCCGCAAGTGCTGTGTGAGCACGTTCGTTGGTAATAGCAAAATATTCGCAGAGCTTTTGAAGTCGAAACTTATCTACTTGAGGATTGTCGTGCAATTTTGCATAGGCAACTGAAATCGTATCAAGTTTTGGGTAAAACATTTTATTTTCAACGCCAGTTTTTTTAAATGCATGCTCGATAAATGAATAATCGAAGGTAAGGTTGTGAGCAGTAAATATCGCGTTGTCTGTTTTTGCAGCAAAAATAGTCATTGCCTCAGTAAGTGTATTTGCAAAAATCCATTGGCTTGGATCATAGCCATTTACTTTAAGAGCCTGAGGATCTGCATCTTCAATACGTTCTGGCTTAATCTTTAATTCGATTTCTTCAAGTACTTCGAATTGTTTACCCGCATCCCCCAATTGCTTCACCAGAACAACACCGAGCTCAATGATTTCGTGCTTATCCGGATCAAACCCAGTTGTTTCAATATCAACAAATGCTAGTGTATGTCGTTTCATATATTAACGTAAGAAATTATTTTTATTCTGAACATGTCCTGCATGGTCAATTGCATAATACACCTGACCGGAGTTACTGTGAAGATAGAAGTAGTATGGCGATGAAATTGGATAGAGCGCTGCTCTCATCGCCTTAATACTTGGAGAACCAATCGGTCCTGGAGGTAATCCGTAATTCTTATAAGTATTGTAGTCATGTTCCATTGCCAAATCATCGAGTGTTAATTTTGAAGATGGCTTGCCGGTGATATATTTCAAGGTTGCATCAACTTGGAGTCTCATATTTTTGTCGATACGTTTCCACAAAATACCAGAAATAGTTTGTTGTTCACTGTAAATATTGTAGGCTTCTTTTTGAATAATAGATGCCATAGTAACAACATCTACCATAGTTTTACCCGACTTATCAATGTCGGCAAGTAACGGCGCAACCTTTGTATCAAAATTTGATAACATTTTATCAACAACATCTGAAGTTTCTGTAGTAACAAAGAAAATATAGGTATCTGGGAACAAATACCCTTCAAGACCTTTGGTCAGGAAAAGAAAATCATCTTGTGAAAAATTCAAGAGCTTCGCATCAAAGAGCTCCGCTATTTCTTCCCGAGTTGATCCTTCTGGAATCGTCACGCGGACAGAATCAATACCGTGGATACCATTAATAATTCTGTGAGCAACTTCAAGGACTGTAAGCGGTCTCTCGAACGAATAGTCTCCGGCCACAATACTTTTATCACCACCAAAAATAATTACAAAAGCATCGAGCATTCTTGGAAATTTCACCACACCTTCTGCATGTAACATTTCAGATGCTTCCATTAGACTGCTTCCCTTTTCGATTTCAATAATTGTATCTTTTGGGAAGTTGGCGGGCGCAGTAAAGAGAACTCCGAAAGCAAACACTACAACAACAAAAAGAAGTCCGAGCACAAGGAATATTTTTTGATGAACAGATATACTGCTTTTTGGTTTTTGATAATTTATATGTTGCATAGGTGTTAGATAGGCAGATTAGTAGGTGGCTCTGATTTATTAGACTCAATACGACTTAGGCTTGGTGTCTCAGATACCCGACCAGGAAAGTGAAATATAGTTGCAAGTTCTTCAGACGTAAGTACAAAGTGTGGTCTGACATACGGAGGATAGAACCAAGACCTTTGTGCATAGGCGTCTAACATCTCTCTCTTAAGGGCAATAGTCTTATTTCCTGATGGATCCTGCCATGGATAGTCAAAACCAGTTGTGTTGTTTGGCGCAAAACCGTTAAGGGTAAAGGAGTTGTACTGCTTCATAATACCAGTTAACCCGGTAATATTCATACCGTCAAAATATTCTTTTGGTGAAAGATAGATTGCGCGTATCCCACAATCAAAACCTTGTTTGTTGAGGGTTCGAGAAATAGCGGAAATGACTTGCTTATCTTCTTCAGTCATTGCCAAGCGCTTAAACTGATCATCACCCGTTGGTTCAAACTTTGCACGCTCTTCTTTAAGTAAGGCTTTTGTTCTCTCTTTATAGTCTTCATATCCACCCATGAGCCCACTCTTTCTATATGTCCATTTTGAAACACGAACAATAATTTGAAACCAGACTTGTTCGTTTGGACCAATACCTCCCATCCATTCAATCATAGGGGTAATTGGGTCGATTCTTTGGTTTTCTTCTGTTGAACCAATTGCTTTATCGAGTCCGTAGTCAGTGTAGGTTTTGATTGGGTACGCATCTTGTTTCGTAAGTTTAAACTCAGTACCAAAAAGTGCCCACTCACGTTTATGCATATCAGCAATTGCTTCTTCAACATAGTCTGCAGCTTCAAATATTTCTGCTTGAGGATACTGAGCATATATCTGTGTTTCAATAACTCGGCGAAAAAGAATTGGTGTGCGAACAAGGAAATGAATTTCTCCACCAAGAGAAACGATTTCAAGAGAAAACCAGTTAATCACTCGTCCTTGCCAGTACAGTTGATAGTTATTTCCCACACCACCACCTTGAGAGAGTGCGTTTGAAAGCGCGAGCTCCATAGCTGCTGGAGATTTAAAAACTTCTTTTGGTACTTTAATTTCAAGTAACACCCACTTTACGGTCGAGAGCCATTCTTCACGAATATAGCCGACCCACAGTTTCCAACCCAAAAAGACAAGTACGAGTGGTAACCAAAAACGAACTGTTTTAAAAATGATACCTGGGATATTTTGAAATGTTGTAAGAAAAATATCAGCTTCCATGTTCTTTATTGTACACCAACACTATGAATTAGCTTTGTCGACTGGCACATCGCTACTAATGGTAATCGGAATAGTCATTGTTTTTTCTGAATTCTGCAAACTTTCAAAGACAATCTCAAACGCACCCTCTGTAGCCGGAAGATCTTGAACTACAAAATGAAACTGAGTTGAAACAGGAGAAGTATCTGTTTGGTTACGAGGCACAAGAAAAGGTCTACCAATTATGTTCTTTTCAGCGTCATAGATTTTCATCGTGGCCACATAGTTAAGGAATGGTTCCCAACCACATCCGCTCACATATCCTGATATTTCAAGCGGTAACGACACCACTGAGCCGATTTGAGGCTGCGTGACCGAAATACCACAATACAATTCACTTGTATCAACACTTGCAACTGGCACAATTGGATCTTCTTCTATTTTTGAATTTGTAAAAATAAAGAGCAAAAAACCAAACAAAACGACAATAAGGAGTATAAGAAAGAGCTCAATAGTAAGAAGTGTTTTTTTCACTCTTCTATTATACACAAAAATTCCCCACAAACTGTGGGGAATTTTTGTATTACTTGAGAGCTGTGTATTTACCGTCTCCAAGCTTCTTGAAATGCTTTGAATTTTGAAGATTTACAAGAATAGTATTTCGCTTGAGGAAGCGTTCTTTAAGCACCGCATCAACAACTTCATCTTTTGTCATTGGTCCATGTGTTACCAAGATGTCTTTGATAACATCTCGTACAATACCTGGTTTATAGCCCCATTCTCGAAGAGCATATTTACCTCGGCCAACAAGCACAAATCGTGGATCTTTAATGAGCTCATTGTGTGTTGTTGCGGCAAGTGTTTTCTTGCCAAATGTTTTTGTGATCGCCTCTGCAACTTCTTTAAAGTGCATTGGTTCTCCGTGTTTTCGAAGCACTAAAAATGTATAGTCTTTTACTCCTCGTGTTTTTACATTTTTTGATTCTGCTCGCCCCCACTCATTGAGAGGATTTTTAGCAATTTTTTTCGAAAGTCTGAGCCATCGTCGTAGAATTTCTTCATCTCGATATTCGTCAGAAACATCTTTTACGTTTTTAAGGAAACGATTGATCATTTCACTTTCAGCTACGAGCTCATCTGCACTGAGAGATTTGTACAGATTTTTAAGAGCATCATGAATAGTATTGGCAGTTTCATCTTCGACAACCCATCGTGTTTTAAACTGATCATCTTCTTTGTGTTGCGTGAAAGCATCACCAAGCACGAGGTAAAAGTTAATATGGTTTTGTGTAGATTCATCTCCAGAAATGTGTTCGAGAAGTTCATCTTCGTGAACAACTGAACCAAGAGATTCTACTAATTGTTTAAGTTCTGCAAACACTGCATCCTCTGACTTCATGACTTCTGATTTTCGGATAGATGAAAGAGCAGCATTTTCTATTTGCCGTACTCGTTCTCGAGTGATCCCGTATTTTTGTCCAATTGCTTCAAGAGTTTTTCTCTTTGTGTCTTCTCCAAGACCGTATCGATTTGAAATAATATCAAGCGATCGATCCTTAAGAACAGACAGAAGCTTTTTGCTTACATGCTTTGGTCTAAATGAAATAATTGCCATACGTATTAACTGTTACTATAAGGTGAAATTATTCTAGCATTAATACAATTTTATGTCAAATCTTTGTCAAGAGCCTAGAAAAGCTTGGCAATGTCGCGGAAGGTAATAAACACCATGAGTGTAATGAGGATTAAGAACCCAATTGAGTTCAGCGCATTGGCAACTTTTGGCGAAATTGGGCCACCTTTTACCTTCTCAACGAGTAAAAAGAGGATTCTTCCTCCATCGAGCGCAGGAAATGGAATAAGGTTAATCACTCCAAGATTGACCGAAATCAGAGCGACGAACATGAGAAGATACACGAGACCTAGGTTGCTTGCGTCACCAACCAAAGAAACAATGCCAACAGGGCCAGTAAGTTGGGACACGTCTGCCTGTCCTTTAAATGCGTCGATAATCAGTATTACCAGACCAACAGCAATTTGCATAATCATTTCACCTGCGACTTTAAAACTTTCAAGAAAAGCTTTGAGAAAAGGTGGCTTATAGATGCCGACTGTTTGTAATCCAACACCAATTGCTGGTTTTTCATCGATAGTAAAGTCACCGATCGTAATAACTCGTTCAACAATATTTCCATCTCGGACAAATGTTACGTCAACGAAATTATTTTTTGTAGTGTTCATGCCTGAAAAATCAACATCAGTCAGTGATGTGTATGTTTTATTTTCAAAAGAAACACCTTTCACCACATCACCAACCATGACCCCTGCACGATCCGCGGGAGAATCTTCGATCACTTCGGTAACCACCGTTTGTATATTTTTAATATGTGCTTCATTTCGTGAATCAACCGCTGAAGGAAGACCGATGAAAAGGATAGCGAGCACGATAACCCATGCAAACAAGAAATTAAACAGCGGACCCGCAAACATCACCGTTGCCTGAGCAAATCTTGATTTACTCGTTAACGCCATCTGCTTTCCTTCCCCGTGAAGCGATTCGTCACTTTGGTCTTCTCCAAAAATTTTTACAAAACCGCCAAACGGAATCCAGTTTAAGGTAAAGAGTGTTCCCTTTCTTTTAAAGAGCACTTTTGCGCGAGGTGGATACCCTAGTCCAAACTCATCAACTCGAATACCCCATTTTTTTGCAACGATAAAATGACCGTATTCGTGGACGATGATAAGTACTGCAAGTATAAGTATGAAGATAAGGATAGACATTATTGAGCGAGCACTACCGATTCTTTTTGCGAAAAGATTTCTTCGAGTGTTTTATTAACTTCGTCGACAGCTTTTTGAACTTCGTTCTTTGCAAATTTTACATCGTCTTCAGACATACTCGCATCTGCTTTTCGAGCCTCAACATCTTTCATGGCAGTTTCTCGCTCTTTACGAACAGAAATACGAGCATCTTCAAGTTTGCCCTTCAAAACCTTCACAAGCTTTTCTCTTGTCTCGCCCGTAAGCGCTGGGAAAATAACTCGAAGACCAGAATCATCGGTTGCCACAGAAAGTCCAATATCCGAAGTAATAATCGAGTTTTCAATTTCTTTCATTTGGCTTTTGTCCCATGGAACAACGCGAAGTGTTTTTGGATCTTCAATAGAAATCGAAGCCACGTTTTTTACTGGTTGACGTGTACCATATGAATTAACGGTAATTCCATCAAGCACCGAAGGATTTGCCTGACCCGTATGAAGTGAAGAATACTCTTTTCGAAGCCATTCACTGATTTTAGCCAAATCAGCCTTTAGCGATGTTGTATTGTATGTCATATACCACCATAGTAGCAAAAAGTAAGAAATTACAGAAGGGGTCAAGAGCCCCGAAGAAAACAGTGCCTAGAGAGTCAACGCCAAGAGCTCTAATAGATTTTTTACTGAAGCTCCTTGGTCATGCAGATAATCTTTTACTTTCCACAGTAACGAAATATCAAAAAGGTGTTTATCATCTCTTTTTGAAAGACTCTGTTCTAATTCATTAATAAAAGAAACTGCGTAGACCTTAAGCGAAATACTTGTTTCTTCCTTTTCAAATTTTTTAATAATCTGACCAATGATTAAAAGTCTGTCTTCTTTTTCACTTGCTATAAATTCTTCTACTTGTTTTTGGATTTCTTTACTCGAAGATTCTTCTTTTTGGATTTCAAGATCGATGAGTCGTGAACGGAGTGTCGGAAGGAGTATTGCAATGACCGGAGTAATGAGAAAAAAGTGAACACCCGTTGCAGGCTCTTCAAAAACTTTCAAAAGCGCATGCTGAGATTGGTGTGAAAGATACTCTGCCACAATCACAATTATTTTTCTGTCACCCATCACAGGCTTTTCTGATTGAAAAACTTTAATTTCGCGAGCATCGTCAATCGTAAATGTTTCTACGTGCTTAGTGATAACGTCTGGATTGTTTTGAACAACAAACCCAATATCTACCAAACCATCCAAGAAACGCTCTAAAATACTCGTCTCTCGTGCAACAAGATACGCATGGTGAAGATTTTCTTTTTGTAACGTAAACATATTAACGTTTAGCAATAATTGAACGTTTATAGGTATCGAGGTGTTCAAGAGCAATACCTGTTCCCTTCACCACACAAAAGAGTGGATCGTCGGCCAATCTTGCTTTTACTCCTGTTCGTCGATAAACGAGTTCCGGCAGATTACGAAGCATCGATGAACCACCTGTCATTATTATACCCTGATCAATAATATCACTCGCTAACTCTGGCGGAGTTTCTTGCAATACATCTTTAATAGCTTTGATAATAAGTTTTAGTTCTTTATCGATAGCCTGCACAATTTCATTGGTCGTAATCCGAGCAGTTCGTGGCAAACCTTGCACAAAATCTCGTCCTTTAATGGTTGCAACGAGAGGCTCTTCTAGTGTAATCGCTGAGCCAATTTTAATTTTTACTTGCTCTGCAGTTCTATCACCAATAGCAAGATTAAATGTTTTTTTAATATAGTCGGCAATAGCATGATCAATTTTATTTCCAGCACACTTTACTGAGTTTGCTGCAACAATACCTCCAAGAGAGATCACTGCCACGTCAGTGGTACCGCCACCAATATCAACCACCATGTGCCCTTTTGATTCATGAATAGGAATACCGGCGCCAATAGCTGCCAAGATTGGCTCTTTCACCACGTACGCATTTTTTGCTCCAGCCTTAATAGCTGCTTCAACAACAGCACGCCTCTCTGTTGAAGTAACTCCTGCTGGTACTGAGATCATCACTTCTGGTTTAATGAGGCTAAACGACCCCAGAGCTTTGTTCATAAAATAGCGGAGCATTGCTTCAGTTACACGATAGTCAGCAATAACACCATCTTTCATGGGACGATACGCAATAATATTTTCTGGGGTACGGCCTATCATTTGTTTTGCTTCAAGACCAATAGCTAAGATTTTATTATCTTGTTCTGACACAGCGACGACTGCTGGTTCATTTAAGACGATTCCTTTGCCCGGCACAAAAACAAGCGTATTCGCTGTTCCAAGGTCTATTCCCAATTTTTTAGAGAAAAATCCCATAAGGTAGAGGGATTATAGCATACTTAAAATAACTATGAAAAATAAGATTTTTATGGTATTTTGAAGACAAACCACAGCACAATGCCGACCCCAAATGAAGCACTCTCCAATCAAGCATTTATTGAACACTTTTCAGAAGGCTTACTCATTGACTTTAAGCGTTTCGATTTTAAAAATGCTGACAAACTAGAACCCCTGCTTACGCATATAGGTGGGAAGGCGGTTATGTTGGAGTTCAGAAAACACCGCAGCATAACCAAAGAGGATTTGTGTTGGTCATTCGTTGATCTTGAAGTGGCAAGGACACTTATAAAGATGCATCTTTTCCACATACAAGAGAATATAGTGATTCGTTTCGAATCAACAGACATCATTAGGGTTTGTCTCTACGTACGCTCGTAAACCGAGCGTACTTTTTTATTCAGAAAACTTTTCTAGTTTATGTTTTTTCATTGCCTCTTTGTGCCCCACAAGAAAATCTTTAAATTCTTCTTTGTCTTGAATATCAGCACTCATATTTTTCTGTGTCGGAATATCAAATATTTTTGCAGGATCAATTACAACAATATTCCCCTTGTCGTCACGAAATTCTATTTGAAGATGCAGATGCACGTGAACCCCTTCTGAGTTCCCCGAACTACCCATGCCACCAAGAGTAGTGTCTTCTTTAATCTCGATAGTTGGATAGTGATTGAAGCTTACTTGTCGTAACATTTTTTGATATGAAGAAAACTTTACCTGTACATTTTTTAAGTGCATATAAATTGAATAGAGTTTAAAACCATCTTCAGTCAGAACTTCTGGATGTGAAAGAAAAACATAGTTTCCGTTCACCAGACCAAAACCAGAATATTCTAAGACACCTTTCAGAATCGGAGTTATGGGTGTCTTTGCTTTCCCGCTAATGTCTATACCGAGATGAAAATATTTTGGTTCATGTTTTGTAGGATGAAAACGAAAACCAAAATAACCAAAGTAAGGATTAATATGTTCTTCACTTCGAACTACGGGAAATGAAAAAAGAAAACGCGTTCGTAGTAACGTGTAGAATGCTTCCCAAAACTCATCATATTCGTCGTTCGGAACCAAGTGTTTGTCTTTACCTGCATCTCTGCCAGGACGAACATGGGTCATGTCTAAAATAGATGGCAAATGCTCCATAAACTCAATTCTACCATGTGTGTCAACCTATTTAAAACGATGGTGTTAGTGCTAAAATGCCAGTATGAAGCTTGTTACGATTATCCCATTTTTAAAAACACTCACCACAGAAACACTGACATATTTCTCTGGCAAAGAAGTGTCTATTGGAGATATTGTGGTGGCTCCACTCCGAAACAAACATATTGAAGGAATGATAACGAACGTTGAAGAAGTAAGTACACAAAAAGGAGACGTAAAAGATGCAGAATTTCATTTAAAAAAAATAAAAGAGGTGCGCGGCACATCTGTTTTTTTACCTTCATTTATTACCTCATGCGAACTTATTAAAGATTATTTTGTTGCAAATACTGGACAATTACTCAACACCCTCATACCAAATGTACTCCTTGCCTATTATGAAGATCTAAAAAAAGAAAAAGTAAACGACCATATTCGCGGGCCATTAGCTAGAGAAAAGTATGCTTTCCAAGCACCAACAGAAGACAGGCTCGTTATCTACAAAACCTACATACGTGAATCATTCGCAAAAAAAGAGTCTGTGTATTTGTGCTTCCCTACAGTGAGCGAAGCAAAATATTTTTATGACATTCTTCATAAAGGAATTGAAGATTATTCTTTTTTTCTTCACGGAAGCGTACCTAAAAAAGATTTTGTAATGAGTTACAACAGCATCGTTAGTAGTGAACACCCTATTGTGCTTTTTAGTACGCCAAGTTTTTTCTGCATACCACGAAATGATTTTGGCACCATTATTCTTGAACGTGAAAGTTCAAGCTCGTATGTATCACTACAAAAACCATATCTCGATGCACGTATTTTTGCTGAAGCACTTTCATACGAACAAAACACAAAAATTATTTTTGCCGACTCAATCCTTCGGAGCGAAACAATCTGGAGAACAAAAGTAGGAGAACTTGCTGAATTCAGGCCTCTGAACTTTCGTCTTCCAGAAAAAGAAGAGGAAGAGATTATTAACATGAAAGAAAACACTGACAAAGATTTTCAGATTATTTCACGGAAAGTGTTTCAAAAAATAAAAGAAAATATTCAAACTGGCAAACAGATGATTTTATTTACCCTGAGGAAAGGCTATGCCACAACAACCATTTGCAATGATTGTGGGACGGTTGTAACAGAAAATGGCGAACCTCTTATTTTATTCGAAGATCGAGAACGTGGGATTCGATACTTCAAAGCAACAAAAAGTAAGAAGGTGCTCAGTGCGGAAAGACTGTGTGATCACTGCGGAAGCTGGAATCTTATTGCCCTTGGTATTGGAACACAAAAAGTGTACGAGGAAGTATCGCACATTGTAAGTAAAGAAAAAATCTTCCTCCTTGATAAAGAAGAGGCTGGAACAGAAAAACGTGCTGAGAAAATTGTTCGCGACTTTGAAGGAACCCCTGGGTCGATTCTTGTCACCACCGAGATGGCACTCTTTTACTTAAAAAAAGATGTTGATACTGTAGCAGTTGTTTCATTCGATAGTCTGTTTAATATTCCGCATTACAATATTTATGAAAAAATAATTGATCTTGTGGTCTCACTCAATTCGTACACTAAGAAAAGTATGCTGGTACAGACAAGAAATTCTGATGAGAAAATTTTACATCACATACAGAATCGCAACCTGCTTCAGTTTTATAAAGATGATATTGATCATAGAAAGCAGTATAAATATCCGCCCTTTTATACGCTTATCAAAGTAAGTTATGAAAGCAATCTACAAGAAAAGACTGAGGTAGTGGCATATCTTGAAGCAACCTATGGCTCCTACAGACCAGTTATTCATGAGCGAAGAGTAGGTAAGAACCAAGTAACTATTACTATGATCATACGTATTGAGAGACAAGGATGGCTAAACCGCTGCATCGCTGTTGAAGGGGTTCAGGACAAAGAACTTCTTGAAAAGCTGAGAACCCTTCCCTCATATTGGTCAATCCAGATAAATCCAAGCCAGTTGTTTTAGTATAACTAGAGAGGGTTAGAAAAGGTAGGAAAAGCCTTGCATTCCCTAAAATACTATGTTAATCTATCGAGACATATGGCAAAAGCGTTAATACAAGTAGCAAAAAAACAAGGTGAAAACAGTGCAAGTCTTATGCGCCGTTTTTCTCGTAAGGCAAAAGATTCTGGTCTTGTAAAAAAGGTTAGATCACTTCGCTATGCAGAACGAAAACTCTCTGCATTCGTTCTTAAGAAAAATGCTCTCAAAAGAATTAGCCGACAAGCAGAACGAGAACACCTACAAAAAATGGGTAAAATCAAATAATGAACATTATTGAGGCGCACAATCTCACTGTACAACGAATGACAAAAGGCAAGCTTCCCGGCTTGCCTTTTGTTCGTATGAAAGAGCAGATACTCGGAAAAAACTACGTAGTAAGTATTACATTTGTTCACAAACACACCATAGAAACCTTAAGTAAGAAATTTAAAGGCAACAAAGATCACAAAAACATCTTGAGTTTCCCTCTTGATACACACTCTGGGGAAATTATTCTTAACCTAGAGACAATACGACGCGAAGCAAAGAATTTTGAAAAAACATACTTCAATTATTTAGGGTTTTTAGTTATCCACGGAATGCTCCATTTGAAGGGAATGACACATGGTAGTAAAATGGAATCTGAAGAAAAAAAATTCGTAAAGATGTTTCATCTTTAGTTTTTCTTTGTGAAAAATTCCAATGTCAAAAAATATCACAGTAGGAATAGATCTCGGTAGTCACTTGATCAAAGTGATGATTGTTGAGCATTTAAAAGAACGTGATAAAAAAACGTCTCGTATTATTGGTACCGGAAAATCAGAAGCTCGCGGTATCAAAAATGGATACATTAACGAACCTGAGGAAGTTGTGAGAAGTATTATGAAATCGGTTCGGGAAGCTGAACACCGCTCAGGTATTAAAATTCGCCAAGCAACGCTTGCGGTTGGCGGCATTAGTCTTGAATCAAAGCTTGCAAAAGGCACCGCGATTATTTCACGTGCTGATAATGAAGTCTCTGCTCTCGATGTTCAAAATGCCGTACGAGAAAGCGAACAAGGACTGAAACTTTTAAACCGACACGTTATTGATTCTATCCCCTACATGTATCGCCTCGATGGAAAAGATTTATACGGCAGACCTGAAGGTCTTCGAGGAGTAAAACTTGAAGTCACTAGTTTGTTTGTGACCTGTATTAACCAACATCTTGAAGCACTGGTGAATTCAGTAAACAACGCCGGTGTGGATGTTGTAGACGTTATTGCTGCCCCACTTGCATCAAGTGTTGCCGTACTTTCAAATCAACAAAAAACTGCTGGTTGTATTCTGGTAGACATTGGCGCTGAAACGGTGTCTCTCTCAGTATTTGAAGATGGAGATATTATTTCTATTAAAGTATTACCGCTCGGTGGTATGGATATTACAAAAGACTTAGCGCTTGGTCTGAAAATTAATCTTGATGAAGCAGAAAAAATTAAAAAAGGTGAAATTACTGGCAACTTTACCCAAAAAGATGTTGAAGAAATTGCCGAGGCTCGTATCACTGAATTTTTTGAAATTATTCAAAAGTATTTAAAAAAGATTAACAAAGATGGACGACTTGCTGGTGGTGCAATTATTGTTGGGGGCGCAACAAATAACGAAATGACCGAACGTATTGCTAAAAATATTTTAAATTTACCAATCACTATGGCAGGATCAGTAGGATCTGGCGTTCTCAAAGACCCCGCATGGTATGTTGTGTATGGCCTCTGTATGTCTGGTAAATACAACCAAGGACACAACAGCTATTCAAACCCTTTTGTTAAAATCATAAAATCTCTAGGCGACTTTTTCAAAAACCTTGGAAAACAATTAATGCCCTAAATGAAAAAGCACTCCGCTGGCGGGGTGCTTTTTGTTGGTTCAGATCCTTATTTAAATAATCTTCTTCTCAGTAACACTCAAACCAGCAAGGGCGAGAGCAATAAGTGAGAAAAGTACCAAGGGCCCAAAACCAAGCTTAGGAAACTGTATCCACGCAAACAGGACTGCAATCAATGCTACCAGGCATGGAATTCTATATTGTAAGCTCATGACTCTTAATTTTAGATTCGTTAGCTTCTTTTCGCGTAAATATATCATACAAAAATATTTTTGTCAATCCTTTTCCCTGTTTTCGCTTTTCTGGTATTATGTGTGAACACGATTATTACTAGAAATTCGAATTCACCCCGCCCTGGCGGAATTAACATATGGCAAAAATTACAACTGACGTCGAAACATTTGCGAGAATCAAAGTTGTTGGAGTTGGTGGTTCAGGATGCAATGCGGTAAACCACATGATCGCTTCTAAAGTAAAAGAAGTTGGTTTTATTGTGATGAATACTGACACACAAGACCTTCACAAATCTCTTGCAGATCGAAAAATTCACCTTGGAAAAAACCTGACAAAAGGTTTGGGTGCTGGTATGAACCCAGAAATTGGAAAGAAAGCTGCTGAAGAAACAAAATCTGAAATTCAAGATATTTTAAAAGGTACTGACATGGTATTTATTGCCTGCGGTATGGGAGGTGGAACAGGAACTGGTGCTGCGCCAATTGTTGCGCGAGCAGCAAAAGAACAAGGTATCCTCACGGTTGCTGTTGTTACAAAACCATTTTTCTTTGAAGGCCAACACCGCCTTCGACTTGCGGAACAAGGTATCAAAGAGCTTGAAAAAGAAGTTGATGCTATTGTGATCATTCCAAACGACAGACTTTCAGCTATCACAGAAAAAGAAACAACGCTCAAAGACGCATTTGCCATGTGCGACGACATTCTACGCCAAGCAGTTGAAGGAATTTCTGACCTTATCACCACTCCAGGTATTATTAACGTTGACTTCGCCGATATTAAAGCGATCATGTCAGACGCTGGTTCAGCGCTTATGGGTATTGGTCGCGCTGCGGGTGACAACAGAGCTGAAGAAGCTGCACTTAAAGCTATCAACTCGCCACTCCTTGAAATCTCTATCAATGGCGCACGAGGAGTTCTCTTCTCTGTTGCAGGAGGAGATGATCTTGGTCTTCAAGAAGTACAATCTGCTGCTAAGATTATTACTGAATCTATCGACAAAGACGCTCGTGTAATCTTTGGAACAACTCGAGATGAAAAACTTAAGAAGGGTGAAATTCAAATTACGGTTATTGCAACAGGATTCCCTACTGGAAATCCAAAGAAGTCTATTACACAGTCACAAAATGAGATTACTATTCAAAAACAATTGAATGCAATAAAAGAAGAAAAGAAGGACGAAGTAATAATAAAACCAAAGAAAGGCATTGAAGAATTTGAACTCGATGATATTATGCCTCCGAAACACACAAAGGAACCAATTGAAATTATCGACGGAGACGCCTTTGACACCGAAGAGGATGATGAGGATGACAAAGATGATTGGAGCGCAGTACCAGCATTCCTTCGAAGAAAGAAATAATTAAAAAGAGCCTCACACGAGGCTCTTTTTAATTATGCTATAATACGAGGGTTATAAACTTAGCGTATAAGATAGTATGTTTGATTTAATAATCATTGGAGGAGGTCCAGCAGCAGTTTCAGGGGCAGTATACGCTGCACGAAAGCAACTAAAAACATTACTCATTGCAGGAGAATTTGGCGGACAATCTGTTGTCTCAGAAAAAATATTTAATTGGATTGGAACACCCGAAATTTCTGGTACTGATTTGGCAAAAAATTTAAAGGCCCACGCCACATATTACGAAGGTGAATTTTTAACTATTAAAGAAGGGGGTCTTGTAGAAAGTGTCAGTGAGCAGGGTGAAAACTTTAGTGTACTTACCAACAAAGGTGAATCATTTGAATCAAAAACCATTCTCGTTGCTTCAGGAAGCAAGCGAAGAAAATTACCGAGCAGTGTATTAGGCGCAGACAGACTTGAACACAAAGGTCTTACCTATTGCGCCACCTGTGACGGCCCACTCTTTTCTGGTATGGATGTAGTAGTGCTGGGTGGAGGAAACGCAGGATTTGAAACTGCGGCGCAACTGCTTGCTTATACAAAAAGCGTCACCCTTATTCACCGAAGTGCTGAATTTAAAGCTGACAAAATTACTGTTGATAAAGTACTCGGTAACCCAAACATGAAAGCAATTATAAATGCAGAAGTGACTGAGGTGCTGGGCGATAGTTTTGTTTCTGGTATCAAATACAAAGTAAATGGAGAAGAAAAAACTCTAGAAGCAAAAGGTATCTTTGTTGAGATTGGGCAAATACCAAATACAAATTTTCTCGAAGGAATTATGAGCCTTGATGAATACAAACGAGTAAAAATTGACCCATGGAGAAAATCTTCTGAAGTGAAGGGTATTTGGGCAGCCGGAGATTGTACTAATATTCTTTATCATCAGAACAATATTGCTGCTGGAGATGCCGTCACCGCAATTGAAGATATTTACATGTATCTACATACAAAATAAGACATGACGCCTACTGAATTTAGACAAACATTTGAACCATTGTTTCAAGAAAAAATAACCTCACTTATCACAAGGGCACAGCAGGTAAGCAAGAACGCAGAATTTAATAAGGCTATACATCATATTGGTAAACTTGCAAAACACGGAAAGCGAATACGTCCGTATATTATAAATCTTGCATATAACAACAAAAAATTTAATCAAACTATCGTAGGTCAAATGATTGGTTTGGAACTTCTACATCTTTTTGCCTTAATCCATGATGACATAATGGATACTTCAACGATGAGACACGGGGTTAAAACCTTACATACTCTTTATAAGGATAAAAATTTATCAAGAAGCTACGCAATGCTTGCTGGAGACATGGTGTTTAATTGGGCATACGAATGCTTTATTCAAGATAATAGTAACAAAAAATCTATAGAAATATTTAGAACCCTTGTTGAAGAGGTTATTGTTGGTCAAGCGATAGATGCAACACTTCCCAACAAAAAACAAATATCTGAGGCTGAGCTAACAGAAAAAAATATCCTTAAAACTGCCAGATATACTTTTAGAAGACCTGCGGAAATAGGCCTTGTTTTGGCTGGTAAAAATATACATAAGGCGCATCAAAAAATAACAGAAAATCTAGGTATTATCTACCAAATAGATGACGATCTTTTGGACATTTTAGGTGATGAGAAAAAACTGAAAAAGAAAACATTTCAAGATATAGAATCAAAACAAGCCACGTTAGTCTCTCTTTACCTTAGTAAAAACACTTTGTTTAAAAAAAATTTTGGTAAAAAATTGAATACACAAGAAAAAGAACAGATAAAAAAACTCCTGGAAACCTCTGGGGTTTTGGAAAAGATTCAAGGCCAAAAAACATCTTTAGTGCAGAAAACAGAAAAACTAATAGACAGCATTAGCCAAAAACAAGATTGGCTCATATTACTTAACACAATAGCCTTACGAGAAAAATAATATGAATGATTGGCGATATTGTAAAAGGGTCATAAAAAAATATGGTAGCAAATACTATATTGCTACACGATTTTTTCCAAAACAAACACGATATGCAGTATATGCACTGTACGCATGGGTTAGAGCACTCGATAATATTGTTGATGAGATACCAAACAAGCAACAGGCAAAAGAAGGTTTTGATAGATGGGTTCAGGACTGGGAAAAAACTGAGTTTGGAGAACGGTCGAAAAGACCAGAGATGCGAGCATTCCTAAAAGTAGTAAAGAAATTTTCTCTTGGTGTGCAGTACCGAGAAAGTTTCATATGGGCCATGGGTATGGATTTAGAGAAAAAGGAATATGAAACATTGGCTGAGCTCGAAGAATACATGTATGGTTCGGCAACTGTTGTTGGACTCATGATTATGCAGATTGTTGGTGGTATAAAAGAAGAGGCGCTTCCCTACGCCAAAGCTCTGGCAGAGGCCATGCAACTCACCAACTTTTTACGTGATATTAAGAGCGACTGGATGGCGCGAGGTAGAATCTATATACCAAAAGAAGAACTCGCTCGATACGAACTAGATATTAGTGACATCAAACATAATAGACTCTGTCGACCGTTTGTACAATTCAAAATAACCCAAGCAAAAAAACTCTTTGTAAAGGCAGAAGAAGGTATACATTTGCTTCCTAAAAAGGCACGGTTCCCCATCTTACTTTCCGGTCGTTTATACAGTGCAATATTAGACCAAATAGAAAAACAGAATTATGATGTATTTATACAAAGAGCCAAGACAACACTGTGGCAAAAATTTGTTATCACTTTTCAAACATATCTATGGTACAGAAAAAACATGTCGTAATAATTGGCGGCGGTATTGGTGGACTTGGTCTTGCGTGTCTTTTGAGTAAAAAAGGCTACGAAGTAAGCCTTTACGAAAAAAATCCAAAAGTCGGCGGTCGCGCAAGTGTATTTAAAAAAAATGGTTTTGTATTTGACATGGGACCATCATGGTATCTTATGCCGGATGTTTTTGAAAACTTTTTCAACCTTTTAGGCGAAGACATAGGAGAACATTTGAAACTCACAAAACTATCACCTTCTTATAGAGTCTTTTTTCCTGGTGATGAAAAATTCCCCGCGCTCGACATGTATTCAGATCTTTCAAAAGACCTAGAAACTTTTGAAAAACTAGAAACGGGCTCAGGAGAAAAAATAAAAAAATACCTAAAAATATCTGGGAAACAATACGAACTTGCCAAAAATAAGTTTATGTACAGAAATTACAATTCTATTTTTGATTTTTTACAAAAAGATTTTCTGAAGGAAGGGTTACGTATGAATCCATTTCAAACCATGGAAAGCTATTTAAATAAATGGTTCAAAGATGAGAGATTGAAAAAGATACTAGAATATACTCTAGTTTTCCTTGGTAGTGCACCAGATAAAACTCCAGCTCTTTATAATATGATGAACTTTATCGATTTTGATATGGGAGTATATTATCCAGATGGCGGCATATATACAATCATCCAAGCTCTAGAAAATATCGCCAACAAGCACGGTGTTAACATCTACACCAATTCCTCTGTGTCCGAGATCTTAGTAGAAAATAAAAAAGCTACTGGAATACAGCTTTCGTCCGGTGAAAAAGTTATGGCGGACTTTGTCGTTTCAAACGCCGATATGCATTTCACAGAGATGAATTTAATAAAAAAAGATAATCTGCGAACATACAAGAAAAAATATTGGAATAAAGCAGTAATGGGACCGTCAGCTTTTATTCTCTTCCTTGGACTTTCAAGAAAAATAAAAAATCTCACCCACCACAACCTTCGCTTTTCACAAGATTGGAAGAAAAATTTCAAAGAGGTTTTCGACAACCCCAAATTCCCTGATGATCCTTCGTACTATGTTTCTTGTCCTTCAAAATCTGACGCATCTGTCGCACCAGAAGGAAAAGAGACTTTGTTCGTACTCGTACCCGTCGCGTCACACCTGTCTTTTACAGATACACAGAAAAAAGAATACAGGAATAAAATTATAGGAATGATGAAAAAAGATTTAGATATCCCTGACCTTGAAGAAATCATCGAATACGAATCAATATATGCTCACGAAGAATTTAAAGTAGACTACAACGCTTTTGGTGGAACAGCTCTTGGGCTCGCGCACACGCTGAAACAAACTCTCATGCGACCAAACAACAAAAGCAAACATATAAAAAATCTTTTCTATGTCGGTGCTGGTACAAATCCAGGAATTGGCATGCCAATATGTCTCATATCCTCTGAGCTCGCATTTAAGAGAATTGAGGGGATAAAGCACCCAAATCCACTGAGAGAGTTATAAAATAGGATTGCCACGCGCCAAAGGCGCGTGGCAATTTCTTATCCTACCCAAACTTTGTCACCATATACAAAATTGACCACGCCATTGGTGTGACAAAATTCACCCATGGGAAATATGTATAAATTTTAAAAAGTTTTGTATCATCTTTTTCTCTAAGAGACCAAAGCATAAGTCCGACGTACAGGAGAACAGCAATGATTGGAAAGATACCAATGAGCGTGCTAAAAAGAATTGCCGAACTAGTATACAAAACAAGACAGACATAGATTGTTGTATTTCTCCCAAGCCATGTCGCAATCGTTCGAAGTCCTGCATCAGTATCTGCTTTGATATCTGGCACAGCAGAATACGCGTGCATCGCCATCGCCCACAAGAGCCCAGCAATACATCCAACGAGCGGAAACCCTTCTCCTCCTGCTAAAAAATACCCGAACACCCCAGTGAAGATATAATGTCCAGCAGAAAACAGAGAATCGAAAAATGGGCGAATTTTTGCACGTATCGGATACGCAGAATAGAAAAAGGCAAAGAAGTAAAATATTAAAAGATAAACTCCTGTTTTTGAATTCAAACTAAAGGCGTAGATTATGAACGGAATGTTCGTAGCCAAAACCCAAGCCCAAACAGACTTATGCTTTTCTGGCACAAGTAATGCTTCGTACTCCACCTTTTTTGGATTTAATTTATCTGTCTCGTAATCAAAAATATCGTTCACTCCATAGATCAAAATATTTGCCGGAATCAAAAAGAAAAATCCGAACATTAAAATTTCTGGTCGCAAAAAATCTTTTAAAAAATTTGTTGCGACAAGCACACCGATAAAATACGTTCCCATTTCATAGAGCCAAAAACGTGGTCTTGAAATATGTAAGATGTGTCTAAAATTTACCATAGTATTTATTTTTTATATCTAAAAGTGCGGAATTTATATCTTCAAATTTAAAATTAAAACCGGCATTTTTAATTTTTGACGAATCGATTTTCTGTCCTCCTAAAAGTGCGTTTGCAAATTCTCCCTTTACGATTTTTGCAACAAGAGCTGGGACTGGCAAAGTAAACAAAAATCCAAAAACTCTTTGAATACTTTTCATAAATGTTTTTTGGTTTACAGGATTACCAGCGCCTGTGTTATACGATCCAGACATTTTTTCATATTCAATTGCAAAAAGATATTGTGAGACCAAATCATCTATATGAACCCATGGCATGTACTGTTTTCCATTGCCAAAGTAACCACCAAAACCAATTTTAAAAAGCTTCAGCATCTCTGCCAAAATTCCACCTCTTCCTAAAACATGGGAAGTCCGAAGAGTGACAACTCTTGTTCCAAGCCTTTCAAATGTAAAAGCTTCTTGCTCCCAATCCACGCAAATATTTGCAAGAAAATCATTACCGGAGGGTGAATTTTCATCTAGTAACACATCTCTTCTATTTCCATAAAATCCAACAGCTGAAGCTGATACGAGAATCTTAGGTTTTAAAGACTCTTTTTCAAAAGATCTGAAAAGATTTTTTGTTGTTTCTATTCGACTATTTCGTAAAACTTTTTTATAGTCTTTTGTCCACTTTCCTGAAATTGGCGCACCGGCAAGATTTATAACGCCATAGACATTTTGTAAAGCCTCGCGAGGTAATAACTCCGCATCAAGTGGTATCTTATAAAAAATAAGGTGTTGATTTTGAGGGGGCACAATATCAACTACCACAACCTCATAACCCTTTTCCAAAAGTTTTTCTGAAAGTAAACTCCCAACAAAACCTGATCCTCCCGTTATTAGAATCTTTTTCATTGCGTATATTTTAACATGTAAGAAATCCAAGAGCAGACGACTACTCTACAGATTTAAACAATTTATTATTTATCTTTTATAGTGCCCTACCCCAAACAAAAATCATTCACCGCAGAACGTGTAAATGGACCAACAATACCATCAATGACAAGGTCTTGTTCGAGTTCTACGGCTCCATTTAAAAGATTCTGGAGTCGTTCAACACCTTTTTTGGTTAATGGCCCAAAAATACCATCAATAGGGCCAGATGCTTGGATATACTGATACATAAAAAGCTTGTTCACAAATGATTGAAGTTTAGATATTTCTGTTACAGTATCCTTGTAGTAAGCACTGTAACGACCGTCAACATCTTTTTTCTTCATGAAGTTTGTAAAAGAGGCGTTATCACAAAATGTATATTCAACATGATGTTCTAAGGTAAACATATCTGGATATTCTTCAATCAACTTATACGCCTCTTCAAATTTACCCATAATAACAAGGTTTCTAAAACGACCGTGCACCGACGTTCCCGTGCTACCAGCACTTTGCTGCCCACCACCTGAAGAGATAAGAGAAAAGTTTGCGGTCACAGTAATATTCGCTGTTACACCTATGTCTGTTCTTGGATTATCATTCACGGCATCTGACCACCCTGTAAATTCATAGCCACTATTTGGAACAGCGGTTACTGGAGTTCCGTCTTCACCATCATCGACAGTTTGTGAGGTGTTTCCCGTAATCGTTCCGCCTGCACCCGGAATATAACGCAGCATACGAGCATTACATACATATGGATTTCCTGTGTTTAGATCATACACATCCACCTCTTGAAATCCATCGGTAATATAAAGCTTATTATTAACAACATCTACACTATACGCAGGGGCCATAATATCGATTGAATCTATTACCGTATTTGTATTCGTATCAATAAAACTGATGGTTCCTGCCCCAGAATTTGCAACATATAAAATTCCGTCATACCATGCTGCATCTAAAGAGCCAGCGCCTGTTGTTATCGTATCGGTGAGCGTATTTGTATTTGTGTCGATAACAGAAACTGTGCCAGACTCATTCATAACATAAAGATCAGTACCTACTAACTCCGCAGAACGAGGACCAGTACCAACAGCAATAGTGTCAGTAACGGTGTTAGTAGCAGTATCAATCACAGAAATATTATCTGATCCTAAGTTGACAACATAAAGATCAGTACCTACAAGAACTGAATAATGTGGACTATTACCCACTGCAATAGTTGCCGTCTCTGTATTTGTAAGGACGTTATACACAGATACTTGCCCAAGTGTAGTAAAAATATTGATATACACATTATCCCCTATTGTGGTAGCACTAATAGCACTAGGATAACTCACTGTGTCAATAACCGTGTTTGATATCGTATCAACAACCTCAAAACCGTTGTTTGTATCAAAAACATAGAGTTCGGTGCCAACAAGAGTTGAGTAATAAGGGGGCAATGACAACGGAATAGTATCAGTGACTTGGTCAGTGAGCGTATCAATAACAGAAATACTATTGTCACTACTGTTAAGCACATAGAGATCAGTACCCACCAAAGAGGTAGAAAACGGACCAAAACCAACAGTTATAAACCCGCAACTTATACTATTGTTGACAACAGCCTGATCAGAGAAAGAAAGTGCATCATTACCAGCTGGGTCTTGGCTAGGATCTTCAGTACTTGGAGCAAAATAACTCAACGCAACATCATCTCCATAAACTACTTCTGTTGCAATAGTTAGGATCACTGTATCATCAACAATATCAACAGCTGTTATGGCCACCATATTCCCATTTATTTCGAGTAAGAAATCACTGATATCAGGCACGGAATTCTCATCAAGATTTTCATCATACGTTAGTGTTATTGTTTCCCCTGTTACTTCTGCTGTTAGAAGAAGTGGTGGACATGTGTCTCTCACTTCGTTGGTTAATGTATCAATGACAGAGATACTACGTGAAGTATAGTTCAAAACATAGAGATCGGTGCCCACCAATATTGAGAAGTCAGGATCAGTACCAACGGGAATTGTATCAACGAGTGTATTTGTATTAATATTGATCACAGATACTGAATTTCCCGTATACTCTGAAACATAGATAAAAGAACCAACTTGTGATATGTATTCGGGCATACTCATTCCAGAGATAGTAGCAGTAACACTGTTTGTATTTGTATCAATAACGGAAACACTTCCAGCACTAACATTTGCAACATAGAGATCTGTATTAATTAACAGAAAACTGTGACCACCTAACCCTACTGTTATTGTATCAGTCACCGTATTTGTATTTGTATCAATAACTGAAAGAGTATTCGTCAAACCATTTGAAACATAGATATCTGTACCCACAACCACCTGTGAATACGGGAAATCAAAACCAGTTATCGTGTCGGTAACTGTATTGGTAGACGTGTCAATAACAGAAGCTGTATCGCCTACGACATTGAAAACATAGACATTGGTTCCTACAGCAACAAGACCAGAGGGTTCAACACCAACAGAAATAGTGTCAGTAACGGTGTTAGTAGCAGTATCAATCACTGAGACAGTGTCTGCGTCTGTGTTTGAAACATATAAATCAGTTCCGACAAGGACCGCACGAAGTGGTCTGTCACCGACAGAAATAGTGTCAGTAACGGTGTTAGTTGTAGTATCAATCACTGAGACATTGTCTGAGCCGGCATTGATTACATAGAGATCAGTGTCCACAAGAGTTGCATATTGTGGACCAGTACCAACAGTAATATCAACAAGTGTTCCATTGGTAGTATCAACAACTGAAACAACGCTATTAAGAACGTATAGATCTGTACCGATTAAGGTTCCATGGAGGGGCGAGGGTGATAGTTCGATTTCAAAACATTCGTCGGCAACTAATTGGCGAGCTGGTAAGAAAAAATAACCCATAGCAAAGAACGTAGATGCCAAAAGAAACAGAGCAATTATTTTTTTAGAAAAAATAATGTTTGAAGCCATACTATATGATCCTATAGTAGCACTTTTCTAGATAATATTAGTGGGGATTACTAGAGTAAATGGATTAGTATTTTGGTGACCCTACGGGGAGTCGAACCCCGCTTCTCACATTGAAAACGTGATGTCCTAACCGATAGACGATAGGGCCAATATTTGTTTGCATCCCTCCCCTTCTCTTATTCGCATTTTCGTATTGAAAACGTGATGTCCGCTATAGTCTTCCAATTTGGATAGACGATAGGGCCAAATGCTTCATAAATACACAAGATTTTGAAACGAGAAAAGTATATCATTTTTTTATTTTTTGGCAAGAATAAAGACCAGCGCCTTGGCGCTGGTCTTTTGATCCATAATTCCCTATCGCAAGGCCTCCACAACTCTGAGGGAATCACCTTGAAGATCTAACCGAAGAGCAATACCCTTAGGAGTCTCTACATGTATCGAATGTGCTCGATATCGAAGTGTAACTCCTGGATCTACGTAGAATATGGATGCAGAACTTCGATCCATCAGTTCGGCAATGTCCACAGAGCCTCCTTGTTTTGAAGCTGGGATTTCCTTCAGCATTCCCGGTGCAAAAAAAATACATGGTGCCTTACGGGCAATTTTATCCATCTCAGATTGGGGTGGAAGGGCTGACAGATTGGAAGCTGACACCTTATACAAATAACGAGGACCTGGGTCACACAAGAAGTTGTTCAGAACTTCCTGATGTGAAGAGTCTACGCCAATGAAAACGTAAACGTTTTCTTGCTTTGTCATGGGTTGAGAATTTTGGTTTGAACGTTTAATCACAAAATAACATTTTTTGTAAAAAAGTCAAGGAAACGAATCTTGCGAAGATCACTGTCTGCTGATACTCTGTAGCCATGCGCGGTTAGCTCAGTTGGTAGAGCGACTCATTGACGTTGAGTAGGTCACAGGTTCGAATCCTGTATCGCGCACACTGTAAGCGATATGTGAGCAAACTGCTTTGCTCACATCAGGATGAGAAAGACTTTTCCGTGCGAGTAAAACGAGGCGGAAAAGTACCAGCGACCGTAGGTCGAGAATCCTGTATCGCGCACATAAAATATCGCCGTCCTAGATTTTGTTTTATACTTACACTATGTCAGGATTTGCACTTAAACTACTTGCAGTGGTCACGATGGTAATCGACCATGTTGGGTTTTTGTTTTTTCCTGAATCGATTGCTTTTCGCCTCATAGGCAGAATTTCATTTCCCCTATTTGCTTTTCTTATTGCAGTTGGGTTTATTCATACAAAAAATGTTCATCTGTATTTGAGACGTCTAACGTTTTTTGCTGTTATCTCTCAGATACCTTTCGTATATTTCGAAACACTCGCAGGAAACACAGATCCGGGCTTAAATATTTTATTCACTCTCACTGTGGGAGTGCTCACCCTTTTGTGTATTACAAAAGTAAAAAACATATATGCACGAATAGGTATTGTGCTTGCCTCGCTCGCTTTAGTATACTTTTTACCTTTCTCATATGGTGTATATGGCGTGTTATGTGTTCTCGGAAGCTATCTTTTTTTACAGAACAAAAAACAAGGATTCATTACTTTGACACTTCTACCCTTTCTTGAAACTGGAAGACTCTTCATCATGAATATATTTTTCTTACAGTTTTTTGCCGTCTTTGGTCTTATTCCTATCTATTACCACAACGGTAAGCAAGGATACAAGATATCGAAGTGGATATTTTATTGGTTTTACCCACTTCACCTTGTCATATTATCTGCTTTATTTCTTTTCCTGCGATAATTGCCGAAACAGGTTTTACCTGCTAATCTCCTACATATGAAAATTTTGTCGATAGAAACAAGCTGTGACGAAACAGCAATTTCAATCCTTGAAGCGCATGGCGATCTAACCTCGCCAGTTTTTAACGTGATCGCAAATAATCTTATTTCTCAGATTGATAAACATCAGCAATTTGGTGGCGTGTACCCAAGTCTTGCTAAACGAGAGCATGCGAACAATCTACCGATTGTTTTAGAAAAAATATTACGTGAAGGAGGTTATGACACAAAAGAAAAAACCACTGTGCCAGAAATTACACTTCGCCAGATTTTAGAACGAGAACCAGAAATGGCAGACAGGCTTTTACACGTATTACAAACTTTTTCAAAACCTAACATAGATTATATTGCCATAACAACAGGACCAGGGCTTGAACCAGCACTTTGGGTTGGGATTGTGTTTGCGAAAGCTCTTGCCTGTGCTTGGGGTATTCCTCTTGTTCCTGTGAACCACATGGAGGGCCATATTCTATCTGTTCTTTTGCAACCTGGGACGACAGAGGTGCACAAAAAATTTACATTCCCTTTACTTTCTCTTCTTATCTCTGGAGGACACACAGAACTCGTATTAGTAAAAAATTGGATGGAATATGAAAAAATCGGCGAAACAGTTGATGATGCCGTTGGAGAGGCTTTTGACAAAGTTGCAAGAATTTTAGGATTACCGTATCCGGGTGGCCCACAAATTTCAACGTATGCAGAGCGAGGAAAAGAAAATGAAAAAATAAAACTACCAAGGCCGATGATAAAGACTGATGATTTTAATTTTTCTTTTTCAGGGCTAAAAACAGCAGTGCTCTATCTTGTGCGGGATCTGGGAGAGCTGTCATTGCAAGACAGATATGACATTGCTCGAGAATTCCAAACAGCTGTTGGTGACGTCTTCGTATATAAACTCAAAAAGGCAATCAAACAATACAATGTTTATAAACTTCTCGTTGGAGGTGGTGTTGCAGCAAACACATATCTACGAGATCGATTTACACGCGAACTTGGTGTTGAGGTTGTGCTACCGACTCACGAATTAGCCACAGACAATTCTTTAATGATTGGTATTGCAGGATACTTTGGTGCACTTTCCGGAAAAGAAAAGAGCCCGGACAATGTCCGGGCTCAAAGCAACTGGTCAGTTGACGATCAAATGCAAACTTAGGCGTTTTCTTCTAGGGCCTTCTCTCGAAGAACCTCAACCATTCGACTCTCTCCGACCACGTACAGATCGATTTTCGTGTCTTCAAAATTCACAACACGAAAATAGAATGGCAACCCTTCAACGTGAACAATCTCAGGGCTCACAATGATTGCTCCGAGCTCTCGCTGAGCATCAAAGAACTTACCGATACCAGTCTTTCCTGTAAGACTTTTTCCACCAGGAGGAAATCGTTTACAGTATATGAGCTCTGTATTGGACAAGGCTGCTGCAAAGAGCGCTGCGGTAAGATCACTGCCTTCTCGACGCATAAGAGACACGACTTCAGGTGATCTTCCCAGTCCGCCAGCCAGGAAACCTTGGACGACACGAATGTGTGATTTTGATGAAGACGAGGGCACAAGCTCTCGAATTCTTTGACCTGTTACCACTTGGTCGATCGTCACATTAACATATCCGCTTCCCTTCTGAATCACACAAGACCGTGCATCGAGACCTTCAACATCATAGCTTTTCATGTGCTGAACAAGATACATCGTGACAATAATCTGAGCAAAGTCTTCACCCATAGCAACAAGCTGAGAGTAGTGCCGACCGTTGGGGTCATTTTCTTTAGCAAGAGACAAGATGTATTTTGCCAATTCTGCTGCTTGTCTAAAGAAATCGTCAAGCATATCAAGGCCGAGTTCTTTTGCTATTGCTCGGTGAGGTAAGAGAAATTCTTTTAAGAAAATATCAAAGGAATATTCCTTTGCAGCACGAACAAGCACGTTGGTCATGCCATAAAAGGCGGACACAACGATAATGTTTCCCTCAAGAATCTTGAGGACAGCAAGAAGTTTCTTAACATCCTTTCCTGAGTGAAGGCAGCCTCCACCAAATTTTACGATGCGAAAGAGCATGTGTTTTCCTTTTAGGTTTCCAATGAATATACAATATTTAAAGAGTAAGTCAAAGACATTTCATAAAGCCTTATATTATGGTATATTTTTTGAATGAACGAGAAATTTCTAAAGCCATACAACGCAGAAAACACGGAGGACAGAATCTACAAAATGTGGGAAGATTCCGGTTTCTTTAACCCTGATAATTTGCATGGAGAACGAAATCAAATTTTCTCAATAGTACTTCCTCCTCCAAACGTAACAGGTACACTCCACACAGGCCACGCTTCGATGCTCGCAATAGAAGATACTATTGTTCGATTCCAACGAATGAACGGTAAAAAAACTCTTTGGCTACCTGGCACAGACCATGCAGCCATTGCAACACAATCAAAAGTAGAAAAAAATCTTGAAAAAGAAGGCGTACGTAAACAAGATTTGGGGCGAGAAGAATTTCTAAAAAAAGTTCATCAATTTGCTCAAGATTCTCACGACACAATTGTTTCTCAATGTCGAAAGATGGGGTCTTCACTCGATTGGTCACGAGAAGCATTTACACTTGATACAACAAGGCATAACGCTGTAGTTGTTGCGTTTAAAAAAATGTATGCCGATGGTCTTATTTATCGAAAACACAGAATTGTTAACTGGGATCCAAAAGGTCAAACAACAATCTCTGATGACGAGATTGTTCGAGAGGACAGAAAAGCTGTCATGTATACGTTTAAATATTCACCTGACTTCCCATTCCCTATTGCAACAACAAGACCAGAAACAAAATTGGGAGACACGGCAGTGGCTGTTCACCCAGAAGATACGCGATACACACAATATATCGGAAAAGAGTATTCTTTTAATTTTGCTGGCGAACCAGTAACAGTAAAAATCATTGCTGACGAAGCTGTTGATCCGGAGTTTGGTGTTGGAGCACTTGGAGTTACTCCTGCACACTCCATAACTGACTGGGAAATTGCAGAGCGACACAACCTCCTAGTAAAACAAATAATCAATGAACACGGTAAATTAACCGTTGGCATGGAAGGTATAAAAGACACGAAAGTTGCGGTAGCTCGTGAAGCTGTTGTTTCATGGCTCAAACAAGAAAACTTACTTATTGAAGAAAAAGAAGTGAATCAAAGTATTGCAACAGCAGAAAGAACCGGCGGTATCATTGAACCGTTGCCTAAAATGCAATGGTGGATTGATGTAAACAAACCAGCACGAGATGGAAAGAGTCTTAAACAACTTATGATTGAAGTTGTTCGTCAAAAAGAAATCGACATCTTGCCTGACCGTTTTGAAAAAACATACTTTCATTGGATTGAAAACCTGCGAGATTGGAATATTTCAAGACAAATTTGGTACGGACACAGAATCCCTGTTTGGTATAAAAACAATGAAATAGAAGTTTCTTTGGCTAGTCCTGGTGAGGGATGGATTCAAGATGAAGATACTCTTGATACATGGTTTTCTTCTGGTCTTTGGACGTTCTCGACACTCCTTGATCCTGCCAAACAAAATGATGACATGATAACTTGGCTACAAAACTCAAGAGACAACATCTACCACCCAACCACACTTCTTGAAACTGGTCACGATATTATTTTCTTTTGGGTTGCTCGTATGATACTCATGACAACATACCTACTCGGAGAAATTCCTTTCAAAACAGTCTATCTACACGGACTTGTTCGAGATAAACAAGGTAGAAAAATGTCGAAATCTCTTGGAAATATTGTCGATCCTCTTGATCTCATTAAAGTTTACGGAACAGATGCGCTACGAATGGCGATGATTGTTGGTATTGGACCGGGTGCGGACAATAACCTGAGTGATGACAAAGTTAAAGCCTACTCAAAATTTGGAAATAAGATCTGGAATGCAACTCGATTTGTATTAGAAAACACCAATGGTTTTAATGACTCACAGAAACCAGAGCTTACTCCTAACCACCAAGCATACATCGATGAATGGAAAAATCTCACAAAAGAAATTACAAAAGAAATGGAAGAGTATAAGCTCTATCTCGTTGGAGAAAAACTGTATCATTTCTTTTGGCACACATTTGCTGACGTTATCATTGAAGATTGTAAGAAAGATCTTACCGATTCAGCAAAATACACCCTGCTCTACCTACTCAAAGAACAACTAAAAGCTCTTCATCCATTTATGCCGTTTATTACAGAAGAGATTTGGGGACTTATCCACGATGGAAAACCGGAGAAATTGCTTATAATTGAAGCATGGCCGGCGTAGGCTTTAAAACTATTTTTTTTGCACTGATTGGAGGCATCATACCAGCACTTTTGTGGCTGTGGTTTTGGCTTCGCGAAGATAGTAAAAAACCAGAACCAAAACTTCTGCTCTTGCTCACATTCCTGATTGGTATGATCTCGGTACTTGTCGTACTTCCCCTTCAAAAGCTTTTTATCGGAATGAATATTAACGAAACAATACTTACGATCATTTGGGCAAGTATTGAAGAAATCGTAAAGTTTTTAGCCGTGTGGGTTATTGCTTTAAGCAGTACGTCAGCAGACGAACCAATCGACTTTGCGATGTATATGATCATCGGCGCTCTTGGTTTTGCAGCTCTTGAAAATGCATTGTTTTTAATAGATCCAATAGATTTGGGCGAATCAACGGTTGCCCTTATCACCGGAAACCTTCGATTTTTAGGCGCAATGCTCTTACACGCCGTTTCTTCAGCAACAATCGGTATTATGCTTGGTCTTTCGTTCTATCGCGGTTGGTTTTCAAAAAAAATCTATCTTATTCTTGGTATTGGCGGCGCAATTGCCTTGCATAGTACGTTTAACTTTCTTATAATTAACAACAATGGCAGTTTACTGAATGTCTTCAGCATACTCTGGGTTGTAACTATTATCGTATTACTGATGTTCGAACAACTTCGAAGAATGTCGTAAAGAATTTTTATAAATTATTGCACACACATCATGTTTAAAAAGAGATCTTTTTTTGAAAAACTAACAGGAGGACTTTCGCTTCGTGACTACAACGAAGATATTTTCGACGAGGAAGATGAATTTGCAGAAGAAGACGAGTTTGAATCAAAAAAAGAGTCAAAGAAAATCCAAGTAACCAACGAAAAAGAGTGGGAACAAGAAGAAGAACAAATTGGTGAACTGTCAGTAGACGTATATCAGACAGGCAATGATATTGTTGTACAGGCTATGGTTGCTGGAGTTCGTCCTGAAGACTTAAATGTTGATATTACACGAGACACAGTTACTATTGGAGGAAGTAGAAAAGAAAGCAAGACTGTTCGAGATGAAGACTACGTCACTCAAGAACTCTACTGGGGTTCATTTTCACGAACCATTGCATTACCAGAAGAGGTTGATCCAGATGAAGCTGAGGCAACAGAAAAACATGGACTTCTCATTCTCAAACTCCCAAAGATCGATAAGAACAGACAAACAAAGCTCAAGATTAAGTCTATATAAGTAATCAAAAACGCCATAATGGCGTTTTTTGATTTTGTGCTCAGAACCAGGTTCGAACTGGTGACCCTTCCCTCTTCAGGGGAATGCTCTACCAACTGAGCTATCTGAGCGTTGGTAATGATATCTTAATATATCCGTCTTTGATTATTTTTTCAATATAATCTCTTCTTTTTAATTTCTTTAACTTTTTCTCAATATACCTTGCGTCTTTCAGTGTGTTATATTTTTGAGAAAAAGCACATTCAACAAAAACTAATCTTTTTGTAGAGGCTGTATATCCTCCCGAATGGTGTTTCATCCTTTGTTCTAAATTATCAGTACTGCCTATATAATATTTATCTTTCTCTGTTTTTAATATATAAACCCAAGACATATTAATGTACAAGTCGACTGAACCCCGACGTTATGTCGGGGGACCGACCCAAACTGGCGTCGGGCTAAAAGTCGTTATAAAAACGACAGTACAAAGATTTTAAACGAAAACAGCCAAATAATCAACCCTAGAAAGGTAACCTGTCACGAGCCTCTTGTATTTCATCGAGCGATGACCGTGCACTCTCATATGAAGCCCGAAGCTCGTTCACATACGGCATAATAAATCGGTAGGTAGCAACAAGAAGCGCGATGTAAATCAAAAACTTAAGGAAACGCCAAAAAGCAGCTCGCTTCTGTGCACCCCGCATCTTCCGAAGCATTTCATTATTTTCTCGAGAAAGACGTACTGTCTCTCGTATCATTTTTTCTAGTTCTTGATCCATGGTGTATATAGTAACATACATAGCTACAAAACCGTCTGTGCCCTCGCCAGGAATCGAACCTGGAACTATTCCTTAGGACGGAACTGTTATATCCATTTAACTACAAGGGCGTAGATGCATTGTATGAGAAAAAACAAAAAAGCGCCACTTGGCGCTTTTTTGTTTTAGAGACCTAGAAGTTCTTTAATTTTTGATTCGTTGTAACCAATAACCATTTCGTTATCAATAAAGATAACCGGTACGCCCATTTGGCCAGATCGTTCAACCACTTCAGATCGTCGCGCTTCATCTTTTGAAACATCATAGTCTGTAAACGCTACACTGTTTGCAGTAAAGAAATCTTTTGCCATGTGACAAAAATGACATGTTGGCGTCGAGTAAATTTCTACTTTTTTCATGAAATTAAGGACGGCGAGATATTACCTCTGGCGTCACGCTAAGCTAGTATGGTGCAAGTGTAGCACAAACTTTTGTGTTTAAAAAATATTCTTTATAAACTCAAAAAAACCTTTATTTTCCTTTTCTATTACATCATTTATCTCCTCTTGTGGTTCAATAATAATGATAGATTTTTCCCCATCTTTGATAATACCAAACTTTTCTCGTAACGATTTTTCAACACCAAAAGGACTATTCATGTCGTTGAGTGAATTTGCAAGACTAGCTTCTTGATCCTTAAGTTTTTCAAGCTCACTTTCAACTTGTCTTGTTTTTTGTTTAGCAATTTTACTTTTTTGGTAGGTCGCGATTGCGCTATATGAAAACAACAGAGCAAGCGAAATCAGAACAACATAGGTAAATGGATGTCTGATAACTTTATTAAGCCAGCGCTCTTTTCTGATGTGCCTATTCATATGTGTTATTATAGTATATAATCTGCAAATATGATTTTCAATCCGAAACACAAGAAAAAAATCCAAAGAATATGGGCTGTTGTGGCCTTTTTGGTCATCATAAGCTTTATTTTCCTCTACGCACCAGCAATCTTCCAATAAGGAGCTAATTACTGTCTCCTGCTTTCATCATTTTTAGAAAAACATCTTGTGGAATGTTTACTTTACCCATTCCTGCCATTTTCTTCTTTCCTTTTTTCTGTTTTTCACGAAGTTTCATTTTTCGGGTAATGTCTCCACCGTACATGTGCTGTGTCACATCTTTTCGGAACGCTTTAATCGTTGCAGATGAAAGAATGCGACCAAGAGCTTTACCTTGAATCTTCATTTCAAACATTTGACGTGGAAGTATTTTATGTAATTTTTCAACCGCTTTCTCTGCTTCTTCTGCAGCGCGACGTCGTGAGATAACTCGACAAAATGCGAGTACTGGTTCATCTGCAACCAAAATATCAAGTCTCGTTACATCTGCTGGCCTATCTTCAGCTATTTCATATGAGATTGATGCGTAACCAGAAGAAGTACTTTTTAGATTATCGAAGAAGTTTCTCATGAGCTCGCGAAGCGGCATTTCAACATGGAGTGATGTTCTGTCTCCAAAGTTTTCAATTTCCTTTGCTTCTCCCTCATGTTCGAACAACAGTTGCATAATAGCGCCAATATATTCTGTTGGAGAAATAACTTTAACAAGCACCCATGGCTCAAGAACCTGCGTCGTCTCACCATCATTTGGAAAATGATGTGGAGAATAAATCATTTCTTCTTTTCCGTTTTTATATTTTACTTTGTAGGTGATAGAAGGTGTTGTTACCACGAGTGACAAGTTGAATTCTCGCTTAATTCGTTCAGAAATAATTTCAAGGTGAAGCATTCCTAGAAAACCACAACGAAAACCTCGTCCGAGCGCACCCGATGATTCTTCTTCGTACGTGAGCGATGAATCGGAAAGTTTCAATTTACCAAGTGACGCTTTGAGTTCCTCAAAATCGTCTTGACTTTCAGGATACAGCGAAGCCCAGACTACAGGAGATGGATTCATATACCCCGGCAGCGCAGGCAGTACTTTCTTATCAAACGTGATCGTGTCTCCCACACTTGCAACACCTGGTTTTTTAATACCCGTTACAATATAGCCAATCTCACCAGCAAAAATTTTATCTTTAGGAACAGGGTCTGGAGAAAAGGTCCCTACTTCAAGAGAGATAAACCGCTCATTCGCGCCATGGAATTTAAGCGATGTGTTTTTAGTAATTTCACCATCAACAACACGAACATACACGATCACACCTTTGTGATTTGAATATTCAAAATCAAACACAAGAGCTCGAAAACCATCAGCGCCAACAAGAAGCTCTTGTGGTGGCGGAATCTCTTTTACAATTCGCTCAAGAAGTTCTGGCACACCCTCACCTGTTTTTCCAGACACAGACATGATCGATTCTTCGGAAACACCGAGGAGCATCGCGACCTCTGTTTTTACTTCATCGACACGGGCTAAAGGTGAATCAATTTTTGACAAGACAGGAATAATTTTTAACCCTCCTTTTTGCGCCATACCAAGCGTCGTGAATGTTTGAGCCTGTACACCCTGTGTAGCGTCAACAAGCAAAATAGACCCTTCTACGGCTTTGAGAGCTCGAGATACCTCGTATGAGAAATCAATGTGCCCTGGAGTATCGATAAGGTTCAAGACATATTCTTTACCTCCAGTATTAAAATTCATGCGTACTGGCTGCATTTTAATAGTGATGCCTCGTTCTTGCTCAAGCTCCATTTTATCGAGCACCTGAGCTCGCATTTTCCGTTTTTCAATAGTATTCGTCACTTCAAGCATTCGATCTGCAAGGGTCGATTTTCCATGGTCAATATGGGCAATGATTGAGAAATTCCTGATATTTTCTAGATTCATAGGTGAATGCCTCTAATACTAGCAGATTTTTGTAAAAATTCTAGCTGGTTTACTTCCTCGTGGTTTCTGGCATAATTTTAATTATATGCCAAACGTACAAGAAATTTTCGATGCATTCCCTAAAAAAATACACCTTTCTGAAGGTGATAAAAATTGGATCACCAAAGGTTTTACCTTTGCAGAAAAATCACACGAAGGACAAAAGAGAGCAAGTGGTGAACCATACTTTAACCATGTGTTTGAGGTTGCCAAAACATTGGCACGACTTGGCATGGATGCAAAAACGGTTATTGCAGGAATTTTACACGACACCATAGAAGATACTCCGGCAACTGAAGAAGATATTGAAGAAGAATTTGGAAAAGAAGTTTTGTTTATGGTTAACGCCGTTACCAAACTTGGAACACTAAAATATCGTGGACGTGAACGACATGTTGAGTCACTACGTAAGTTTTTTGTGGCGATGGCAGAAGATGTGCGAGTGATCATTATTAAACTCGCTGACAGACTACACAACGTATCAACACTAGAACATCTCAAGCCAGAAAAAGCAAGACGCATAGCACTTGAAACTATTGAGATTCATGCCCCGCTCGCAAACAGACTTGGTATGTGGAAATTGAAAGGCCAACTTGAAGATCTTGCCTTTCCTTTTGCTTTTCCAAAAGAAGCACAAGACTTAGATAAAATTCTGAAGACAAAAAGTAAAGCAGATCAAAAATACTTAGATCAAGTCTATAAGTCATTACAAAAAGAACTGGTAAAAAATGGAGTAAAGACACTTGAGATCAGTTACCGTGTAAAGGGACTCTATAGTCTCTATAAAAAACTACAGAACAAACAGATGGATATCGACAAGATTTATGATCTTGTGGCGTTGCGTATTATCGTTCCAACAATAGAAGATTGTTATCGAGTCCTTGGCATTATCCACGGATCATGGACGCCGATCCCAGGACGCATTAAAGACTTTATTGCGTTGCCAAAACCAAACGGTTACAAAAGTCTTCACACAACTATTTTTACTGGCAATGGCGGCATAGCAGAAATTCAGATTAGAACACCTGAGATGCATGAGCAGGCAGAACATGGGGTTGCCTCGTTTTTTGCGTACAAAGAAAATGTATTCGAAGGTGGCGCTCCAGGAGAATCAAAAATTGGGTGGATTGAACAATTCAAAGAGCTCCAGAAAAATGTTTCGAATCCAGATAATTTCTTAAAAAATTTGAAAATAGATTTCTTTTCAAAGAGAATCTTCGTCTTTACACCGCAAGGTGATGTGATTGATTTACCAGATGAATCGAACGCGATCGATCTTGCCTATGCAGTACACTCTGACATTGGAAATCACATCACTGGTGCAAAAATCAATGGTAAGTTTACAAGTATTTACACAAAACTAAAGAATGGAGATATCGTCGAAATAGAAACAAACGAGAAATCAAACCCAACAAGTAAATGGCTCGACACCGCAAAAACAACACTTGCTCGAAGACATATCAAAAAATATCTGGATGAGAATAGTTTGATCAATAAATTTATCAGCAGATTTAAATAACAAAAGCGTGCCCCCTAGGGCACGCTTTTTGCTTACAGAGAAAAGTTAGAAATATTATAGAGATCTGCCTCCTCTTCTGATTTTTCTATTTCATCTTTAGATCGATCATCAAGAAGAGCTATTTCTTCTTCGCTGAGCCCTAAGCTTTCTGGTGCTTGGAGTTCGTCATTCCCTACTTCAGCCGTTTCAGGCTCACTATTACTACGAGCCATATGGTTCTCTAAGAGATGATTTTTACCAAGTGATGATTTTGATTGAATTGTATCGAGAATTGTTCTTAAGTCTTCTGGAGAGAAGAAGTCGATAGTAATTTTACCTCCTTGATCTTTCAAATTAATATGAACCCGAGTACCCAACGACTCTTGAAGCCTATTTTGTATCTCTTCTATTTCCGGATCAGGTAATGTATCTTTCTTGCGTACACGGTCGGTTGCGATTTCTCGAGCAATACGTTCTGCTTCTCGCACCGTGATTTTTTTATACACAATTTCCTTAAACAGCACTGCTTGTTCATCTGGTCTGTCAGAGAGCATTAGGAGCGGTCGTGTATGACCTTCACTAATTTTGCCTTGACCGAGGGCCTCTAAAATCTCTTGAGGCATTTGTAGGAGCCGAAGTGAGTTTGAAACATATTCACGACTCTTTCCCACCTTTTTACCAATTTCTTTGTGAGACAAATTAAACTCAGAGTTGAGTCGAAGGAATGAACGCGCTCTGTCGACAGGGTTAAGATCTTCACGTTGAAGGTTCTCAATGATTGCAAGTTCAAGCTTCATCATTGGGTCTTGATCTTTTCGAATCACTGCAGGAACTTGGAGAAGTCCAGCAAGTTTTGAAGCTCGAAGTCGTCGTTCACCAGCAATAAGTTCATATTCTACAACAATTCCACCGTCTGGCTTTTCATGCTCAACTCTTGTAACTACAAGCGGTTGAAGCACTCCATATTGACGAATTGAATCTGCTAAATCTTTAAGTCTCGCTTCATCAAATTCACGACGTGGTTGATATGGATTTGGATTTATCTTATTTACATCAATAAAAAATATTGAATCGCTGTATAATTCTGATTGCATGATGCTATTTTAACATAAAACAAAATCCCCATTATGTGGGGATTTTGTGTATAGGCTCATGTGCCGGAAGAGAGAATCGGGGTCAAGTTTCTAATTCGCTACGCTCATAAGAACTTCCTCCCCGGACTCGGCGACAAGCACGAGCTTCGCTCGTCTTGTATACCGCCTCCGTCTTTCGATTCTCTCGCCAACACTAAAACAAAAAGCCAAAACGTGGTAACGTTTTGGCTTAATATTTTATGTGCCGGAAGAGAGAATCGAACTCTCACATCTTGCGATACACGATTTTGAGTCGTGCGCGTCTACCAATTCCGCCATTCCGGCATACTTATGTATTTATTCAATAACCTTGAGATTAGAGGCGAACTTAAAAATGTCACAGCGTCTACCTCTACAGTCAATTTTGCACCATTCCGGCTCGTACTGAATTCTACTTCAAGTTTTAAATGTTGTCTAGAAAAAAGTTGAGCCCGGCACTTACGTGCCGGGCTCGTTTCATTGAGGCAAACCAAACCACACCATGTGTAGACCCTCAATAAAACATGAGAACGGTGACACTGAGTGCCTTACCGACTCGGGTTTCTTCCTCATCAAAGACGGTACTGTTCAGGCGCCCTTGACCCAGAAGAAGTTCTAGCAACTTTATATTACATTTCAGAGAAAGAGTCAAGTACTGAAAAAAATAAAGCCCGGCACTTACGTGCCGGGCTCGTTCTCTGACACCTCGCATTAGGAGGTTGATCACCACAGCTCGTTCACCAGGAACTAGAACCCGGTTATCAGACCTCCGTCTGGTGTTACCCAAACTTCATCTCGGCCATAGCAACCCATGTGTCAGAGAATTCTCAATATCTGCCAGGAAACCCCTGACATTCAAAGAACGATGAACTCAACTTGTCCACTTGTCTTGGATTGTTTTAAGAGATCTCTCCCCCACGTGACGTTGCTTTTTCTCTGTAAGAACAGAATGTTGTCCGACCAAGCTGAGCATGCTCATGTTGGTTCCGCGCAAACACAAGGGTTTATCCTAGCTAGAATTTTATAGAAAGATTAGATATAAAGCAACATAAACGCAGACAGCCCACCCGGTTTCGGGTGGGCTGCTTTGCTCGGCCCTAGTTACCTTTCGGAAACATCAGGCTATTGAGCTGAATCGAGCGGGTCAGTCATCCAAGACTAACTTCACCATAGGCCTCAGGCATGGGAAATAATGTGTGGTGATGCTGCACGTGGCAAGCACTTTTGTGTTTTGATATCCTACGGGGACATCACACGCCAGTGAACCCACCTTACAGGACAGGTTATCAAGACAACGTGCAGCCTGTTATACCACGAGATCCCTAGTCGAGCTTCTGATTCGATCGCTATTCTTAAAAGACCAACTTGGTTAAAATATTACTCCTTACAAAATATTTGTCAATACTCTCAAAAAAAGTATGATACAAGTATGCCAAAACCTACGGTATATGTAGTCTGTGGACCAACAGCTACTGGAAAATCAGACAGGGCAGTTGAACTTGCACTCGCCTTGAACGGCGAGGTTATTTCTGCTGATTCACGACAAGTGTACAAAGGTATGGATATTGGGACTGGGAAAATAACAGAAGAAGAAATGAAAGGAGTTCCCCACTACTTACTCGATATTAAACATCCTGATGAAGATTTTTCCGTTGAAGAATTCCAGAGGCTCGCGTTTGAAAAAATCGAAGATATTATTTCGCGTGGTAAAAAACCAATCATTTGTGGTGGTACTGGATACTATATTCAATCAATAACCGACAACATTATCTTTCAAGAAATACCAAAAAACCAAAAACTTCGAGAAGCTCTCGAAGAAAAAAGTATAAATGAATTACAAGAGCTACTTTCAAAAATTCCTCAAGAAGAAGGCGCGAAGGTGGACACAGACAACAAACGCCGGCTTATCCGCGCAATAGAAATTGGAAACTTTTTAGGAAAAATTGCATGTGTTCAAAAAGGTGAACAAAAATACCAATTTGAATATATCTATCTAGACTTCCCTGATGAAATACTTAAAGAAAGAATTAACAAACGGCTCGATGCACGGTTTAACACAGGAATGATAGATGAAGTACAAAGACTTCATGATGAAGGAATATCTTGGGAAAAACTTATAAGTTTTGGACTTGAGTATAAATATATTTCCCTATTTCTCCAGGGATTTATTTCTAGAGAAGAGCTCACAAAAACTCTACAAACAAAAATCTGGCAATACGCAAAAAGACAAAGGACTTGGTTTAAACGAGTACTACAGTAAAAAGAGTGCCACGTGTGTGACACTCTTTTGTCTTATTTCTTTTCCTCTGGCTCCTGACTTGGTAAAACATCTTCGGGTTTTTCCTGCCAACATTTTGTGCAGAATATCCCAGAAAGTAAACCTGTCATCGGTTCAAAGGTGTGTTCGCCACCTTTTTGGCAAAACTCCGCTTTCTTGGTTTCCATGATATTGGAATTAAGGTTAAGAACGAAAAAACACCAGCTCTTATGAGCTGGTGTTTTTTCTAGTTCTTGTTAACGAGAAGAAGCACCAACCCACAAGTCGTTGGTGTTGTAATAAGAAAAAAAATTACCATTTCTTATATTCATACATTCATTATTTCAAATTCATAGAAACTTGTCAAAGACATGCAAACTAGATTTTTACCCCTAAATATTATAGAATCAAGTAACTCGTTCTTTGATTTTTAGGTTGATAGAAAGTCTATCAACCAAGGCCCGACTTGTTGGTTTGCTATGCAAATTTTGCAAGAAGGGTCATGGGCGATTAGTTTAATGGTAGAACAAAGGTCTCCAAAACCTTTGGTGGGAGTTCGATTCTTCCATCGCCCGCCATTTAGAGACAGGTCTTGGGTTATGAGATATCTAATTGTATAGAAATTTACATATGGAAGGATTCAAAAAAATAAAACAAAACCCAATTGAATATCAACAACCAAACATGGAAGAATTGATGCAAAAGGTTGTTGAAGAAGCAGAAAAATTGGAAATTAAAGAAAGGGATAGAAATAAAGAAGGAGAACTGCTTGTTTCACCAGATGGCCAAGTTTCTAATTTAGGTAAACAAAGTGAGTTGTGGTGGAAAATTACACGAACAGAGACTTTTAAAACTTTCTTCGGTGACTGGCAAAATGATCCAAAAAACTCGAGTAAGATTTTAGATAAAAATAGCGAACCTATTGTTTTATTTCGGGGTATGAACGGAAGTATAACTATTTCTGATTTTTATAGACCAGAGGCCTATCAAGGAAAAGATAATGAAACAGGAAGAGTCTCTCTGGGCAGAAAAGGTGTTTACGCGACCTCTGTGCCAAAAATTGCCGAACAATATGGTGACCAGGTGTATCCATTTTTTGCTAATGCCAGACACCCCAAATACCCAGGACAGATAAACGCTTTCATTGATGAAATGAAAGATATAAAGAATCAGCTTATTTTTCTTGTTTCCAAGAAGTTATTTAAAGATGTACCAAAACCATCATCTCAAGAAGAAAAATATGATGTTGTTATAGGAGAAAAATATCTTGATCAAAATAGTAATTCAAAAGACGCAGAAAATGTCTATCAGATTCTAATAAAAGACCCAAAACAATTACTCTTAATCCCTAATCCGACTAAAAAAGTTAAGGAATCTATTACCACATAGACTGTCTGTTCCTAAATATCTTGAAATGCTAAAATAAAAACACCATAAAAACCCTTGCGGGGTAAGGTCTAGAATTTTCAGAGACCGTGATGGTCCCAATCAAAAATCCCCTCACGGGGATTTTTGATTATTTCTTAGTCTCTGTAAACGTTACGTGTTTTCGTAATGTTTTATCATATTTTCGGAGCTTCAATTTATCAGGATTCTGCTTCTTATTCTTCACAGTTCTGATAATGTGACTTGATTTTTCGCTCTTTAGTTTTATTAGTGTATCTTGTGACATAAATTCGGGCTCTAGATGCTTACTCTAGGCAGTGGCTCAATACTAGCATAGGGTTTTTTATTTGTAAATACGTGGTTTATATAAGAATATACACGACAATAGGAAGCATCCAAACTGCAAAATCGATCATGCCTTTTTGAAATTTTTGACCATAGTAGTGTGGATGCAGATAAAATTCTTGAATATACAGCAACACAACAACAAATACAAGAAATGAGAAACCGTTAAAGAAGCTCATTGTCCGGAACATACCATGAGCAATTAGCACCAAAACAACCGAAGGTACAAAATGAAACACTTGTCTCCAGAGGAGTAATTTCGGAGATTGCAAACTATACGCGTCGTCAAACTTGTTTTTATTTTTCTCTGCTACGTACTGATAGGCCTGTTCACCAGTTAACACTTTTCCACTCTCTGTTGTTTCAGTAAACGGATAGAGTCTCTCCGGAACAGTAATAAGGTAATCGTAGAATTTTTTGAGCTTTGTCCACATAGATTATGAATTTTTTCGTTTCCATTCGTAGGCAACAATTGCCGCAGAAACAGAAGCATTCAATGATTCAACATCTCGTTCCATGGGAATTTGAATAGTGTAGTCACATGATTTCTCTACTGAGTCACGCATACCCTCACCCTCATTACCAATCACAATTGCTGTTGGTGTGTCATAGGCCTCATCCCAGACACTTTTTCCTTTACCCGTATCAAGACCAATAACCCAAAATTTCACTTCTTTTAGCTTTTTAATCGCGTCGTTAATATTTGAAACGATAATAATAGGAACTTTTGTAATAGTTCCGGCAGATGTTTTAAACACCGTACCGTTCACAGGAGCTTGGCGATGTTTTGAGAGAATAACTCCCGCAGCACCCGAAGCTGCCGCAACACGAATCACCGCGCCCACATTGTGCGGGTCTTCAAGTTCATCCATTAAAAACACGAGTGGATTTGAGTCGAGGTCAAGAGATTCAACCCATGTGTGAAAATCTTCACCTTTAAATTCACGAAGTTCGGCTATGACACCTTGGTCGTTCACATCACCGACAAGAGACTCAATCTTATTTTTAGGAGACTTAATAAAAGGAATTTTATGCTTTCGAACATAATTTTTTAACTCTTCGAAAACTTCATCTTTTACGGATTCGTGCACAATCACCTGAGCAACGTTTTTAGGATCATGCAAAAGAGCCTCCTCAACAGGCTTTCGTCCATAGATATAGAAATTTGACTTCTTCTTATACATAAGCACACAATACATAAAAACCTTATTTTTAGCAATGGTTTATTGAAATCTGGTTTTTATTGTGCTATTGTATGAAAGTTCGCGTCGGTGGCGGAGTGGTCAATCGCAATTGACTGTAAATCAATCGCCTTCGGGCTACGCAGGTTCGAATCCTGCCCGGCGCACCAAATAAAAAGAAAATCCCCAAACGGGGATTTTCTTTTTATTTGGTGATTATTTTCTTATCTGAAGTTTCGTGCATTTTTCCTCGTTTACGAGAGCCTTTCATAATCACTACCGTAAGTTCACCTGCTTTTTCATCCACTACCACTTTATCTCCTTGCCCAACACCTTCACCAATTATTTTTCCAGCAACAGGATTTAGGATTTTTGTTTGAATAAGTCGATTAAGTGGCCTTGCTCCATATTTTGGATCATACCCTTCCCGGCCCAAGTACACCAGCGCTTTATCTGAAACCGAAAGAAGAATTCCTTTTTCAAGAAGTCGCTGTCCAACTTTCTCAACTCTAATCTTTACAATGTCTGCAATAACTTCTGGTGACAGAACATCAAAGACAATAATTTCATCGAGTCTGTTTAAAAATTCTGGGCGGAAATGATTTTTAAGCGCCTCCATTACCTTATCTTTTGTACTGTTATATTCCTCTTTATCAGAATTATCAGAGAAACCAATTCGTTCCATCTTATCAATAAATTGTGAGCCAATGTTTGATGTCAAAATAATGACCGTGTTTTTGAAGTTAACTACTCGGCCTTTTCCATCGGTTAAACGACCGTCGTCTAACACCTGAAGTAAAATATTAAATACTTCTGGGTGAGCTTTTTCTATTTCATCAAACAAAATAACTGAGTATGGTCGATGTCGTACTGCTTCAGTAAGCTGTCCTGCTTCGTCATGACCAACGTAGCCCGGTGGTGAACCAATTAATTTTGAAACACTGTGTCGTTCCATGTACTCAGACATGTCAACACGAATCAAAGCTTTATCGTCATTAAACATAAATTCTGCAAGAGTTTTAGTAAGTTCTGTTTTACCAACACCCGTTGGACCGAGTAAAATAAATGAACCGATTGGTTTATTTGGGTCGGAAATACCAGCTCTGTTTCGACGAATGGTGTCAGAGATTTTTACAATTGCTTCGTGTTGACCAACAACGCGTTTTGCAAGTTCATCTTCCATGCGAGCAAGCTTGCGTCGTTCCTCTTCAAGCATTCGTGAAAGTGGAATTCCTGTCCATCGTGATACAACATGAGCAATATCTTCTTCGTTAATTTCTTCACGAAGAACACGTCGTGATTTTTGCAATTTCTTCAAACGTGCCATTTTCTTGTCGAGCTCTTTTTGTAGAAAAGGAATTTTTCCATAACGAATTTCGGCCGCACGACCAAGATCAGCTTGGGTTTCGGCTGTTTCAGCTTCGAAGCGAAGCCCTTCAAGCTTTGACTTAATCTCCTTTATTTCTCCTAGAGTTTCTTTTTCATTCTTCCACTTGAGTTCAAGTTCTTTTGTTTTTTCTTTGAGCTCACCAATCTCCCTTGAGATTTCTTTCATTCGCTCTCGTGCATTTTCAGATGAAGAAGTTTTATTTTCCAAATCTTTATTTAATGCCTCTTTCTCAATTTCAAGACGCATAATTTTTCGATGAGCATCTTCCAAAACCTCTGGCTTGTTTTCAAGCTCCATGCGAAGCGCAGATGATGCTTCGTCAATTAAATCAACTGCTTTGTCTGGCAAAAATCTATTTGTTAAATATCGTGTACTCAAATCAACCGCTGTTAAAATAGCGTCGTCGGTAATACGCACTCCGTGATACAGTTCATATTTTTCTTTGAGGCCTCGCAAGATAGCAATAGTATCATCACGTGTTGGCTCTTCTACATACACGGGCTGAAACCGTCGTGCAAGCGCCGCGTCTTTTTCAATATGCTTTTGATATTCCTTTGTCGTGGTTGCACCGATAGCTCGAAGTTCACCGCGCGCAAGAGCTGGTTTTAATAGTTGAGCAGCGTCCATTGAACCATCGGAACTTCCCGCTCCAACAATCATGTGAATTTCGTCGATAAAGAGAATTACTTTTCCTTCTGACTTTTCTATCTCTTTCATAATCCCTTTGAGTCTTTCTTCAAATTCTCCACGATATTTTGTTCCGGCAATCAAAGAACCAAGGTCAAGCGACACAAGCTCTTTGTTTTTTAGAGAATCGGAGACGTCGCCTTTTGCAATACGCACAGCCAGACCTTCTACTACGGCCGTCTTTCCTACACCCGGCTCTCCAATAAGTATGGGATTGTTTTTTGTTCGTCGAGAAAGAATCTGCATGATACGCATAATTTCTGAATCGCGACCAATAACTGGGTCGAGCTTGTCTTCCTTTGCAAGTGAAGTTAAATTTCTTGTATATTTCGAAAGAAGTCGAAACTGAGACTTTCCTCCAGATGCCTTACCACCTTCTTGTCGTAATTCATCAAGTGCTTTCATTACCTCTTTCTTATCAATTTTAAATTGAGTGAGAATATCTTTCATTTCTCCTTGCACATCGAGCGTTGCAATAAATAAATGTTCTGTTGAAACAAAATCGTCTTTTAAAATTTTAGCAACTTTACTTGCATTTTCGATCACGCTTGCTAAGTCTGGTGTGAGGTAGAGTTGAAACGATGGAGATACTGTCGAAGTATTTTCTGGTGGATCAATACTTTCAATAACATGGGAGCTCAGTAAGATGGTATCAACTTCAAGCTTTTCCAAAATAGAGAGAACCATTGATTCATCTTGCAAAAGAAGTGCCGCAAAAAGGTGTGAAGAATTTACATGGTTTTGACCACGTTCAACAGCCAATTCGTGCGCTCTTCGAATCGCATCTTTTGCTTTGGTTGTGAAATTGTGAAATGGAGGTTGTTGCATAGAAATATATGTTAGTAAACGTATAATACGATATTTTGAGGGCTTGGTCAAAAATATTTAGATGATGACTGAACTACCCTTTTTATATGGTCTGCTTTGGAAAATCTTTATATTTATCTAAAATTTTCCTGAGAGATTGGATAACATAGTCCAAATCTCTTTGCGACGTATCCTTACCAAGACTTATCCGAAGTCCACCAATTCTTGCATCTTCTTGTGGGTAAAGCTCCGTCATAATAGATGACTCATCGTCTCCCGATTCATTACAAGCACTTTTAGAAGATAGTGAAATACCGAGTGCGTCGAGCTCAATAACGAGAAGCTCGCTTTCAAAATTATGAACAGTAATATGTATGTTATTTGCTATTCTGTCTTCTCTACTTCCATTAATACGAATTCTTTCACCAAATTCTTTTTCTGCTTCAGTAAAGAAATATTTTTGCAGCTTCGCAAGTCTTACAGATTCTTTTTCTCGTTCTTGTACAGCCAGCTCCACAGCCTTCGCAAAGCCAGAAACAGATACCAAGTCTTCAGTTCCCGGCCGAAGACCAAACTCCTGACGACCACCAAACAATATTGGCTTGATTGGCGTATTTTTTCTCGCATATAAAAGTGCCACACCTTTTGGACCGTAGATCTTTGAGGAGTTAAACGTCATAAGATCAGCAGGAAATGTATTCATACGTATATCTACGTATGCAAGTGACTGAGAGGCATCGGTGTGCAGTAGTGGATAGACGGATGCGTGATCACCTTTTGTATATTTTTTAAAATGACGAATTGTTTTCGCGATTTCTTTTATATTTTGTATGGTACCAATTTCGTTATGTGCGTGTATAAAAGAAACAAGGATCGTGTTTTCTTGTAGAGTTACCTTAAAAGATTTTTCATCAATACAACCTTTTTCATCTACAGAAATATATGAGACTTCAGCCAAGTCTTCCCTTTCGAGCGCTGCGCATATTTCTAGTATTCCCGCATGCTCAATGGTTGAAGTAATAATATGCGGCTTCACTGCTCCATGTTTTTCTCGAAAAGCATTAACCACACCTCGAATAGCCAAATTGTCACTTTCTGTACTTGTTGCGGTAAACACAATTTCGTCCGCTCTGGCAGACAAGTGCTTTGCAATAGATTCTCGCTTCTCTTGTAAAATCTTTTTAGCCAAAAGTCCATCTTTGTGAAGCGAACCTGGGTTTGCGAAAAAACGAAATGTATTATTCATTTCTTCTCTTACTTCTTCTCGAACGGGTGTAGAAGCCGCGTAGTCAAGATAGATATTTTTAGGTTGTTTTTTAAACAATGAAAACATATTGCAAAGTCTTCGTTCTATTATATAATTTCCCAATATGGAACAAAATCTCATGTACGCTATTGGCTTCTTTATTATCCTCGTTATTGGCTTGATTGCAATGATAGTAAGGCTCAATAACCGGATCACAAAACTGCTTGAAGGGAAAAATGCTAAAACGCTAGAAGACACTTTAGTGCATGTCATTAACGAAATCAAGCGAATGAATGGAGTTCAAGTTACCACTGACTCTATTATTAAAGATATTAATAAGCGACTCAAAACAAGCTTAACCGGTGTTGGGGTTGTCAGGTTTAATCCATTTGCTCACTCTGGAGGAAATCAAAGCTTTGCACTGGCTCTTCTTGATGAACATGGTAACGGTGTCATCATTTCAACACTCTACGGAAGAGAAAAGACAAGTGTTTTTGCAAAACCAATTAGCAAATATAATTCTGAATTTGAATTAACTAAAGAAGAAGCAGAAGCGCTAGAAAAAGCGAGATAATAAAATTCTGACAGACAAGTTGTTCCGGATAACGGCAAAGGTGGCGTTTTTTTACTTTTTACGGTATAAAGAAGACTATGTCAAAAGACTCTCTCCAAAACCTCATAGAGAGACCGCCTGTTGTAGCGGTAATGGGACACGTTGATCATGGTAAATCAACGCTTTTAGACTATATCCGAAAGACAAATGTTGTGGCTGGTGAAGCGGGTGGTATTACCCAACACATCTCAGCATACGAAGTAAACCACAAGACACAAGATGGATCAGTAAAAAAAATAACATTTCTCGATACACCAGGACACGCAGCCTTTTCAAACATGCGACAACGTGGTGCAAAAGCAGCAGATATTGCGATTCTTATTGTTGCTGCGGACGACGGCGTCAACAAACAAACACTCGAGGCATATCAAAGTATTATCGACAGCAACACGCCGTTTGTTGTTGCGATTAATAAAATCGATAAAAATGGTGCTGATGTCCAGCGAACAAAAAATAGCTTAGTGGAATCTGGTATTTATATCGAAGGATATGGTGGTAGTATTTCATGTGTTGAAATTTCTGCAAAAAATGGAACAGGCATTGAGAATCTTTTAGAAACTATTTTGCTCACCGCAGAACTTGAAGAACTTCGTGGGAACGCAGAAAAAGGTGCAATGGGGCTTGTTATTGAATCTGACATGGATGAAAAGCGCGGTATTTCTGCATCACTTGTTATCAAAGATGGAACACTTCGACGTGGCATGTACGTTGTTGTTGGTGACGCACTGTCTGCAACAAAGATTTTTGAAGATTCTCATGGTAAAAGTATCGATGAAGCAACATTCTCTTCCCCAATACGTGTAACAGGTTTTTCTTCGTCGCTCAAAATATTAGGACTTACAAAAATTCCTCAAGTTGGAGAAACATTTTACTCATTTGAAACAAAAAAAGAGGCAGAAAATTTTATTGAAGAAATGAAGGATATGAAAGAAAATAGTGTTGAAGACACGTACCATATCCGAGAACATATGATTCCAGTTATCCTTAAAACAGATGTTGCTGGTACTGGTGAAGCTATCGAAGCAGAAATACGAAATATCGTATGCGACGACACCTGTTTTAAAATTATTCGAAAAGGTGTGGGAGATATTACTGAGTCCGACCTTACGTTCGCAAACGCTGACAAGGGGGTTATTATTGTTGGCTTTAACGTAAAAACAGAGCGAACAGCAATGGATGCAAACGAACAGATCGGTGCAACCATAAAAACATTTAACATCATCTACGAACTTACTGATTGGCTACGGAGTGAATTTGAAAAGCGTAAACCAAAGAAAGATGTCTACGAAATTCTAGGAAGAGTAAAAGTTCTAAAGTTTTTTTCACGAACAAAAAATACTCAGCTGATTGGTGGACGCGTACTTGAAGGATCAATCAAAAAAGGAATGGTGGTGAGAATTATGAGAAACGACGAAGAGCTAACAAAGGCGAAAATCGAAGGGTTACAACAAAACCGAAGTGAAGTTTCTGAAGTCAAAGAAGGTCTTGAGTTTGGTTGTATCGTTGATTCAAAAATAGATCTTCTCCCTGCTGACGTGATCGAGGCATTTGAAATTACTTCAAAATAATATATGTCATTTCGAAAAGAAAAAGTAAATAATGAAATCAAAGAAGTGGTGGCAAACTTTCTAGAACGAGAAGGCAACAACCTTTCGCTTATTACCGTGACATCAGTTGATGTGTCACCTGATCTGAAAAATGCAAAAATTCTTATCAGTGTACTTCCTGAAAACAAAGAAAAGGCTGCGCTGGATTTTTGTAAGCGAAAACGAAGTGAGATTAAACACGAACTAAAAAAGAAAATGGATTTACGAGTAATTCCATTTGTCGATATTGAAATTGACAAGGGTGAAAAAAATCGACAAAAGATTCATGATCTACTCTTAGAAGAAGGTTTAGGGTAAAATATATTTTGACCCCAATTTGGCTGGGTGGCGAAGTGGTAACGCTGCGGTCTGCAAAACCGCCATGCACGGGTTCAATTCCCGTCCCAGCCTCAAAAAACTAGTCTAAAAAAATAATATGTGATACTATCTTTCTGTCACCCGACAAATGCCCAGGTGGCGTAATTGGTAGCCGCGTTGGTCTTAGGAACCAATGGAGCAATCCGTGGAGGTTCGAGTCCTCTCCTGGGCACATTCACCTCTCGTAGCTCAGTTGGTAGAGCAGCTCCCTCTTAAGGAGACGGTCGTAGGTTCGATCCCTACCGAGAGGACATTATAATAGTTAGCCCGGATGGCGGAATTGGTATACGCGCACGACTTAAAATCGTGTCTCGCAAGGGATGTGGGTTCGACCCCCACTCCGGGCACCCCTAAAAACAAATAACCCTTGCGAGGGTTATTTTTCTTTTTTGGACTAAAAACCCTTTATTTACAACGTAGTATAGCTTGACAAAAGCATATAATTTGTGCTATAATATATATGAAGACTAGTAGTACTCACCTTTTGGTGACGAACGATGTCTGTTCATTGAAACAACCAAACCAAGATAAGATATGACACTGCTCACAATGCTAGGAGTCCTAGTATGTATAGGACTTCTCATCCTCATTGCTTTCTTTCTCTCAAAGAAAGAAATTGCTTGGAATGCTCAACCTGGAGAATCCGTGGCTATTATCGTTGTGAATAACACCCCAATTGGGATGATGTTGGAATCACGCCGGTATGACCAAGTTGGAAGGTGGGAAATTACAAACTCTGAAGATCTAAAAGGAACGGGTGATTACAAGTTCGTCTACACTCGCCCATTTCTTGGAATGAAATGGATAGGACTACCACCATTTCGCACGCTCGCAACCCTGAAACTTGAGTGCAAAGATTTTAACTCGGATAAGACCGCAGTGATTCCTTGTGAGGTGACTGAGTTTACCAACATTCCCCTTTTCCATAATCATGCGTACATTACGCCTGAGGTGGAAATTTCAGGAAACCTGCGGGTAATTCTCAAGTTCCTTGTGAGGTTCCGCATTGTGAACCCTTACAAGGCAAAGTATGTGACAGCCAACATCATGGATAATCTGGAGTCTGCACTCCTATCCATGACAAAAGCCGCTGCAGAAGACAAACAATTCGAGAGTCTTGCGGACGGCACGAAATACATGGAAGAGCTTAAGAAAACAGTCAATGAAGAGATCAAACACTATGGAATAAAAGTGGTTGGTTTCCACTTCGTTGACGTTGAGGGTGCAGATAAGAAGACTCGCGACACTCTCGAATCGGTCAGACTTGCAGAAATTGAAGCTGAGGCAACCCTAAAGAAAAAAAGGGCCGAAGCAGAAGGTGACCGACTCGTGAAGATGGTGGATGTAGACGCAGAAAAAGCTCGCTTTGAGAACTTTATCAACGCAAGCAATGGTAACGCTGCACTAGTACGTGCATATGCCCTTACCAAAATGACAGGGCTTGGCGCTTACTCTGACGGCGGAGATGGATATAAGCAAACCTACGACGTTAACCCAAAGAAAAAAGACTAAGACATGGGACTAACTGCATGGATTTGGGTTGCAGCAGGAATACTCCTGCTAATACTAAGTATGGTCATCTTTGCTCCAGGAAAGAAAAGGGTTTCAAAACCTTCCGACAAAAAACCTGCTAAGCAAAGCTGGTTCAACAAGATCCAGGAAAAATCAAGGGCGTGGCTTACGTCACCCCTTGGTACACTTGGAGTAATTGTTGGGCTCGGTGGAGCAATCTTCTTCGGTATATGGCTATGGGATGAATTTCAAGACAGCAGTCACCTCAACCCAGGAACAATGACCTACGATGGTACAAACATCGTTGTGTCAAAACTCCCTAAGAACGGTGACTTGTCGAAGCTTCCCTACTACCAGACACCTGGCAGCGGAGAACCACTTCGGTTTGGTACTCCTCAGAACGTCGAACTCTATGTCGTCGTCTTGATGAAAAACGACCAAGGTGAACTTGTACCTAGTACTTCACACGAACCTGTGCGCTATCACGGTGAGACTCTCACCAAGTGCAGTGTCGAGAAGTACGCGCTTTTCTTAGGAAGAAATTCCCGAGTTAAGCAAACAACTATTGTCGCTCATGTTGATACACGTGGAAAAACGTGCAACCAACTCAACGGCAAACTTGTACAACGGTCTTATTGACCAAGTACAAGAACACACTATGAGCCCGGCGCGAATGCGCCGGGCTTTTCTTTTTTATACATAACAAAACAGCCGGCATGCCGGCTGTTTTGTTATGTATTATTCTAGTTCCGGAAGGTCTACTGTTCCTGTCTGTATGTCGATTTGATCTTCTATACCCAAGGTTCCTAGTATGAGCTGCATTATAAAGAATACAGATCCCATAATAGCCATACCTATTAATCCCCACATGATATGCTGTTTACCTTTCTCTCTGCCGTCGGAGCTGCTTGAATCTCGAATGAACTCAAACACTCCGTAGACAAAGTAGATGGCCGCAATGGCAAACATAAGGGTGATAAGAGGGTTAATAAGTACTTTATTAACCTTTCGTATCGTATCGTCAACAGACGCGTAAGCAGTAAGAACGAATGGCCACATAGAAAACTAGTTACTACAGAAGATTGGGTCACCGTTAGTTTCGTAACCGATGATAGTACCTTCAGCACAATCTGTTGAAAGAATGTTTGAACCTCCTTGGTTAATACCAAATGTAGAGTTAAGAACCGCAACAAGTCCCCAGATAGATACGATCACGAATAGACCAACGATACCTGAGATAATCATAGTTCGTCCTTCTTTCTGACCATCACTATCACTTGCTGTTACATACTTGATAACTCCAGCAATCACGTAGATCACTGCAGCAGTAATCAAGATTGGGATCACAATATTCATGATCGAGGTAATAGTACCAAGAAGATTAAATATTGTTGGACCTCCAACTGCTACCCCGTCTGGGTTTGTAGCGAAAGCCATAAATGGAGCAACCATTAAACTGAGTACTCCAAAACCTTTTATTAATTTACTCATAAACACAAGATAAAAAAATAGTTATTAATAATATGTGCGACCTAAATAAGCTTTAGGGCTGTATATAGTATAGCACTCTGTCAATTTTATGCTTCTTGGAGCTGTGGAATAAACGGCGTATTTCCGAGACCAAATGTTCCTTGAAGAACACCCACAAGACCCCAGACAGACACGATCACAAATAGACCAACAAGTCCGTAGAGAATAAAGTTTCTTCCCTCTTCACGGGCGCCACTATCGTCACCACTGCCAATATATTTTATAACTCCGGTGATAAAGACGATTACAGAAACAGAAATGAGGAGTGGCCACACTGATCTTCTCAAGATACAAATTGCTAAATCAAAGACATCGGCAATGCTTTCAATATTTGGAGGACAACCATTGGTTGAGGTTCCTGTATTGTAGTTTACTGTTACGTTTGATGGTGGAGACGCAAAGGTAATAAGTGGCATTACCATACTTACTATCACTAGAAAATTAAAAAGAAACTTTTTTATATTCATATCATTAACTTATAACATTAATAAAAGTGTTCACATACGCCAAATCTATTTCATCAAATGTACCTTTCAACACTTTGACAATCGTCCATGCACCAAAAAGTATTGCAATACCTATTATAACCCATAGTAAGTTATCTTTAGCACTGGCAAGCTCTTTTTCATTACCACGAGCCATGACAAATCGAAGACCAGAATACACAAGAAAGAGGGTTATCACAGGAATACCAATTTTAAGAAGAGCGTTCAAAAGCCCAATGATAAAGTTGTTGAGGTCACTTACTTGGAGAGGGTTATCGATCACTTGTTGCGGCCAACCAATCGCTTCGCCAGTTTGAGTTTCGTCATCGTTGGTAGGCGGGTTGTTACCGCCTCCAGGTGGATTGTTTCCGTCATCTGTTGGTGGATTGTTTCCGCCTCCAACTGTTGCCACTTGCCCAACGGAATACACTTGGAATTGACCTGCTGAAGTAAAAGGAGAGAACCCGCCTTGGTACGATGCCGTATCAACAATAACTGCTAAAAAGTGTGTCAGCGAACCATCACTTGGAATAGTGATTGGAAGATTGCCATTTGTTGCTGCACCTAAAAAGGCGTGTGAAATATACGGATTAAACTCAGCATCAGAATCAGAAAATAGTATGACTGCTAGTGGTGGACTACTTGGTGTGACTCCGCTCACAGTAAGTGTTCCCGTAATACTGCCGTTTGTATTCACTAGTTCTGTAGACCACGCAATACTAGGAGCTGCATACGCAGGAATAGCATGCACAAGAAAGAGCGCAGCAACGAGAGTGAGTTGTAAAAAATTTTTCATACTTATCCAAAATACTGATTAATCATAACAATACTTTCAATGGTTTCTTTAATAAGTTCAGCAAAAATCCAACAACCAAGCAATATTGCTCCGCCAATAACGGCATAGGTAAAAGCATTGCGCGCTGTTTCGAGTTGTCCGCTGTCACCTCGTGCTGTTACAAACAAAAGTCCTGAGTAAATAATAGCGATTGCAATAATTGGGATGCCGATTTTAAGAGCAAAATTAATAACGGTTGTAATAAAATCAATAATTGTCATATCGTTACTACCAATTGGGTTTTGAATGTTAATGTCGATTTCTTGACCTGCAATGCCTGGACCAGCCGAACCCTGGTTGTTATTGTTATTATTGTTTGAATTTTGTAGCGCAAGATCTGCTGGATAGGTTGATTGATAAGCAATTTCAGTGACATATTGCCAGTTTCTATTGTTACAACCACTACTGCAGTTATATTTTAGGTTTGATGTAAGATTGAAGGAGTTTATATTTCCTACAACACTATCATTGATTCGAATATAGTACTGACATTCGAAAGGGTGTGTTGTAAGGCTTTCACATTGTGCGTCACCAGCACGCAGCACGTATGAGAAATTTGGAGCACTTGGATTTACACTTACCGGTCTGTTATCGAAACCAGAAATATCATCATCGTTACCATTGTTTAAGCCATTAGCATCATCAAGCTCAGTAATGCTTAATTGAAATATTGCATCCCCGGTAACACAACCAGTGGTCTGGAAATCTATGTACACATAAGGTGGATTTGTATCGTTGTACCAAGTATCTGGTGAAATTTGTGTTGGAGTTCCCGTTGCATTAACAACCCGGAAATTTGCAGAGGTTACAACACAAGCTGCATCTGCAGTATTCACGTCAAACACAAAAAAGCTTCCTGTAACAATAACGAATGTATAGAGTATACGTAGTATATTTTTTTTCATAATAATTTAAGCACCTAAAATACCAAGTAGTGGGCCAGAATATCCAAAGACAAGAAGCACCGTACGGACAATGAGCCACGCAGCAAGCAGTACCACAAGACCAATCGTTGCGCTTGTAATAATTTTCTTTGCTTCTTCTTTCTTCCCAGAATTTCCCCCACTCGTAACCATGAGGAATCCCGCATACGCAAAACTGAGTGTAACAATCGGCACCCCAATAATAAAGATGAGGAATCTCAGCACTTTATTTACAAGCAAGAGTAGTTTTTCAAATGTACATTCAACAACAATGCCGTCACATGTTGTAAGACCATCGTTAAACTCTTCGCCTGAATCTGGAAATTGTGGGCCCGTTCCCCCGTCACCACCGTCGTCAACAACTGGTGGAGTGTTTTGGTCGTTGAACATAAATGGAATACTGTCGGTCAGTGGTAAATCCGAATTCTCATTCCTAAGCTGTAGATAGTATTGCTGATTTAACTGAAGGTATGTTACCGGCACAGAAAACGAGCCACTTGGACCCACTGTCATTGGAAACGTCGCTAGCACCGTACTTTGGTCTATCACATCCCCTGTTGAAGGAGTTGAAAGAACATAGACGCCAATAGGCATGCCCGCCATCACGCCCGGAGTGTAATTTGAAGTAAGGCTGACAACTCCTGAAAGTGTTGAAGATCCGTTTTGAAATGTTGAAAAATTAATCGTTACATTTTCTGGCTTTTTTGTACGAGCGATGTAATAGTCATGGAGTGGTTCACCTGCCGTACTTGTCATATCCCATTCAAGAATATCAAAATAGTAATATTGCGATGGCCACAAATTTGTCACAATCATTTGAAAGTTGTTTTGAGCATCGAGATATTCTGTCGAGGTTAAGAGTGGGCCATATCCAGCCACACTCGCTCCCGCACCAAGCTGACCCACTTCGGTTACATCTCCTGGGAAACCATATTCGAGTTGAAAACGATATGGTGCAGCAGGGTTGTTGGTGTGCGCCATCTGACCACGCACAGTGATTGATGTATCTGTCGTGATATTTGGGTTACTGGTTGTTGGAATTGGTGTACCCCAGATAATATTACTAATCTCGTAACTAAATGTCTGCGCACCAACAACAACCGGCACAACAACCAGGGCGAGCGTCAGTATATATTTTTTTAACCAAAAACCATTCATTATTTAGCAAGTAATGTTTTTAATTCTGTATTTGTATCGGTTACAGATGCTGAGTAATTTTTAAGTCCTGACAAAACATTTTCAATCATGTCGCTGAATACTCTATTTGTTTCTGCATAGTCAGGATCTATCCATGAGCGCGATGCGATTGCTGCCTTATAGAATACATCAGAAAACTTAGTAACTGAAGCTGTTGGAAGTAACAAGTCTCTTCTGATTGGAGACATGCCTGACACCAACGCAACAGGATTCGCAAGTTGGCCGTTTGCAAGCTGACTTGCTACATAGAACGCTCCTTGGAAATTTTTTGTTGTTTTTGGTATCGCGAGAGCGTAGACATTTGAATAGGTAAGTTTTGTTCCCGCCCCTTCTACTTGTGGTAATTCTGCAATATCAAAATTAAGGTTTGGATTCATGCGCTGAACAAGCGGGATTTCGCTTGCAAAACCAAAGTAGATAGAAACATCACCACCCACAAATGCAGTCAGCGAGAATGGTAGACTCTTGTTCCATGAGTACACTGATTTTAAAGGGTTTGAAAACTCAAGGAAAAATTTAAGTGTTTCTTCAGCTGGTTTTGCAGAAATCAGTGACTTGCTCGCAAAGACCGGTGTGTAAACTGCTTTCGCATAATCACGAACAACAACATTATTACCAAGCTGAATATTCATGGCGAGTAATATTTCTTTAAAGTTTTTGATATTTTTTGATTCTCCAAGCGCAACGCCACTTCTTTTGATTTCAAGAAGTTCGTTTTTTTGAGTAAGCTGTGGGACAAGTGTAGAAAAATCTTTCCAAAGTTTTGGAGGCAAGGTAACACCTGCTGTATCAAAATGGTCTTTGTTATAAAACATCACAAGGGGGTCAGAAAGGAATGGAAAGCCGAGCATACCAACCTCTGTTTTAAATACTTCTGCAGCTTGAATATACGTATCTGCAAACATTCGTTCGGTAAAACCTTGGTATGGTATGGTGACCACTTTGTCGGCGTATAGATTAATTAAACTATTTGAAAGCAAGAACACGTCTGGTGTACCGCCAAATGCAAATGAGTCGAGCAGGTCTTTTTCATAGGTTGCAGGATTTTTCTCAATATAGTTCAGTGTGAGTCCTCCACCACTTTGTTTATTAAAAAAATCAAGCGTGTCGCGAAGCTGACTTTTTGGTATCGTTCCCCATACAACCACAGCACCAGCGGCACCGCCGGTAGGGCTTTGCGACGCACGTGTTGGTAATTCAATAGCCCCAGAAAAAAAGGCTGCTGCAAGTCCTCCGAGAAGACCAAACACAACAAGTAGAATGATTTGGAAATTTTTCATCTCTTATATTTTAAGGCAAAACAAAGAAAACAAAAAACTTTTCTGTGTATTATGGTTTTATAAACAGTAGCCCGTAGTGGTGGTTACCAACCATATGCGTGTTCTGAGTAAGAAAACCTTTTTGAGTAAATAATGTTTCTGCTATTTCTTCTGAAACAACATTATCTTTATGTGGTCCAAGACCGCCAAACGATTCAGACCAGTCGATCACCAAGATTCTTCCTCCAGATTTAAGCACACGAAAACATTCTTCCACAAACGTATTTTTGTGCTCTACTTGAAATAAAACATTTGACACAATCACTGCATCAAGACTTTCGGCTTTAAGTTTTGAACCACCGAGCTTTTCAACATTACCCCAAATAATTTCAATATTTTCAACATGCTTCTCTTTAGCCTCTTTTTGGGTTTTAGCGAGCAAGTCTTTCTGCACATCAACCGCGTATACTTTACCCGATTCACCAACAGCTTTTGCGAGGGCAAATACATAGTGGCCCGAACCTGAACCAAAATCAGCAACAACTGAACCTTCTCGAAGAGAAAGTAATTTACTATTTTTTTGTGGATCTGAAAACTGCATCATGATAGACATAGTATAAGATAAAAATACAAGAAGTGATACTTATATCAGTGTAAAAACAAAACACCGGCGATACCGGTGTTTTGTTTTTACTTTCTATAAACAAGTAAGAGATGCCAGACTGTCCCCCGCTCGAGGCTTCATAATCTTCACCCCTTGCGTCTGTCGTCCAAGAACAGAAATTGATTCAATATCAGTCTTGATCACTTGGCCTTTCTTTGAAATAGCAATAATTTCTGAAAGCTCTGGAGTAATGAGACTTGCCACCACAAGGTCACCTGTTTTTGAAGTCACTTTTGCTGTCTTAATACCACTACCGCCACGTTTTTGTGTTTTATATTCTTCTATTTCTGTACGTTTACCGAAACCATTTTCAGACATGACAAGAAGTGTGGCGTCTTTTACATCTTTGGTAATAATACCGACACCCACAATCATATCCGCCTTACCAAGCTTCATACCGCGCACACCGCCGGCAGAGCGTCCCATTTCACGAACGTCTGAGCTCTTGAATCGAATTGACTGTCCTTTCTTTGTTGCAACGATCACTTCGTCTGTTTTACCTAGGAAGTTTGCTGAGTAGAGCTCATCTCCGTCAGAAAGTTTAATGGCAATAAGGCCACTTCTTCGAACTTCTTTAAAGCTTTCAGCAGAAACTTTCTTGGCAACACCTTGGCGAGTAACCAACAATAGAAATTCGCTGTTTGCTTTTTTGTCTTTATCCATCGGCACAATAGAAGTTACTTTTTCTTCAGCAGAAAGTGAGAGGAAGTTCATAATAGACTTTCCTTTTGTTGCTCGACGACCTTCTGGAATTTCAAACATCTTTATTTGATATGCTTTTCCAAGGTTGGTAAAGAAAAGAAGATCTGAGTGAGTAGAGGTATTTAAAAGATGCGTTACCACATCTTCTTCTTTTGTCTCAAGATCAACTACACCAACACCACCTCGTTTCTGAGAACGGTATTCCGTTGGGTCAGTTCGTTTTACGTATCCGCCAAGTGTATACACAAGAACAGAATCTTTTTCAGGAATCAAATCTTCTTCTGAAATAGATTTTACTCCGCCCTTGATCACCCTTGTTCGTCGAACATCACCATACTTTTCTCTGATTTCTTTTAATTCATCTGAAATAAGAGCAAGGATTTTCTTTGGACTGGCGAGTAAATCTTTTAAGTATTTAATAAGGGCTAATTTTTCTTTTAACTCATCTTCGATTTCTTTTCGTTCAAGTCCAGCCAACTTTTGAAGTCGCATATCAAGAATAGCAATCGCCTGAAGATCAGAGAATTTAAATTTCTTCATCAAATTCACCTTTGCCTCTTCTTTATCTTTTGATGCACGAATAGTTTTGATCACTTGCTCAATATGATCAAGGGCAATTTTCAAACCTTCAAGTATGTGAGCTCGTGCCTCAGCTTTCGCCAAGTCAAACTTTGTTCGTCGCACCACAACAACTTGTCGGTGAGAAATAAATTCTGACAAGAAATCTTTCAGAGAAAGTGTTTGAGGAACACCGTCGACAAGGGCAACCATATTGAAGTTAAAATTTTGCTCGAGTTGTGTGTTTTTGTAGAGTGTATTTAAAACTTTTTGTGGATGAGCTGTGCTTTTAAGATCAATCACAATTCGAATATCTGTTGTTGATTCATCACGCAGATCTTTTAGTCCTTGCAGTTTTTTATCTCGGAACAGATCGGCAATCGACGTAATAAGGTTTGCCTTGTTTACTCGATATGGAATAGACGTAATGATAATTTGAGATTGACCAACTTTTGTTTCAGCGATTTCAGCTTCGCCTCGACACACAACACCTCCACGGCCTGTAGAGTACGCAGCTAGGATATCTTTTTTGTTGTACACCAATCCGCCTGTTGGAAAATCTGGCGCTTGGACAAATTCAACCAAGTCTTCCGTAGTTGCTTTTGGATTATCGATCAAGTGAAGTGTTGCATCAACCACTTCAGTTAAGTTGTGGGGTGGAATATTTGTTGCCATACCCACGGCAATACCAAGTGTTCCATTCAAAAGAAGGTTTGGTACAGAGGCTGGCATGACTGTCGGCTCCTTGAGGGTGTCGTCAAAGTTTGGACGAAAATCTACCGTATCTTTTTCAATATCACGAAGTAATTCTCCTGAAAATTTAGACATTTTTGCTTCGGTATATCGCATCGCCGCCGCAGAGTCGCCGTCAATCGAACCAAAGTTTCCTTGTCCAATCACAAGAGGATATCTGAATGAGAAATCTTGCACCGTGTTTACCATCGCATCATACACAGAAGAGTCTCCGTGAGGGTGATATTTACCGATCACGTCTCCAACAATTCTTGCAGACTTTACAAACTTTGCACTCGATGTAACACCAAGCTTATGCATTGAGAAAAGAATTCTTCGATGTACCGGCTTAAGACCATCTCGAATATCTGGGAGTGCACGAGACGTAATAACCGACATGGCATATGAAAGATACGAATCTTTCATTTCGGTTACAATGTTTGATCCAACTATTTTGTCTCGCTTCATGCCTTCTGGGAGACCTGTTTCTTTCTTTGCCATATAGTATTAATTATCTTGTTTTGTATTATTAATATTTTCTTTCACATCAGCGACCCCGTCTTTAAATCCTCCGAAAATCATCATCAATGGTTTCAAATCTTCTCCCGCTGATCGCCTTGTCACATCTTCTTCTGTCTTTCCGTTCCGCATCACGAGTATCCATACGCCGACAATCAAAAGTGTGATCGACATTGCAGAAATAATAGCAATCTTATTTCGCACATCGGCTGGCTTTTGTCTTAAGTTATGGATAAAACCGGACATATATTAAAAATCTAAGAGAGCAACGGTAATTTTTCCAGTCGTGAAGTCTTTCTTCTTAAGCGTCAACTTGTCGACTGGCTTCACATCTTCAGAACCGGTTTCTTTAATAAAGGTTTTGATACTATCTTTGTCATAGTCCATCGGAATAACCATTTTTGCATTGAATGAGTTTGCGATTTTCACCGCAGTTGTTGCATCAATAGTCGAAGCGCCGTTAATCGGAACAAAAATAATATCTGGTTCGTCAATTTCTTCTCCTAAATCTTTTGAAAGTGAATCTTTACTATCAAGAGCACCTAGGAAACAAATATTGATATCTTCAACTTTAATAAGATAGATCGTATTTACATATTTCTTTTTATCAATCTCTGCAGAAGACAAAAATCCTTTCACGAATACACTACCAACCTCATATTCACCTGGTCCATTGATGATGAAAGGTGTTGTGTCGCCAAACGTGGCTGATTCTATGCCATTAAAATCAGGATGATTGGTTGTTGAAATAACAACCTGTGAACCAAATTTCGCTTTATTAAAATCGTTTGAATCTTTACTAATTGGATTAATTGCAACAACAGTTTCACCTTGCTGGATTTTGAAGAATTGCTTACCAAAATATGTGATTATCATGAGTTCAATTATAGCAAATTTTAGGCTTTTTCACAATATTTTTGGGGATTTTTTATAGGTTGTTTCAAGATATAAAACTTGACAATATTTAAATAATATGTAATATGGCTGACAACCAAACCATTGTACCGAACTATGAAAAACAACGGGAGACAAAAGTTTCCAGAGCCACAAGTACAGACTTTCCACGGACTTGATTGGGGAGCTTGTCGTCGCAACTGCGTCAGGATTGCAAAATTCCTAACATTCCCCGTCACGGGAGCCTGGAACTACTTCTCCTCCTAGAGGAAGAATGAGAAACAGCCGAATTACAAATGTAACTCGGCTGTTCTTTTTTACACCATAAACTCTATAACATCACCATCTTTCACAATATATTCCTTCCCTTCTGTTCGAAGCAGTCCTTTTGCACGAGCCTCTCCAAAACTTCCTGAATCGAGTAGGTCTTTCCAATTAATAACCTGAGCTCGGATGTATTTTGTTTTGAAATCTGTGTGAATGGCTGCACCCGCTTCAGGACCTGTTGAACCAACGTTCACTGTCCACGCTCTCGTTTCTTCTGGTCCAGTTGTGAGATAGGTCATAAGACCAAGCAACTTGTAACTTTTTGTAATAAGTTCTGCAATACCGTCATTGTCGTCCTCTCGAAGCTCTTTCTTTTCTTCTTTCGACATATCCCGAAGCTCGTCTTCAGTCTTTGCATCAAGCACCACATATTCATATCCGGAACTTTCAATATGACGAGTAAGCTCATTAAACTTTTCTGGATCAGTACTGTCCAAATTTTTTACTCCGCTTTTTTTATTCAAACCAAAAATCATTCTCTTTGAGGTTAGAAGATTTAAACTTTTTATCAGTTTAGCTTCATCTTCCGTAAGTGAAAGTGTGTTCGCCATTTTTTCTTCTTCTAAAACGGTCCGCACTTTTTCTAAAATTTCGTTTTCTTTCACCGCATCTTTGTCACCTCTTTTTACATCGCGAGAAATATTACCAAGTCTTTTGTTCACACTTTCAAGATCAGCCAGCACAAGTTCCATGTTAATCACATGAATATCTCGAAGTGGGTTAATATCACCATACACGTGCATAATACCGTTACCTGACTCTTCAAGCGGAAAAATACGAACCATTTGTAAAATTGCATCAACTTCACGAATATGTGAAAGAAACTTATTCCCAAGTCCCTCACCTTTTGATGCGCCTTCTACCAGTCCAGCAATGTCTACGAATTCAATAGCAGCTGGAATTGTTTTTTTAGAATTTGAAAATGTAGAGAGAAGTTCGAGCCGTTCGTCTGGTACAGCCACAATCCCTACAGACGGATCTATCGTTGCGAAAGGATAGTTTGCAGCTAAAACACCCTTTTTAGTCAGGGCGTTAAAGAGTGTTGATTTTCCAACGTTTGGAAGTCCTACGATGCCAATTTGCATGTTTGAAATATAACAATATACGATAAAAATAACAATCTTTTGTTGACTTTTACCCATAAATGTGCTATATTTACGGTAGAATACTTTCAACAACCAAACCAAAAAACATGGAAAATGTGTTTAACACTGGTGTTTTTGATCGAAGTGGTCGGGACACCATAAGTACTCCTAGTTTCTATGCCACTCTTACGCTTTCCCTCTTTTGGGGACTGGTGGGAACAGCGGTTACTGCGCACATGACCGTGAAAATGGGTTATGCTCCGTCGCTGTGGGAAATCCTGTTCTTCGGAATTATTATCCCTATCGGCGGTATTATTATCGCCGTTAAAAGTGAAAACCCGACGCTGTCATTTCTTGGCTACAACATGGTTCTCATACCTTTTGGAGTAATATTGGGGCCAGGACTAAACCAATACAGTGCCGATGTGATCAGAAATGCTTTCGGTCTAACTGCGGGGATTACTCTTTTCATGGGATTCTGCGGAACGGTTTTTCCTCGTGTTTTTGAAAACATGGGCGCCGCTCTTTTTCTGGCACTCGGGGGACTTCTGATCATTCGCGTCGCACAGATATTTATTCCGGGCCTTGATTTAGAAATCATCGACTACATAGCAGCCGGAATATTTTCACTCTACATTGGCTTTGACATGTATCGAGCAAGCCAAGTTCCCAAAACAATCGACAATGCCATCGATGTGTCACTCGATCTATACCTCGATGTGATCAATCTCTTTCTCACACTTCTTCGTATTCTCGGAAGAGCGAAGGAGGATTGAGAAAAAACACATAGTGAAAAAGCCCTGCCAAACTGGCAGGGCTTTTCTTTTTTAATTAATCCTAGATCTTAACCCAATTACCACTTTCGTGATCATAGACGGCAACCTTTTCACCACCAATAGGAATTTCATCTTGATAGTACGTTACATAGATTGCAGTTTCTATCGCTCCGCCCAGATCTCCAAAATTCCCCTTCCTCATATATTCATATTGAGCCACTTCACCGTCTGCAGTTTCTTCAGATTTAACATCAATTAAATAGAGTCCTTCTGTGTTTGATTCTTCTCTTACAACAACCAAGTTTTCTTTTTCAAATGCTGTCCGGATAAATTCAAAAATTTCTTCCTTAGTAGGAAATTTTTCAGGAGCATTTTCTTTATCTTCAATTTTATTTACAGGAGGTTGTTCCATTATTACATCATAATATCTCGTAATTCATTCTGATATTTCTTCATCACTTCCATTGAGGCAACCATTTGGTTCTTTCCTTGTTTTTCTAACTCTTTAATCTCTTTTGCAATTTTTTCAAAAAGTGCAGGATTTTGGATCATACCTTCAATAAGTTTCTCTTGCTGAGCTTCAGGTAGCCCGCTTTTTTTAAGCTGACTCTTTAACATTTTTTTAACGAAAAAATCTTTAATTCCCATATGAGTTTCTTTAGTGGTAATAATGGCATTTTATCAGAAATATACTAAAATTACTACGATATGAATTTACTAGACCTACATCAAAAATGGCACGAAAATAATAATTGTTCGCTGAAAGCAACGGTTACTCAGCCGGTCTTTGGTGATGGAAACCCAAATGCAGATATTGTTTTTATTGGCGAAGCCCCTGGAAAAGACGAGGACCTCCAAGGAAAACCGTTTGTTGGACGAGCTGGTAAATTTTTAAATGAAATGCTTGAAACTATTAAACTAAAACGTGAAGACATTTATATAACGAATACGGTAAAATATCGTCCTCCAAATAATAGAGATCCTTTGCCCGAAGAAATTAAAGAGTGTCTTCCCTGGCTTATTGAAGAGTTAAATTTTATCAAACCAAAAGTCGTTGTTATGCTTGGACGTCACGCACTCAATAGGTTTTTCCCGACAGAACAAATTTCAAAAGTTCATGGGAAATTATTAAAGAAAAAAATAAAAAGTTTAGAGGTAGAAAATTTTTTTGCTCTATATCACCCAGCTGCAGCTCTGTACAACGGTGGTATGAGAGAAACACTTATGGATGATTTTAAAAAACTTCCTCTTGTACTAGAAAAAATTGGTAAATAAAAGCCAGACTTTTCAGCCTGGCTTCGCATATCCATCTAAGTTAATACCCTTTTCTCTTATCAATCTCCGAAGATTGATAAGAGCATATCGCATACGCCCCAATGAGGTATTAATGCTTACCTCTTGGAATTCAGCAATCTCTTTGAAGGCTAATTTTTTATACATTCTGAGAATCACCACTTCCTTTTGTTCGATTGGTAATTCGTCAATCAGTATTCTTACCTCTCTAGAGATTTCGGCATTAATGTAGGTCTCCTCATAGTTAAGGGTTCGATCCCCTATGTTGTCTATGGGATCATTTTCCATACCTGGTAAGGCTCTCATGATAGGCAACTTCTTTGACTTTCTTATGTCATCAATAAAAACATTGTGAGCAATACGAAGAAGCCATGCCATATCGCGACCTTCGCTACGATAAGTTCCGTTAATCAGAGCCTGCATCACTTTATCAAAAACCTGGGCAGTTAAATCCTCTGCTAAGTCTTTATTTTTGTTTCCAGTCTTGAGATACAGGAAACCCAAAATGTTTTTACGATAATCTTCAAATAAAGAACTGAGTTTATGAGCATGCTCCAAACTAAGACAGGTGTCTTGTTCTGCAGACATGTTTTTGGTGGTTTTGTTATACAGTCTATACAAAAAACATTAGAAAGCAAATTAATCCCTCTTACTAAAAACAATGCAATTTAAGGCTTTTATGCTAAAATAGCCCTGTAATAATCCTACGGTTATAACGTCTATATCTATGAAGGAAATGAACACTAAAACCGAAAAAGTCTTTATGGAAAGCTACGAGGAGTTTTCGGACGCTATTTTCCGCTATACCCTCTTTCAGACATCAAACAAGGAAACTGCACTTGATATCACTCAGGATACGTTCATAAAAACATGGCAGTACGTTCAAAAAGGCGAGCAAATTGAAAATATCAAGGCGTTTCTCTACCGAGTTGCAAAAAATTTGATTATTGACTATCGACGAAAAAAGAAATCATCTTCTCTTGATCAAATACTAGAGTCCGGTGTCGATTTTACTGAAAGTGAAGATGTTCTCCAGGAAAAAGAAGAGAACTTCGACAAAGAAAAAGATCGGCAGAAAGTACTCAAAGCGATAGATAAGATAGACGAGAAATATAAAGAGATACTTCTGATGAGATACGTCGAAGAAATGAGTATTAAAGAGATTGGAGACATTTTAGAGATATCGCATAATCACACGTCGGTCATGATACACAGAGGGGTCGAGAAGTTAAAAAAACTATTACGAGAACATGAATAAGAAAATGAAAAAATTTATACAAGTATTGAAAAGCATAAAGCTTTCTGAAAAAGAGAAAGATGTTTTACGCCATAAAATTGAAGAATTTATTTCATTCAATCCTATTCGACACGAGCTACATATCCCTAAAAAATCTTTTTACTTCTCTATCTTTACATTCCGAGCACTTGGAAAGGCTGTTGCGCTCGTACTTATTGCTATTATTGTTGTTGGAGGTAGCGGCGTGTCATATGCTTCGACCGATTCACTACCTGGCGATAAACTCTACAACGTAAAAATTAACGTCAATGAAAAGATTGAAGAGAAGTTGGCATTTAGTACTGAAGCAAAGGTTGTTGTGCAAACACAAAAAGTTGAACGACGACTCACTGAAGCTCAGAAATTGGTTGAGAAAGAGGATTTTTCTCCTGAGAAAAAAGAAATTGTAAAAGCAAATCTAGAAAAAAATGTACACGAAGTTACAGAGTCTATCGAAAACCTAAAGAACGAAGGAAAAATTGAAGCAGCTCTTGATACAACATCAAAAATTACTCCTGTTCTTGAAGCTCACAGAAAAGTTCTCACTGAGCAAAAGATAGAGGCTGAAAGTAAAACTGAAGTTGCCAATGATGCAAACGTAGCAATGTTTGCAAAAATGTCTGTTGCAACAGAGTCAACCGACCCGCTACTCGACACCGTAGAAGCTGCGATTAAAAAAGTAGAAGAAGCTGAAAAAGAAATTATCGAGGAGGCAAATGAAGATCAAAAAACAGCTGAAGAAGTAACTGAGAAGAATACAAAAGAAGTAACTGAAAAAATTGAAACCCTCAAAAAGGAAGGTGTTGATGTGGAAACCAGTGCAAAAACTGAAATAGAACAAGATGTTACGCTCACCCCAACCGAATCAGGAGACGCCACCTCAGATATTGCAACAGTTACAGAAACATCTTCTACTATTATGAACATGCAAATGAGTGCTCCTGCTTCTCTTACAGCAATGATTATTTCTGAGACAGATGCCGAGCTTCGAGTAAAAGACGCGCAAAGCCTTCTTCTACAAGCAGAAAATGCTAAAAAGTCAGGTAACTTTAAAGAGGCGCTAATCCTCTCTCAACAAGCAAAGAAGATTATCGCGCAAATCGAAGAATATCAGAAGATCAAACACGCGAGTGAGGTAAGTGTAGAAACTACACAAAAAACCGACACCACAAAAACAGAGCCATCGACAGAATCTTCTACTCAAACAACTACTGATGCAAAAACAGAGGTAAAGATTGATGTGCCACTTATCGATATTAAGGCTGAGGCAATTAAATCTCTTGAGGAGACAAATGCTTCCCTTCAAAAGATAAACTTTAATCAATCAACTCAAAGTCGTCTTCTTCCTTAGGTTCTTTTTCTTTCTCTTTATTTCTATACAGAAAGAAAACAAGGACAGATACTCCGACCAACATACACACAAAAACAATCGTCCAAAGCGATGGTTGTTTTTGTTTGGCGCTTGAAGAAGCATTTGCCGTCAGGCGTTCATTAAGATTTATAGTTGAATTAGCATCTTCGCCCATATCTTGTGAAGAGGCTCGTACAGAAGATTGACTCACACGAGAGGTAGAACTAGAAGACGAAGTTGATGATGTTTTTGTTGAACCTGAAACAACTTGTGAGGTAACCAAATTTCCATTTGGACCAAAAAGCATAGCTGAGTACCCTGAAATTCCTGTTCTCTTTATATTTAAAACGAGCGTCTTACTTCCCGCCAAGTAAGTACCCTCAGGAATAACAAACACTTTTCCAGAAGAATCTTTCAGAGACCAATTTGAAAGATCGATTTCTTGGCTTGTTGTATTTTTTAATTCAATACTACCGTCAGTATGCACCTTTGAAATAGTAACTGTTGCATCACTGACCGTAATAGTTACTTTGTCTGTTACTTCTGGCTCAATGTCCGGGAAATAAGTTGTGTAATACTTTAAGAGCACAACATATGTTCCAGGGTGTTCATACGTGTGTTCAAATTTCTCATTCCGACCATAGAAGCGTTCAGTACCATCACCCATGTTCCAGAAAAAATCCCCTTTATAAATATTTGCACCTTTCAAGTCACGGGTAGCAAGAGAAAATTTTACTGGAGAACCGACTGGCACACTCGTGTCGACAACCTGAATGTCTACCATTCTTTTTGTATATGTTGGTTTTGTGGTTTTTGATGCAGTAGAAGTTGTTGTAGTAGTTTCTTCTTCAACTTCCTCTTCTTCATCATCTGGTGGAGGATTTTCTGTGTCATCATCGTTTGTATCAGTACCAGATGTTGCATTTGCTTCGCCTGGCGTTCCAGGTGCAGTGATCCACGAAGAACCATTCTTTTGCATGGTCTCTTTTGTAGAAGAACTTCCTGCTGGCCAACCCCCTCCTGCGTTCACCTCTTCTACCGTACTTCCTGAATTATTTTTTAAGACAAGATGCTCACTGGTATTGTTGAGCCCACTTCCACCAAAACTCCCTGAGAGATCACACCCACCAGAAAGTGGCGTTGTAACACTCGGTGTGGTTCGACACACAACTAAATACTCCCCGCCTGAAATCTCTCCTGACAGAGAAAAAAGTAGCGTGGTACCGCCAGCTTTATATAGTTTCCATCCTGAAAGCGAGACCGCTTCACTTCCCGTATTTCGAAGTTCTATCCATTCTTCAAATTGACTATCAGATGTTCCCATCCAAGCAATTTCAGAAAAAATAACATCTGCCCAAACAAGAGTTGGACTAAACAACACAAACAAGAAAAAAATATATTTCATGATCAAAGCACTAGGCTATTCTAAAACACTTTTTAAAATATCTTCTGGCACTTCCTTCTGTTGATTCTGCGTGTGTTGAGCGCTCTGGTTTAACTCCTCTTTTACTATGGTTTTTTGTTGCTGGTTCACGTGACCTTGCTGTATGGGTTCAGTTTTTTTCTCCACCTTAGGCGTGTGAGTAGTTGGCGGATGTGAAAGTGCTTTTGAAAGAGCGTCTTTTAAAAGTGATTTATTTCCTGGTGTAGCATCTTTCGTAGAAAGATTTGGCCTTTGAACATTATCAGCAAGATTTTTCAAAGAAACTTGCGGTTGTGGGTCTTTAGGTGGTTCTGGTTCTAAGATTGCCTTTTTAATAGTGTCTGGTATTTGTATTTTTACTGGAGGCTTTTCTATTTTCTCTTGCTTTGGAATATGTTTTTCTGTCCTGTTTTTTATAGCGTGAAGTTCTTTCTTAAAATCTATCTTTTTTGGTTCCACTTTTTTAACTTCTTTCTTGGGTTCTGACTCAGGAAATGCACCCGCATATTCATCGTCTCTACTTCCTCGAGGTTTGTAATCATCACCAAACTTATTTTTTAGATACTCTTCTTTCTTACCTACTTCCTTTTTCTGTTTTTCAGTATGAAATTCAGTTTTATACCAACTATCAATATATCCTTGGACTTCCTGGCGAGGTTTTGAGAAATTTTTCCGAGAAGTTGTAATCACTTCATCTCGATACGAAATTGGATTACGAGGAAGAGGGCTCATGGTTATCGCAGAAAAAGGTTTTGATCCCACGCCGTCGATCATGAGGGTAAGGTAGATTTGGAAACGTCCGAGATTCACAATATCTTCTTGAGTAAATGTTGGCACGAAGACTTTTTCGAGGAGTTCTGCGTCTAGTGGACCCACTCGAAAGCAAACTGTTGTACCCACGTTACCAAACACAGCATCACGAACTTCTTCTTCCATCTGCTCGACATACTGGTGTGCCATGGTGAGGTTAAGTTTGTATTTTCTAGCTTCAGATAGAATGTCAGCGAATGATTCATTTGCAAAGTTTTGAAACTCGTCCACAAACAAGAAAAACGAAGGGAGTTTTACCATGTCAGCTTTTGTTGCATCGGCACGAGACATGGCAGCAAGATATATTTTTGTAATAAGCATTCCACCCAGAAGTCCGGCGTTTTGTTCTCCAATTCTTCCTTTTGAGAGGTTAATCAAAAGAATTTTTTTCTGATCCATCACTTCACGAAAATCAAAGCTTGAAGTTTGCTGACCAATAATATTACGGACGATTGGATTTGCTGTAAATTGTCCGATCTTGTTTTGAATCGCCGCCGTTGCTTCACGCATAAATCGTTCATCCCATTTTGCAAATTCATCTTCCCAAAATGTTTTTACGGTTGGGTCAGTAACATTCTTCACAATTTCCTCTCGATACCCCTTGTCGGCATACATTCTGTTCACACCAAGCAGTGTTGAACCAGGATATTCAAGAAGCGCCAAAAGTGTGTTACTCAAAATATACTTCATTCGTTCTGAAAACGTATCAGGCCAAATTTTATCGAACGTGGACATCAGACCCTGCACCACAAGGTGCTTTTGGTCTTCACTCACTGTTTCGAGAATATTAAATGAGATTGGGTTTTCTGAATCGAATGGCGCAAAGTACACAACATCATTGAGTCGTTCCTCTGGAACATATTCAAGAAGTGTGTCGATCGCACTGCCGTGAGGATCAATAAAGCACATACCGGCGCCGTTTTTAATATCTTGGGCGGCCATGTTTTCAAGCAAGGTAGATTTACCCATACCTGTTTTCCCAATGATATACATATGGCGAGATCTATCATCTGCCTTTATACCAAAACGCACTTTTTTTCCTCGGAAATCTGTTTCTCCGAAGTATGTAACTTGATCTGGATTATGCATTTAAAATTATGTTACGACCGCATCGCTCGTGCTGCAAAATAAATTGCCAGAAAGAATACAAGTGCAAGAATTTGATGCGTCCAAAAAGAGAAAATAGCGAGTGGCTCTTCAACACCTCTGAAAAAGATAACGACACCTCGATATGCAGCAAGCACAAAGCCGGCTATCGCCACAAGTGTGTTGAATTTTAAAACCAACTTATTACCACTACCAGTGAATCCTGCAAGAACAGCAAGAAGCACCATAATAAACATAAGCGCCATTCCTCCAAAATTAAAATACTTCAAGAAATAAGGAAATGTAAACACCATTACGATACCCGCAACAAGAAAAATACTCTGGGTTGCCTTCAGGTAGTATCCTGGTTGACCATTTTTTGCCATAGAGATAAGAACTAAATTTACTAATAGCTCTATTATATAGTACTTTTCATTTTATATATGGATAATTACCCTAAATTGTGGAAATCAGCAACAAAACAACAGAGGTTTGAGAGATATTTACTTTTTAAAGACTTTGTAGTACTATCAAGACATTATTTAGACGGATTTAAGGCTAACCTTATAGACACAATATAAGTCTATAAAACCTGAAATCTATGACAGTGGTCCGCCTAATAAGCGGATATTTTTTATGGATACAACATTAGATACAAGAAACCCTGAACTATTGAAACTGACCGATGAGAAAACTTTTATTCTCAAAGCAGGAGATATTGTAGAAGGAAAAATAATTGATACAAAACGAGCATCAGTGTTCGTTGATCTTGGTGCATACGGTACTGGTATTATTTTCGGAAAAGAATTTATCAACGCACGAGATATCATTCGAAAGATTCGACAAGGCGATGTTATCAAAGCAAAGATTATTGAAATCCAAAACGAAGACGGTTACACAGAGCTTTCTCTCAAAGAAGCGCGACAAGCGCTCGTATGGAAAGAAGCAGAAGAGCTTATTGCAAGCAAAACAGTACTTGAACTTCCGATCAAAGAGGCAAACAAAGGAGGTCTGATTATCGAGTGGAAAGGAATTCAAGGATTCCTTCCAGCGTCTCAACTTCGACCAGAAAACTACCCTCGAGTTGAAGATTCTGATAAAGATAAAATCTTGAAAGAGCTTAAGAAATTTGTTGGAGAAAAAATGTCAGTAAACATTATCTCTGCAAATCCAAAAGAAGATAAGTTGGTATTCTCTGAAAAATCTACAAACCAAGAAGAACGAAAAGAAGTTGTAGACAAATACAATGTTGGCGACGATCTTGATTGTGAAATCGCTGGTATCGTAGACTTCGGAGTATTCCTCAAAATTGAAGAAGGTCTTGAAGGACTTGTTCACATTTCAGAAATTGATTGGGGACTTATCGAAGACCCACGAAAAATCTTTAAAGTAGGAGACAAAGTAAAAGCACGAATTATTGAAATCAAAGACGGCAAGATTTCTCTTTCACTGAAGGTGTTCAAAGAAAATCCTTGGAAAGAATTTGAAGGAAAACTTAAGAAAGGAGATATCATTTCTGGAGTTGTTATCAAATTCAACAAGCACGGTGCACTTGTTTCAATCAAAGAAGGAGTGGCTGGACTTGTTCACAACTCATCATTCGGTAGTGAAGAAAAACTCAAGGAAACACTTGAACTTGGTAAGACATATAACTTCCAAATCAATATCTTTGATCCAAAAGAACAAAAGATGACACTCGCATTTGTTGAAAACAAAGCAAAATAATATAAAATAGCGAAGCCCGGATTTATTCCGGGCTTTTGCTTTTATTCCTCAAAAATGGTGGATAATCTCCCTTAATAAGAATATACGAAACGATAACCACAAAGAGCAATAGCTGAATTCCGATAAGAACACAAGGGCCTAACCAAACACCAGTTTTGATCGCCTCCCAAAATGAGATGGAAATTTTAAAATCACGGTGGTACATCCAAATAATTCCTGTAACAAAAAAGATCATTGGAGGAACTATTTTGAGACACGATAGAGAAGTAGAGATAAGTACTCTGGGAGCAACCGTTAAAACTTCAAGAACAAGGTTTAAGCGCTTCATGGTAAGAGCTTTTTATATTTACCTATATCTTACACATGCAAATAAAAAAGAAAAGCTCTTGAAATACCTCAGTTTTTCTAATTAAAATCATTCATCACTTTCTCTTTTCCTTCTCGTGCAAATGTTTGTATAATTTTTTCTACTTTTTCCGATACGCCTTTTATCTTTTCTAAATCACTCACTGAAAAATCTTTCAGAACAAAGTTTGAAACAGCCTTGTGAGCAGGAGTAAAGAACCCAGCTTTTGGCTTAATCGCTCTTCCCTCACTGTCTTTCGGTGCAATACCGATACGAATTCTTGTAAATGCTTTTGTACCCAAACAAGACACAATAGATTTAATACCGTTATGTCCGCCTTCACCTCGATCAAAAGAGATACGAATTTCACCGAATGGAAGATCAATATCGTCATAGACAACAAGAATATCTTCGCTTAACACGTGATACTTATCTTGTAGATACGCAACTGAACGTCCAGAATCATTCATAAATGTTTGCGGTTTTACAAAAAGAGTTTCTTTTCCTGCTACTGAATCTTTTGCAACGAAAGCATCTGCGTATTTATCATATTCAAAACCAGAACAGAGAAAATCAAGCACAAGAAATCCAACATTGTGCCTCGTTTTTTTATATTTTTCTCCCGGATTCCCGAGTCCTACGACTAGCAACATACATGTGTATCTTACCACAAAACAAACTAATCACCTTTTCTGTTTTTTGTGGTTAAGAATGAATAAATCAATTTGCGTCAAGCTAGTATTTATATTACAATTCTTGGTATGCAATCTCAAAACTTTGAACACGGAGAGCGTTCACAAGCTCCTTTAGAAAAAAAACAGAGCGGACTATGGGAAACAATTAAATTTGCTATCGTGGCGTTTATTATTGTCTGGCCGATACGAGCTTTTGTTGCTCAGCCATTCATTGTGAGTGGATCTTCAATGGTTCCAACATTTGAAAACAGTCAGTATCTCATCGTTGATCAGATTTCTTACCGACTTGAAGAACCAAAACGAGGTGATGTCGTCGTGTTTCGATACCCAAACGATCCATCAAAGTTTTTTATCAAACGCATCATTGGACTTCCAGGCGAAGCAGTAAGTATTGATGGCTCAGAAGTGACCGTAGAAACAGTCGATGGAGAAAAAATTACTCTTGATGAACCATATGTAAAAAACGAAAGCAAAAATAATTTCAGAACAACAATCGGAGACACTGAATACTTTGTTATGGGAGACAATCGAGCAGCAAGTTCAGACTCACGATATTGGGGCAACTTAGATGAACACTATATTGTTGGAAAAGCATTTGTCAGACTCCTCCCTCTTCATGCATTTGGACTTAATCCAGGACATTATGATTATCAGCTAACCGAAACAACAGAATAATATGTCAGAGAAAAAAGAACGAAAGGAAGATGTTTTCCAAGCACCAAAAGGAATGCGTGATATTTGGGGAGATGACTACTATAATTACCAAGGATTTTTTGAGAAAGCTCAAGAAATTGCAGAGTACTACGGTTTTAAACCAATACAAACTCCAATCTTAGAACAAGAAGAAATATTTACTAAAGGTGTTGGCGGTGGAACTGATATTGTCGACAAAGAAATGTACTCCGTGAAAACAAAGGGCGGAGACCGGCTTGTGATGCGTCCAGAAGGAACAGCTGCTGTGATGCGTGCATACATTGAACACGGCATGCAAAACAAACCACAACCGGTAAAACTTTACTACTACGGTCCAACATTTAGACACGACAAACCTCAGAAAGGACGATACCGAGAATTCTATCAATTCGGAATTGAGGTCATGGGAAGTCCAAAAAGTATTATGGATGCAATGGTTATCCATATGGGTATTCTTATGCTTCGTGAAGCTGGCATCGAAAATATTTCTCTGAAGATCAACTCTATCGGTGATGCCGAAAGTAGAAAAGACTATTTGAAAGAACTCGTAAACTACTACAAGAAACACTTAGGTAAAATGAATGCGACAGATCGACAACGCTTGAAAGACAACCCGCTCAGAATCCTTGATTCAAAAGACCCAAACCTTGTGGAAATTAACAGAGATGCACCACAGTCAGTAAGCTACTTAAATAGTGCAAGTAAAAAACACTTCAAAGAAGTGATGGAAAACCTCAACGAACTAGGTGTTGATTACGAGCTCGACCACACACTTGTTCGAGGACTCGACTACTACACCCACACCGTGTTTGAATTTTTCACTACGGAAGAAACGACAGACGCCTCAGAAGAAACTGATAGTGCTGAAACAGTAGTAACACGAAGGCTTGCTCTTGGTGGTGGAGGACGCTACGACTACCTGTCAAAAGCAATGGGATATAAAAAAGAAATCCCGGGTGTTGGTTTTGGTCTTGGTGTTGACCGAATTGTTGAAGCAAGTAAAAAAATTCCAAAACCACGTGTTAAGAAAAAATCAAAAGTATACTTTATTCAACTTGGCACAGAAGCAAAAATGAAAAGTCTTAAAGTTATTGAAATTTTGCGACAAAACAAAATCCCTGTGAGACAATCACTTTCAAAAGACAGCCTTGGTTCGCAATTAGCTATCGCAGAAAAAAGTGGCATACCCTACACACTTATCTTTGGACAAAAGGAAGCTCTTGAGAATTCAATTCTCGTTCGAGATATGACCAACCGATCCCAAACAACGGTAGACATCGACAAACTTGCAAAACACCTAAAAAATCTATAACGTATAGATAATGACACCTATTATACAAATTGGAGATGAGAGACTTCGCAAGGTCTCAGAGCCTTTGTCGCAAGAAGAGCTCAAAACTCCAGAAACAAAAAAGATGCTCCAAGATTTGAGCGAGGCACTTCGTTCACAAGACGATGGTGTAGCTATTTCTGCGCCGCAAATTGGTGTAAACAAAAGAATATTTGCTGTCTCAACAAAAATATTTGATGAAGACTACCTCGCTGGAGAACCTGAAAAAAAGTTTTACGAACATCTCTACTTTATTAACCCGGTCATCACAAAAGCTTCAACCAAAACAGAAGAAATGGAAGAAGGATGTCTTTCAATACGAGGTGTGTATGGCCTTGTAAAGAGACCTAAAAATGTAACGGTTGAGGCGTTAAGCGAACATGGTGAAAAGATTACACGAGGAGCTGGCGGATTACTTGCTCGCATCTTTCAACATGAAATCGACCACCTAGATGGTATACTTTTTATTGATAAAGCTTCTGTTATAAAAGAAGTTAAGGAAGAAAAACACACATAACATGGATGACAAAGAACAAATTCAAGAACTTAATGAGAATATAGAAATACTCAGCCAGGAAATTGAAGAAACTAATTCTCCAAAACACTCTTTCATCAGAGGTATCTTTCTTGGTGTGGGAACAACTGTTGGTACAACAATTGTTGCTGCCCTTTTGATTGCAATCATTTTGTGGCTCCTCAAAACATTTCAAAACGTACCCTTTATTGGAGATATTCTAGAGTGGCTTAATATTGAGCAATATCTTCAATAGCCATGAGTCCAGAACATAAAAAAATTATCTTCTTTGGCACACCAGCGCTTTCTGTGACCATCTTGGATCATCTTATACAAGCTGGATACGAAATTCCTCTTGTTGTTACATCTCCTGATAAACCAGTTGGAAGAAAACAAATCATGACCCCCCCGCCAGTAAAAGTGTACGCGGAGAGTAACAATCTGAAAGTTATCCAGCCAGAAAAACTAACGAGTGAGACATTAAAGGAAATAAGAAATTCTGGCGCTTCACTTGGTATTGTTGTTGCCTATGGACATATTATCCCGCAATCAATAATTGATTCTCTATCAAAAGGACTACTTAATATTCACTATTCTCTTCTTCCAGAATTTCGTGGTGCTTCACCGGTTGAACAATCGATCTTATCCCGACAAAAAGAAACAGGTGTCACTATACAAAAGCTTGTATTTAAACTCGATGCCGGACCAATTGTCGCTCAAGAAAAATTTGCACTAACAGATACAATAACAACACCAGAACTCAAGGAGCAGCTGACTGATATTGGTGCAAGACTTCTTACCTCTATACTACCCGACTATCTAAACGGCCAGATTAGTCCCGTCGAACAAGACGAGTCACGAGCAACTCACTGTAAAAAAATATCTAAAGCTGATGGTGAAATTAAATCCACTGATAACAATGAGACTAGGTGGACTAAATATCGAGCTTACTTTGGTTGGCCAGGAATATTCTATTTTGATGAAGATGGCAAACGAGTAAAGATTACAGAAGCAAGTTTTGAGAATAAAAAGTTTACGATAAGGAAAATAATCCCAGAAGGTAAGAAAGAAATCTCGCTCTAGGCGAGATTTCTTTCTTTATTCCCCAACTTTTGTAACTGATTCAATCACTACGTTCTTTAACGGCTTGTGGTTTTCCATTGGATCTACTTCCACAGCGACAATCTTATCCACCACATCCATTCCTTCTACAACTCTTCCAAAAACCGAATGTCGTGAATCAAGGGGAGTGTTGTCTGCAACGTTTATAAAAAACTGACTTCCCCCTGTATTTGGTCCTGCATTTGCCATCGAGATTGTTCCTCGAACATTTTCATTTGGTGACTTCAATTCATCTTCTATCTTGTATCCTGGCCCACCTGTTCCCCAATAGTCTCGCTTCGTATCATCTTTTGAAAGTGGATCACCTCCTTGAATCATGAAGCCTTCAATCACTCTGTGAAATTTTACACCGTTATAAAATCCTTCCTGTGCGAGCTTAGAGAAATTACCTGCGGTAACAGGGCGTGTATCATTAAAAAGCTCGATCGTAATATCCCCCATCGTTGTTTTTAAAATAAATGTTTCAGGGTCCATAGGTGTTTTAAATACAATATACGCAAATGTTGCAATGATAATAAATATAAGAATGCCCCAAAATTTTTTCATGATTACATACGTCAACTACTAATAATTATTTTTCTTTATCTCCAAATGGCCACCACGGCTTCATGCCTTTAATTCTCTTTTTGAGACTTCGAGCACCTCGAATGAATAGTGTTTGCCCTCTTTTTTTATCCGCCTTCACATCTCGCAACAAACTATCTTTTGTAGTGTCGAGCGCTGCATATAGATCAGCGTGTGAATTTTTAACAAAGTAGTCTTTACCATCAACACGAGTTCGCACTTCAGCCATAAATAAATCTTCTGCTTTGTTGTGATGGTTTGATTCTTTACCGATTTCAACAAACAAATTGAGATTGTCAGAAGCTCCAATAACTTTTTCGATCGTACCAATCTTTGAATGAACATAAGTTCTGAGAGTGTCAGTGAGGTCAATATTTTTTGCTTTGATGTGTATATTCATCCCATATGAGACAGCAAGGTGTTAGCTCGCACGTCTTACTAAAAATAAAACCTTCATACCCTATTTTAGCACAGCTTCAAAAACCCAGATTTCAACAGATAAAGCCTTTTATCACTTTAATAGCCCAGATATTGGCATTTTGGCTTTTTTTTGATACTATTTTCTTTGTATCTTTCTAGATACACCTTGAAAACAAAATATTCCCCGATAGCTCAGCGGTAGAGCAATCGACTGTGAAGACTTGTGGTATACTTAAATTATGTCTACCACTAAAAGAAAAGAAACCCGAACATACAAAGATCGTGCAGTATATATGAGAGAAGCTGTGAAGCGAAGACGTAAAAAACTTCGTGAAATGGGTCTCGCCTATGCTGGCGGTAAGTGTAAGATATGTGGCTATACAAAATGTGCGAGAGCATTAAGCTTTCATCACACAGACCCAAAGAAAAAAGATTTTGGAATTGCCTATGGAGGCATAACTAGATCATGGGAAAAAACTCGCAAAGAAATTGATAAATGTATTTTACTTTGTGCAAATTGCCACATGGAACTACACGAGGGTTTAACGCAGCTCCCTCCGGAAACGAAGGGATGAAAACAAGGTGAATTGCTGGAAGCCCAAACTACTCATGGTAGTGGGTAATCAGCAGCCAAGCCTCAAAAGTTGAGGAAGGTTCAGAGACTATCCTTTATGGAGTAGGTTTTGAAATTCAAAATCGAAGCGCCTTGCACCTAAATTCCATTTGGAACATGGTGATGATATAGTCCATGCCTTTAAGTAATTTTAGGATACATGTAATCGATTGGCCGTAGGTTCGAATCCTACTCGGGGAGCCCTAGTGACGAAACCTCACGATTTGTGGGGTTTTGTCTTTTATAGACTCGCTTTTCAGAGGTTCTAACCTTCTCTAATTCTTCTTCAACCGCCTGACGACTTTTCATCATCGTCTTGATGAAAGAATGGTAATTAACAAAGAGTTTTTTGCCTTTTAGGGTGAGGTTCGAGCCTAAACATGAAAGTATCGCCCTCCTCGTCTTATCGTCTCCTTTTTCAAACCAAATATGGGCATAACATGCAAAATCAAAGGTTCGCTCGGTAAGTTCCACCCACTCAAGGACCTGTTTCTTTTGGACCTTGAGCTCATCTTCAAGAATTAGCTTTCGTTTAACCATTCCGGCTTTGAGGTTCTGGTATTCATCATCAGATATCAATAATCGGTCTTGGTTCTTTGGTGAGGTGAAATTAAGCGTAAGTGACTGCAAATTCTTAGTAACTTCTTCAAGTTCTTTATGCTTTCCTTTAAGGACCAACGTATCACTGTCAGCTTCATTCTTTCTCATTACATGGAGATGCTTGATAGCCCAGTTCTTAAACTTTTCTGAAATAGTGATCTCACTTATTTTTTCTTTGATATCGAGTGTCAGATCCTTTAGTTCGACACATCGCTCTGGACAGTTGGTATCGACTTTCTTCTTGGTGCAGTTGTAGTAGACATAATGGTGGACGTTGCCATTCTTACATCGCTTAACTTTGGCTTGAGCCGTAATACTACAACCACAGGTGCCGCACTTCATAAGCCCTGTAAAAGCAAAACTTAAATTCTTCTCAAGCCGAGGAGTTGTCTTGCGCCCCATAAGTACTTGAACCTTATTAAACTCATCTTCGGTAATCATCGGCTCATGTGCGCCCTTATGCCATTCTCCGCTTTTATATGGGTACTCAAACCATCCGTAGTAAAAGTGATTGCTTAAAATTGCATACACTGCACTTTTTGAAAGATGCTTACCACCAATATTTCTTCGCTGATATGTTTTCAAATTCAACTCCTTACGGGATATATTCCAAATTTGAGCCACAGTGTAAGTGCCGGTAAGCATAAGGTCAAAGAGTCTGCGGACCACTGGGAATCGGTTTGGATCGATACTGATTGTTTTAAATCCTTTATCTCTATCGGGTGTGCTCATGTACCCAATCGGTGCCCCGCTTGGAAGCCAACCTTCTCTGACCTTCTTAGCGAGTCCTCTCTTTACGTTTACTGAAAGATCTCGGATGTATTGGTTGGCCATTCCAAGCTCAACCTGCATCATGAGAACGTTGTCAGTTGGATAATACGTTCGGCCGAAGGTAACAATCTGAGCTATCACACTCTGCTGCAACATCCAACTTATCTGTCCACCGTCTACTGGATTACGGGCTAGTCGGTCCAATTTCCAACATACAATACCGTTGGCTTCGCTTTTATAGATTCTCTCAAGCATTTTGTTGAATACTGGTCTTCCTGGCTTCTTGGCTGATTGTGATTCTTCCAAGATATCAACGATAACCAGCCCTTGTTCTTTAGCGATCTTTAAGAGTTCGTCCTTTTGAGCATCGATGGATGCTGCTTGTCGATCTTCTGCCTCGCTCGATTTACGGGCATAGAGAAAGTATTTGATTGGTTGTGTTTTATTCATGGTTTTATAATGTTGCGCTACCTGGTCCAATATCTTCTTTGGTTATGTCTTCTAGGGCTAATTCATGGTGTGTTTGCGTGGTATCCAATTCAGCGATTTTTTCCCGTAAATTTCCCGTTATTACGGGAACCTGCGTGGTATCTTCTGGAACACTACGGAGTACCGTTTTTTCACCATTTTCCTCGGGTATATCTGGGCTATCTAAGTGTATGGTACTTACCTCTACATCTCCCTCATATGCTGTGCGAACGACAGTATTGCGAGAACCCTCTGGAATAGCAACCTCTGGGCTTTTCTGCCATTTCTGCATTCTCCTTGCTAAGACATCTCCGATGCTAGTTACAGAATTCGGATTGTTATTTATTTGGTTAGTTAGAGTATCAACGTTCTTCCTACGGACACCACGTCTTTTGATACTACGGAGGGTCACGTTTGGATACTGCGCAAGGCTATCGGTAAGCTTAAGACGTTTAGTAGTATGTTCGAGACTAATCCAATATTCGGTCGACTGAAAATAGTAAAGGTTTAAGGTTTTAAATCCTTTCTTGCACTGGACCACACCAATGATGCCGCACTCTTTGAGCAACCGAAGAGCATTTGATATGTAGTTTCGATTCTTTTCTCCAGTGTGTCCGGTGAGTTTCTTAAAACTCGGCCACGCTGTCTGCGTTTCGGTATTGCCATGATATAAGAGTCCTTGATACACCAAGGTACAGAGCTTCGGCAATTTTTCCATATAGCCGTTCTCCACATATTCATTATCGACAAAAAATCGTGTGACCCTGCGTTTACCCCGCAACTTGGACCGATCTACCATCTGTTGAAGTTCTTGTATTTTCTTCAGATGATACTGATGCGCAATCTCTTCTTTTCTGTTTGGTAGTTCCCATTCTGGATCGAGTGTGATTCCTTCCATATTCTTGTAGCCACACTTTCTTGATCGGCCGATAGACGCGATCAAAAAGCGTGAGGAGATTAATTGCCTCATCAAGCAAGACTTCATCAGCTAGGATCGTATTGGTTTCCTGCTTATGAATTTCCTTATATTCTTCTAGGGCTTGTTTGCTTAGCATGAGGGTGTTCGACCTTGTATCAGACTTCCTGAAAACAGAAAGAGCTGAGTCCCAGTTGCGAGTGACTCAGCTCTTTCCGCGCAACTGGAAGTGTTATGTATCGTAGATCCAATTTCGTGCAAAATTGCGTGCATTACTTTTGGATCGCCGATTTGTTTATTCTAAGGTCCTATAATTTTCTAACTGCAGGAATTACTTGGACCAAAGAACTACTTAATCCTATAGATGCAAAAGTGTCTAAATATAGGAATTACTTTTACCTTAAAGGATTGCTGTAATCGTACTGTCCCAAAAGAGCAAAAAATGGTGCATTACTTTTGCCCTAAAGGACTGCTGTAATCCTAATGCCATAAAATATGCAAATCGGTGTGCATTACTTTTAGGACCTTTTAAGTGTAGGTCCGAATATGTGCAAATTTGAGGGTATTGGTCCAGGAACGTAAAAAGCCCTGAACATGCTGCGAAAAGCGTACACAGGGCAATTTAGGGGCTAATTCGGCGGCGCTTTGATCCAGATAGGAAAAATGAAGAAATTGAAGTAGAATTGAAATACAATATTTTTCAATACATTTCAATGACCCAGCACCAGTTGCGTATCCATGGAGACAATATTTTAGAATGTGAGAGCGCATTAAAGCTTATAGTAAATTCTTTAGGTGGTAGCCAGCCAGAATTAATATCTGGACCGGCCTTCGCTCCAAAATACAAATTCATTGCCGGAAACGGTGAGGATTTTACAGTACAGTTTTTTGCGGGTTATGGTCGTTGGAATTTTGCGCTTACAGATCATATCGCATCTCTTGGCGGAAGCTTGCGAGAAGCTCCTGATGCAATTATTACAAAATTAGAAATAAGTGGAGGAGAAGAGTGTGAGGTTCCTATTCTAGCTCTAGAATTCAGTGGGGCACTCCCTGCAGGCAATAATGCGTGGCAAAGAACAGGGCGAGCTCTTGCTTTGGCATATGCTGGTATCCCTTATTTGTATTTTACTGAATTAGGTGGCCAGGAGCTCGATTCGGATCGAAAAATTAAGGCTGCACGATTTCCAAACCCACTAGTTCCATTTGCGTATGCAGTATTAGGTGCAAGTAGGAATTCGGTGTCACTACCCGTTTATATACCAAGTCCATCTAGCGATCAGAAAATCATTGAGATTTTTAAAGATTGCTTTGGAACAAAGGAATCAATTGAAATAGTGAGAGGAATTTTGCTTTCGACTGATTTTAAGGAAGCGCACACTCAAGTCGAGACAAAGGTTCTTAAAATTTTAGAGATACTTACCACACAGCGTAAAAGATCAGATGTTCTGACTGCAACTGAATGGACCGAACTTTATTCTCAAAAAACTGGTGCAGAAAAGTTAAACTGGTTGATTAAAAAAGCAATGCCATGGAATAAGAAAACTGGTATCAAAACTCTAACGCCCACTTTTAAGAATCTACTCGAAACAACTATAAAGAATGGGGCCAGAGCGATAGGTTCTAGAGAAATGCCAATATGTATTATCCCCACCGATAAACGGGCAGAATTTGGCAAAGAAATCACTAGAATCTATGGCGAAAAGGCTGGTGCAGAGTTCATTCAATGGGTTTCAAAATCTGAAAAACCTTTAGTCTGTGTCTGGGTAGCCGGCTTTAAACCTCGAGGTGACGACTCTCGACCTGATCGAGGACTAGTTCCCTTAGCTCGAATGATATTTGGAATTGAAGATGTAGATTTGCTTACTGTAGTATATGGTCCTGCCAAACAATCTACTTGGACCTTGCTTGAAAAAGATATGAGAAAACTTGCTTCAATTAATGGACTTTGGGAAGCAATCGTTAATCTTAGTAATGGAATACTAGTGGATAGTAGTACAAGTAGTTCACTGAAAAATTATGGCCTTTTAGTTAGTCCAAACGATAAGGTGTTTGAAAAGAAGGCTCTACCTGCATCAAAAGAAATACCTAATTTTGGTGAACATGATGTTGATGCTGTATTGCATCTACTTTTCTCAAATGCGTTAACGCAAGGAGTATATGAATCATTGTGTAATCCGCCAGGTGGCGATTGGAGTGGCATAAGCATTTACGAACCTACCAAGAAACTAGAATTGCGATGGACTTCGCTTCCAAGAGTATCTGGTAAATCTTCTAAACGGCCAGACCACATCATACAATTCATAAACGATAAGATTTTACTCTCGATGGAATCGAAAGATACATCTTTTACATTAGAGAAAAGTATTGGGCCGCGATTGATAAAATATGTACACGCGCTTTTAAGTAAAAAACCAATAGCTTTTCGTGAGTATAGTAAAGACGATTGGTTAAGAACTGTAGATGAATATACTAACGACCTGGCTGGTTTATCTGGTGTTGCTTTTCGCTATCAAAATGAAAAAGATCTGAAATCAACCTTAAAGGTAAGCAAATCTGATATTGCTCTGGGTGTAGAATTTAACACCGATAATAAGGTGACCATAATACATATAACAGCAAAAGAGACTGGGCTTATACTTATTCCGACCCTTCAAAAACTTGCTGATAGATTTAAGGGAATTATTAGTTTAGTGCTGCATCAATAATTCAGGTAAAGAGATTCGTGAACTTTCTCCACCTTTCCGTTCTGGACCTTATTAAAAGCAGAGTTTCCCGAGTGAACGAGAATGTGCCGTTTGTATAAATGTTTTGGAATCTCAACGACAAAGGATTTATCTCCTCTGGTACCGTCAAATGAAAGAGCGAATTTTATACCCTTCTTATTTAACTGTTCAAGGTAACTAATGAAATTGTCATAATCGATTCCTCCAAAATATCTAGTCCCAGTGTTTGCATAAGGAGGGTCCAGATACACAAAATCATTTTTACCAGCGTCTTTTGTTGTTATCTCGTAAGATTGATCTGAAAATCTGTAGCTTTTAATAAGAATAGCCCACTGAAGAATGATCTTTCTTAGTTGCTCAGGATTCATTCCCTTACGTGTATGGTGTAGTGAATTATTAAATTCTCCATTTTTGTTATAGCGAATAAGACCATTTACACATGTCCTGGTTAGAAAAAGAAAGTCTATTGGTGATTGCTTTTTATTGAACCGTTCTCTTATTTTATAGAAATATAAGTGACCCTCATCCTGTAATGATTGCCAATGTTTTGTATACTCCTTTGCAACTTTTTCTGGATCTTCCTTCAATATTTTCCAAAGCTCAATGAGGGGTTTATTTACATCTCCACCTACAGCCTTTTTTGGTTTCAGATGTCCTAAAATTGCACCACTACCTAAAAACGGTTCGTAGTAAGTATCAATCTCTTTAGGAAAATAAGAGGTTATTTCTTCAGCTTGGGACCGTTTACTTCCGGTCCATTTTATAAAGGGTTTTAGAATCATGACATTATGAGAAAAGTGTATCTTGATTACGAACAGCTGAAAGTCGTTTCTGTGCTATATCCACATACTGCTGATCAAGCTCAAACCCTAAATAATTTCTACCTAATTCTTTTGCTGCAACACACTCACTTCCAGCACCTCCAAAAGGAGCTACGACAACATCACCTGGTTTAGAAGTTAAAGAGATTATCCTTTTACAAACACTCAATGGTTTTTGGGTTGGGTGCTTACCAAAGCTAATCTCCCCGGCTCCTTTGTTGTTTGGAATATCCCAAACAGTACGCATCTGTTTTCCTCCCGCCTTTAATAAATCAGAAGGGTCTGCATAACTTTTAGATTGTTTATAGTCAAAGTAATATTGTCTCTTTTCATTTCCAACATGACCCCACAATAATGTCTCGTGACTTGCTGTAAATCTTCGCCCTGCTAGATTTGGAAAAGCATTACGTTTATACCAAACTACTTCATTGATAATTTCGATGCCGAGAGTTTGGAAAATAAAGTTAATAATTCCAATATTGTGGTAAGTTCCAAATACCCATATAGAACCTGTAGGTTTTAAAACTCTTTTTGCTTCCTGTACCCACTTAATAGTAAATTCAAAATAATCCGCCATTGGCATGCTATCCCATTGCTCCATAACTTTATTCCAGGTACCACCAAAACCCTTAAGTTTATTAACTTGGTTATCAAAACGGATATTACTTCCCTTAGAAAGATTGTAAGGAGGATCTGCGACAATTAGATCTACTGACCTATCTGGTAGTCTTCGAAGATAATGTATCGCGTCACCACATATAAATTTATTTAAAGGAAGTTCCTTAAATTTTTCTAATTCTTTTTGTTCTGGTAACTCTAGAGGAAGGGACCTTTGTTCTTTTATCACATCAAGCACTACGCCTTGAACAGATACATCTTTAGTACTCTTAAAAATAAGAGGTTCCATATCCTTATTTGCTGGCTGGAGTCGAATATGTCCTTTTTCTTTATAAAATTTCTTTAGTGTTGTTTCTTGATTATCTATAAGAGCTACAACTTTCTGTCCATTCTCTGCTGTCTGCTGATTTTTTACTAAAATAATGTCTCCATCATTAATATTTTCCTCAATCATACTATTTCCGACAACACGTAAAGCATAGACCTCAGAAGAGGAAGGTATTTTGCTTTTAGCCACAGCAATAGTCTCTTTATTTTGTATAGCTTCAATGGGTTGTCCTGCTGCAATAGTTCCAAGAAGAGGGATTTTTACCATCATCTCTCTATCCACGATATCAATTGCTCTAGGTTTGTTCTCTTCTTTCTCAAGATATCCCAAATCACGAAGCTTTGTCACATGATGATGAGCAGTTGAAACAGAAGCAAGTTTAAATTTCTTCCTTATCTCCTCAAGAGCGGGAGCATACCCCTTACTCTTTTGATAATCAGTGATGAAATCTAGGACACTTTTTTGCTTCTTTGTAATCATGGTGATATTATAGAAAATAAATAGAAAGTCATCAACCCCAGTTATCAACACGTAAACAAATATTCATGTCAAAAGAAGAAAATATTAAAACCTTAATTGAAAGCTATAAAAAGAGAAAGGAGGACTTTCATGATTTTGCTCTCGAAGTAAAATCAATTTTGGAGAGTATATTAAAAAATGAATCATTTGGATACCAAATGGTTGCAAGTAGAGAAAAAGACCCTGATCACTTAAAAAGAAAGCTGGAGAGTGGCAAGGTAAATGTTAAAGATTTACTTGAAATAGATGATCTTTCTGGCTGCAGAGTTATTTTTTATACAGATAATATTGATAGATTTGCAAACCTGTTATTCAAAGAATTCGAGGTTGTCAAACATAACCTTAGATTTTCTACAGATGGTTACAATGCATCACATTTGATTGTTAAATTAAAAGACGACCTTTTGAAATCAGCAAAGTATCAAAGATTCAATGGACTAAAATGCGAAATTCAGCTCACCACAGTCCTTTATCATGCATGGTCAGAAATGGCTCATGATTCTACCTATAAACCTGATGATGAAATCAAAAACTTTGATTCACATACCTTTGAATCTCTACAAAAACGCCTGGCAGATACGATGAAGAATCATATCAAGGAAGCCCAGTATACTTTTGACTTCATTGCAAAAGAGATTCAAAAGGTAAAGGAAGGTAAAAAAATCTTTGACGAGTCCTTTCTTAAGAGCGTACTTGATTCAAAATCAAATAATGAATTGCACGAAAATTTAAAGCTCCTTTTAAAATACATCGAAGAATTTGGAGACAAGACTCCAGAACACCTTAATGCGGCAACGATAATTAAAGCTGTAATCGCCAAAGCAAAAAATACCAAAACTGAGCCAATGGAGACCCCTTTTGGTAAGCTTGCCGGTCATTCATATAAAGATGTGGCAATCGTGTGTCTCGATATAATCGAAAAACTTAGATTTCATAGACCAATAGAAGCTTTTGATTTGTTAGCAGAGATTGCTGAAGATACAGACAAGGATATTAAAGCAAAGGTATTGAAAGTATTCGAGCATTTTGCACAGTACGATCTTAGGGCATTGAAACAGATAGGATATCAAATGCAAATTCTTCTTTTGGAAAAAATTGAAGCGTGGAGTGAAGCTGAGACATTAAAACGATTTGATCTTGCTGCCGAAGCAGTTGGTCACCTTCTCGACCCTTCTTTTGAGGGTCATGAGATGACTGATTATAAAACATTCACTTTTCATTTCGGAGCCTTACACCCCGACAAACCACTTCTCGAGGTCAGAAAAAGAACGCTGGCACTTGGTAAAAAGCTCTACTTCCTTGCTCCCAGCGTCAGTCTAAAAGAGAAAGTGCTGAAAAGACTACAGCAAGCATCTTACACTTCAGATCGAGGAGAAAAGAACGAAGAAATGGAGAAGGTCATTATCGAAAACACTAATGAGCTAATTGATTTTTATATTTCTATACTCCCATCTGCTGAAAATGAGATCATGAAAGAAATTGAGGAGCAGTCATACTGGCTTATAAGGAGATTTAAGAGAGAGTCTTTTGCTCGTATTGGAGATTTAGATGCCATAATCCACTCAAATCAGGATTACCAAATGTACAGAGTGCTTGTTGGCTATGATGGACGTTTTGACGAGGAAATGGATTGGGGTAAAGCAGCAAAAACAAGAAACAATCAGGTATCTCAATATGTGCAGGATATTACCCAGGAAAATATTCCTGAATGGAAACTTAAAATTCTAAAAATTATTAAAAACTACTCCAGCGTCGAGCCAGGCGAATTTCAATATTTCAACAAATTCCTTTATGAGCTTGGAAAGCAAAAAACCAACCTTGCTCTGCAACTCATCGATACTCCAGAGCTTGATCCGTTTCTCATTCACCTTATAGCTGGAATTTGGTCAGGCCCTCAAAAGAAGAAGGCAAAACAGATTGTCAGTGAATGGACCATGGATGATAAGCATTTAGCGGTTTCAGCACGCCTATTTGACTATGTGGAAGAAATTGATGGAAAAATCTTGAATAAAATATTCACTAAGGCAAAAGCAAAGAAGGATTTGCAAGCCCTTAACAACATCACAGGTTCAATAGTCAGAAACTACCCAAAATATAAAAACACGAGAGCTTTATTTATAAAGACACTTAAAGAGCTTACAAAAAATAAAAACTACTGGTGGATTCAGAACGTCTGGTTTCGAGGAGAATCTATTTTAAAGGATTTTTCTGAAAAAGACTTTGACGTACTTGTTGAAAACTTATTGATGTTCCCACACATCGACTATCATATCGAGGAGGTTCTGATGCCGCTTGCTGAAAAGTATCCTGAAAAGATAATTGATTTTTTCTACAAAAGAGTCGAACTTAAATCAAAACGTGAGAGAAACATATATGACAGATACGATGCTGTTCCCTTTAATTTTCACAAACTCAATGCTGCCTTAAAGAAAAATGAGACAAAAATTATACCTATGCTTTTGGCATGGTTCAGTAAAGGTGGCAAGAAAAACAAATGGTTGTTTCGATGGGAAGCTAGCCATCTTTTGGAAGAAATCTTTTCAAGTTTCAGCCCCACCTTTGAGCAGTCCCTGGTTGATCTTGTAAATAATGGTGGAAAAGAAGAACTGGATATAGTTTTATCCATAATTAATAAACGCCAAGGGGAGGATTTTCTATTTGGCGTAGTAAAAGCAATCGCTAAAAAATACCATGACCATGCCAAATATGATGAGATTCGGGGTTCGCTATTCGGTAGTCTTTCTCAAACAGGTGTAGTCATGGGAGAAGACGGTTTTGTAACAGCCTACGAAGCAAAGAAAGCGGATGCACAGAAACTTAAGACCGATCCTCATACCGCCGTAAAGAATTTTGCTGTGGAATACGAAAAATACCTTAACGTAAGAATCATGCACGAACGAAAACGAGCCGAGGAGGGTGTTGAGATTCGAAAACGAGAGTTTGGCCCTTAATTTCAATAAAACCAGTGAATGGAACCCTATTTTTACCATTCATTCACTAATCTTTTGTTTGAAGTTAAAATGCGGACATGAACGATCAAGAAACTCCAGCTGAATACAAAGACAAATTCCAACTGATATTTGTGGAACAAGGTTGGACTGATCCGACCCTGATAAATCCTAAAATCAGAGACTGGGCCTACGGCAGAGTTGATATTCGGACATGGGATGATCAGTACGCAAACAATATGGTTCACTTCTTTACTCCAACAACTGAAGAGTGGTTTGCGTTTGTAAAATTCTACAATGCTAAGTGGGTTAGTAAAACTGAACTTGATGAATTCACGAAAATTCTTAAAGAAAAATATCATCGAGTGGACGAAAATAATAATCCAATACTATGAGTCGTCGCAGATTTCACAGACACAGAGAAAAGAAAATGACTGAATTTGAAAAGTTCCAGTGGATACTTTTTATAAGTATTTTCGCTGTCAGCTTTATTTGCATATTTGCTTATCGATTTGTAACTAATTGTGTATTTGAATGGCCAATCAGATGGGATATAGACGTTTGTTGGCACGAACAAGTCCAACCTGCTAAAGATGCTGCAACTGAGAAGGCTGCAAACTTTGTACCTTAAACAAGCTACTTATCCTTGTTCACTCTATAAACGTAGTAGAGAGCCAACGGTGCTGCCCAGTTAGCGAAACGCTCGATGAAATCCCATATAGGCATTCCGACTAGCGGGCGAACAAGCGCTGTCCAAAACCCCCAAAATGCCATCCAAAGTAGGATGGGACGGACCGGTTTTACTAGAACCAGAATAGCCAAGAGAACATCGACGAGACCGACGATAAAAATAAAAGTTGTAGCAGTTGAGGCTTCCATACCTGAAAGCTGCTGTGTCCACTTTATCCAATCAGCTTTACCTTGAAGTGCGAAAATACCATGCCCCAAAAATTCACCGGCTACACCAATCCTCAATATCCATTCTAATTTTTTATTTGTTGTCATATATTTTTAATTTACATTAATAATAATTAACTTTGAAACTCAACTTCAAACGGATACATGCCCATTCCGCATGAACCCTGAAGTGTTCCCAGCTTTCCGGTACCAATATCTATGTCAGTAGAACCTGACTGTAGCAGACCTTTGCTGATATTGAGACTTGGAATGCGTACCGAGGATGAGCAGTCGAATGTGCCTGCGGTATTGAATCGCAACACTGTAGGCATGCCGGCTTTCGCAATACTCTTTCGTGGCCGGTATCCGCCTTTTGCTCGTATCTCGATTATTTGTTTTCCATCCACGATGCTGACATTGTTTGCGGGAATAGAATTATCATCGCTAGAACTTCCTCGGCTAAGCAAGAAAGCTCCCCCGATGAGGGACACCGCCACAATGACTGAAATAATAGTTGCTTTCATGATTAGAATTATACTAGAAGTTAAATATTGGCGGTATGACTCCGATCACTACCAGACTATTAATGAGATTGAATAATGCGAACATAATCACAATAAGCCCTGCAGTCTTAAAGAACACTCCTGCCTTTGAACTTTTTTGAATACTGAATGAGCTAAAACTAATGAGCGCGAGAACTGGCAATGTTCCAAGTGCAAACGCGAGCATAGTCAGTCCGCCATGAAGGAAATTACCAGTGGTAAGCGTATAAAGTTGCATTGACTGTGTGAATCCGCATGGCAGGAAAAAAGTAACAATACCTACAAGAAGCGGCGTAAGTGTATGATTGAACTTTGATACGCTATGAGCATGCTTAGCAATAAACTTCGGCATTGACGGCTGCAACTTTTTTGCCCAATGGAATGTATCGAGAAGATTGATACCGAGGATGAGCATGACTATGCCAATTATCAAACTCAGGATAAACGTCGCAGAAGTATTGAGTGTAAATGCTGACCCGATCGCACCAATTACTCCACCGAGTACAAAGAATGAGGCTATTCGTCCAGCATGGAACATAAGCTGAGGTTTTATCTTGTCGCCCTCTTTAGCAAAAGTTGCTGACATTGATAGAACTAGCCCGCCGACAACTGCCATGCATGTTGAAAGTGAAGCAATGATACCGATCACGAAAGCAGTGCCGTATGTGACATTGCCTGCGCTCACTAGGTTAACAATTCCCAGTTTCTGCAGGACTACAAAGAGGACAGCAAAACTTAGTGCGATTGGGATCGCAATTTTAAAGTCTCCCCATTTGGCATTATGTTTTTGTTTTTCAACTGACACAGTATAGCCATGAGGCTTGAGGGGGACGGTAAGTTCTTCTGCGATCTGTTCCAATGTCTTATTTCTAAAGTCGCCAATTACTTGAACTGAATGATTTTTCAAGCTCGATTTAACATGAGTGACGTTCGGCAGATCGCCGATCTCACTTTCAGTCATAAGTACACAGGAGTTGCAGTGCATGCCATGAACGTGAAAGGTGTATTTCTGTGTTTGTGTAGACATGATAATTATAGTTTTTGAGCTTTAATCCTAAGTGAGTTTGATACGACCGATACCGAAGACATCGCCATGGCAAATCCGGCAAAGACGGGATTAAGGAGCCAACCGAAGACTGGATATAACGCCCCAGCTGCAAGAGGAATACCGACAATATTGTAGATGAAAGCCCAGAAGAGATTCTGTTTGATGCCGCGCATGGTCATTTTTGAAAGTTTGATAGCTTTTACGAGCTTTGAAATATCACCCCCGAGAAGTGTAATGCCGGCCGATTCGATAGCCACATCAGTTCCGGTCCCCATGGCAATACCCACATCAGCTTGAGCGAGTGCAGGAGCGTCGTTTACACCATCACCTGCCATGGCAACCACTCGACCTTGTGACTGCAGCTCCTCAATCTTTTTCAATTTGTCTTCAGGAAGTACGTGCGCAACCACATCATCAATACCAACCAATGAGGCAATGTATTTTGCTGCCTTTTCATCATCGCCGGTGAGCATCACTACTTTGATACCAAGCGAGTGGAGATTTTTTACTGCTTCAATCGATTCCGCTTTTATTTCATCGGCCACCATGACAAAACCGAGAACCTTTTCTTTAGTTGCGAGAATGACCGGAGTTTTTCCTTGAGCTGTGAACTGCTCAACTTTTGACGAATCGAATGAAATACTCAGGTCTTTAATGAGTTTGGCATTGCCAACAAAGTATTCAGTTCCACTAATTGTTCCCTTAAGTCCTTTACCTTGTATGCCCTCGAAATTTGAAATATTAGATACCCGAATGTTTTTCTCTTGCGCATAGCTTACGATCGCATGGGCGATCGGGTGTTCTGATTTCTTTTCAAGCGATGCAAGGATGGATACAAGTTCGTCATCCTTTTTATCTGAAAGATTTTGAATATCCACAAGAGCTGGCTTTCCTTTCGTGATCGTACCTGTCTTATCAACCACCACTGTATTTACCTTGTGGAGTTTCTCTAGTGTTGCCGCATCTTTAATGAGGATACCTTCTTTAGCACCCTTTCCAACGCCGACGATAATTGCCGTAGGAGTTGCGAGACCAAGTGCACAAGGGCAAGCGATCACGAGTATGCCGACAAACGACACAAGACCGAATGAAAGCGCTTGAGAAAAACCAAGATATTGCGATCCGAAGAATAACCAAGCGCCAAGGGTAAGGAATGCGATAACGAGGACAATTGGTACAAAGACGGATGAAATTTTATCGGCCAATGCTTGAATAGGTGCCTTGCTACCTTGAGCGTCTTCAACCATTTTGATTATTTGTGCGAGTAGAGTTTCTGAACCAACTTTCGTAGCTTTAAATGTAAATGATCCGTTTGTGTTGATTGTTCCCGCTACGACTGAGTCTCCGATTTTCTTTTGGGCTGGCATTGGTTCACCGGTAACCATTGATTCGTCTACAAAAGATGATCCTTCGGTTATCACACCATCCACCGGAATCTTTGCTCCTGGTTTAACAATTATGAGATCGTTATGCTTTACATCATTTACTGAAATCTCAATTTCTTTTCCGTCTCGGACCACAAGAGCAGTTTTTGCCTGAAGGTTAAGAAGCTTCTCAATTGCATCACCAGTTTTTATTTTGGACCAAGCCTCTAAATATTTGCCAAGAGCAATAAAGGTGATGACAACTATGGTTACGTCGTAGTATTGATAATCAACGTTTATAAAAGGTCTGAGGACATCTTCAAAAGCGGTCACCGCAAAACTGTATAAAAATGCAGCGACTGTTCCTATACCGATAAGTGTATCCATATTCGCTTTGCCATAGCGAAGGAATCGATAAAAACCCTGGAGATAAGGCTTACCAACAACAAAGAGCGTATATGTTGCAAGGAGAGGCAGAAGGTGATGAAAAAACTCTTTGATGATATAGCTCATTTCAGCTACCAGGCCGTACTGAGCAAAAATATCCCAACCCATAACAAAGGCTGCAATGACAGCAAGAGGCAAAGCTGAAAGTACAAGTATTCTCTGAGCTGCAACTTCAGCCAATTTTTCTTTCTTGGTTTGATTTAGACCAAGATGTGCTGCATGTTCGCTCGGAGACATACCCATTTCTTCGGCTGTGGGACCTGCATGATTATGAGGATTGTCTTGATCCAGAGCGAGAGAGTATCCGAACTTTTCTATTTTTTGTGAAAGATGATGAGGGTTTGTTTTTGATTCGTCATATGAAATTTTTGCCGTTTCGGTCCCATAGTTAACCTCTGCAGACTGGACACCCTCAGTCTTTTTGAAAGTCTTCTCAATAATGCCGGCGCATGACGCGCAGTGCATTCCTTTTACTCTGTAGGTTTTAGCAGTGGTCATAGTTTATTTGCGCTTTAACTTATAAACCTTAAGAACTTCACCGACAGCCTTATCAGGAGTACCGCCTTTTATTTGGTTCACTACACAATGCGAAAGGTGATGCTCCATGAGCATATCCTCGACATTCGAAAGTCCTTGCTTGATTGCAGAGCTTTGGGTAATCACATCAATGCAGTAAGTCCCTTTTTCGACCATCTCTCTTAAACCTCGAACCTGACCTTCAATGATTTTTAGGCGACGAGCCATCTTTTCTTTGTTTGTATTCATATCAACATGATACCCCCTAGGGGGTATTCAAGTCAACTGTGAATATCTCTACCTTCTACAAAGCTGCAGCCATTTCCTCAGCCGTCGGCCGCTCAATCTTAAACAACCCGTCCCTATAATTCGGGATATAAATGTGCTCTTTATTGGCAGTTAAATATGATTGCCAAAAGGTTACAACCTCGTGGACTAAGTCGAGCAAAGAAAAAGTCCGGTAATACCGGACTTTTTAATTAGTTGTTCCCTTCTTTACTCATCAATCGCTTTCATATAAACTCATATTGAAAGGTTGACCGGTGTACCAAAAAATACATAACCCCTCTATCTCTGGTTCTCCAAGGAGAGTTAACGCTTGGGGATGAGTGGCAATTTTTGAATGGTTCTTACTAAGTCACTTGAAAGCACCTTCTAGATGTTCTAGAGCATCTCAACAAAGAACCCCGTGGTTGGGCAGCTATGTTAACATTGCCTCGACGGATCTGGTCGTGACCGGGATCAGATCACATTAGTAGTCGACGAGCCCTATTAATCCATTACGTCTAGACGTGAGTCCACGAGAAAGTTTAACGAAACCGTTAGCTGCTTAACTGAAACGGAACGTGAGGTACACCAACCTTATCCACCCCAAGAGTTAAAAACTCTTGGGGTTTCTTTTTATATAAATCTATGTAAAATATAAAAAAATGGCATGATCATGAGCAACAAATTACGAAGGGCGGCACTCTTGTCTGTTACGGATAAGAGTATCATTGTCGAAATCGCACAAGCAATATCTACAACCGGACTGGATCTTGTGTCGACTGGTGGCACAGCCGATATCATCCGAAGAGCAGGACTTCATGTCTTGGATGCATCTGAGATTACAGAGTTCCCTTCCATTATGGATGGAAGACTGAAGACTCTGAACTCCAAGATCTTCGGTGGAATATTGTACGACAGGGACAATGAGCAACACATACTGGAAGCGCGCCAAGTCGGCATCCAGTATGCGTTTGACATCGTTGTCGTGAATCTTTACGACTTTGAAGGAAACCCATCGATTGAACAAATCGACATCGGTGGGCCATCACTCATCCGCGCAGGATCCAAGAACTAGAAACACGTGAGCGTTCTGACCAACCCAGCTCAGTATGACAACGTGATCAAGGAGCTGGCTGAGCTTGGAAACACCAGTGTTGGCACACGCCAGTTCTTGGCGAGTGAAGCATTCGCTTCAACTGCGAAATATGACACCATGATTTCGAAATGGTTCGCAGAAGAAGTTGCAATTGCCGAGCAGGATTAAGAGAATCCCATCAAACACCCCAAAAGGAAATACCTTTCGGGGTGTTTTCTTTTTACATGAAAGTTGCACAGATATACTTAAAATCCTCTTTTTACTGCGAGAACAGAAGAAAAACTAATTTTCAATAATCATCTTCTGGTGAAGTTTTTTGAATATATCAGCCAATTCTTTCACGTCTTGAAAATCATAAATTCTTTCGGGTTTATGAGTGAGCACATTAAAACCTTTTTCATCATATCGAGGAACAAGATGCCAGTGTACCCAGTTTATTTCATCAAGATACATCAGGTATACCTTTTCGAGATTATAAAAACTTTTAAGAGTTTCTCTTATAACCCCCACAACATCCATCAAATATTCATAATCTTCTGTTTGGAGTTGATTAATGTCTTGGTTGCCATTTTTCCAAATAACAATAGCGTGACCATGCGTAATTGGTTCAAATGCCAAGGCGACTAAAACTTTGTTGTCTTGAAAAATAATTGAATCTTTGGGTGTAATACTGATTAAATCCATAGGATAATTTTATCAAAGTTGGATATAAAAAACGATTATTTGAAAATTGAAGTTTTTTATCTTTGAAGAGCTCTTTGTAACTTCCTCTCAAACATATTTGCACAAATTGCAACAATAGTAGAAACAAAGATGATCATTATGCATAAAGCAAGAAAACCAGCTGGATCATCACCTTCTGCGTGAAATAGTGCAATGTATACTCCTGCCAATATAACAAAAAAACTTGTTACTACTGCGCACAACTTTATTACTTTCAGGGCTTTCACTGAACTCGGTGAAAATAGTTTGTTCTGGCGTATGCACCCGAGCAAAACACACGCTTGATAGAGCCCAATAAAGAAAGGAATAGATGCTATGTAGGCGTGGGTGATGAGCGGATCAGTGTAGATACTTAGAAGATCTAAGTATGCAGCCCTTCCTTCTGTTAATGGAAGTTTGATCATCAGAATGAGCGCAACAATGCCGATAAGCGCGAGAATAATCTGGGAAATCAATGTGAGGGTATTTTTCATAAAATGCTTCATAATTAGTGTTGTTTTGTTCTCTTTTTAGATTGCCTACTTAAAACAAATTTTTGTGAAGAGCCCACTGGTTTATCTTTTCGATGACTACACCCCATCCAACAACATGGTCGACGTTTACCTTCTACAAGTTCAGAAACAACTCTTTTTACATGTTCGTTTCTTGTTACTTGTTGTTTCACTGAAATTGTCCAACAAATCCATTCATTACGAGCAAGTGGTGTAATATCTTCCCACGCCAAAAGTGCTTTGTTTGAAGACATGAGTGCCTTTCGCAAATCATCAGGCAATTTATGTGCAATGCTGTTGGAAATTTCTTTTTTATGCAACATATAATGTCATTATATACCATAAAGACAAGCTATCTTCACACAATGATATATACTATACTATCGACATGAAAAATCTACCGTCTATTCTTGCTTTTACAAGCTTTACGGCCCTTTGTGTTGTTGCCTTTTTAAGACCCACACAAGACGTTGAAGTAGTCCCTGCTATAGAGCACGTCACTCCCCAGAAAGAAACCTATCCAGTAAAGATAACGATTCCTAGTATTAACGTGAATGCACCTGTTGAGCTAGTGGGCATGCTCGATGGCGCCATGGCTGTGCCAACACTTGGAACAAACGTTGGTTGGTATCGGTTTGGCACAAAACCAGGAGACTCGGGGAGTGCTGTATTTGCCGGACATGTAAACTGGATGAACGGAGAAGATGCAGTATTCACAGAACTAAAAAATATAGCCCTTGATGATGTTGTATCAGTAACAAATAATTATGGAGAAATAACTCATTTTAGAGTTACCAAAATAAAAGAATTTCCCCTCTATGCCGACACGTCAGAAATTTTTACATCATCTGATGGTATATCGAGACTCAACCTAATCACCTGTGACGGAACCTGGAACGATTGGTTGAACACTCATGAATCGCGACTTGTTATTTTCACAGAAAAATTGAACAAATAAAAATGCCGTAACTACGGCATTTTTATTTTTTATTTAACTGGTTTAAATCCTGTTTTAGGAAATGTTGGGTTTGCTGGAGCGTTTGGATCTTTTGGATCAGCAGGCACTGCACCTTCTCCTGTTCCATCTTCTGGTCCACCAGTTCCAAGAATCACTTCACCTGTTACCGGATCAATTTTTGGCTCGTCTCCTGTAGAATCTGACTTTGGACGAGCAATCGCAATAATAGCAATGATAAGCACGGCGGCACCCAAAATGATCAAGGCGGTTTTCGTATTCATAGAATAAACTAGATGTTATTTTTATAATAAACTATCGTTCCTTAACTATTTCACAATAGTCTTACCTATAGTATACACCCGTTTTAGGCATTGTTAAATAGCTAATACAAAGAGCGTATTCGTGCTACCAACCTTACCAAACGGCATACCAGCAGACAGAACAATCTTTTCACCCTTTTTCGCAATCTTGTTATCAAGAACAAATTTCTGTATTTGCTTAGTGAAGGTATCAACGTGCTTTGAGCATGTCATTTTCACTGGCATAACACCGTACGAAAGCATGAGCTGACTACAGGAGAAGTCGTTAGGACTAATACTGAAAATAGGAAATGGCGCTCGAAAACGAGAAACCATTTTCGCCGTAAGACCAGATTCTGTCAGGGCGATAATTGCCTTTGCATCAACATCTTCAGCGACTCGAACTACTGAGAGTGTTACTGCATTAATCGTATTGTGAGCGTCAGTAAGATCAATGAATTTTCTTTTTGGCAGAGTTGCTTCAGTTGCGAGCGCAACACGATTCATCACCGCAATTGCTTCAACGGGATATTCACCTGTTGCTGTTTCACCTGAAAGCATCACTGCATCGGTGCCGTCGAAAATTGCATTTGCCACGTCCGAGACTTCAGCTCGTGTTGGCACTGGTGCGTGCTCCATTGAATCAAGCATTTGTGTAGCGGTAATCACTGGTTTACCAGCATTGTTACATTTTGAAATAATTGCTTTTTGAACACCCGGAACATATTCTGCACCAATTTCAACGGCAAGGTCACCTCGGGCAACCATCACACCGTCTGTTGCCGCTAAAATAGCGTCAAAATGTTCTACCGCCTCTGTTGTTTCTATTTTAGAAATGATCAAGCTTTTTGATTTTGCTTTTTGCAAAATAGAACGGAGCTCAGTCACGTCGTCACCTGTCCGCACAAACGAGAACGCAATAAACTCGACTTTATTTTTTATACCAAAGGCCACATCTTGTTTGTCTTTTTCTGTGAGAGATTTTATAGACAAATGTGCACCTGGAATATTTACACCTTTTTTATTTGAGATTTCTCCGCCGCTCACCACCGTGCAGACAACATGTTTCCCTTTGATATTTTTTACTTTCAGACGAATTTTTCCATCGAAGATCATAATATCTCCGCCAACAGAAACTTCTTCTGGGAGCTTGGCGTAGTTCACATGAACCATACTGTTGTCACCTAACACCTTTTCTGTTGTGAGTGTAAATTCTTGTCCAGCTACGAGAGAAATTGATCCCTCTTTAAATTCACCAATACGAATTTTTGGCCCTGACAAATCCTGCAAAATGACAACCCTTACGCCAATCTTCTTTGCAACCCTTCTTACAAGGTTAAGGTTTTTTTGATGAGTAGCATGGTCTCCATGACTAAAGTTCATTCGAACAACATTTAAACCAGCCTCAAACATTTTTTTGAGAATATCTTCTTTGGCCGAAGCGGGACCGAGCGTTGCAACAATCTTTGTATACTTTGTTTTCATAGTACAAGAGTATATCACAAAATTACCTCAAAAATAGAGGGTTATTTACTCTGAGGGGGTCGCCAAAAGATATGTTCGAGAATACCCTGACGAGCACCGGAAGAGATTTGCTGCCCATATTGTTTTCCTTTTTGTTTACACTTGGCAAGTAACTTTTTATTTTCAAATGCACGAATATCTCCTGTATAGGTTGCGCCCATTACTCGTGCACCAAAATAGAGAAATACTCCTCGTAACCAAAATGGAGGAAAGGCAAAAAATAATATTTTTTCTGCCCACGAAGGCGTACCACCGGAAACTAAGAAATATGTTTTCAGATGACGAAGCTGTCCAACAGGCTGCCCCAAACTATTCTTTGCATTCATATCGAGTGCTATAAATCGAAGTCGGTCAATGAAATTCTTTAAGTGAGCTGGAACCGAAAAGTTATATGTTGGAGTTGCAATAACAAGACCGATAGCATCATTACGAAGACTATTGGTTAGTTCTTTAAACTTACTTTCGTGTGGCAAGACTCCTTTACTGTTTTCAAATGTATAGTAATCGATCGGAATATCTTGAAGATAAATTTTTTCAACCGAGAGCAATGGCACTTCTCGGATACCCTCGATAAAACTGTCCAGCATGGTGTCAGAATTTCTCCCGCGAGAAGGAGAACACGATAACGCAATTATTTTCATGCCTCGATTATAGCAATCATAGAGAAACCCTCATAGTCGTGTATTTTTGATATACTACTACCATGACTCCATTTGATAGCGTTGTGCTTGGTATTGTTGAAGGGCTTACAGAATTTTTACCCATATCATCAACTGCACATCTTATTATTACGGGAAAGCTTTTAGGAATTCCAGAAACGGATTTCTTTAAATCGTTCATAATTATTATTCAGCTTGGTGCAATCTTAGCAGTGCTTTACTTGTACGCTCAAAAAATATTCAAAAGTCGTACGTTGTGGAAAAAAGTACTTGTAGCATGGATACCAACTGCTGGTATTGGCTTTTTACTCTACCAACTTGTCAAAGACGTTCTTCTTGAAAATCTCTCCACTATCGCCCTTGCAATGATCGTAGGAGGTATTGTGATTATACTTTTTGAATACTTCTCTACTGACAAGAAAAAAGGGGTGGAGATGGTAGAAGATATTTCCTACAAGAAAAGCTTTTTGGTTGGACTGATACAGACACTGGCGATCATTCCTGGAGTATCAAGGTCAGGTGCAACCATTCTTGGTGGTATGGGGCTTGGCATATCACGAACAGCAATTATAGAATTCTCGTTTCTCCTTGCCATCCCGACCATCGTTGCGGCTTCAGGATACGATATATTGCAATCAGAAGTTCTCATAAATAAGGAGCACCTGTTCGAGCTCGTTCTTGGCTTCGTTGTAGCGTTTGTTTCTGCCTATATCGCCATCAGATTTCTTATGCGGTTTATACAGCATCATTCGTTTATGGTATTTGGCGTATACCGAATTATTGCGGGAGCTGGCATACTCTTTTTTCTCATATAATTGACCCCTGTAAAGAAACGTGCTTTAATAGACGTATCAAATTTGACCTGTAAGAGAAACGAAGTCGGGTTTAAAACTACAGCCATCGGTTTGATATTTTAGAAGTAGTTTCTCTTATAGAGCATGCAAACAGGCACAATCGCAAGAGTTACTGATAAAGGTTTTGGTTTTATTAAGCCAGATCAAGAATCAGCAAAAGACCTATTTTTCCACGCAACAAATCTTGTTGGTGTAGAATTCAATAGTCTGCGAGAAGGAGATAAAGTTCAATTCGAAATGGAACAAGGTCCAAAAGGTCCTAACGCCGTTAACGTGAGCCGAATCTAATTCACAAAGAAAAACCCCTCTTGAGGGGTTTTTTCTTTATTTAGCTTTTACAGTAATTCTTCTTTTAGAATAATATCTCCTTGTTTGGGTGCAATCTCAAACTTAATCTGACCAAGTTTTTGTCCTCGCTCTGTTTCAACAATCACTCGCCATACACCATTCGTTAGACTTCTCTTAAACGAATATCCCCGGAAACCTTCTTCCCTACCTCCCGAAACTCCCAGTTTAATCTTTGTTGAATCAATCCATTCTTTTTTTACTGGATCAAAATATTGCCACTGGTGGTAAATATTTGTATCTAAATTTGTTGGAGCAAACACTGAACTAAACACATAGACCGAGCCATTTGGATCTCGATGAACTGTAGTGCTTCGTTTTTTCCAAAAATATACTGGTGGCGCTCCCTCGTATGTTCCGACATAATTATTTGCCGACACTCGATATACCGAATGATAGACACCCGTAAACTTCAGCGAAAGTGGAATAGGTGGAATAATATTTGCAAAATATAAGAAATTAAAAAACACGAAAATAGCCAGAATGCCGGAAATCATTTTTCGAGCATAGAGCTTCATCTTTTTATGATCAATTGCTCCAAGAAACAGAAAGAAAAGGCCAATCAAAATTAAACTCAAGATACCGCTTGCCACAAAAATATCTGGACCCATATCTCGCTTGAGCACCGGCACAAGTACAATCAAATATGAGAACAACGCAACATAGTAAAAATTGATTTGGAAAATCAATCTTTGGAAATATTTCTTTTGAAACTCAGTCCCTAGCATAAGAATAAGGAGTAAGAGAAAAAATGGCCACGATGCTGATAATGAAGCACTTTTAGAAAAGAAAATAATCGAACCAGAAAAAAGCGCACCAAAAGAAAAAAGCATGAGATACTCTATCTTCTGAGCATGTTGCAAAATTCTTAGCCGTGCACCGAGTGCGGTGTCCTTCGAAAAGAGTAGTGTGATTGATAGACCCACAATAAAAATATGACTAGAAAGCAGAATATTATCAAACAGGCCATCAACCCGTCGCAAAGTAATAAAGTCAATTAAAAAACCAATGATAAGGACCACTGGCATAACATACACCTTATATTTTTGTGAAAATATTTTTACCTTCTCTATTTTTCCAGTAACGAGATTTTTCAACATTACAACCATCATACACTAAGTTATTCACACTTTCCACAGGGTGACTCTTGTGGCGTAATAGTGAATTGATGGTATTATGTGCTTGTTAGAGTATTTCATATTCAATGGAAAAACTAGGTACATTTTTTATTTCAAGAATCCCGTTTTCTAAACTATTAGTAGTAGGATTTATTTTTCTCTTTTCTCTCACCGTAACAGGTATTGTTCTGGCGGCAAGTACTTCAAATTTCCAACAAACAATTACGGCGGGAACCCTTTCTGTAGATATCACCAATGCAAGTTACGTTACCGTTGGCTCCCCTTCCGTAGCACTCGGTTCAACTGCTTTTAGCTTTTCGTGTCAAACAACAAACGGTACATTTGGTACTACAAGTCAACAAATTTATATTCAAAACCCTGACGCCGCTGATAACGGTTTTACCGTATCTTTGGCAGCATCTGGCCCAACAGCGGTTTGGGATTCAGCGGGTACTGATTTCGATTTTAACGATCCAACATCAGCTGGATGTACCGACGGCGGCGATGCAGATTCACTTGGTGGACAAATGACGGTTGATGCTTCTGGGGGAACGCTCACGGTTGGAGCGTGTGACACATGTACCACATCAAACGTAACTCTTGGATCTTCAAACGCATTCAATCAAGGAACCACTGATTCAATTACTCTTGTAACGGCGGCGGCAGGAGCAAACGACGTGGGAGATTGGACGGTACAAGACATTGATATTGCTCAAACAATCCCAGCAGAACAACCAGCTGCAAACGACTACGACATCAACATGACACTGTCGATTCTCGCTTCTTAAAATAAGTTTATTTGATATACTATAAAGTATGATATCCACCTTTTTAAGGATTTCTTTCCTTACTTTTTTCTTTGTTATCTTTTTTCCTAGCACGAGCTCGGCAGTAAGTTTTGGAGTAAAGCCAGCATATCCAAGAGCGGATAATCCTCGCACTGAATCTATTTTTGTTCAAACCATCAAGCCTGGTGAATCTGTAGGTGAAGGTGTAAAAGTTATTAATAGCACTAATACTCCTAAAAACCTGCTTTTGTATGCGAGAGACTCACTACGCTCAAGTGGTGGCGGTTTTGCTTGTACACAAATATCAGAAGAACCAGTAGGTGTTGGAAATTGGATACAATTTAACATTCAAGATCTTGAAGAAGACATTGAAACAGTAAAAAATGGCAGTATCCCTAGTACTGTCGAACTCACTATTCCTGCGGGAACAGAAATTCTCATACCTTTTAGTATAAAAGTTCCAGCACAAGCTTCCGTTGGAGAACATAACGGTTGCGTACTTATACAAGAAATAAAAGAAAAAACATCTGATGATGTTGGGGTGTCACTCAGCCTGCGTAGTGGTGTACGAGTGGCGATTAGTGTTCCGGGAGAGGTGATTCGAAAACTGGAATTCAACGATTTTAGTATTGAAAAGAAGAATAAATCTGTCTATTTAAAGCCATCTGTCAAAAACACTGGTAATGTATCTATCGACACCAATGTAATAATCAATGTCAGATATTTCTTTGGCCTTTCACATGAGAAATTTGGTGGAGAATTTCCTGTCCTTCGCGACGAAGTGTACGATTTTAACTTTGAACTCAAAAAACCATTTTGGGGAGGGCTTTATTTTGCGAAAGCAACATTTGAATATGACGAAGACTCTGGTGCAAGTATTGGTGTGAAAAGTGGTAGTCAGCTTGTACAAGTAAAATCTGCAACGAAATGGTTTGTATCTGCCCCAACACTCCTTGGGCTCATTTCAGAAATTGTAATCCTGCTCGGACTTATTTGCATATTTGCACTCTGGAGATTGCATAAGAAAAAGAAAAAATGGATACAAAAATGGACAACCTATCGAGTAGAGAAAAACGATACTCTGGAAAGCTTGTCAAAAAAATACAAAGTACATTGGGAAATTATTGCAGAGGTAAATAATATACGTCCACCGTACAGTATTAATAATGGTCAGATCATTAAGTTACCACCAAGAAAAAATACGCCCAATTCCCCTCAAAAATAACTATATTTTCGTTTATTATTATTGATATACTATGCATAACATGAAAAATCACTTGTTTAAAATAGGTATAGTGACAATGTTCATACTGACAACGCATATTTCATATTCTCAAGAAGTGCCAAATAACGAGGTTGAGACTTCAGAGAATGAACCATCTTCTGAAATTCTTGTGCCAAGAGAACAGATAGAAAATAGTGTTGAAACTTCTAGTAACACAGACGAAAGTCAACCTGAGTCAACCAACGAAGGGGTTGAGGAATTACCGACAGATAGAGAACTTGAGGCCCTGGGAGATGCTATTGTTGAGCCAATTATAGAAGAACCTAAGGTTATTTGGCGACCAGCTACAATACCAAATCTATCTGAAAGACAAGTTACAAGAAAAATAGTTATTGATCCGAACGCAACACACTCATGCACACTTTCTGACTTTTCTACAGATCTTGGAAACGGTACAACGCAAGTGAGTATTATGCTTACCAAGGCAAACCAGCCAGGTGTTGAGAACTTAGAAATTGGAAGTCTCCCAGATGGTATTAATGTAAAAATAGTTGCTACTGGATCATACACAAAAACAATTGAACAGAAAGAATCTTCTGTATTGGTTTTGGTGTCCAAGCAAAATGGTGCACAACAAGGTTCTTTTAACATACCAATTCTATATACTTTAAAAAATCCAGAAAAAACCTCTACTGCAATCTGTCAAATAAACATTGTTAACTAATGACTACTAAATTGAAAAAGTTATTTTCTTTAAAAAAAATTCAAGTTATTTTTTTAACTATTGTATTAATATTTTACCCTCTTCTTATAATTCCAAAAGAGGTCAAGGCTACAGGAGGATACAAAGTTCCTCATGTCGTATCATTTAACGGGGCTAGTACGATAGGTGCTAACTACTACCCTATTGTACATGCTCGTGCCACTGCAACAGCAACAGAAGCAGAGGTTCAGTTCTATGTACCGAAAGCTGGTACGTTTACAGGACTATCCGTCCTTGTTGCTGCGGCAAATGCAACAGGAGACACAACCGTAAAGTTTCGCAAAAATGGAGCAGATGGAAATAATACTGTCACCATTGGTTCAACCCTAACAGGTCTTTTTCAAGATACGACAAACTCTGATAGTGTTTCGGCGGGTGATTTGATTAATATGCAAATCACCTATACAGCTGGTACTATTACATTAAACTCGGTAACAATTTTCTTTGAAGCAAGCGATGGAAGTACAACACAATTCTTGATGGCTGCTTCTGCTCTTGCGAGTTTTGCAACCAACAATACCACACGATACACATACCCTGTTGGAAACCTTCTTTCATCAACAACAGAGCCTATCGTGCAAAATATGATTAATCATGGTTCGGTGGCTTCAAACTTTGGAGCGTATGTTTCCGCTAATGCCAGAACAACAAACACAACGTTTCGTTTTCGTAAAAACGCTGGAAATGGAAACCAGTCGGTCGTATTTGGGAGCGGCGTCTCGGGACTTTTACGAGACACGAGCAATACTGACTCAATAACAGCGGGTGATTTAGTAAACTTCTCTTTTTCCACCCTTGGATCTGGTGGAAATATTAACATTAGAAACTTTCAAATCACTTTGGTTTCAGATAACCCACAACAAATAACGTTCTTAGGTGCATCTGCTTTCACTCGTTCCTCAACAGCATCATCTATATGGATATCGCCGATTGGTGGTTTGGGCACAAACACATCAACAGAAACACAACAGAAAATGTTTATCGGTTCAGTAGGGGAAGTATCAAAGTTTGGTATCTATGTATCTGCCAATGCATCTAACCGAGATATGAGTATCCGTATGCGTATTAGTGGTACAAATGGAAATAACGATATTACCAATCTCCAGGGTACAACAGGATGGTTTCAAGACACGACAAACACTGACACAATAACGAGTACTGACACAATTGCCATTAGAAGTCTTGTTACTGCTGGGGGGACGGGTACGGGTAACGTAACATATAACGCTACGACATTTCTGTTTACACTACCAGCGAGCGCTACAGAACAATCCGCCTATCGATTTTTTGCAAACAACGACTCAACTGACGTAGGAACTGCTCTTGCATCACAAGATACTGCAGGAACCATCAGCGTAACTGGTGGAGCTTTTCGATTACGACTCCTCCTTCATATTTCAAATGCAAACCTAACAACAAGTGGTAAAAATTTTAAGTTACAGTTTGCACAAAAATCTGGAACATGTGACACTGGATTTTCTGGAGAAACCTATGCAGATGTAACGGGCGCCACCGCTATAGCATATAACAATAACGCATCTCCTACTGATGGAGACAACCTTACCTCAAACGCAAATGATCCAACACACAGCGCAGACACGATTGTTAATCAAGACTACGAAGAATTAAACAACTTCACTAACTCCGTCTCTACAATTAACACCGGACAAGACGGAAAATGGGATTTTTCACTTATCGATAATGGTGCGCCCGCAAACACCTCGTATTGTTTTCGAGTTGTAGAGTCAGGTGGAACATTACTTGATACATATTCTGTTATTCCTGAAATAACAACATCTGCAGGAGGAGCTTTGTCTGTCGACATTGTTGATGCTGGTGGCACTACGGTTGGATCACCTTCTGTTGGCATGAACGGGGCAAACGTATCTTTTGTGCATCAAACTGCCACGGGTACTTTTGGAACAACTTCTCAGAAAGTAAGAGTTGATAATGGAACAGGGACAGCCACATGGACACTATCACTCGCTGCAGACGCTGGTGCAACTGCTTTTTGGAATGGAACCACAGACTATGATTTCAATGACCCCACAGCAAACGCTGGAGATGGTGGTGACGCGGATTCACTCGGTGGACGTATGACACTCAACCCTGGGGCAAGCACGATTACTCCAGAAGGTGGATGTACACTCACTAATATTTCTAGCGGAAGTAGTAGTTCATATAGCGAAGGAGTAACAGATGCGATCACCTTAGCGAGCGCAGCAAGTGGTGCAGATACAAACTGTTATTGGGATATTACAGGTATTGGAATATCTCAGACAATTCCAGCTGAGCAACCTGCTGATAGTTACTCTATTAACATGACACTTTCAATCATTGCAAGTTAATATGACAGTTTTAGCAAAAAAATTACTCTATCTACTAGCGACTCTATTGGTTGGTGGCTTCGTATACTTTTTCTTTATACAGGCGACACAACTACAATCTGATGAAACATCGAACTTTACGATCACAATCGTTCCCGCCCCACAATGTTTCGACGGGCAAGACAATGACTCTGATACACTCATAGACTTTCCTAACGACCCAGGTTGCTCTTCATATACCGATGATAGCGAATCAAATTCTTCGAGTGGTGGTGGAGGCGGAGGTGGTGGAGGATCACGCCCGCCAGACACAGGTGTTACCTTTTCTGGTCGTGCCTACCCTCTTTCCAGAGTCACGATTTTAAAAGATGGTGTTATTGCAGTTGAAACAATTGCTGGCCCGGACGCTCGTTTCCGAGTAAACCTTCTTGACCTCAATCCTGGAAACTATAACTTCACCGTTAAAAGTCGTGATGAAAATAATGTGGAGTCAAATCCATTCTCCTTCCCTGTATTTATCACCCAGGGTTCAACCACCGATGTTACGGGAATCTTTCTCTCGCCAACTATCGATGTTGATAAATCTGAAGTAAAGAGAGGGGATGATATTGTGATTTTTGGACAGACCGTTCCAGAAAGTAACGTTACGATTGAAGTAAACTCAGAGACACAGGTATTCGTCAACGCAACATCAGATGAAGATGGTGTGTATCTGTACAATTTTAACTCTGCTCCACTTGAAGAAGGTTCACACAGCGGTCGATCAAAAACAAACCTGACCACAGGAGAATCGAGTGGATTCGGAAAACGAGTTGCCTTTCAAGTGGGAGATCAAAATATTCTCAAAGTTCCAGGAGCCTCATCCTGCACAGCAGACCTCAACGATGATAGTCGAATCGATTTGATCGACTTCTCTATCGCAGCCTTTTGGTTTAACAAACCATTATCTGGAGAAATTATTATCAAAGAAACTTCATGCCTCAACGGTGATGGAAAAATAAACTTGGTTGATTTTAGTATTCTTGCTTTCCATTGGACAGGATAATCACATATGAAATATTTCATTTACATTCTTATTTTTCTACTCACAACCAACACAGCCTTGGCGGGTTCTCTTACGCTACAGCAAAAAAACTCTGGACCTGCCAATCAAAAAGTTGGAGACGAGTTACTTCTCGAAATAAACTTTCAAACAGAATTGGAGTCGTACAATGCTGTATCCGGAACACTTTCTGTTGATCCATCTTTTGAGATCATACAGATCATCACTAGGAATTCTGTGATCTCTGCATGGATTGAAAATCCGAGCAAATCAAAAACAAACACTATCTCATTTGCAGGAATTATTGCTGGTGGATTACAAGGCAGTGGTACTCTTTTTGAACTTGTTATCGTTCCAAAAGAAGCGGGCGTCTTCCCTGTCGAGCTGAAAAATATATCAATATTTAAAAATAATGGACTTGGCACAGAAGAGACGCTGAACACACAAGACAAAGAAATCCCAGTAAGAAGCCTGTTGCCCGGCGAAGTACCAAGTAAACTAACATGGACAGATACTACTCCACCCGAACAATTTGACGCACTGTTAGTAAAAGATCCAACCATTGCAAATAACAAGTATGTACTTGTCTTTGAAGCAATTGATAAGGGCTCTGGCATACGAAGCTATTCTGTGTTAGAAGGTAAAAAACTTTTTGAACAGGCAGAGAGTCCATATATATTGAAAAACCAAAAAATTAATGAGAAAATATATGTTAAAGCAAAAGACTACTATGGAAATGAGCGAGTAGTTCGAGTAGATATTCCAAATAGCGCATGCTTTGGCGCACAATGTGTAAACCAAAAAATTCTTATCGTAACATTAGCGCTCATTTTTGTACTCTTCTTAGTTATATGGAGAAAACAGTCAAAAGAATTCAGAAAAATCAAAGAACGGGTTTCTTAGGTATTTTTATCGCCATAACAATACTTACCTATCCATTTGGGGTGTTCGCTGCAACACTTAACCTTTCGCCGTCGAGTGGTTCATATGCCCAAAACAGCAACTTCTCTGTAAATATCAACGTATCGAGCACAGAGCAAGCAATGAATGCCGCAGCTCTTCGTATCACCTTTCCTACCACTACACTTCAAGTAGTATCTATTTCAAAAACCGGTTCTATCGTAGACTTCTGGGCTCAAGAACCGACATTTTCAAACAGTACAGGAGAAATTAAACTTGAGGGCGTCGTACTAACTCCAGGATACAAGGGGGCTTCTGGTAGACTCGCTACTGTTACATTTAAAGGTAAAGCTACTGGGCTTGCACAAGTGAAAATTGCTTCATCTTCAGTTCTTGCAAATGATGGTGTCGGCACCAATGTTCTCACAAGTGTCAGTGATGCATCGTTCACGATCACGGAAGTTACAAAGCAAGAACCAGAAGTCATTGATCTGGAAGAATTAAAACCTTCAGAAGAAACCATTGTGACACAAGAAGAAGTGTGTGAAGCAGATTCAATTATTACATCGAGCACGCACCCAGGTGTTGTCTGGCGAAGAGAAAACACGGCCGCCTTTTCATGGGATATAGGCCAAGATATTCTTGCAAGTAAGATAGCTTTTGACAAAAATCCGACAACAGAACCCACAACAATCAACAGTCCTGCAATTGTAGAGAAACGATATGAAAATGTAGAAGATGGAACATGGTATTTCCACTTGTCTCTGCAAAACAACTCAGGATGGACAGAAACAGAACATTTCAAGATCAAAATTGATCACACGCCGCCAAGTATAGAGGCACGGGAAATAAAGAGGTCAGATCTCACCGATCCAAAACCAGTTATTTCTCTTAGCGTGAAAGACACGACTTCATGTGTAAAGAATTTTGAACTTTCAATAAACAACGAAAAATTAGATTACGAAACGTTGCCGTCTGGTGATCTGAAACTTGAAACTATTAATCCAGGGGAACACGAGCTTGTTATCACGGCATACGACCGAGCTGGTAATAAAAATGAAACGTTCCTACCTATTATCGTAGAAGCTCTAGAAGTACCAAAAGTAACTTCATACCCTGCGGAAATTATGGTTGGGGACACACTTATTATTAAAGGAGAAACTATTCCGAATGGTAATGTCGAAGCAAAATTAACCAGCAAGAAAAACAATTTCCTCATCCAAGATGAATTCCAAAGTGCCAGTGGTAAATTTACGTTTGAACAAAAAGACCTAAGAAAAGGTACAGTATTTGTATCATTTAGAGTATCAGATGGACGAGGTGCTCAAAGTGAGTGGTCTGTGCCAGTAGAAGTGAAAATAAAAAGCAATAGTATCATTCCTTTTGATTCGATCATTGATTCTCTTGGAGTAGAAATAATAGCGCTTGGAGCACTCTTGATTATCGGACTTATCATCATCATAACAAGAGCACTTACTATCCGAAAAATACGAAGAAATCTTGGATTATAAAAAAGATCGAAGGCGAAGCCTTCGATCTGATGAATCAGTTCACGAAATATGACACACTTACCAAAACTCCTCTGGTAAGTTTGGTTTGAAGCCGTGCCTGCTCCTCAACATCACGAGGATCTGGTACCACCCAGAGTGTTTCAAATCTCATTCCATCAAATGGTGCAACCGCTGCGCCAAGACCGAAACCAGAAAGTGTTTCGTAGTGCATAACGCCTTCAAGGGTGCGAAGTCGCGAACCAGCTTCACCAAGACATAAGAAATTTCCTGCCACAATCCCAACACGTGCTGAGATAAAGGTGTGCGTCTTTTCAAGAGCGAGAGCAAAGAAAAAGTTTGCATCGACACTTGAAGATTGAAGGTATACTCCTGTAAGGTTGTAGTTCTCGAATGACCGCTTTCGCCTTGTGATGAAATTTGATTCATACGGAACCCTACGATAATACGTTCCGTAAAACACGCCAAGGCTGGATTGAAGCTTTTTACTCGATACCCCAGCGCCAAATCGAGACGACAGATAACTCGAAGGAATCATGTCGAGGCGCACAAATAAGTGCGGGTGAATGTCTTGTTTGTATTTCGTGAGAGGAAACAAAACCATTTCCATCTTTGCCTTTGTCAGACGATTTCCTTGTATTGCATCTTCACGCAAACGACTTTTCTGAAACGTTGTTGCCTCCTTTTTGGGGACAATGTACGAAAAGCTTACAGAATAGTAAAAGTTGTTACTATCCAAGACATTTGGCACAAAACCTGTCCTCATATTGAGAACATCTTGGGCAAGAACAGTCGTTGAAAAAACGACACACGAGAGCGCAAGCACAAATCTGGTGTTCATATTCCAAGGTTTTTAAAGGTTCATCTGCTTATAAGTATACAACGAAAAACCCCGCGAACGCATTGCGTCGCGGGGTCTCCCATGAAGAAGGGTTTATTGCTTGATCAGCTTGGTAGAACCAAGGCTGGTTTCAAGAATGTACATACCAGGAGTGAGTCCGGAGAGCGCGTCGATACGATTGTCGCCGACGAAGAGCTTTCCGAAAGCCACTGTTTGCCCAGAGAGATTCGAAACCCGGTACTCCGTTTCAGATGGTGACGTGATCGTCACGATATCGGTAAACGGATTTGGGAATGAGCCAAACTCGGCCTTGAGTCCTTCACTCTGGAATCCAGTACTTCCGTATGAGAAGCAATAGAGATCAGAACTCCAAACTTCAATCTCACCGAAATGTACTTCATTCAAACTCACATGCTCATCAGTGATATACCACCTGAAGCAGTAATCACCGAAGAATTGGAATGGGAGTTCGAAATGTGCAATGGGTGCAATGTTGACAGGGTAAGTGAACGTAACCGTTTGCATGTATCCAGCCGGGCTTGTGCGTTCCAGCTCGCAGTGCAACTTTGTTACATATTGAGAGGGGCGACCCAAACCATATGGTGCATGTATGTCAGTGCGGAAGCTCACCATGGGTGCTTGTCCATAGATCGCATCATGCACGGTCATTGTTGGTACAGCGATCACAGATTCCTGGAATCGATGGGTAAATTCTTCCATCTCAATGTAGTTCTGATCAAGGATCTTGATCAAGAGATCGCCGCCAGTACTGAGAACAATGGTATCGACACCATTTCCAGTCAACACATCTTCTGCAATTGCAACCCAGATGGGTTGATAGAAGACAGTGCTGTTGTTTCGATATACTCGACGGTAGACTGGATCATTGAAGCTATCGTAGTCCGCAACAACCGTTACGTTGTTAGAACCAATGCGGTCTATCCAACGAACTTCGTAATTCTGTGCTTGTGCCACGTCTCCAGAGAGAAATGACAGAAGCATCACAACAAGGAGTGTGAGGTTCTTCATGGTATGTAGGGGTGTTAAGGTACTTGTTTATCCTCTCTTTATTTATAGCATAAAATAACTTAAAAGTCAAGCATCTTGAGCACGCCACGAACATGCTGAAAAACCCTTATGTTGGGCTATAGTTTCTCGGCTTTTGTCACACTAAACTTCCCTATTTTTGTTCTCCGGAGATCATAAAGAGTTGCGGGAACACCTACAAGTTCCCCTATTTTTTCTACTAAAGATCGTATGTATACGCCCGACGCAACATCGAACGAGACCCGTGCAATAAATCCTTCTGGCACTTTTTCACTTCCTAAAAATTTACTTTTATATACAATCATTTTTCTTGGTTCGACTTTCACCTCTTCCCCATTTCTTGCGTAGGCATACAAAGGCTTTCCATCTTTTTTAATTGCAGAATAGATTGGAGGCAACAATAAAAATTCACCGTGAAAAGCATGCATGAGTTCTTTCAAGTAATCATCTTCAACAAAAGCTATCTGTGTTTCTTCCACGATTTCCCCCTCCATGTCCCCTGTTGTTGTTTTTCTCCCAAACAAAATATCTGCCGTATAACTTTTATCAAGTTTTATATAGTCATTTAATTTTTTTGTTCCAGATTCAACACCAATGATCATAAGTCCAGTTGCAAGTGGATCAAGCGTACCAGCGTGTCCCATTTTTCTGATACCTAATTTCTTTCTGAGTATGCGAATAACGTCAAAAGAAGAAATTCCTTTTGGTTTGTCTATGAGTAGAATATCGTCTGGTTTTTTCATATTATTAAATATAGTTCTTTAAAAAAGTTGTCCTGTGTATCTCGGTTAAACCATGTCGACTAATTGCATCGAGATGAGCTTTTGTACCATATCCCTTATGCTTCTCAAATTGGTATTCAGGATACTGAATACCTAACTCAACCATTTCTTGATCTCTGAGCACTTTTGCAACGATAGAAGCAAGAGAGATAGCCGGAATCGTTTCATCACCCTTAATAACAGATTCTTCAATAAAATGTTCTCCGACCGAAAGTCCTCCATCTAAAAATACTTTTGTGGTTTCTTTGTCAGCATCAATTTTTATAACAGAGTTTTTCACGCTCGCTTTAATGCAGACGGCAATTCCCTTGTCATCAATTTCTTTTGCTGAAGCCTTTGAAACAACATATTTCAAAAAACCTTTATCGGCATACTCTGTGATTTTGGTAAACCACTTTTTACGCATGTTCTCTGTGAGCTTTTTGGAATCTCGAAGTGGCAATTTTCCTGCCTCCGTAAGTAAGGTTTGTAGATTTTCTGCTGAAATAAACAACGCGCAAACATAGACAGGACCAGCCACCGGACCACGCCCCACCTCGTCTACTCCTATAAAATAAGGGTATTCCATCTGCCTATAGTACCACATGGTTTTATGCTAAAATATAGCCACTTATGTCAGCAAAGTTTGTCCATCTCCACACTCATTCTCACTATTCCCTCCTGGATGGGCTTTCTAAAATTGAGGATCTTGTAGCAAAAGCAAAAGAATTTAATATGCCCGCACTTGCAATTACCGATCACGGCGCAATGTATGGAGCAATTGAATTTTACAAAGAATGTAAAGATGCTGGGATTAAACCAATTATTGGTGTAGAGGCATATATTGCCGAGCGAACACGACACGATAAAGAGTCTGGTGTCGATAGTAAAAGATATCACCTTACTCTTCTTGCAAAAAATAACACAGGATATCGAAACTTAATGAAGCTTGTTTCACTTTCATTTCTTGAAGGCTACTACTACAAACCCCGTATGGATGAAGAGATTTTAAGAACATACTCTGAAGGTATTATTTGTCTTTCAGGATGCCCTGCTGGAGAACTTGCTCATGCACTTCGTGCTAAAAACCAAGAACGCGCAGAACAGATTATTGAAAAATATATCAGCATTTTCGGCAAGGAAAATTTCTTTCTTGAATTCATGAACCACAGTGAAGTTGAAGGAACTGAACTTGTGAAAGAGGGTCTTCAAACACTTTCAAAAAAATATGATATTCCTATTGTCGCAACGTGGGATTCACACTACCTGCATGAACATGACAACGAAGCTCACAATACCCTTCTCGCTATCAACACCAACAGTACAAACTTTAAATTCACCGGTGACTACCACTTCATAAATCCTGAAGGTGCTTTAACATATTTTAAAGATATCCCAGAAGCCGTTGAGAACACAGTAAAAGTCGCTGACATGGTAGACATTAACCTTGAACTTGGTTCATGGGTATTTCCAAAGTTTGGTCTTGAAGATGGGCACACCCCAGAAACACAACTTAGAAAATATGTTCTTGAAGGAATTCCAAAACGATACGGACAAGAATCTGCAGAAATTATCAAAAGAATAGACTATGAACTTGAAATTATTAAAAATAAAGGATTTTCTATTTACCTCCTTATTGTGGGTGACCTTATTCGCTTTGCCAACGAAAATGGTATTCTAACGAACATTCGAGGTTCTGTTGCTGGTTCAATCACCACCTATCTCCTTGGTATCACGAACGTTGATCCATTTCGTTTTAAACTTCCCTTTGAACGATTTCTTAACCCTGAACGTCCATCAGCTCCCGATATTGATATGGACTTTGCCGATAATCGACGTGATGAAGTGATTGAGTACGCAAAGCGAAAATATGGTGAACGTGCAGTAGCGCAAATTGGTACCTTTGGAACCATGCAAGCTCGTGGAGCAGTGCGTGATGTAGCACGAGCACTTGGGTACCCATATGATGTTGGTGATAAAATTTCAAAACTCATTCCCCTTGGAAAACAGGGCTTTCCTATGACGATTGATATTGCTATTGGTATTGAACCAGAACTTAAAGAAATGTATGAAAATGACAAAGTCGTCAAAGAAGTAATTGACATGGCAAAGAAAATTGAAGGCTGTGCACGACACATTTCTGTACATGCCGCGGGCGTGGTGATTTCTCCAACAAGTGTCGATGACTATGCTCCTGTACAACTCGATCCTAAGGGTGGAAAAATTATCACTCAATACGACATGCACGCTGTTGAAGCTGCTGGGCTTATTAAATTCGACTTCCTAGGACTTCGAAACTTAGCCATCCTTGCTGACTCGGTGACGCTCGTGGATAAAATAGAGGGTGTAAAAATTGAAGTTGAAAACATCCCCATGGATGATCCCAAAACATTTAAAATGCTTGCTGAAGGAAAAACAATGGGTGTATTCCAGCTATCTTCATCTGGTATGACACGGTATTTAAAGGAGCTTGCGCCATCAGTTATTGACGATATCAACGCCATGGTGGCACTCTATCGGCCTGGACCAATGGAAATGATTCCAGAATATATCAAACGAAAACACAATCACGCCCTTATTCGTTTTCTTGATCCTCGTATGAAAGATATTCTTGATCTTTCCTATGGTGTGATCACCTACCAAGATGACGTGATGATGATTTCTATTAAACTTGCTGGATATTCTTGGCTTGAAGCCGACAAACTTCGAAAAGCAATGGGAAAGAAAATTCCTGAAGTTATGATGGCTGAAAAAGAAAAACTTATGGAAGGTCTTTTGAAAAACGGTATGACTGAAAAGAAAGCTGAAGAACTTTGGGCTCTTATCGAACCATTTGCTGCCTACGGCTTTAACAAAGCTCACGCTGCGAGTTACGGACGTTTGGCGTACCAGACTGCATACATGAAAGCAAACTTCCCTGTACCCTATATGACAGCCATCCTCACCGCCGAGTCGGGAGATGTGGAGCGAGTCTCTGAAATTATTCACGAATGTAAAAAGATGAATATTGAAGTACTTCCACCAAACATTAATGAATGTTTTGGAAACTTCACGGTGATTAGGCGCGTTGAAGGAGAACAGCTTGATAAAATTCGCTTTGGATTCTACACCATTAAAAACTTGGGGTACGATATTTCTGATGCAATTATTGAAGAAAGAAAGGTGAGAGGTAAATTTAATTCAATGGAAGATTTCCTTGAGCGAGTACAACACAAAAACCTCACAAAGAAATCACTCGAGGCACTTATCAAAGCTGGAGCCATGGATGATTTTGGCGATAGAGGAACATTTCTACAAAGTATGGAAGAGCTCTTGGCTTTTAATAAATCATTTTCGAAAGTTGATAAGAATCAAGGATCTCTGTTTGGAGCTGACATGACACCAAAATCAAAACTAACCATTAAGGATGGTGGCATTGCAACAAAAGAAGAAAAACTTGTATGGGAAAAAGAGCTATTGGGCCTCTATATTTCTGGACACCCTCTTGAGCGTGTCAAAGAAAAAATAGATAAAAGTGGTATGGATTTTAAAAAGTTAGCTGAAATTGGTTACCAAAATATGAACGTTGTCTGTGCAGCAATGATTGAAAGTATCCGAAAAGTGATTACAAAGAAAGGTGGACAAATGGCATTTATAAAACTTGCTGATCTTACAGGAACCATAGAGGCTGTCGCCTTCCCAGAAACATTTCGTGAATACGCAACACTTCTTATCGAAAATAAGTGTATTGCAGTGAAAGGTAAACTCACCATTCGTGATGGAGAAAAAAGTATTATGATTGAATCTTTGAAGGAGATTTAATTGACTAAATATTACTGAATCAGTAAAATAAAATAAACCAGTACAATACATCATGTGGACAACAGATGGACAAACAGAGGCTATCCGTATAGCCGAACATGAGTTGTCTAAAGAGGAAAGCTTTCTGTTCCTCAAGGCACTAAACGCACACTTTAACAACTTACTAACAACTTCAAAAAGGCAGGTCCGTGAATTCTTTCATGGAGTCTGGCGTGAAGCTAAGGCCAATGAAAGAAATGACAGGTTAATCCTGCAAGAAGACTACTAAGTAAGACAAGCTCGACCGCGAATATTTCGCGGTCTTGTCTTTTTACACAACTCACACAACAAAAAGCCGCGCATTTCTGCGCGGATTTTTGTTTACTTATTTTTACTTATTCAAGACAAGCATGTCTTGTTTAAGGGCCTCTTGGTTTACATCCATACCTTCAATCTCGCCCATAATCTTAAACGCAAGTTTGTGGTAGTTAGGAGTAATACCTGGAGTTGCTGGTGGGTTATATACTTCTAGAATTTTTTCTACACTCTTACCTTTATAGTAATGTGCAGTCTTAGGATTATTTCCTGTTAGGTTCTTTGCGATAACATCGAATGATTCTTCAACGGAATCGAATCCAATCTTACAAGAACCCCATCCAAACCAGTTGTTTACACCTTTTGGATTTTTACACGTATGCTTTCCTCCTGTTGTCTCAAGTTTTGCAAGAGCAGGAAGTAATCTCCAGTCGAGGCCATATTTTTCAGCCGCAACAACCATCGCCATACCATGCCCTTCGGCTGGTAAATTATATTTACCGAAGTATGCGTCGATTTTAGCAGCTTTTACCTTTTGTTCATTTAAAAGAGCTGTTTGCTCATCTATCATTTCGGTTACTCCGAAACCAGACTTAATGCTATCCTCGAGCCCAGAAAGATCGATCTTACTATCGACACCTCCAGAAATATTCGTTACCAGTAAAGGTAAGAGGATAAACGAGTGCAATGAATTGCTGAAACTCTTATATATTTTATTCATATGTGACGGTTTCGCTCCGACAACACCATGACAGAAGACCACTCATAGAAAAAGACTTAAACAAGTCTTTTGAAACTACTATGTAGTTATAAATGGTCGTTGTTCACCCTTAGGCAAACAAAAAAGCCCCCGACGGGACTTACGTCCATATCTTAGCATGCCCTATTTTTTTTGTCAATACCCTAAAATTTTAGTCTGTCAAGTCCTATAAACGCTTTAAAATATGAGTTTTTGAGTATTTTCCCTTCTGCAACCTAAAAGTTTTTTCTCAATATTTTGGCTCATTTTGACCCAAAATCCTTATTTTAAAGGGTTAAAAAATTGACAAAAATGTAAAATTATGTAAAAAATAACAATGAACTGAACAACAAGAACCATCGAACATGGCAATCATAAAGCTCGGGAGCATTTCAATAGAACTTAACAAGAGTGATCTGACAAGCAAAGTATTTCCAGGCATTCCTGAACAACTCAGAGAATCAGTAACAATCAAAAGAGGAAAAGTTAAAGACTCTATTGAATTTGTTTTTCGACCCAACACTGACACGCGTGAAGATGAGTGGGTACTACTCTCAAGAGCAATCGACAAACTCAGACTCCCGCCTGATCACGTGCTAAACAAAAAGATTGTTGACTGTAACCTGTCTGTCAGAGCTCAGAAGATACTCCAATATCTTAAAATTGAAACACTAGGAGACCTTGTACTTTATAGCAGGAGCAGGTTACTACAGATGCACAACATGGGTAAGAAAACCATTGAAGAACTGGAACAACTACTTGAAGGATATGGTCTTGATTTCAAAAATCAATGATTCTCTACATATAAAAAAGCCCTGACGCGACGCGCTCAGGGCTTTTTCTTTTTTATTAATCCTTCTTCCCTTTCAACACCCAACCTTCAGCAAGCAAACTCTCTGCTTTTTTAAATTTCATTTCTTCTATCTTTCCATCTTTTTCGATAATCACTATATCATTCCTACCAATCTTATCTGCATCAGTGTTTGTAATAGTTTTCCCTTTAACTTCTTCATCTTTTCCAGAATTTTCAATATATTGTTTTGGTGCTTCTCGCACTTCTTGCTGAGCCTCAGTTGGCCTAATTGTTTCAACAAGTGAAAGCACTTGTTCTCCGAGCATTGATTCCATAACTCGATACAGATTCAAACCTTCTTTTGTGTATTCAATAAGCGGCTCTCGTTGTCCGTACGCTCGCAAGTTTACTGATGAACGTACATAATCCATGGTTTCGAGGTGTTCAGTCCACAACACATCAGTAACATGGAGAATGATTCTTCGAACTGTTTTCCAGAAAGCCTCCTCGCCAACAAGAGCGATTTTTTCTGTAATAACTTGGTCGATACGAGCAGTATCAGAAGCAAGAGAAACAAGATGGTTTTTAATTTCGACGTCGTCTGCGAAAAGCATCTTTCGTCTTCGCTCATAGACGGCTTTCCGTTGAGTACTAAGTACATTATCGTACTCAAGAGTACGTTTACGTGCATCATAGTTAAACCCTTCAATCTTTTTCTGAGCACTTTCAAGAGCTCCGGTAATCATGTTGTTTTCTATTGGCTGATCTTCAGCAATACCAAATCGTCCCATCATTGTTTTAATTCGATCGCCTCCGAATACTCGCATCAAATCATCGTCGAGTGATACAAAGAACTGAGTTGTTCCTGGATCACCTTGTCGTCCTGCACGACCTCGAAGCTGATTGTCGATTCTTCTTGATTCGTGTCGTTCAGTACCAAGCACAAACAATCCACCAAGATCTTTAATCTTTTTTGACTCTTCTTCTGTTGCGAGTTCGCCACCAAGTTTAATGTCGATACCTCTTCCAGCCATGTTGGTTGCAATGGTCACTGCACCCAGTCTTCCTGCTCCGGCGATCACCTCTCCTTCACTTTCATGCTTTTTAGCATTCAAGATCGTGTGAGGAACACCTTCTTGATTCAAGAAATTAGAAAGCATTTCGTTTCGTTCAATAGAAATAGTACCAATAAGTATTGGCTGACCAGTTTGGTGAACTTCTTTTATTTTCTTTGCAATCGCCTTAAATTTACCTATCTCTGTTTGGTAGATTTGGTCGTTGAGATCAACTCTCGCAATATTTTTATGCGTTGGAATCGTGATTACATCGAGACCATACACACCAAAAAATTCTTCACTTGAAGTTTTTGCCGTACCTGTCATACCTGAAAGTTTTTTATAAAACTTAAAGTAGTTTTGATACGTAATTGAAGCAACAGTCTTTGTTTCTTTTTGAATTTTTACTCCTTCTTTTGCTTCGAGTGCTTGGTGGAGTCCTTGGTTGAAACGTCGGCCCGGCATCATACGGCCAGTAGATTGGTCAATAATAATAACTTCACCATTATTCACTACATACTCTTTATCACGAGAAAACAAAGCTTGTGCACGGACAGCAGTTTCAAGATGGTGAACTAGCTTAATTCCCTTTTCTGTATAAATATTTTCAATACCGAGCATGCTTTCTGCTTTTTGAATACCTGCGTCGTTTAGGGTAATTGCTCGTAATTTCTCATCAACTTCGTAGTGTTCTGTTTTGTTAAGTATCTTTGCGATATCAGCAAATTTTGTATACAAACTTTCTGAATCTTCTGCTGGAGCCGAGATGATGAGTGGGGTTCGCGCTTCGTCGATAAGAATAGAGTCGATTTCATCAACAATTGCAAAATTATATGGTCTACCAACAATTCCGTCTTTCATGATCGCTAAATTGTCGCGCAAATAGTCGAAACCAAATTCATTATTTGTTCCATAGGTAATATCTGCGGCATAGGCTTCTTTGCGTGTACATGGCTTCAGAAATTCATACACCACTTTAAATGAACCAACTTCATCTCGTTCTTCGTCTTTTTCTCCAGTGATTGTTGCATCATACAAATATGACACGCCTTGTGAGTTAACAATTCCGACAGAAAGGCCGAGCTTGCTGTACACTTGCCCCATCCATGTTGCATCACGTCGCGCCAAGAAGTCGTTCACAGTTACCACATGCACACCTTCGCCTGTTAGTGCATTTAAATATGCTGGTAGCGTTGCCACGAGAGTTTTTCCTTCTCCTGTTCTCATTTCAGCAATATTACCTTTATGTATGGCAATACCACCGATGAGCTGTACATCGTAATGTCTTTGTCCGCGAGTTCGAACAGACACTTCTCGAACAAGTGCAAAAGCTTCAGGTAAAATATCGTCGAGACTTTCTCCTTGTTGGAGACGTTCTTTTAATTCTGCTGTTTTTCGAGGAAAATCTTCATCAGAAAGTGCTGAAATTTCAGATTCCAGACTATTGATTTTTTCTACTATTTTCTTTGATTGGTTAAGAAAAGACTGGTTTTGATCACCAAAAAGAGCCTTTATATTCGTTAAAAATGACATACTAAAGATAGTAGCATTTTTGGGGGTGTTATAAAAGGAGCGACAGAAACCATAAAAATAAGAACCCCTGTTACGGGGTTCTTATTTACAAGGCAGACAACTGAGAATTATCTTCGGCGGCGAGAAGATTTCTTCTTCGCTGTCTTTTTTGCTACTTTCTTTTTAGCAACTTTTTTCTTTGCTACTTTCTTTGCTTTCTTTTTTGCAGCCATGATAGTTATTTAACAACTAAATAATAAAAGTAACAGTTCCGACATACATAAATTATTTTCTAACTTATGAAAACTATTACACTTACATAGATAATTATCTCTTATACAAAAAATAAAACAATAAAAAAGAAAAACTTTTGTGGAAAACTTTACAAAAATATTTTTCAAAAATAATTATAAAAAAAATTCACACGAGTGTGTGAAATTTTTTTGTTTATTGTTTGCGTAACCACTCAATCATTTTTGTATAGGTTCCTGGCCCTGCTTGTCCATCTGATGTAAGTCCTTCTGCTTTTTGAAATGCTTTTATTTGATTTTCAGTTGTTGCTCCGTAGTCATTATCAATTTTTGAATCAGTGCCGTTGTAGATATTTAAAAATTCTTGCACTGTTCCTACTCGCGTGCCACGACTTCCCTTTTTCATAAGCACATTGTCATCAACAAGCTCTTGCAAGTCTGCAATAAGATTTTCATGCTCACCAGATGTCGTGGATGGTGTCTGACTAGATGGTGTGGATGAAGGAGGTGCTGGCGTTACAGATGTTTCTGGATTTGAATCAACAACAGTGCCATATCCAGTTGGTTCGTTTTCAATAATAGGACGAACGTCTGTTGTTTGCGCAGTAAATTCTTCGGGGTTAACCTGCAAAGAAATAACAGCCCAATAACCGAGTAAAAGAACTATGCCGAAAAATATAATAATGAGAAGATTTGCTTTAAGGGTTTCGAAAAACATAACGTTACTATGAAAACTTATATTAGTAATAAGTCTATACCTTAATCATACCAAACAGAGTTTTTTTGAAAAGTACATCATTCTATTCAAAAAGTGCATATTTTTGCCGACTTGCCTTAGTTTTTAAATCTGATAGTATAGGGAGCATGAACAGTATATTACCTTGGGTACAGATTATACTATCCATTCTATTAATAATAAGTGTTTTACTACAAAAATCTGAAGCCAGCTTAGGCGGTGCGTTTGGTAGTGGAAACGACAGTGGTAGCACCTACCATACAAGAAGAGGTTTTGAAAAGTTCCTATTTAGACTAACTATTGTGTTAGCTGTCCTTCTTGTTGTTTCTTCTATCTTGGCCGTGATCTAAACGGGTCAATTTATCTATGAACAAAGATTCGGGGAATACGTTCTCCTCAAAAATTAAAATTAATCAGGCTATTCACGCGTTTACGTATGGCCAAATGCTTCTCTTTTTACTCTTACTTACCATATTTTTTGTAAGTGGTTTTCTTATTTTAGATACTCTCAATGAAAAATACCTTGTCGAGAGACCGCTTGCTGGTGGCTCTATTAAAGAAGGAGTGATTGGATCGCCACGATTTATCAATCCTGTTCTTGCAAGTACAAGTACAGATAAAGATCTTACGACGATTCTTTTTTCAGGACTCATGAAAAAAAGCTCTGATGGAGTTATGGAATATGATTTGGCAGAAAGCTACACAGTAAACAATGAAAAAACTTTGTATACTTTTATACTAAAACCTTCTGCTGTTTTTCACGACAATACAAGGGTTACGGCTGACGATGTTGTGTTTACGATCACTCAAATACAAAATGGCTCACTCAAGAGTCCACATCAAGCAAACTGGCAAAACGTGTCTGTTACCAAAATTGATGAACGAACGGTGGAATTTAAACTTGCGGCATCATATGGCAATTTTCTTGAAAATGCCTCTATCGGAATTTTACCAGCACATCTATGGAGAGATTTAGATACTGAAGATTTTACATTCTCTGATAGTAATATTAGTGCGATTGGATCTGGACCATATAAAATTTCTCATATTGAAAAGAAGAAGAATGGCCTCATCGAGAGCATCTCTCTTGTTGCATTTAAAAACTACACTGGTGCGCCAGCCTATATTCATAAAATAACATTTGTCTTCTATCGAAACGAAGAAGACCTAACCAAAGCATTTCGCAAACATAAGATTGATCAAATAAACGCAATCAGTGGCACGCAAGCACGAGCGCTTGAATCTGAAGGAGAAACAATTACCCATGTAAATCTTTCAAGGATTTTTGGTCTATTTTTCAATAGCAATAAACAAGAGATTTTTAGAAATAAAAATATTGTACAAGCTATTCATTTAGCAATTGATAAAGACACTATCGTAACCACAGTACTTGGAGGATACGGACAAGTTATTGATGGTCCTATTCCAAAAATGATGCATGAGGGGGCTGGTTCAACCACAATGAGCACTCAGACAGAAGAAATTGCACAAGCAAATTCACTTCTTGATCGAGAAGGTTGGGTGCTCGGAAGTGATGGCATGCGAACAAAAAATGGAACTGCTCTTAAATTTTCAATTTCTACGGGCGACGCCCCAGAACTTCAAGCAACCACGAACTTAATCAAAGAAGATTTGAAACGCGTAGGTATTGCTGTTGATGTAAAAGTTTTTGAAATCGGCAACCTTAACCAAAGCGTTATACGTCCACGCGATTATGAATCACTGTTCTTTGGACAAATCATTAGTAGTGAATCAGATTTGTTCGCATTCTGGCATTCAAGTCAGCGTAATGACCCAGGACTCAATATTGCAAGCTACACCAATAGTAAGGTAGATGGTTTACTTGAAAAAATCCTCACCTCACAAAATGAAGATGAGAAGCATAAATATTTTACCGATATCGATAGTGAGATTAAAAAAGATTTACCCGCACTATTTATATACGCCCCAGATTTCATTTATCTGATGGACGACAAGATTCACAATATTAACATTACTAATATCACACTCCCTTCTGAACGATTGAGTCACGTCAATACCTGGTATGTCAGAACTGAGAAAGTGTGGAACTTCATTCATTAATAAAACATTATTATTTATAACTACTGATAAACATGGATCAAAAATCAAACAACACAGGACCTTCACATAGCGGTCAAAACAATAGAAATCGTACCCCCTATACTGGTACGCGAAACCAACACAGCTCTCGTGGAGGAGGAAGAAGATTTAATAATAAAAATTCTTCTCGACCAGAAACCACGGCCAACACTGGGGTGCGTCCACGACGCCCTGCTCCTTCTCAAATGAGAACTGGCGCACCTGTCAGAGATCGAAACAAAAGCGGTGCACCACACGGGCGACGAGAGCTTAGTTCTATTCAGCCTCCAGAAAAAAATGTAATTCGAGTTATTCCACTCGGTGGAGTTGAAGAAATCGGAAGAAATATGACCATGGTAGAACTCAACGACCAGATTATCGTTATAGATGCTGGTATTGGTTTTGCCGATGAAGAAAATCCAGGAATTGACTACATGATTCCAAACACAAAATATCTTGAGGCAAACAAGCACAAGATTAAAGCGATGGTGATCACCCACGGCCACCTTGATCACATTGGAGGTATTCCCTATCTTATTGAACGAATTGGTAATCCACCTATCTACACACGGGAATTCGGGGCATTGCTTGTAAAAGCAAAAGCTGAAGATTTTCCAGGTCTAAAACTCAACATTAAAGTTGTTGAAGCTGCAGACGGTGCGCTTCCAATTTCTCCTGACTTTAAAGTTCGATTTTTTGGGCTTACTCACTCAATCCCAGATTCAACAGGAGTAATTATTGAAACACCATTTGGTGATATTGTTTCAACAGGAGACGTTCGTGTTGATAACAAAGATGGCGTTCCTCTACCAAAAGAATTTGAACAATACAAAATGTTTAAAGACAGAAACGTACTTCTTATGACCATGGACTCGACAGGTATTACAAGTCCTGGCTGGTCTGGTTCTGAAGCTGAAGTAATTAGTAATATTGATACTATTATTAAAAATGCTCCGGGTAGATTAATCATTGGTACATTCGCTTCTCAAGTAGAACGAATTCTTGAATTTATCAATTCAGCAACGAGATATGGCAAGTATGTTGTTGTTGAAGGACGTTCAATGAAAACAAACGTTGGTATTGCCAAAGAACTTAAACTGACTGACTTCAAACATGTCATCGGTATTGAGGACATGGATGATTATCCACCTCATAAGATTGTACTTATTGCTACTGGCGCACAAGGTGAAGAATTTGCCGCGCTGATGAGAATGGCGAACGGAACTCACAAGCAAATCAAGCTTGGTGCAACAGACACGATTGTGCTTTCTTCGTCAGTTATTCCAGGAAACGAAGCTGCTGTTGATAGTTTGAAAGACAACCTCTACCGAGGCGATGCAAAAGTAATCACGTATATGGACAATGTTGTTCACGCATCTGGTCACGGAAAACGAGGTGAACTTGAATGGCTTCACAAGCAAATTAACTACAAATTCTTTATGCCGGTACACGGACACCACCACCGTCTCAAGATGCACGCAGAACTTGCAGAAACTCTGGGATGCCCAAAAACTAATATTGTCGTTCCTGATAACGGAAGTATTATTGAAATTGTAAATGAAGGTAAAGAAATCGTTAAGCGAAAAGAAAAAGTTCCAGGCGAAGCGGTTATTATCGATGGGCTTTCTGTATCGGATACACAACATCTTGTGATCCGAGACCGAAAAGCACTCGCTCAAGACGGTATCTTCGTTATGGTTGTCATGATCAATATGAAAACGAAGCAAGTAAAAAAATCTCCTGATCTTATTTCTCGGGGTTTTGTCTACTTAAAAGAAAATCAAGAACTTCTTAAGAAAGCACGAAACATGATTAAGAAAACAACTGAAGAAACAATTGCTGGTATGGATCCGGTTGATTTTGACTATGTAAAAGATACGATCACACGTAAGGTAACAAAGTTCCTATTCCAAGCTACTGGAAAACGACCTGTGGTTATCCCCGTTATTCTCAGCTCATAGTTTGTTAGACTATGTGTATGGTGCAGAAGCTCTCACATAGTAACTTAAAATCTATTTTCGGTGTAAGCTTTATCTTAACGATAAGTGTAGCTCTGACGTCCTATGTAGACTCGAGCTTTGTTGAAAGTTTTACGTCTCCTCATCTTGTTGGGTTACTTTTTGCCGCGGCATCACTTGCTTCGCTTATCTATATATCCTACACACCAAAAATTTTCCATCGGTATGGATTAGTGAAGACACTCAGTAGTGTTGGCGCGTTGTATGTCTTATCTGTTGTTGCTCTTGTTGCTTGTAAAAATCAACTAATATTACAACTCTTCTTCATAACCTACTGGGTTTCTGCCATAGCAATGTTTTTATCTGTCGATGTACTTCTGTCGCACTATTCAAAAAACACCTCGGCTGGAAATACTCGGGGTATTTACCTGACTGTGTACAACTTCGCATTTCTCATTGGACCATTTCTTGCCGGTATTCTGGTAAATACTGTCTACTTCAAAGGTGTATATTTAACATCGGGTCTCCTTATTGCCTGTATGCTCTATTACTTTGTACATCAGTTTAAAGATGTGCATATTTTTCCCGAAGATAAAAAAATGAACTTCTTTTTAGGGGTGAAAAATCTTTTCAAGCGAACTGATCTTAAAAATGTATATCTTGTATCGTTAACACTTAACTTCTTCTTCGCATGGATGACTATCTACACCCCTCTGTACCTGTCTGAGTACGTTGGTCTATCGTGGCAAGAAATTGGTGTAGTGTTTGCAGTCATGCACATACCCTATGTCCTCTTTGATATTCCCTGGGGCACTATTGCCGATAAAATTCTTGGTGAAAAAGAAATGATGGTCGCGGGTATTATTATTGTCAGCTTGTGTACTATTGCACTTGGATTTATCACCGGAAAGGAGGTTTGGATTTGGGCTTGTGGACTTGCTCTAACTCGTATTGGTGCGAGCCTCATACAAGTAACAACAGAAAGTTACTTTTTTAAAAAAATTGACAAGGAAGATACTCGAACAATCTCTGTTTTCCGCAACACTTCCTCTGTCGCATTTCTTATAAGTCCAATTATTGCAACCATTGCCCTATCCTTTGCAAATATTCAAAATTTGTTTATTATCTTAGGACTTATCGTTTTATTGGCACTTATACCAACGTACGGCCTTCATGACACCAGATAACAAAAACAACGGAACACGAATCAACAAATACTTAGCTGATCAAGGTATTGCAACACGTCGCGGCGCCGACAAGCTTATTTCCCTTGGTAAAGTTCTGATTAATGGAAAACGAGCAAAGCTTGGTGACACTGTCGAGTCAAGCGACACAGTGACACTCAAAAACACAAAAGAAGAAAAACTTGTGTATTATGCATACAACAAACCTGTTGGTGTTACCACGGTCGGCAAACAAGAAGGTGAAGAAGAAATTAAAGATATTATTCAATTCCCTTTTAGAGTCTTTCCACTAGGGCGCCTCGACAAAGACTCAAGCGGTCTTTTAATTATCACCAACGATGGACGTATTACAGAAAAACTTTTAAGTGGTGTATATAACCATGAGAAAGAATATGTGGTGACCGTTAATCACGCCATAGAACACATGTTTATGGTTAAACTTCGTGATGGTGTTCGTCTTGGAAAAGAAATGACAAAAAAAGCAAAGGTGCGAAAACTCGACAGTCATACATTTGAAATTATTATCACTGAAGGGAAAAATAGACAAATTCGTCGCATGTGTGCTTCACTCAACTATCAGGTGAAGTCACTTCAAAGAGTTCGTATCATGAACATTTTGCTTGGCAAACTACGACCAAACACTTATAGAGAAATTAAAGGTAAAGAATTAGAAGAATTTTTAAAAGAAGTTTTATAAAAAATCCGCCAGAGAATGGCGGATTTTTTATAGTTTTAATTTTTAGAACCTCTCTTTCTCTCACCTTCCTTTAAGAAAATCTTTCGAAGACGAACTGCATCTGGTGTAACTTCGAGAAGTTCATCTCCTCGAATCATACTCATCGCAAGCTCAAGTGTAAGAAGTAACGGCGGAACAACCTTCACAGCCTCATCAGAACCAGAAGCACGCATGTTGGTAAGCTGTTTTCCTTTTGTTGGATTTACCACCATGTCTTCGCCCTTCACGGTGTATCCAATCACCATACCTTCGTATACTTCTGTGTTCACAGGAATATACAGCACTCCACGCTCTTGTAGGTTATCGAGAGCAAAGGCGAGTGCCTTGCCGTTTTCCATAGACACCATTGATCCAAATTCTGTTTTTGTTACTGTACCAGCATATGGCATGAAGCCGTGGAAAATTGTTGTAAGAATTCCTTCACCTCGAGTATCGACAACGAATTCATTTCTATACCCAAGAAGACCACGAGTCGGAACAACGAAGATCATCTTCACGTTGTTTCCATCGTGTTCCATGTTTTGCATCAAACCTTTTCGTTTGCCCATTTTCTCGATAACGGCACCAGAAAATTCTTCTGGAACAACGATCGTTGCCTCTTCGAAAGGTTCACTCTTTTCTCCATCAATATCTTTAATGATTACTTCAGGTTGTGACACAGCGAGCTCAAACCCTTCGCGTCGCATATTTTCAATGAGAATTGCCAAGTGAAGTTCACCTCGTCCATAAACCTTAAATTTACCTTGATCACCAAAATCAACTCGAAGACCCACGTTTACCTCAAGTTCTTTTTCGAGTCGCTCTCGGATTTGTCGTGACGTAAGCAATTTACCTGCTCGCCCAACAAACGGAGAATCGTTCACCATCATGTTGAAGGAAACGGTTGGTTCGTCAACTTTAATTTCAGGCATTGGGTCAGTTGTTTCAATATCAACAATTGTTTGACCGATGAAAATATCTGGAAGACCTGAAATCATAATAATGTCACCAGCAACAGCTCCTTCAACGGATTTTCGTTGCATACCTTCAAAAGTAAAAAGTTTCGTGATTTTACCACTATGGAGTGCTCCGCTAGTATCTTTTGCAAATACTTTTTGTCCGTCTTTAATAACACCTTGATACATTCGACACACACCCATTCTTCCTAGGAAGTTGTCATACGCCAGGTTAAATACTTGAGCCTTGAGTGGTCCTACAATTTTATCTTCACCAGAAACTGAAGGTACTTCTTGAAGCACAAGATCAAGGAGCGGGGTTAGATCTTTCATTTCATCTTGCATAGCAAGCTTTGCAGTACCAGCTCGGCCAATTGCGTATACTGTTTTGAAATCGAGTTGTTCATCAGATGCACCAAGCTCAAAAAAGAGTTCATATACCGCATCATGGGCAGCATTCACGTCTGCTGCAGGTTTATCAATTTTATTAAGCACTAAAATAGGTTTAAGTCCAAGTTCAAGAGATTTTTTAAGTACGAATTTTGTTTGAGGCATTGGTCCTTCCGCAGCATCAACGATCAAAAGCACTGAGTCAACAGCTTTTAATACTCGTTCAACTTCTGAACCAAAGTCGGCGTGGCCAGGAGTGTCTACAATATTAATTTTTGTACCTTTGTAATACACCGAAGTGTTTTTTGCGTAAATAGTGATTCCTCGCTCTTTTTCAAGATCGTTTGAATCCATAGATACTGTTTCATCTGCCATTTCATTTTGACGTAAAATAGCGTCAGTAAGCGTTGTCTTACCGTGGTCCACGTGAGCAATAATTGCGATATTTCTGATTTCCATACAAAATTAACTTAAAAAATTTACCCCGAATAGTCGGGGCCTCCTTTAAAGGAGATAGTTGGACGTTTACTATACCATGTAGAGAAAGACTTGTGAAGCTAATAACCCCCAAACCAAAACAGCCCCGAAGGGCTGCTTTGAGATGCTATTCTATTGGATTTTGACCCCTAATGATTCGAATGAGAAACATGATAACGGCGGCAACCAACAGAATGTGAATAAACCAACCTATAGTGTACGCACCTACGACACCAAGGATCCATAATATGAGTAGTACGAAAGCGATTGTTGTAAGCATAAATATTGTAATTCTTAATATTTATAAAACGACCTCTTTGTGTAACCTAATATCTATTGTGGCAAACTTTCTCCGTTTTCTTCACCAAGAGAAAAATCAATATTAATTCCCTCTTGCTCTTCTGCACTATTTTGTTGTCTGTCAGTTATATATCGATACCCGAAAAAACCAAGTATCAAGATAACAATGACAATCAAAATAGTATTTACCCCACTTCCATTATTTTGACCTTCCATAGAACGTATTAATTAATGGATAATTATTTCTTTCCTGGAACTTTTTTAGCAACCTTCTTTACGACAGCTTTTGTAGTTGTTACAACTTTCTTCACAACCTTTTTAGCACTTCCTGTAGCCTTTTTAACGGCTGTTTTTGTTTTTGACGCAATAACTTTTGCATCTTTTTTAGCACCAGTCATAACTTTTTTGATAGTAGCGGCTGCAGCTTTCACGTCTTTATTTGCTGCAACTTTCTTTTTCACAACACCAACAGCTTTTACAACTTTTGCTCGATTCTTTTTACCGTTTGGACCAAGTAGCGCATACGCTGCTGCACCAGCAACCACAGCTGCTGCACCTACAGCCACTGCTTTGCCGACATTACTTTTTTTTCCTTCTGTCTTTTTTGCAACTTTTTTCATCGGATTTTTTACTTAAAAAATAATGATAATAGGCGACAGATATATTATACTCCTTTTACTATTTCTATACTAGACTTTTCTTCTTATTTTAGGAGGGACTGTTTTGACAGCATCAGAAGCAACTCTTTTCTTTCGCCGAGGAAACATAAATCTAAAAATTGGACTTTGTTTAATGTCATCGATAAGGTCTTTTGCCTCTTCTCCCATGTAATCACTGGTGTTTTTAAGCTTTTCGACAAGTGCATTCACTGAAGAAACCAATCTTCGGAGCTTGATCAAGAGTACAATAACAAAAAAAGAAATAACAAGAACCGCGATCGAGGTAATAAAGAAAAAGATATTTGCCTGCACAAGAGTTTCCATATGGTTATTATAGAATAGAACTATTAAAAATACGTGTGGACAATTAGAGACACGCTTTACATGTACCCCGCATAACAATGTCATGAATGTATCCCACTCCCTGCTTTTTTTTATACGGAAGAGTTACCGATGCAACACTTCCACAGTCATCACACACAAAATGGTCGTGTGATGCTTCTGTTTTTATTTCATACATAACAACATCTTTTGAAATAAGAACTTTTTTTACAATATTATCCTTTACCAAACTTTCAAGATTGCGAAACACGGTAGAAAAATCTGCTGATACTTTTTTTTGAATATCAGCAATAGACAGTAAATGTTCTTGAGACAGGATTTCTAAAATTTCATCTTTGTAGAGTGAGTTCTTCATGGGACAAGTATATTCTATTTGCAAGTTACTTGCAAATAGAATATACTTGTTGAAGTACTATGCGAACGAAAGAAATTCTATTTAAAATATTTCTTGTCTTGTACATTGTCGTACTTGGCATTCATGCAAAGAATATTGATTGGACAGTACTCAGTGGCATTGCCCTACTGTCTGGTGTCCTCCTTGCCTATTTTGCGCATGCAAGAAAAGGCTTTGTGACAATCCTGCTACTTGCAGTGCATATGACTATTGAGTGGTCTCAACATGTTAGTGTTGGCTTGTCATATACAACTGGCGAATTAATCTTTCACGGAATACACGCGCTGTTTGATATCGTGTTTCTTGTAAGCGAATTTAAACGTCATTCACACAACGCCTTAAAAGCAATTCTTGCTGGTATATTAGTTGGACTCCTGTCGCTTCTTCTTTTAGGTAATCATAAACATGTAGAAACTTCGGAAGAAACTCACCATGCTGAATCAGAAGAACACACTGAATTCCCTTTTGATGCACTTATTATGGGCGGTATTTTAGGTTGCGCAGTAACCCATCTTTTTGAGAGAAGAAGATAGTGAAATATACTTTACTGCTGCCAGACTTGGGCTCGAACCAAGATAAACGGTACCAGAAACCGTTGTCCTACCATTAGACGATCTGGCAATGAGTGTTTTCACACATCTCAGTTATACCAGAACTCATCATTTTTCTCAAAATAAGATACAATAGATGACGTATGAAAGAGCAAAAACCATTTCGACCAAAACGCCTCACTCTTGATGAAATTAAAAGCGGATGTATCTATGTCACAGATGGAGACGAAACAGAAACTCGTATTTGTGTTATCAATGAAGAATTTCGCCAAGGTTTTGATATTATCAAAAGTAGCAAAGATCATAACAAATCGGTAACTTTTTGGGGCTCTGCCCGTTTAGCTGAAGGCCATGAAGACTATCAACGAGCACTTAGACTGTCTCGACGTATCGCTGGAGAGCTTGGCTATTCAATCGTTACTGGTGGTGGACCAGGTATTATGGAAGCTGGAAACCGTGGCGCTTACGAAATGGGAAAACCATCTTTTGGTTTAACAATTAAGCTTCCAATGGAACAGTATACAAATAGGTATGTTACTGACGAAATACCGTTCTATTTCTTTTTTACACGAAAGGTTCTCATGGCATATTCTGCTGAAGCGTATCTTTACTTCCCTGGTGGATTTGGAACCTTTGATGAACTCTTTGAAATTTTAACGCTCGTTCAAACAGGTAAAATTTCAAAAGTGCCAATAATATTAGTTGGTAAAAAATTCTGGGAACCACTTGATAGGATGATACGCGAAACGATGCTCAAAGAATTTGAAACTATATCCCCAGAAGATCTTAATCTCTACACAATTACCGATGATGAGGATGAGATTGTGCGAATTGTAAAAAATGCACCGATGCGAGAAGAATAATGTATGACAACAGGAATTATCTCGGCTTTTATAGCAATGATAGCGTGGGGTGTTGGTGATTTTTTTATACAAAAATCAACAAGAAAAATTGGTGACTGGCAAACCTTGTTCCTCATTGCTCTTTTTGGAACAGTAATGGTTTTACCTTTTGTATGGTCAGATATTGGCAAGATTGTACTACTACCATCAAACATTGTCTATATTATATTTACAGCGGCTATATTACTTTTCGTGGCTGCACTTTTTGAATTTGAGGCACTCAAGAAAGGAAAGCTTTCTATAGTTGAACCTATTTGGTCATTTGAAATAGTGGTTTCAAGTATCTTTGCTTTTTTTATCCTTCGAGAACCTCTTTCCACTCTACAAATCATACTTATTCTAATTCTGATGATCGGTCTTTTCTTGATTTCATACAAAGATATCACAGTAAGTAAACGAATTATTTTTGAAAAAGGAATAAAAATCGCTTTCTTATCTGCGCTACTTATGGGTATTACAAATTTTTTTGTTGGATGGGGTGCACGAGAAACAAATCCACTTATGATTAACTTTGTTATTAATAGTGTTTCTTTAGTGGGATCTTTTATTTTTATTGCCAGACAAAGAAAAATAAAAGATACTTTGATTCATCTTATAGAATATCCGAAAGTGCTTGCGCCCATGATGATCTTAGACAACATCGCATGGATAGCGTTTGCAATCGCGATGGTTTCTACTCCTATTGGCATTGCGGTTGCAATCTCTGAAAGTTACATCATTATTGCTGTACTTCTCGGAATTTTTATTACAAAAGAGAAATTACTCAAGCACCAATACATTGGTCTTCTTGTCGCAATTCTATCAGCAATTATACTTTCAACGACTATATAGTTCAAAGAGATTTTTTATTACCCTTACTTGTGCAAACTTTTACAAACTCTGTAAACAATGGATGTGGTTCTAATACTCGTGCAAGGAATTCTGGGTGGAATTGTGTTCCTAAGAAAAATGGATGCTGTGTTGTCGGAAGTTCTGCTATTTCCATGAGTACACCATTTGGAGATTTACCAGAAAATACAAGTCCTGCTTTTTCAAGCATGTCCACATAATCAGGATTCACTTCATAGCGATGACGATGGCGCTCAAGAATCTTTGATTTTTTATAAGCATCAAAAGCAATCGTATTTTTCTTCAAGATCGCTTCGTATGTACCAAGACGCATTGAAGCTCCATATTCTTTCACTTCAAGCTTTTTTCTTTGCTCCGGCATAATATCCACCACTGGATGTTCGGTCTTTTCATTAATCTCTACAGTATGAGCGTTCTTAAGACCCAGGACATTTCTTGCGTACTCAACAACCATAAGCTGCATACCATAACAAATTCCGAAATATGGAATCTTGTTGACTCTGGCATATTCAATAACTTTTATCTTTCCTTCAATGCCTGTTTCGCCAAATCCTCCTGGCACTAAAATACCGTCATATTTTACAAGTTTTGCCAATTCTTTTTTCCCATTAGTTTCGAACTTTTTTGCATCAAGCCAGTGAAGGTTTGTTTTGACCCCCAGGTGTATTCCTGAAATTTTCAATGCTTCAATAATTGAGATATATGCGTCAGAGAGTACAAAGTCCCCCGTATCAAAATATTTACCGACAACTGCAATATTCACTTCTTTCTGAGTCTTTTTCATCACCACACTTCTCCACTCTTTAAGATTATTTTTTCGAGACTTCAAACCAAAATGACTGAGAATTCTTGTTCCTAGCCCATCATTTTCAAAATTAATAGGCACCTCGTAAATACTTTTTACATTTGGAGCGGCAATAACATCATCCGCAGAAAGAAGCCCTGTCATGTTGGCAATTTTTTCTTTTCTTTTTTTATCAATAGGAAGCTCGGCCCGGGCAATAATAATATTTGGACTTACTCCATACGAGTTCATTTGTATAACGGCATTTTGAGTTGGCTTTGTTTTCATTTCACCAATCGAAGAAGGAGTCGGCAAATATGACACCATCACAAACATAACATCCTTTGGGTTTTTTAGTTTAAGTTGACGTGCGGCTTCTAGAAAAATAGCATTTTGGTATTCACCCACAGTACCACCAACTTCTACAACCACAACTTCTGCATCTGTTTTCTTTACCGATTCATGAATACGCCGAATAATTTCTTCGGTAATATGATATGTTGGTTCAACACATTTACCTTTGTATCCAAGCGCGCGCTCTTTATCAATCACATACTTAAAGACCATGCCGTTCGTCATATAGTTTTCCTTTGGAAGGGTTTGATTCAAAAAGCGCTCGTAGTTACCCATATCTTGATCAGTTTCAAGACCAGAATCCATCACAAACACTTCTCCATGTTCTGTTGGGTTCATCGTACCAGCATCCACATTTAAATAAGGGTCGGCTTTTATCAAGCTGACCCTTAAGCCTTTACTTTTTATAATAGTACCGATTGAAGCTGTTGTGATTCCCTTACCAACGCCAGACATCACTCCCCCGACCACAAAGATATATTTTGTTTTTGATCTTTTTTCTGACATATGAAGTGATGTTTGTATTGTTATTTTTTAAGATATGCTCTTGTTGCAAGGAAACTAGAAATCATACCGAGCAACATTCCGAACACTGCAGTGATCACAAAGAGTTGGAAAAAGTTCGCAAAGTAGTAGGTGTTAAGATTGATTCCCAAAAAGTCTGTCATGTTTGCACCAAGCCACAGTGAGATCGGATAGAAGATGAGCATAGTAATAAACGCAGAGACAAGTCCATACAACATTCCCTCAACCATAAATGGACCTCGAATATAGTGGTTTTCAGCACCCACAACACGCATAACGCCAATTTCTTCTCGCACGATATAAATATTAAGTCGTAGCGTGTTAAAAGTAATAATGACAGAAATACACACAAGAACGAGCGTAATACCCAAGCCAAGCTTCTTTGCACCTTCGGTGATAGAAATAAGACGGTCAATGACCAGTTTGTTTTGGAAATAGTTTACCTTATCAATAATAACTTGTTGGTTGCTTTGAAGGGCGTCGCCCGACTCTAAGAAGTTTGCAATTTGTTCATATTCAGAGGCTTCTATTGCTTCAATATTTAGTGTTGCGCCCAAAGGATTTTCATCGAGCTCTTCAAGAGCTTGTAAAGTAAGATAGTCGGTAGAATGTCGCTCTCTGAAATTTGCTAGTGCTTGTTCTGCAGAAATATATTCAACACTTGCAACTTCAGGCAACTGTTCAAGCTGACCTTTAATACCCAAAATTTCAGATTCGGAAGCACCAACAGTAAAGAAAACAGTAACGTCTACTTTGTCTTGGAGTTGACTCAACGAAAAATTAAGAACTGCCTGAGAAAGAATAATGAGCGTAATAACAGAAAGCGTAATAGTCATCACAAGCACAGAAGACAAAGACACAAAACCGTTTCGAACGAAATTTAGAAACCCTCCTCGTACAACTCTTTTTATATCTAATACTTTCATCCCGATAGTGACAGGTCGCGGTCTTAATGCTTCCTATCGTTATTCTTAAAAAATCTGATAATAATAAACTTAATTTCTATTCTACTACCCTTAGCGACCGCGGTCACTATCGGGATTCATATCCTACTGCTCTAAATGATATATTTTCCTTTCTCATCATCACGAACCATCTTTCCATCTTCAAGCGTAATCACTCGTTTATGAATCGCATCAACCACACCTTTGTTGTGAGTAGTAAGAATAACCGTGGTTCCTAAACTATTAATTTTTTTCAAAATATGAACAACCTCGTAAGTATTTACTGGATCAAGATTACCCGTTGGTTCATCAGCGACAACAACTTCTGGATTGTTAATAATTGCTCGCGCAATAGAAAGACGCTGTTTTTCTCCACCAGACATTTGGTGTGGGAAATGAAAAGCTTTTGACCCTAGATCAACAAGATCAAGAACGTGTGGAACATCCGATTCGATCTCTTCGTCTGTTTTACCCGCAGATTCCATCGCAAAGGCAATATTTTCATAAGCAGTTTTATTCGGCAACAGACGAAAATCTTGGAAGACAGTACCAATTCTTCTTCGTAGGTTTGTTAATTTTGATGAACGAAGTGTGTTTACTTCTATCTCATCAAAAAAAATATTCCCATCGGATGGCTTTTCTTCGCCGAGCAAAAGTTTAACAATAGTTGTTTTTCCAGCTCCAGAGTGCCCCACAATAGAGACAAATTCCCCTGATTTTATTTCAAAATTTAGTCCTTCAACAGATGCTTCAGCCGCGTTTGGGTAGATTTTTGTTACATTTTCAAAACGTATCATGGAATATAGTATAGCAAAATTTTCAAATCCACAGAATAGCTATAATGAGCGTTCTGCCTCAATAAATTCGTCGATTTCCCCAGATTTTAGCACTTTTTCAATATCACGAATCTCCACACCAGTCCGATGGTCTTTCACCATTTGATACGGATGGAAGACATATGAACGTATTTGACTACCCCATTCATTGTCGACAACCTTTGAAATAGCAAGCTCTCCGAGTGTTTCTTTCTGCTTTTCTTCAAGAATTTTTATGAGTTTCCCTCGTAACATGTGCTCTGCTTTTTCTCGATTCGCTTCTTGACTACGCTCTGACTCAACATGCACGGCAATACCTGTTGGCACATGGACCAGACGAACAGCAGTATCGCGTTTGTTCACGTTTTGTCCACCAGGACCAGAACTTCGAGCAAAAGAAACCTCTACGTCATCTTTTGGAAGAATAAAATCATCAACATGCTCAATCAGAGGAATAAATTCAACCATAGCAAACGAAGTATGGCGCTTTGCATTTGCATTAAAAGGAGAAATTCTTACAAGCCTGTGTACGCCCGATTCTCTCTTTAAAAGTCCGTATACATTTTTCCCGGTAATCTCGATAGAAATCGCTCGATAGCCATTTCGTTCGTTTGTGTGAGCACTCGTAATTTTTTGTGAAAAATTATGCGCATCACAAAAACGTGAATACATTTCGTATAAAATTCTTACAAAGTCTTCGGCATCATCACCACCTGCCCCAGCAAAAATATTAAGAATGGCTGATTTTTTATCGTACTTTGCTAACCCTTCTAGTTTATCTTTTAGTTCTTGGATTTTTTTTATTGTAGATTGAGCTTCTACTTTATTTGTTCAAAAATCTGGCCGAGCCATCTCTGCTTCAAGAGATTGAATCTGTGAAGTTATTTCTTCATTTGTCATAGTAACGCCACTATATCAAATAAGATAGAAAGAAAAAAGCCCTGTCATAGACAGGACTTTTTGATGAATGTTAGAGCTCAGCTTAGCAATTTCCTGAGGTTGTCAACTGCCTGACGAACCTGCTCACTCCTGAGACCTTTTAGGGGTGCAGATGTTTCCACGGGTAGACCGTCAATAAGCCTTTTAGGGATACTGTTCATGAAAATTACCGCCCTACAATGATGAGAACCGAGCATTGCCTCGACATTACGCTCACTTGAACATAATATTGTAATTCTTGTTGGTTGAATACCACAAGACACAAGCATGGCCTGCAACTTCTTCTTTTGACGGTCAAAAGCAGGAGAAATTAGGACTGCAAGTCTACCACCGTGATCCGCACCAAGATACCTTTCTGAATCTGGCCAAACAAGCTCAAGTTGAGATCTGTTGATAGATACACTTTTAGGGTTTTCAGCTAGAGCTTCTAAAACTTCAGCAATGTGAGCCCTTTGTTTATCGGTCAGAGCATCTTCTGCCAGCGCAGAGGTCAAAAGACTAAGGGCTTTCAAAGCCTTTTTTGTGGGTTGAAGTTGCATGAACTTTGTTTTTGCTGACAATACAACAAAAACAAGAAAAAGTAAATATGTGAGCCATTGTCGGGAATCGGTCACAAATATTTTTCCTGACGGAAAAATTTCGCGACCCCGGCTCGGTATTTTTGCCTTGAGCAAAGCTCAAACAAAAATATACCTCCGCCTTTCGATTCCGATCGCAGGCAAAAGCCTGCTCAATGTCTCCAAAGGAGCCATTGTCGGGAATCGAACCCGAGACCTCACCCTTACCATGGGTGTGCTCTACCAACTGAGCTACAACGGCAATGAGAACATATTAAAACAAAAAGAGCCTTTTTACAAAGACTCTTTTTGTATTTGCGCGATTGCTAGGACTTGAAGCTTACAGCTTCAGTACACCTTTTGGTTAAAACTTCACAAGCGGAGTTTTAAGCTCAAAAGGTTTTCAAGTCCCGAACGTAATGTTTCCCAAACATTACTCCCCTCCTACCATAAGAAAAACCTGACTTTACATGTCAGGCTTTTCTTAATTTGCGCGATCGGCGGGACTTGAACCCGTAACCTCCCACGTGACAGGCGGGTGCTCTAACCAGTTGAGCTACGACCGCAAATATTAACTTCCAACGTCGCAAGTTTATCACAAAGAGATACGTTTGCCAACGCTTGAAAATTGTGTCGAGGGTGGGAGTCGAACCCACGACCTTAGCGTTATGAGTGCTACGCTCTAACCATCTGAGCTACCCCGACAATGGATACAAAGTAACATAGAATGAAGTAATTTTCAAGATAAAAAGCACAAAGGACCTTCTCGGTTTGAGAAGGTCCTTTATCAGCGCACCAACATCAATAGAATGCAGCGTGCCCGCTTGTTGCGCAACGGTCGAAAAGCTTACCCATCATGTGATCGCCCGAGGGAAAGCCTTTGAACTGATCAGTGGCAACATCCTCCAAGGGTGCTCGATCAGATGCTCCGCATATCGCTTTTATCGCGCCGTCCAGTTCTCCGGGCAGGAATGACGGATCCTCGCCCTCAGCTCTGCTCATTTCAGCTTTGATATCAGTCTCAGCAACATAGCGAGCTTCATTCTCTTCAGAGTGTCCCATGGCGATTCAGTGTTTGGTTTGGAATGGTTGAAAGTTCGTTGGCTTTTAATATACTATATATTTTAAATAAAGTCAAGCTTTGTGAGCTAAAACAAAAGCGCCCAGAGGACGCTTTTGTTTTACATGTTGCGGGGGGCCGACTCGAACGGCCGCCTTCAGGTTATGAGCCTGATGAGCTACCACTGCTCTACCCCGCGATCTATTTTGTTTAAACCTAACTACAACAACTTTTACATCATAACCTCAGGTTATTCGCACTATAAGTTCCTTTTGGAACTACCACTGCGGTACCCGCGATATACTTCAGTGGTTTAATTCTACATACTTTTTAGCTTTTTGCAAGATTTTAAAACAATCTTAAATGAATTCAAATTCTTTGAAAACTTTTTCAAATTGAGCGATCACTCGTTTTGCTTCTCGATGATCAATTTGGAAATTAAGACCTTCATGAGCAATTTTATTTCTCACTTTATGTGCCTCCCATGCTTCTTGAAGTGTATCAAAATCTGATGCTTCGACTGATTTAAGTTTTTCTCCCAAATTATCTCCTCTGTATCCCATCCGAGTCATCATTTCGTCTAAAATATTATCGGCTTCGATAATAGCAAGTCGCCAATCAGAGGAGTTGGTTGAATGCACGTGATCGAGCACTGTTTGCCATCGATCATTCTTTTTATACACTTCAATTTCTGCCTCAAGAGGTCTACTCAGCTTTTTAGCTTTCCTTTCTCGCATTTCACTTTTTCGCACAATCACATACAAAATAACCGTAATAGCGATCAGTGCAACAACCGAAAATATAAACGTGACAACACTATCAACCGTTCTCAAAAAACCACTACCATCGACAGAAAGTCCTCCGGTAATCAGCTTATACATTTTTTGAAAGATAAATTCTATATTGATTGATTGCATATAGACCTATTGTACCTCAAATTTTTTACCCACTTCAAAGAGTAACTGTTCTCCGAAGTGTGGCGCCATGAGTTGAATGTCGAGCGGAAGTCCGTCACTTGAAAATCCTGCAGGTAATGAAATCGCTGGAACACCAGTAATGTTTGCTGGCACGGTAAACACATCTGACATATACATTTCAAGTGGACTTGCTTTAGCGCCCGGTTTAAACGCAGGACTCGGCGTTGTTGGCGTAACAATAAGATCAACATGTTCGAATACCTTGTTCATTTCTTCTGTAATTTTGTGTCGCATTTTTATTGCCTTGTTGTAGTAGGCGTCATAGTAACCATGAGAAAGTACGTATGTACCGAGTAAGATTCTTCGTTTTGCTTCTGCTCCAAATCCAGCTTCTTTTGTTTTTTTGTATGAATCCGCCACGTCTTTTCCAGAAACAGAAAGTCCAAACCGAATACCATCAAAACGAGAAAGGTTTGTAGAGACTTCAGCTGGCATCAACACGTAATACACGGCAAGTGAATATTCCATAAAAGGAACTTCAATATCAACAATTTCATAGCCGAGACTCTTTAACTTTTCTAGGCTTTTTTCAAAATTAAGAAGAGTCTCTTTATGAATTCCATCTCCCTGTAGAAACCCTCGCGGAACACCAATCTTTTTCACTTCTTTTTTTATACAAACTCTTTCAGATTCTTTAACACACGTACTATCTTTTACATCTTCTTTGGCAAGTGTGGTAAAAATAATTTCAGAATCTTCTACTGTTTTTGTGAATGGACCGATAATATCAAGAGACGATCCCATTGCCATAAGTCCACTTCGGGAAATAGTTCCATAGGTTGGTTTGAGCCCAACAACACCACAAAACCCTGCCGGCTGTCTGATTGATCCGCCAGTATCTGATCCAAGAGCAAAGAGTGCGCCACTCATAGCAACTGCAGCAGCAGAACCTCCGGATGAACCACCAGCCACGGTTTCTGTGTTCACTGGATTTTTTGTAATTCCATATGCAGATGTTTCTGTTGAAGAACCCATCGCGAATTCATCCATGTTAGTGCGACCTAAAATAACCGCACCTTCGTTCTTTAAGTCTTCAATAACTTTTGCATTGTAAACGGCAACATATCCTTCAAGAATTTTTGAGGAAGCTCCAACGCGGTGGTCTTTGAAAAGCAAATTATCTTTAATCGCTAAAGGAATGCCGGTAAGATTTTTTATGTCCCCTTTTGCAATCATGTCATCAGCCTTTTTTGCTTGATCGAGTGTATCATCAAATACCTCCAAGTATGCATTCACTTCGGGATTTCTTTTTTTAATTTCTTCAAGATAAGCACCTGTTAAATCTACGGAAGTAAATTCCTTGTTTCGAAGTGCGTCCTGCGCTTTTTTAAGAGTGAGTGTTGTTAAATCAATCATATGTATTACAGAATTTTCTTCACTTTAATAAAGCCATTTTCTGTTTGCGACGCAGAAGATAGTAAGTCAGAAGAAAATTGTCCTGGAGTATTTTTTGCCAGATCTTCTCGGGCAATATTTTGAGTTGTATATGCGGATGTTACATCACCCAAGTCAACAGATTCTATCTGGTTGATATATCCTAAAATAGATTCAAAGTCTTTCTTGAATCCTTCGGCTTCTTCCGGCTTTATTTCAATTTTAGCGAGTTCTCCTAGTTTCTGAATATCTTCTTGTGTCATATGTGTCTTATTGTACACAAAAATAGGCTTTTTAAAAGAAAAACCCGAGAGCCTTAGCACTCTCGGGCCGGATAATACACAGCCAATTTGCGACTCGCGCTTATTGGGTTTCGTTTTTCGCTCGTCACTACTCGACGGTTATCCTAGAGCCATTTCTCTTCGCTCCAGCGCCCTTCGGTCACTGGGTAGCCCTCCTGCATATGACGAGTATCTATTCCGTCGCAAGATATCTAGACGAGGCCTAGATGGGTTGCCCCATTGGGAAATCTTTGGATCAATGGTCTTACACCCCTTCCCAAAGCTTATCGCAGTGTGTCACGTCCTTCATCGACATTTGAAATGTGAAGAGTTAAGTATGGCTCCTAACTAGAAGAATGACATACATTCAATTTGTTTGCAATAAAATAAATTACTTTACAAATAATTTTTGAAAACCCTTCTCATCTAAAATCTTTACCCCGAGCTTCTGTGCATCAGCATACTTAGATCCTGGGTCTTCTCCTGCAACAACATAGCTTGTATTTTTAGAAACAGAGCTTGCCACTTTCCCTCCTAAATCTTTTATTTTTTTCTTAGCTTCATCACGTGACATATTTGCCAACGTTCCAGTTAACACAAACGTAAGGCCAGCAAACCTATCTCCTCCCGTTACTAGTTTCTTAACCTTGAGATATGGCAAGAGTCCAGACACTTCAATCTGATTATCCTTGTGTGCAAACCAGTCCACTACAGATTTCGCAACAACGTCGCCCACACCTTCAATAGTTTCGAGCTCAGAATATGTTGCTTTTTGGAGACCTGCAAATGTTTTAAAACGCTTTGCTAATAACTCAGCTGTTTCTTCACCAACGTGACGAATACCAAGTGAATATATAAATTTATGCAATTCTACACTTTTACTTTCTTGTATTGCGGTGAGTAAATTTTGAATTGATTTTTCTTGAAAGCCTTCGAGTCCTGTCATGTCACCCGCTTCAAGTTCGTAAATATCTTTTCGTTCGGTCACCAGCCCTTCTTCTATAAAAAACTCAACAATTTTTTCTCCGAGCCCAACAATATTCATTCCCTTCTTAGAGACAAAATGAATCATATTTTCAAGCTTAATCGCTGCATGATTTTTATCTTTGATGTACCAAGCCACCGATTCATCTTTTCCTGATGTATCTTTTACAATCTCCAAGCCGTGTGTTTTTGCAAATTCTGGTATTGAAAACTTTTTTTCTTTTCCTGTCCGAAGATTTGTTAAGACGGATAACACTTCTGGGATAATATCGCCGGCTTTTCTGATAATCACTGTGTCACCGATTCGTACATCGAGCCTATCAATTTCATCTTGATTGTGGAGCGTAGCACGAGAAACTTTCGAACCTGCAACCAATACAGGCTCTAGGTGGGCCACGGGAGTAAGTGCACCTGTACGACCAATTTGAACCTGAATATCAAGCACTTTTGTCGTTACTTCTTCTGCGGGGAATTTATATGCAACAGCAAAACGTGGGGCCTTAGCGGTATAGCCCAAGTTTTCGCAAATTTTTTTGGAATTTATTTTAATAACCAAACCATCGATACCAAATTCTTGTTTGTCTCTTTTTAGCACCCAAGAATCATAGAGCTTCTGTATTTCAGAAATATTCTTACAGAGCTTCCAATCCTTGTTTACCGTAAAGCCTTGTTTCCCTAAGAAATGAAGTTCTTCTTCATGTGTTCGTATTTTTTCATCCATCTTTTTTTCTGGAAACTCAATATCATAGACATATGTTTGCAAATCTCTTTTTGCCACGGCAGCAGTATCAAGCTGGCGGAGTGTTCCCGCAGCTAAGTTTCGCGGATTTGCGTACAAAGGAAGATTGTCTTTAGCTCTTTCTTTATTTATCTTCAGTAAGTCTGACTTTTTGATCCATGCTTCACCCACCGCAACAAACATATCTTTTGTGGATACGCTTTTAGGAATATTTTTAATCATCTTAAGATTCTCAGTGATATTCTCACCTACAGAACCATCTCCTCGTGTCGCGCCCAATACAAATTGTTTGTCTTGATACGTTAAAACAACTTTTAGACCATCAATTTTCAGCTCAACAATATAATCAAGCTTTTCACTTTGAACACTCTCTTTTTCTATGAATCGTTTTATTTTTTCTTCCCAAGCAACAAGCTCATCAAATCCAAAAATGTTGTCGTATGACCATTGAGGAACAGCATGACGAACTTTTTCAAAACCATCTAAAATCTTTCCTCCGACTTGTTGTGTTGGGCTATGCTCTGCAAATTCTGGAAATGTTTCTTCAAGAGAAAGAAGCTCTTTGAGAAGAGCGTCATATGCCTCGTCTGAGATAAGAGGTGTGTCTTTTGTATGATAAAGATACTGATGTTTTTCAATCTCTTTTCTTAGGGCTTGTATACGTTTTTTAGCCTCTCGCTTTTTCATAATAAGGCCTATTTTACCTTATTTTCAAACGTTTTAATAGGTAACACGGATAGAACGCTCAACCTTCTTAGGATTAGTGTCTTCGTCACAAGCCACGTTACTACCCTTTGATTCGATCATAGTTGTATAAAATTCTCCCGGAATACTTACTTGTCGCTTGAGTGTAATATCTGCACAGAGTTCACCATTTTCACCAAATGGTATTTCAAAGATATATGTTTCAGGAGATTCACCGTCAGGATCTGGTGTTGGTGCGCCTGCAAGTGGACCTTGTGGTGAGCTACCATTGCATTCAAAATCTCCAGAGAAAAATCCTCCTGGGGTCGCATTTTGTCGGTCATAGAAAAGAGCACATTCAATACCAGAGTCTGCCGCATAAAATGCTTTTGATCCTTCACTCGCTGAAGAAGACAGTACAATCTCTTTCAAAGAAATAGAGGCAATTCCAATTGCCATCGCCAAAATAACACTCACCAACAACACAGTGAAAAGTGCAACGAAACCTGATTGTTTAGATTGTGTATATTTCATACATTATTAAGGGTTAAACCAATTAAATATATTATGTTGGTACGAAACATTGTATTCGTTACCACCTTGATTCCAAGAAACATCTGACACAATAAGTGCTTCATTTGGATTACCTCCAGTTACTGGCTGAATATAGATTGTTCGTGTAAAGATTGAATCTGAAATACTGTTATAAGTGTACGTGCTTGTTGTAGTATCAAAACCAATTGGTGAACATACGCCATCAACACATTCTTCTGCAGCAAGTTCTGTGAGTGTGCCATCAATTGCACATGCGTTCGTATTAGCTACCGTACTTCGATAGCAGTTTCCAACCCAATTAGTTTGGTCAGTGAGGAATGTATTCCAGTCAACAGCATTTTCTGGAAGTACTGAGGTATCCCTCATATTACGAACAAGCTCGACACCCTCTTGTGAAAGATATGAGGCAATCAACTTGTTTTTTACAAACACATTATCATTCACCCCTCGTGCAGTTATTGAAATGAGTCCAACAATCGACGTTGCAAAAATAGCAATTGCCACAAGTGTTTCAACTAATGTAAATCCTTTATTATATTGTTCTTGTTTCGTACTCATATCTTACGGGTTAGGTGGATAATCAAGTAATCGTTGAGACACCGTTGTTTGCAAATGAAATTCAGTTGTGTTACCAGCAACAACAGCACTGCCGCTTAAAATAATACGGACCGATGGCTGTTCTCCGTCAGTGTTAGTGCTTGCGCCAAAAATCGTAAATCCTGAGACCTCTTCGTCTATTTTTATATCGACAGAATTCATCGCGTCTGAGGTGCTCAAATCTCCTTCAAGGGATTTAAAGATACTTTCGGTTTCAGCGTCAATATAATAAATGACTTGATCACTAGGGTCTCCTAACACCGGGTCCCAGAATGGCTGAAATGCAATGCCGCGACAATTTGTTCCATCGAGTGTATCTTCAATATCAATAGGATTGGTATCTTCTGGAGACATGACACATCGGTAATTTGTACCCAAGCGAATATTTCTTGCCATATCTTCCATGACAAAACTAAGATTGTCGACAGCAGATCGCATTGTTCGTGACTTACGGTACGTATTGTTTACACCAAGAATAGCAGTGATTCCAATAATCATAATCACAGTAAAAAGGCCTATCGAAATCATGACTTCAATAAGAGTAAATCCAGATTCTGATTTTTGAGAATACATTGTCATATACTAATACACACTTATTTGTCCTGTTGACCAAAAGGTAACATATCGTTTTTGCTCTCCGTCACGAGAACTTATTTTTATAAACGCATTTGAAACGGGTGTCGTGATATCGTCACCTAAAATATACGATTCGAGGAATGGTCTCGTGAAAGAAATATGTAACTCAGAAGAGGTTGTTCCAATATTACAACTCGGATCAACTTGTGGCTCACTACCAATACACACAAGTTCGATATATGAGCCATTGGTGATTTGAATTTCTTCAAGACATTCAGAATCTGCAACAAGTTCACAGTCACCTAGAGTATAGTTCGAATCAACAAAGTCGTGGAAATAGAGTGATCGATTTTGTAAATTTTGTTCGTCTGGATCAAACGAGTTAAAGTAGAATAAAAATGCTCGTGGATTTTCTTCTGGACGAAACGCAATACCATAACTTGCAACAAAATCAGACGGCAAGAAACTTGGCGCATCGATACTATGTTGGGTTTGACTGTTTGAAAAAAGTGTTAGCGGACTTCTCCCTTGCGACGCAAGTGTTTGTGCGCGCTTACCTTGAAGCGCTATTTCCTGGCCAAGATTTTGAAGCTGAACACCGTCGCTGAAATCGCGATAGTTAAAAAGTACAGTTGCTGAAATCGCCGTAAAGATTCCCATCACGACAATGAGTTCGAGAAAGGTCATACCTTTGCTTAAATTTTCTTGGAAAGAGGTCAAAAACATACAAACTTACAAGAGCATCATGAAAAAATTTGATATTGAATGCATGGTAATAGTATACAAGAAAGCGAGGAGTGTTCCTATAATTAAAAATGGTGCGAATGGTAGCTGATGATTTTTCTGTTTTCGAATAAGCAGAATAAATATTCCAAAAATTGCTCCGATCCAAAATGAGAGAAGCAACGCTGCAAAACCACCAGAAATACCAAGAAGCCAACCCATACCAAGTGCAAATTTTACATCACCAAAACCAAGCCACTTGCCTTTCGAGACAAACCAAAGGAAGAAAAGTGGCAATGCAACAAGTGGGCCAGCGACAAGCGCCGCGACCGTACCGTTGAATAGAAGTGCAAAAAGTAATACAACGATATTAAATTGCCAGACAAAAAGATTTGGAATTATTTTATGCTTTATATCATACACAAAAATGATAATGAGAAGAGACACAAGGTAACAAAATACCAAAAAGAAAAACATGAAATTTGTTGGAGTTATGAAAACCAGTGGCCAAAGCTTATACAAAAGAAGAACAAACATAAGCCCAGTGCCGGCTTCAACCAACGGATATTGAAGAGAGAGTTTTGTTTTTGAATGAAGTGATTTACCGCCTTGTACTACATAGCTTAGAACAGGAACAAGTTCATACCACGACAACACCCGACCTGTCGCATCACAACGAGACCTTCCACCCAACCCTCTTCCGGTATTATGTCGATCAATAACGACATTTAAAAAACTACCGATAATCGTACCGAACAAAAAAATGAAAATATAAACTACGCTCATACGACTATTATACCGCGGGTTTTAAAAGTATGCGCATATGGGTAGTGGAAACTAGAATATAAAAACACCTCGCAAGCGAGGTGTGTTTTTATATAATTAATTATAGGGATGCCTGGCATTGTTCTTGACCACCAGGAGTAGAAACTATCTCACCCATTCCAGCAAAACCATTCGAATCGACACAGAAAGTAGTAAATCCATCTGGTGTTGGATTATTCAGTTCAATTGTAGCATACCAGTAGTTATCAGCATCATCTGAAACAAATCCGCTACCACTTTGATCGGGTGATTGTCTGACTGCAGAATCTCGTAATGATATAACACCCTGATCGGCTGTAAACATATCATCATAAGAATAGTTATCATCAAAGTATACTTCTGCCGCAGCTCTCATGGCAGACATACTTCCCTTAATTGACGCATCTCGTCCTTTTTGTCGTGCACTGTTGAGAGACACAAGCACAATAGATGAGAGAATACCGATGATGGCAACCACCACCAAAAGCTCAATCAATGTAAAACCTTTTTGTAAACTATTTCTTTTCATAATTATTTTAGAACTTATAATAAACTTACTAATTTTTTAAACACTCTCATTATACCACACGGGTATATAAGTACAGACGAGTTTAGACAATCTGTGGATTTCTTTAACTAATAGAACTTGCAATGTTGTAGATCGGAATAAGAATCGATGTCAGCAAGACTCCCACACCAAGCGCAAGACCGACGATCATGATTGGTTCAATAAGCCCAATCATTGTATCAACTGCGTCGTCAACTTCTCGCTTGTAGAAATCTGCAAGTGTTTTAAGAATTGATCCAAGTGACCCTGTTTCTTCTCCAACCTGCACCATCTGCACCATGATCGAAGGTATTTCTTTATGTTTTTGAAAAGCATTTGAAAGAGAGCTACCGGATTTTACATCTTCTTCAATTTCATTAAGGATTGATTTATACACGTAGTTGTTCACCACATCCGAGGTAATTTCAATAGAACGAATGATTGAAATTCCTGATGAAAGCATGGTGTTTAGGTTGTCAGAAATACGTGAGAGAAACACTTTCTGATAGAGGTCTCCCAGTACCGGCAACCGTAACTTAATTCTATCCAAATATTCTTTCCCTGCATCGTTTCTTCGAAACCACGCCACATAGGCTGCAAAAAGGATAAGGAAAATAAGAATAAATATTCCATAATTAACCAAAAATCCTGAAATACCAATCACAATTTGCGTGTAAAACGGAATCTCCTGTCCAGAATCTACTAGTAGAAGTGAGAGGTTTGGAATCACCATCGTAAACATCAGAATCATCACAGAGATAAATACAACAATTACAAAGGCTGGATAAATAAGGGCATTACGAGTTTTTGATGTTAGCTCATATTGTCTGTCGAGGTAGTCAGCCAAGTATTGGAACACTTCGTTCAACTTTCCTGATTCTTCCCCAGACTTCACCATGTTTACATAGAATGATGAAAAGGTGTTTGGGAACTTACTAAGCGCATCAGAAATAGATGACCCGGCTTGAAGACTGTCACCAATTTGCTGAAGTTGACTCGCAAGAATTTTGTTATCAGCATTTGAAGCAAGAAGTGTGAAAGCCTTAAGTGCAGAGACGTTTGACGTAAAAAGTGTCGAAAGCTGTCTCGACATGATCACCACATCTCGAAGTGGAACTCTATCAAAGAAAGATGTTCGAAGGAATGATTTTTCAGAATCACCCTTAATCGTTACTACAATAAGATCGCGCCTCTGAAGAGCTGAAATAGCAACAGTCTTATTTACGGCGTCTATCTCGCCTTGTGTCTTTTTTCCGTTTTTATCGAGCGCAGTATATTTAAAAAGCATATATCAATTGTAAGTGATTACAGTAAATTATCAAACGCTTTTGGACTGAGTGAAAATCTTCGAGCATCTTCAACACTAATCTCACCCTTTCTCACCAAATCAACCAAGCAATGGTTCATGTCGATCATGCCATTTTCTGATCCTGTTTCAATAACCATGTCAATTTCATGTGTTCGACCTTCACGAATCAAGTTTGCTGATGCTTTCGTGTTAATAAGAAGTTCGTATGCAGGTACAAGACCACCAGAAGAACGAGGGATGAGCCGTTGAGAGAAAATACCTAGGAGTGAGTTTGCAAGCTGATTTCTAATTTGATCTTGTTGTGCACCAGGGAAACTGTCGATAATACGATCGATCGTTTGGGATGCATTGTTTGTATGAAGTGTTGAGATCACAAAGTGGCCTGTTTCTGCGGCGGTTACTGCTGCTGAGATGGTTTCTGGGCTTCGCATTTCACCCACCATCAGCACATTTGCATCTTCTCGAAAAGCTGATTTCAATGCTGACTCAAAACTTTTTGTATCAATACCAACTTCTCGTTGATCAATAATTGATTTCTTAGATTCAAAAATATATTCGATCGGCTCTTCAATGGTGATAATATGCTCTGCTCGTTCTTTGTTAATGGTGTCAATAATCGCAGCCATTGTCGTTGATTTACCTTGGCCAACCGGACCAACAATCAGAAAGAATCCCTGTTTTTTATACGCAAACTGAGCAAGCACTTCTGGTAAATTAAGTTCTTTAAATGTTTTTACTTGAGGGATGAGTCGCATCGCAACACTAATTTCCCCTTTTTGAAAAAAGGCATTACCTCGAAGACGCGCGCCATCTTTAAAATCATAGGCAAAATCAAGTTCTTGGTTTTCGATAAAGTTTGCAATCTTGCTTTCCTCTTTTACCATTTCTTTAATCATGGCAAATACTTCTGATTGTTTAAGTGGCTCTTGATTCACAATCGTAGTAAGAGCTCCAGCAACACGCATCGCAGGCACTCTACCCGACGACAAGTGAAGATCTGACCCACCTGCAATCACCACCGCTTCTATAAGATTATTGAGTTTTGAAGTGATATCCATAAACGTATATTAAAAATTATAAATTTCTTGTAATGGTATTTTCCCTTGTAGAGCTTTTTGTATTGCATCTTCTCTCATGGTGAGCATTCCTTTTTGTCTCGCCACTTTCTGAATATTGAGTTCAGTTGGATTTTCCAAAATGACTTTTTCCATATCTTTATCAATCGGAAACATTTCAAAAATCGCCATTCGTCCTTGTGTTCCTGATGGACATGTTTTTGAAGGAACTGTTTGTATCATTGTGTTGCCTAGTTGAATTTTTGATCGAAATTCGGGAGGCAGATCTTTAAATTGTTCGTTTATCATCGCACGTACCGCCTCATTCATTGGGGCTTCTTGTCGAGCGTCTTCACAGGTTGATTTTGCAAGACGTTGTGCCATGGCCAAGACTAGTGTCGGTGCAATAAGGAACGGATCAACTTCCATGTCAATCAGACGTGGAATAACACCGGCAGAGTTGTTGGTGTGCAGTGTAGAAAGCACAAGGTGTCCGGTAAGCGCCGCTTGAATAGCAAGCTTGGCTGTTTCCTTGTCTCGAATTTCTCCCACCAAGATAACGTCTGGATCCTGACGCAAAATAGAACGAAGACCTGAAGCAAAGGTATACCCGATTTCAGGCATCACTTGAGACTGATTTACTCCGTCAACAACATATTCAACCGGATCTTCAAGAGAAACAATATTTCTCCCTTCTTTATCAAGAGCATTCAACATTCCATAGAGCGTTGTTGTTTTACCAGATCCTGTTGGGCCTGTAATTAAAATAATACCGTATGGTTTTTTCAGTGCTTCTTTCACCATTGCATAGTGTTCGTCTGTCATGTGCAGGTCTTCGAGCGTCTTGATACCCTTTTCAGTATCGAGAATACGCATCACCACTTTTTCTCCATAATATGAAGGAAACGTCGAGACACGAAAATCAACTTTTCTACCATTTACTTTTGCAGAAAAACCACCATCTTGTGGTTTACGCTTTTCATCAAGACGAAGTTTTGCCAAAATTTTAATACGCGCAACAACTCCACTATATACTTTTGTTGGTAACGTAAGTGAGGTGTGTAGTTCTCCATCAACTCGAAAACGAACCTTCACTTTTTCACCGGTGTTTTCAATGTGAATGTCTGATGCACGACCCTCCACCGCGTGACGTAAAATCACGGCAACAACTTTAATAATTGGTGCTTCTTCAACAATCTTTTTTTTATCAATCTCTGTTGTTCCTTCTGCTTCTTTTTTTACAATCTCTTCGTCAGCTTTTGTTAGCTCGGAGTCAAGATCAGAAAGAGCTGAATCAACTTCGCCGGTTAAGCCTTTATAGCTATCGAGCACAAACGTGAAATCTTTTTCAGAAATCATGAACACTTTATACGGCACCCCGCTCTTTGAAGAAATAAATTGAATCGCATCCATTGCTTGAGTGTTGGTTGGATCAACGATACCAACATGGAGAACCCCCGCATCAAGAGCGATCGGAGCAATCTTATACTGAAGAACTGATTCTTCGGGTATATAGTTTAAAATGTTTGGATCAATTTTTTGACCAGCGAGCGCTGCTTCTGGCAAACCAAAATACTTACTCTTGATATGAAAAACTTCTTCTTGATTCAAATCCTCGTCGTGTGCTATGGCCTCATTAATGTCACCGTTATATTTTTGTTCAGAAAAATTGATAAGCGCTTGAAGCTTACTTTCTGTGATTAAGCCTTGATCTAAAAGTTCTCTTACAAAGCTCATAACGTAGTATTAGTTAGTGGTCGGTGTTGTAGGAGTAAGTGGAGATGTTGTTGTACTGGTGGTAGTTGTTGTAGTCGTACCAGTCGACATGGTAGATGTTGGCGTAATAGGAACAACATTTCCTGGCCCAATAACAGGCGTTGTACCAGGTGTAGTAGTACCAGCTTCAGCAGAAGGCATCGTTGCATCGAGTGGAAGTGTTCCACCGTCAACCCCAAATGGTGCGAATGGGTTATCACGACCCTCATTACCCAACTGAACTAGTTCAATAGTGAAGTCGGTAAGAGAAATGAATGCTGGGCGACTAAAAATATCTTCGCGCAATTTAATTGATCGAATATTTAAAAGCTGTGTTAAAAATTCCTGACCAATCTGATCGGCATCAATCTCAGGAGTGTTTTGACTTGCGAGTCCTGAAACAGGTTGATTACCAGTCGTCTGAAGTGGAGATGCTGTTGGGGCAACATTGAGCGAAAGATCTTCTTTACCAAGCAAAAAATATGCAATGGCACCAAAGACCACAAGAATCAATAACATTAATAGTATTTTTAATCCTTTACTCATATATCTTTTAGACGATACGTATTAATCCTGAACGTATATTTATAATTATCAACATATACCTTGTCTTTGTCTTCAGATGTTCCCGGAGTAAAGGTAATCGCCCGAACATCAACTACGCGCAGACTTCGCTCGAGAAGCTTCATAAATTCTACATATGCTGAATATTTACCTTCAATAGAAAATTCAAGATCGAAGGTTTCGTAGTCGAGGTTGTTTGTCGCCCCAGGACGTCGTAGATTTGCCTGTTTTTTCGCAGCTTCTTGAGTTGAAGGAGTACTTGGGTCTTGTTCCAAAAATTGCTCTGGTTCAAACTCAACATTTTTCACAAGAATACCTCTACCCTGCGCAACTTCTTGAATCTCAAGAATCAATTTAATATTATCGACACTATCAGGAACAATTTTTTCAAGACGAACCATATCTTCCGCTTGAAAACTATTAAATTTTTCTGTGAGTCTATCTCGCTCAGCTTGAAGGATCTTTGCATTTGCAAGCGCTTCGTTGTATTTATCAGCTTCTATTTTAAGAGTAGTTGCTTCATCGTAAATAGGCTGGGTTATCAGTAAAAACCCTGCGACACCTGCTCCTATTAAAATTAGTGGTAAAAGCCATCTCATAACTATATTTGTTCTTCAAATAATATTGGTTCTTCACGATCCAGGAATGATTCGTATGAAATTAATGACTTATCAACGCTGAACGTCAGATTAAAATCAACATTACCATTTTGATCAAGAATCAAGTCTGAGAAAATCGGATTTTTAATAAATTTGTTGTCGTTAAATAAATCTGCCTGAAGAGCAATAAAATTATACCCTTTTGCCTCACCTTTCATTTCCACATTTACTAGATTCGTTGTAGTGTCGATGTCGTAGGTGAAGTCAGAATACCGAACCGTTGGTAATGTTGAGTCTTGTAGTAATTCAAAAATTGGTGATACGGCAACATGTTGATCGAGAATTGCGGTTGCCGCATTAAGCCTTTTATCAAGAATCTGAAGCTCAGTGATAAGACTTGGTTCAAATTGATTCTTCGCAATCGCAAGCGATCGCTTATATTCGTCGATATTTGTTTTTACCGATTCTCGATACAAATACGCACCTCCCGCAGACAGTAGTGAGGCAATAAAGATAATAAAAGAGACTAAATTAATGGCGCCACCACCACTCCTAATTTTCTTAGGTGCTTCAATGACGGTTTTTTTAGGTATAAACGATGTTTGAAACTCTTTATCCATAATTAATTTAATTTACGCAACGCAAGTCCTGCTGCAACGCCAAACTCTGGACCTGATTCTGCAAGTACATCTTCAAGAAATGCTGGGGATTGAATTTTTGAAAATGGATTACCCAAACTTACTTCCGTACCAAATTTTTTAGGTGCAATATCCATAAAATTTTTCAACATAACTCCCCCTCCAGTTAATATAACTTTTCCAATACTATTATTATATTTTTTCTCGTAGTTTAATACTACATTATTTATTTCAAAAAATATATAATCAAGTGTTGATTGTGTGACTTCTCGTGCTTTTGGATATCGTGGATTGTCTTCAAGTCCAAATCTTTTCTTTTGTTCTTCTGCCTCAGCGAAAGAAATTTGGAGTCCAACCGACAGTGCTGTCGTAATATCTTGTGAACCTTTATTCACAATATGGAAATCTTGAATAACGCCTCGATCAACAATCGAAACTTTTGTTTTTGATGCACCAATATCAACAATCATGACCGTTGAAAGATCTTGTCCAATGATCGCACGAATATTACTAAACATTTCAATCTCAAAAAAATCTGTTTGTAATTTTGCATCAGTAACAAGACCTTGATATTTATTTAATGTATCATTGTGAATCGCAGCCACCAGTACTTTTGTTTTTTCGTTTTTAATTTGCTCCGCGGTTGGTTGTGGTGAATCATCGGTTACGTTATCTTCTGGACGTCTTGGTATCACCCACCAATCGAGTGACACTTCAGTGATCGGCACAGGAATATATTTGCGAGCTTCTGTTTGGATAATACTAGTAAGATCTTTTTCTTGAACATTTGGTGGAAGCTCCATCAAAAAAACAAGAGATGAAGATGCTGGTATTGAGAGTGCAGAGTTTTTTGTTGTGGTGTTTGATTCTTTAAGTAAATCACCTAACGCAAGCACAAGCTGCTCTTCTGCAATAGGAACTACTTGCCCAATCTGACCTTCTGCGTACGGTCCAAGTGAAAGTGAGCCATATGTTTCAAGTACTGCTCGCCCCCCTTCTTTTTTTATTTGGACAATTTTTATAGCAGAAGCCCCAATATCAATGCCGATAGCACTTGTGCCACCACTTGATTTCATTAGCCCAGAAAATTTACTGAAAATACCCTGCAACGGATTTGCCATATATAGACCAATTATATCACGCTGATATGAGAAATAATTGTGTACAATAGTCACAAATGTTGATAAACATACGTAAATTACTTACTCATATTTCCCTCTTACTTTTTCCGAGGGTTTGTATTGGTTGCAAAGCTATTGATTTTTGGATATGTCCGAAATGCCTCACAAAAATACCTCTGTCAGGTAATAGCCCGTTTTCGTGGTCATCTTCGGTATTTATGTACCACCACCCAACAATACGGCGAGCGATTTGGTTACTTAAATTTAGTAAGAAATATTCTGTACTTAATGATATCGAAGTATATGTACAAAAACACTTTCAAATTTTTTTACAAAAACATAGTTTACTAAATAGGAAAGTAATTCTTGCCCCCATACCAATCACCAAAAGAAGTAAGGCCAAGAGAGGATACAATCAATCAACATACATTTGTAAATTCTTAGCAAGAGAAAATAGTAATATAGAAATACGAGAGCATATATTAGAAAAAACACTGAATCATATATCTCAAAATAAAATAAAGCATCGAGGACTGCGGGCAAAAAATGTAAAGGATTCATTTCGAGCACGTAATATAGAATCTCTAAAAGGAATTCCTATTGTTCTTGTCGATGATGTTATCACTACTGGCGCAACAATTTCCGAAGCAAGAAAAGCTCTGATGCAAAAAGGAATAAAAAATGTTCATGCCTTTTCATTGGCGCACTAAATAAAAAGAGTGCGCCTTGGCGCACTCTTTGATCTTCATACTTATTGGTCTACGGGGATTCGAAAAATTGGATCTTGTTTGGCAACAAGAACATGCTCTCTGACCTCCTTCATAAAATCAGCGAAGCGAGGTTCTGTTTCCATATATTCACCCAATGCAACCTGTTGATGGGCTGATGCTTTCTTACTATCCTTGAAGTATTCAAAGATGTCTGTCTCGAGTCGATAAGCGAGCTCTTTACGAGCGAGCTCTTGTGTTGGTGGAGACATGAGTAAAAGTTCTACGAGCTCATCCAGAGAGAGTCTTGATAGTGTGGAGTCTGATGAACTTGCGACCATATGAGGAAGTGTGTTTGTACGTTATTCGGGAACATTATTTCACAAAGAAAATAGTGCGTCAATAAAACTAACCCATCTTTCATTTGCTACACTGTCATTATTAGTAATGTAAATCTATCGTTATGCAAAAAATAACTCCATTTTTATGGTTTGAAGAAAATATGAAAGAAATTACTGATTTTTATACCTCAGCATTTCCTGGATCAAAGATAAAAGATGAAGGACAGCTCGAAAACACTCCGTCTGGAACCGTACAAACGAGAACAATTGAAATATTTGGTACAAACCTAAACCTTATGACCGCTGGACCATACCTACCGTTTAACCCAACGGTCTCTTTTATTGTTGTGTGCGAAAGCCCAGAAGAAGCAGACAGCCTTTGGACTACACTTTCAAGTTCTGGCAAAATTCTTATGGAAATGTCTTCATACCCTTTTGCAGAAAAATATGGCTGGGTGCAGGACAAATACAATGTCTCATGGCAAATTATGTTTTCTGGGAAAATGAAACCACTGCAAAGAATTATTCCGACACTCATGTTTGCAGGTGATGTATGCGGACGAGCCGAAGAAGCGCTCACCTTTTACACAGACCTCTTTCACAATTCAAAAATAGAATATATTTCAAAATATGGTGAAGATGGAGATGACGAAAAAATAGATACAAAAGGTGTGATTAAACACGCAGGATTTGTGATTGAAAATTTTTCAATGGCTCTTATGGATAGCGGTAAGCAAAGCCCTCTTACCTTTAATCAAGCCATATCTTTTGTGGTGAATTGCGAAAACCAAGAAGAGGTTGACTACTACTGGGACAAACTTACTGAAGATGGAGGTAAGGAGGTGCAGTGTGGATGGCTGAATGATAAGTTTGGTGTGCCGTGGCAAATTGTTCCAACGGCAATGGAGCGCATGATGGCACAAGGAAGCAAAGAGCAAATTGCTCGTGTAACCGAAGCATTCATGAAAATGAAAAAGTTTGATATTAAAACCCTAGAAGAAGCGTATAAAGGATAGTAAAAGGGTGATGCCGAAGGCACCACCCTTTGTTTTTTAGTCACAATTTGGAATACCGAGAAAACAAGGCAACTGATCAACAAAAGCAAGTGTCGCGAGAAGAAGTATTGCTGATATAAAAAATACACCGACAACCTTAGCTGGCGTTAAGGTTCTTTTTGATAAAAATTTGGCGACACCAAAACCAATACTGAAACCTATAACAATGTAAATAAATGGATACATAAAAAGTTTGATCGTGCGGTATTCATTGTACAAAATTCGAACCTTTTTTGAAACCAATCCTGACGAAGAAATCTGAATGGCACCCCGCCACAATCTGTCTGGGGCAAAGGAGGCGGGGTGATGGACTCGCCCGCGCGGAGG